>JABAOF010004740.1_pt6 | contig 19389 bp, 20 predicted proteins | sample 7062171 | NCBI WGS metagenome assembly JABAOF01 (sample SAMN14538628, study PRJNA623070) | marine sediment metagenome | biome: marine biome [ENVO:00000428]; feature: marine pelagic biome [ENVO:01000023]; material: deep marine sediment [ENVO:00002113] | place: India: Gulf of Khambhat ...
GTTGTCATAGACATGGTCCTCGCAGAAGACTATTTTCCCATCTCATCCACCAGAATTTGGCTAGAAGAAATTGATCGCGAAGGACACTTGCTCTAGAGTCATTCCTCAGAAGGGCATGCTTAGAGGATTATTCCATCTACATTCCCTACTAGAACACGAGTGATGTCTTGAAGAGAACTGGTGTTGCGCGCGCGTGTGCGTTGTCTAGCGAGCTTCAGCCCATGCCCTATGTCTACTTATCTTACATATATCAGGGTGTGTGTGGGGGGTTTTGTATATGTGAAATTCGAATTGCAGTGATTTGCTTTCGTTGCTTGTTAAATAGATTCTCTGGGTTTGCATTTCATACATCCCTGGACTGGAGATTTCGCAATGAACGGTAACCTGACCCTCAGCACCATTATTCTCTACTGTGACATTAACTACATATGTACATGATTCAACTCCTTGGAAGGCCATATACCCAGTTACGAGCGTTATTTTGGGGTTAGGGGGGTGTACTGTGTTCATAACCAATGTCAAGCACCAAGCTACCAAAAAAGTGTAGAGTAACATTAAGAGAATTCTGCGCTTGCGCGCCTGTAGCCACGACCTCATCTCACTCATAGGTCTCATCCAGAAGTGTCAGAGTTCATCGAATTGTCACGCGTTACAAGTCGCATTTGGAATTTCACGCATATTTCAGGACCAGTTTTCTCTAGATCGATGTCTCTCAAGGTTGAGTGTTGGTTGTGGTGGATGTTATCGCTCGCTTTTCTTTGGTTGGTACAAGAACGGATAAGAATAGCCAACCAACGAGGATTAACCCTAAGAAAGCGACAATCACAGTTCCAGTCCTGCCCGTAGATCGCATAAGCAAGTCTACTACTGCAGTGTAGAAGTTACCCTCGATTGGGCGTATGAACAGCGCATAATAGTTAAAGAATGGACGTAAGACCCACGCCAGTTGGGTTCCAACAAACATAAGGATCACGCTTCCCAGTATAAACGCTGGCTTCCAGTTCTCTGAAGACCCACGGTACAAAGTTTCGGCACCTTTGACAAAATAGGTCAACGCAAAAAATCCGCCCAAAGCGAAAATCGCTATGTTGAGAAGAGCCATAAAGTCATGAGTTCCATGAGACCTGGGGGACGTAAGTATAAAAAACAGGTTTACTGGCACCAACGCTATGAGAACTGTTGACATCACGGTGAACCCAAGCAACAAAAGCATAACAGTTTGACCCAGAGTTCGTTTGCCGCCAAGAAGTGAATATAGCACATAATAGCTTGGAATGGAAACGTAAAGAGAAACTAGAAGGAGCATTGGAACTTTCATCGCACTGTAGAGAATCTGTAATCCGCTCCCATAGATTCCCATAGTCGCTCCATAGATCGCAGACAGTACCAGAATAGATAAGTTGGAGCTGACAAAATAGGATGGAATTTTTGTTTCATCAATCAAGTTCTTGAGAAATTGATCTCTCCGCTTGATAAATTCTTCCACAACAGAGAATACTTTCAATACGAACGCCAAAACATAGTTGTGGGAAACTTCGCTTTAAATTTTTGGCGCGCGCAATAGAAAGCTGTGAAGCGGGCTACGAGTTTCAGCCGAGGAATTATGAGGAGTTGCTGGCTATCAGAGGAATTGGACCAGTAGCCGTTTGTGGGATCGCTTTGATATCAGAACTTGTTTACGGCGAAACACTAAGTTGGAAGGATCCTGTGAAGTTTTCCCTTTGCGTATTGTGGTAAGGACGGCGTGTCGTTTCCATTGGATAGAGGGGCAGTGGATGAGTCCTTTGAGGTTTTAGAGACTGCCATCAAGAGGGCGCGGATAGGTGATCAAGAGCGGTTGAGGTCTTTGCAGAGGCTACGCCGATGTGTTCCTGTTTGAAATTATGGGCTTTTTAGCACTTTTTCTTCAGGTGGAGAGGGCGGGATAAGTCCTTTTTTCATTAGGATTTTCGTTGATTCTCTTGCATTCTTTATAATTGAGACAGCTCTGTCCCAAAGCTCCTTCCTACTCGGCTTAACTCTGGCAACACCGTCCTTGATCGACTGTAGAGCGCAGGCAACTGCTTCTCGGGGGTAAACTTCCCATTCTTCCATTCTGGGTACTATGTCGCCTTCATGGATTCCTCTTTCGTCTGCGAATTTGGCTAGTTCCTTCCCTGCTGAGATGCACATGTCATCGGTAACGGTTTTCGCCTTCACATCGAGAACGCCTCTAAAGATTCCTGGAAAGCCTAGAGAATTGTTGATCTGATTTTCGAAGTCCGATCGCCCTGTCGCCACGATTTTAGCGCCGGCTTCCTTTGCTTCCCATGGCCAGATCTCCGGGATTGGGTTTGCACATGCGAAGACTATGGAGTTTGTCGCCATCTTAGTTATCCATTCCTTGTTTATGGTGCCTGGACCCGGTTTTGACGCGGCTACGAGGGCATCTGAGTCCTTCAGCGCGGCTGCCATGTCTCCTGTTCTTCCTTCGGCGTTTGTTTTCAGGCAGAAGTCCCATTTCCATGGATTTTCCTCTTTCTCTGCTTCTACGTCTTTTCTGTTTGGGTGGAGAATTCCTCTGCTATCGACCATTATGATGTTTCCAGGTTTTATGCCAGCTCTCATGAGGACTATCGCTGTGCGGGTGTTGGCGGAGCCTGCGCCGATCATGGTTATCAAGGCTTCATCCATCTTTCTGCCCGTGATTTTTAGGGCGTTTATTATCCCCGCCAATATAACTGTGGCTGTTCCTTGTTGATCGTCATGCCACACCGGAATGTTGAGCCGTTTTCTAGTTTCTTCAAGTATGTGGAAGCATTTTGGTTTGGATAGGTCTTCTAAGTTTATGCCGCCAAAGGTAGGTTCCAACCATTCGCAGGCGGTTATGATCTCTTCTGGGTCCTTTGTGCCCAGGCAGATTGGGAAGGCGTCTACGCCGCCTAGGTATTTGAAGAGTAATGCCTTTCCTTCCATGACTGGTAGTCCTGCCTCCGGTCCTATGTCTCCTAATCCGAGGACTCTTGTCCCGTCGCTGACGACCGCTACGTAGTTCCACCGGTTTGTATAGCGGAAGACCTCCTCTGTTTTTTCTTTGATGACTCGACATGGAGCAGCGACGCCTGGTGTATACCAGATTCCGAAGTCTTTTGGGCTTTTTATGGAGCATTTGGGCATAACTTGGATTTTTCCCTCGTAAAAGGTGTGATAGGCTAGAGCGAGTTTGGCGGGTTTCTTGGCTTTTTCCAGTAGTTCGTCGACTGTGAGTTTCTTGGTCATTATTGTCGTACCTCAATTGAGACGTGTGGTTGTGGGCCCGTTGGATTTAAGAGTTGCGTCTCTTGCGTCGACCTGGGTCAAGGCTTTCTGCTCAATGAGGTGGAAAGGTTTTTATGATGTTGAAGGCTTGTGCATATTTCCGGGTCGGTGTGGTAGTTTGGTTGCTACTCAGGGTGATAGGGCTTTGGGTTTCTTTGCTTCAGGTTTCAATTGTGCTGAATCTGTGTTTTTAGTCTTGAGTGACAGGCTAAGCAAGCGAGGGAAGAGTTGTACGTGTGCCGTTCCATGTGTTGCGACTGGTTTTGGTGGCGGAATTGGAAGAAGCGGCTCGACTTGTGGAGCTCTGAGCGGCGTCGTCTTAGCTATCGGATTAGCCATCAACCATGATAAGGTTGTGGACGTGGAAAAGAAATACAAGGTTTATGACCTAGTCTCAAAGGTAGTTACTGATTTTGAGAGAAAATTCGGAAGTAGCCTTTGTGCGACTTTGACGGGATTCAATCTGAGGGAGAAGGAAGAGCGGCTGAGATACCGTTCTCAAAGAGTACAGGATAAGATGTGTTCGAAATTTGTCACGTGGTGCACCGACTACGGAGCACACCTTATAGATAGCCTTAGAGAAGGTAAGAAAGTTTCGCGATCTTGACGTGCTTAACTTGTTTTGACGAGGACTCATTGTCATCCACGACCTAACGCGAGTATCAAGCCTCGCAATATAAGCTTCGTTTTAATCAAGAGGGCAAGCATCTTTCACATTCTTCTCCATTTCGCGACGTCCGTAGTAAAGGTTATATCGGGAAAACCTCTACCTTCCAGAAGCAATCGTAGGCTAGGTTTCTTGGAAGTTTGGAGAATAGTTGAATTTCGGGACCGACATTAGAGAATACGTCTCGCGAAAGTTTCTCATTTCACTGCTGGTAGCTTTATTTTTGATTTCAGCTACTGTGATTCTCGGAGCCTGGCTAGGTACCTATGCTTCGGAAAGCGAAGCCCGGGAGCTTTGGGACGTTGTAGAGGAACAGGCCAGTGAAGCGACATGGCACAGCTTCTTCCTTCACAACCTGAGTTTATCCCTCTTGACTCTTATTCCCTTCATAGGCGTAGGATTCATGCTGTTTGTTATGTTTAACACTGGCTTCATTTTGGGAGCCGTCTCTGTTGTGATCTTTCCTGGAGATCGCCTAACTCGACTAGTTTTGGTCCTATTTGCAGTCTTTGTTTTCCCTGGAAGTGTTGTTGCCCTCTTTGAGTTCGGCGCCTACATCATTCTTCTGGGTGAGGTGCTCCATGTCACGTATCTCGCGCTCACTAGGTCGGGAGCCAAACAGCGTTTGAGAAAGCATTTCTGGAAAACGATGCTGATTTATATTGGCATGTTATTGATTGGAGCGTTGGTAGAAACAGCATTGATAATGGACCAATAGTGCCGATTCTTTCGTAATTGATACAAGGATTCGCACGCGCAATGGCGGTCATTCACCGTCGATGACCTTGTCAGTGTCAAGGGGTACCTAGCAATCTTTCCAGATGTCAAAAGCAGGTGGCCATACTGAAGGCTCATGAGCTCTAGCGGAACAGTAGGATGACAGATTTTTAGAGGATTCTCATGTAGTGGAACACAGCGATATTGATATAAGCGTGCAGCCTCAATCACATAATTCTCGGCGAAAAATCCTAGCAAAGCCAACCTCGGTGAAGACCGGATGAAGGAAGCGATAATCCTGGCTGGTGGGGAAGGATGGAGACTTAAACCTGCCACTTGGGTTCCGAAACCTTTGGTGAAGATCAACAAAGAAACCCTAATAGACCGGCAAATAATATGGCTACAAAATTACAGCTTCGAAAACATAGTCATAGCTTCAAACAGGGAAGACCTTACAAAATTACCCGTCAAGTATTCTCTAGAAAAGGATGCGCTTGGAACTGGTGGTGCAACTAAAGAGGCGTTCAAACAGATAAAGGGTAAAATAGCCTACGTGATGAACGTAGACGACATAGTCTTCTATGACCCAAACATACTCTACGACTATGCAGCAAAAGGAGCAGGTGTACTGCTTGCCAAACCAACGTTACCCTTCGGAAGAGTAACCGTTCAAAATGGGATAGAAGTGACAAGATTCCAGCAGAGATCAACGCTTGATGCCTACGTAAACGCCGGTCACTATGTATTTAAGAAACCCGTGGTTGAAAGATACTTCCCTGAAAAGGGAGACTTGGAATTCACGACAATGCAGAGACTAGCAGATCAAAAGATGCTGAGAGGCTACACGTATCATGGAATGTGGATCACAATAAACACCATGAAGGACCTCCTCCAAGCCAGAACGTTCTTCAAATAATTCACGAGGGGTTGCCTTGGCAAAACTTGAGAAACTTGTTGTTTCAACCCTGGAAAATTCGGATGAAGCACTAACCCTCGCAGAAATTGCTGAAAGGATTGGACAGTCTGAGAAGAAAGTTTTCAAAGCATTACGTAAGTTGTTTGAAAAGGAAATAATCCACTCTGAAGGGCGCCGCTATAGACTTGCGAATCGCTAGTGCACGTGGTATCAGCGCTTAGATTTCTCTTACTTCAGGCTCTTTGACTGCCAAGAATACGATCAGACTCACTATGACGCCCAAGACTATCGTGAACGCGAAGGGGTACGCTGGGTCAAGACCGTAAAGAACTCCCGCCAGAGCAGAGGCAGGAATCGTTGCCATAACATTCAAAGTTCCAATAGTCCCCATAATTCTGCCCCGCTTTTTCCGCGGAATCATATCGGCCAGCAATGCATTGTACGCAGGCATGATTAGACAGCCTCCCACAGCAAACAGTATGAAAACGAGAAGCAGTTGAACAAAATTCCTGCTAACTATAAAGAAAACACTAGAGGGCATAAAAATGACGTATGACAAGATCACAGCTTTTTTCCGCGCAATCTTGTCGACAAGTTTCCCCAGTGGAAAACCCAGAACAATCGTAACAGCAGTTGAAACCGTGTTTACGAACCCCCAATCAAGATCACCTATTCCAATAATATCATTCACATAAAGCGCTGTAAACCAACGAAACATCGGTTCTTCGAAGGCACTCACCAAGAACGCTATCGTCAAAAACTTAAGACTCGTCGACATGGACCTCCAAGCTTCCGCAATAGCCCCCAAAGACTCCTTAAAGGCCCTCTTCAGCTCTCCCAGCCTCATCTTCTTGGGTTCATGAATCGTTTCCTTCAAGAAGAAAAGCCGTACTAGCGCCGCAGCCAAGAAACAGAAAAAGACGATGACGTAAACAATGCGCATTCCTGGAATTAACCCTTGAGTTTCCACCAACACACCTGCTACTGCAGGAGCAAGTATAGTTGGTATCTGTGGCACAACATTAGAGGCAGCAAAACCCATCCCACGCTTTTCAGGCGGAATAGAGTCAGCATGTATGGCTTGGAGAGCCGGCTGATAGATCAAACTCAGGTTGGAAATAATCATCCCAATAAGCACAAACCTCCAATCAGGTGCAAAAATGTACAAAAGATACGAAAGCGCAATCGAGAACGTCATAGTTACGATTATCTGTTTTCTGCCGTACTTATCTGCAATGTAAGCCCCAGGAATCCTCACCAAGCTTAGCATGGCGGCTCCAATAGATCCCATTAGGCCAATAACGACAGGAGGCGCCCCAAGCCCTTCAACAAACCGAGACTCAAAAGGCATGACCAAGGAAAACGTGAAATACATAAAAACCCAACTAACGAGCAGAGTAAGCAAGTTACCACGCAAAAACGAGAATTCGCTCTTTATCCGTGCTAAAGCGTTCTTGGGCATTTTCGACTTCTACCACAATGCCATCCGATGTATTTAAAGTCTCACCGAATAGTCAGCGTGAGCATGTCTGCCCACACGATTTGGTGACGGTTACTGGATATGCTGAGCGGAATCCCACAGGTATTGAAAATAGTCCCTAGCAAGTTTAACCAGTCCCGTATGATTTGACCAAATAACCAATGACGGCTTATCCTCACCAAGGAGAAGCAGAGCCTCTTTGGCATCTACGATAACTCCTCCTCCAAACATAGTGTCCCGAACCCTTACTTCCCCGATGTTGGCTATCTTCTCAACATCCCACCTCTCAGACACCATAACCAGAACTTTAACTCCAGTGTCTCCAAGATGGGGCAATATAGGAATACTAACATCCAAGTAGCCCATGACAAAATCCGGCGCCGCAACCATCAACTCCGTCTTAACCGCACTCAACATCTCCCGCAACTTCGCTAATATGCTAAACTCTCCACGCAGAATCCAGATATCCGGCTTCTCTCGCAACTCTCGACGCTCATAGAGCGGCTGCAACTCATCCAAAACAATGCGCATCCATTCGCCAACCATGCCTTCTAAGCGTAGTCTTGCAGCATCCAGAGCCTCTGTAGGAGATTTGGGATAATAGCGACTCGGCCTTCCACGTTCTGCTTCGACCCAACCCTTCTTCTCCAAGGAGTTAAGAGTCTCGTAGACCTTCGAGTAGGGAATGCTCCCCTGTTCACTGATTTCTCTTGCTATCATGACTCCCCTCTTGAGTAGAGAAAAGTAAGCGCGGGATTCGTAGTCTGTTAGTCCCGCCTCCCGTAGAACCCTCCTTGCTTCCTCGCTGATAGGCATCCCAGTCAACCTTTTTCACCTTATGAAACGTTTGGAAATCTTATTATACCCCATTAGAAAGCCATAGTTATATATTTACAACCCTCAGTGGTGTCAAATTGCAGTTTATAAAGGAAACAAAGAGCATATGTCCAGAGTGCCTCAAGGTTCTAGACGCTACAATCTTTGAAAAGGACAGCAAGGTTTACATAAAGAAGGAGTGCCCCGACCACGGAACGTTTCAGGATCTGTACTGGGGAGACTATGAGCAGTATCAACGAGCTGAACAGTTCAGACGCGACGGCGACGGACTGCATAACCCCCGAACCATGACAAAACTAGACTGCCCCTTCGACTGCGGCATATGCCCCCAACACAAATCGCACACAGGGTTAGCAATCATTGATGTGACCAACAGATGTAACTTGAGATGTCCAGTGTGCTTCGCCAACGCCGCAGTTGCGGGATACGTGTACGAACCGTCAAAAGAGGAGATCATAGGGATGCTTGAAAATCTTGCCCGCAATGAACCCATACCACCCCCCGGACTGCAGTTCTCGGGAGGAGAGCCCACAATTCGGCAAGACCTCTTCGACCTCATACGTGCAGCCAAGAACCTTGGCTTTCATCATATAGAGGTTAACACAAACGGCCTTCGACTCGCTCAAAGTGTAGACTATTGTAGAGGCTTGCGCGAGGTAGGAATGAGCACCTTATATCTGCAGTTTGATGGCTTGACTCCAGAGGTTTTTAAGTTCACACGAGGGGTTGACCTGCTTGATACAAAAATGAAGGCTGTCGAGAACTGCCGCAAAGCTGGATTGGAGAGCATCGTTCTGGTTGTCACGTTAGTTAAGGGGGTCAATGACCATCAACTGGGAGATATCATTCGATTCGCAGTCGACAACTTCGATGTAGTTCGATGCGTAAATGTGCAACCCGTATCGCTCTGTGGCAGGCTTCCCGAGCAAGAGAGAGCAAAAATGCGAATCACGATACCAGACTTCATGAAAGCAGTTGAGGAACAGACCGACGGAAAAATAAAGCCCACTGACTTCTATCCCGTGCCTTCAGTTGTTCCCATTTCGCGAGCGGTTGGTGCTCTCAAAAACAAGAGATACGTAGAATTCACCGCCCATCCCCACTGCGGCATGGCAACGTATGTATTCGTAGAAGATGGCGAGATGACTCCTATCACTCGTTACGGCAATGTTGAAAAGTTCGTTGAAACAATGGACAAGGTTTACGAAGAGGCTAAGAAAGGACATTCGAAGAGGGCGAAATTACGTCTCATGGGCGGCGCGTTGCGCCACATAAAACTAGGTTGGTTGAGGAAGTATCTGTTGCCTGTTTTGAGGACTGGAAGCTACGACTCGCTCGGCGATTTGCATCGAAAAATGTTGATGATATCCTCCATGCATTTCATGGATCCTTACAACTTCGACCTAGAAAGAATACAGCGATGTTGCATACACTACGCAGTGCCAGATGGCAAAATCATACCCTTTTGCACCATGAACTCTATCCACAGACCGAAGATAGAAGAACAACTCGGCATCCCCTTAGACGAGTGGCGAAGAACGCATAAGGCAGAAATTGGTGTAGTAGCCTAGTCTACTCTAGCTGCTTACTAGACTACTCAAAATGGAGGCCATAGACAACGTGAACTCCTGTGTGAAGATTGAAATCAAGGACATTGCAGAATTCAACTTAGGTGACATCCCCAAACCATGCAACGGCTGTTTGTACTGGGAGTTTCCAGAAGATTTCCAAAAGACAAGGGAGGACCCCGTGAAGGCAATGTCGGAACTGATAGAGAAGAAAAAGGAATGGTTCAGTCAGCGTATGAAAACCTTTGGGGTTTGTGGCAAGATTGTCTATTACAACAACTTGCCAGTTGGTTATGCTCAATATGCTCCCTCAAGACATCTTCCCAATGTTGTTAGCTACAAGTCCGAGGCGGTTGGACGAATAGAAGATGGCGCAGTTTTTCTTTCATGCCTTTTCATAGCTGACAAGTCTCTAAGAGGAAAGAGAATAGGCACCAAATTGCTCACTAGCATAATTGTGGATTTGAAGAAACGTGGGTTCAAAGCCTTAGAGACGTTTGCGTCGAGGGAGTCATCGAACAACCCGTCGGGACCAGTGGAATTGTACTTGAAGAGAGGATTTTCGATAAAGAATGAGGCAAATCCTATTTTTCCATTGATGAGGTTGGATCTCTGAGCTCAGAAATCATTGCAATAGAATCTTTGTGTTGAAGTAGATATTCTCACTATCTTTGCGCGCGTATACTCATCTAGGGGAGTATCTGCATTTCAGCATTTTCTTACAGATTAGACATTCTTCTGGGATGGGAACCTCGTTGTCAAGAATCGCTAAATATCCAAAACAATGAGGGATGTTCAGAAAAAGAGGGCTTTCCTCCCTTGTATCCGGTTCAATAGGCAGGTTCCTGTTTGGCGGCTTAGTAGAAAACAGATTGCGAATCTTTCTGAAGAGCAAATCCACGTACGTTGCTAGAACACCCGTCTAACACAGATCAGCAAGCGTTAAAAGCAATATTCTTATAGCAAAATATTTCAAGAAATCTAATAACCCGTACTCGTATTGTGATTGTATATCCGGTACCGTCAAAAATCTACCCTAATTCTCGGCTCTCTATTCGTCAAGTTTTGCAGAAAGTGTTGGGCGCCTGTGGGTTTTCCACTGTTTTCTTGCCTGGCAGAATAAATACTCTTGCGCATACCCAGCGTATTCTCCGAAATATTTTCTTCCAAAGGAGCTAATTTTCTTATATTCATTTGGTGTAATCGACTTCTTACTCAAAGCCTTCTCGACAAATGACCTCTTGAAATAGTCAGTGTAGAAGTCCAACATTATTCGTTTCATCCAGACATCCACTGGAAATGTCTCAAGCTTATCCAAGGAAAACAGAAGAACACAATCTGCAACCTTCTGTCCAACACCTGGTAACGATAACAATTCGCGTCTTGCTCTCTCGTAGCTCATCTCCTTTAAGGCTTCAAGCTCAAGGCATTTCTTGTGTATGGTTTTAGAAGCCTTCAAGACATGTATAGCCCGAAATCCAAGTTTGCATGCTCTTAGTTCTTCAAGGTTGGCGTTGGCTATGTCTTCCGGTTTTGGAAACGTATAAAAAGCATAGTCGTCAAAAGCTACCTTTCTTCCGAACCGTTTTGAAAGACTGAGAATCATTTCTCGGATGGCTGGAATGTTCTTGTACGTTGCACAAATGTATGAAATTAGGCATTCCCACGGCTCTTGCCTAATGATTCTTAATCCTTGAAAATCCTGAATGGCCTTGCATATGTGTTCATCCTTATCCAACTTGGAAAGAATATACGGCAAATCGTCGTCCAACCGGAAGTGCTTCACCACGAAACTAGCGCTTTCTATCGCGGGACAACTTTCAAAATCTAACCGGTTACCGATGTGTTTTATCTTCACAATCTTTTCTCCAATAACGCCATACCACCACTGGTCATGTTTTTCCCAGCGAAAAGACTGCCCACACGTTAAAGTGTGTTCAAGGTTGAAAGGTGTGACTGCTAGATCGAATCTGATGTTCACCAGTGCATCATGTTCTTTGAGTGCCGCTTGCAGATAAGAGTTTCACAATACAGAAAGCTTTCAAAACACAGAAAGCTATGAGAGTTTTTCTACGAAGCTCAGAAGCCGAAGTTAAGATTCTGCAAAAATGGATTACGCTTCTTCTCTTCCCCTATCGTGGAGGCTGGACCATGACCAGGATACACTTTGTAATGATCGGGCAACGTTGCGAGCCTCCTCAGAGAGCTTACCATTTCTCTAGATGATGAATGCGGGAAATCGTATCTTCCTATCGATCCTGCGAACAACGTGTCTCCAGTGAAAACCGCATCTTGACCTAAAAGTGATATGCTACCTCTGCTGTGTCCAGGAGTGTGCAGAATCTTAAGCTTCACTTCTCCAACTTGAATGACATCCCCATCGTGAAGCATCTTATCGGCTGGAGGAGACACCACATGATAACCAAACATTGTTGATAGATTTCGGTTGGCGTCAGTCAACATTGGTGCGTCATATTCATGAATCAAAATTGGAGCGCCTGTTGCGTCTTTGATTATTCCATTTCCAGCGATATGGTCAGGATGTCCATGCGTATCAACTATGTAGAGGATTTGTTGGTTGTGTTGACGAATCTCTTTGATGATTCGTTCAGCTTCGGCTTTTTCATTAAAGCCAGGATCGATGATCATGGCCTTTTTAGTTTCAGTGCAAACGGCAAGGTAGCAATTTATGTAGAGAAGCCCGACAGTGAATCTCTCAACAAGCATCGAGCACCCATCAGGTCTAGTTTCGTGACTGTGTCTTTAAAGGTTTTCAACGTTCAAGGCAGGGTGCCCTTTTAGCAGGTATCTCTTGAGGAAATGAATAGGGAACTCGAAAGATGTCTTGAGCCTTTCAGAATCTCTTTTTAGATCTCTCTTCTTCTTTTCTTCTTGCAGTGAATAGGTAACCCCTTCTAGTTGATGATGAAGCAGCAAGGTTTGGAAGCGAAGGGTATTTGTCTTGTGTGCTTTGTTCTTTGCCGGATTGGCGCTGAAACTTGTTGGAGGGCAAGAGATGAGCGAACCCTTCTTCCACAGAAATTGCTCTAACCATGTTCTCAAACACGAGAAATGAGGATATGCCTAGGAGGATGCCTGCAATCGTCAAAATGATGAGAGCTACACTCCAGAAAACCGTTGTGATAAAGACCCAGTACGGAGCAGCGTACAAAGGACCTAACCAAGGGGACTTCCAAAGGATATTCCAAAGATTGAGTGTCAGGTAAAGCGTTCCAATGAACATGCTCATACCATATATCAAAGTAACGATGGGGAAGAAGAGATGTGTCGAGGATTCTTCTCTCCGCCTCTTAACCACTAGGTCAGTAAATACAACGGCCGGAGCCAGTATCATAACGATTCCTTCGATGAAGTTCATTGACATGAAAGGCCCGAGAAAAGGAACGTCCCATTCAGCAAGAGCCCCTCTTAAGATGGGGTAGTTGAATAAGACAGTGGCCAAAAGTATTCCTCCTGCGAGGGTCATGAAAGAACCCGTGAGTTTAAAGTCGAAAGCAGTAGACATGTATGCAGCGGCACCAACCATTAGAAACACGGCGCTGAGGATCAGCAACATGGACTCGACACCCGGCTGAAGAAGGATGGATCCAATTCCTAAGAAGAGAAGATACAGCGAACCCAGCAAGACACCGAGGGACACTATTCCCTCTGGAGCACCCCATCTGTAAGAGTATAGTCCTCCCAAAATGAGGAATCCACCCAATATTACGAGTACAACTGAGGCCACTAGATATAGCACAGTACCGAACAATAGGGTAACTTGTGTTGAAGAGGAGATAAGAAACTGTGAGGCTTGATAAAAAAGGATGATGGACAAAGCTATGTTAGCCAAGATGAAACCGATACCCAAAACTGTAGTGGTCAAGAGTACCAGCTTTCGTGGATCCAACTCCCGAGGCCTCATTTCGGAGTATCGTTTAGATTGCATTTTAAACTTCTGAATCATGAAGACATATTCAAGATCAAGGGCATACTATGAGATTTTAATGATTTGGTGTAAGGTTAGCTTGGCTTTGTGACCAGCTTACCATGGACAAGCAATCTAGCCATCGTCGTGCACAGAATATACTATATAACTGGACTTTAGCGACGGCTGGTTGAACCAGCAGTACCAGGAACACAGAGAACAGGAGAACCGATAAGAAGAGAAGTAACGATGAAAGTAGAACCTTGATTCCTTTTTTGGCGTTTTCCGATAAGGTTTTTAGACACGCACCGGTCACAGAAATACAACTCGATGGTGAAGTCGATGTTAGATAATAATGTGGACTCTACCGCGCAGAAATGGAAGTACGTCTCTCTGACACTAATGGTGTTAATAGTGATCAGCTCAGTCCTCTTCACCTATGCGTACTATAACATGAACTCACAACTCTCGGATCTACGGACTGAGTTCTCCGACGTGCAAAGCCAACTTAGAGGCTTAGACAACAAGATTAAGATTCTGGAATATTTGAACACAACCGCCCAGCTGCCTTTGCCTCAAGTCTTCGAGACGATCGAAAATTCGGTGGTCTTGATCACTACGAACCTAGCTCAAGGCTCCGGCTTCGTCTACGACAACGTTGGGCACATCATAACGAACTACCATGTAATTGAAGGTGCCACTACCATACAAGTTACGTTCGTAGATGGAAACGTAACCGAAGCCACTATAGAGGGCGAAGATCCCTACAGCGATCTAGCTGTCATCAAAGTAGATCAAGATATTACGACACTATATCCAGTAGTGCTCGGAAACTCTTCAGACCTTATTGTTGGAGAACCCATCGTTGCTGTTGGAAACCCCTTTGGGTTAAGTGACACTATGACGGCTGGTATTGTTAGCCAGCTTGGAAGGCAACTCAGCGCAGAAGGCGGATACGTAATAATAGATGTGATTCAGGTAGACGCTGCAATAAACCCGGGAAATTCAGGTGGACCCCTCGTGAATATGAACGGCGAAGTTGTCGGAGTTAATACTGCTATAATAGCCGATCCTGGTACCCAAACCTTTGCTGGCATTGGGTTTGCAATCCCTTCTGACACTGTAAAGAGAGAAGTGCCTTCGCTTATCGAGAACCATACATACAAGCATCCATGGATAGGCATCTCAGGCGTAGACGTCAATCTAGCCATTAAGGAAGCGATGCATCTCGAAAAGGTGCAAGGTTTCCTAATAGTTGAGGTTGTTCCAGATAGTCCTGCGGAGGCAGCGGGCTTGACGGGAGGTGAGACACCGCTCTCAATAGATGGACAAGAGATCATGATAGGTGGAGACGTGATAGTGGGAGTGGACGAGTTGACGGTTAGAAATCTTAACGACCTCGTGGTATACATAGAAAGGAATAAGCGTCCTGGAGATACGATACAGCTCACGATAATCAGAGACGGGGGGGAAATGCAAACGTCGTTAGTGTTGGGAGAGAGGCCCCCTCCGTAATTCGCTTTTCTCCAAGGTATCGCACGCTCAAAGAGACCAAAACCACTATTTCAAGATATAGACCGAGTAAAAGCTTCTGAGGGAAGGGGAAATGTGCTGATGCGACGTGCAGAAGTCTACACCGCCAGTGTCATGGTTTTGTCTTTGGCATCCTTAATTCAGAATATAGCGGGTACTCTGCCTGCCTCATATTTTCCATACTATGCAACTTCCGTGGGCGCTGAAATATGGTTCATAGGCTCATTCACAGCTGCCTTTTTAATTACGAGTGCTCTCCTCTCTTCCCCCTTTGGAAGCCTATCTGATCGTATAGGCAGAAAGAAGCTGATTCAAGCTGGACTACTCGCAGACGTCTTTCTAGGCACCCTGACGGGCTTGATTCAGAGGTGGCAGTTTCTGCTGATTATCCGAGCCTTAAACGGCATAGCCACCGCCGCCGTGCGTCCAGTAGCAGAGGCTTCATTGATCGATCAGGTCCCCAGAGATCGCAGAGGCGAAGCTCTGGGATTCTTCTTGACCGCCACTCTAGTAGGCTGGTTTATAGGGCCCGTCTTTGGCGGAGCCATCCAGTTTTTCTCAGAAACAAGTTTAGGATTGACCTTGGAAAATAGCTACCGAGTTCCTTATTTTGTGGATTCAGGGTTCTCTGTGATCGCCATGGGTTTAGTAGCTTGGAAAGTCAAGGAGACGAGAGGGCATGGCTCGACCAAAGAGAGAAGGGACCGAGCTGATGGAGAGGGTGTGAAACTAGGCGGCTGGATCTTGCAGTCCATTAGAGTCTTGTATGTCACAACCTTGACCAACGGCTTCGCTGTAGGCTTTATCGCGCCAGTTAGTGTTCTCTTTCTAGGCGCCATGTTCGGAGCCATTCCATTTCAGATCGGAGTGATTTTGTCTGTCTCTGGACTTGTGGGGATATTCTGCAACTTCCTCGCCGGAAGACTAGCAGATATGTGGGGAAGAAAGCCAGTGATAGCCATTGGAAGCATATCTTCTCGACTCGCTTCCTTGGGATTGCCCTTCACGTCGGATCTTTGGCAAGCGACTGGAGTTATGGCATTTCGATCCTTAGGCATTAATGTAAGTATGCCTGCTGGTCGAGCTTTAAGAGCGGACCTAGTTCCTGCGAAGATCAGGGGTAAATTATTCGGGAGATTCACAGCCTCCTTCTATGCGGGTATGGTTGCCGGGGCACTCTTAGGACCGTGGCTCTTCGACATGTTCCAGTTTGAAGAGTTCAGCATCAAATGTTTCAGAGGAAGCTTGACAGTAAAAGGGATGGGACTTCCCTTCTTTGTGAGCGGAATAATGGGACTGATAGCCCTAGCGCTTCTACTTGCTTTTGTGAAGGAGCCTCCAAGAAAGGCGCGTGCAAACATTCTTAAAAAGCAGTGATGCTAGTTAAGACAGGAATTCCAGGCTTTCGGGAAGTGATAAATTGAACGAAGGAAGTTGGAGCCCTCCCAAATGGATGTATCGAGACAAACGACCTCCCAATGACGACGCCTATTTTGAAAACATGAGTAGAGTTATCTTTCTGGCCGGGTTGAGTTGGAAAATGATTGGTGAAAAATGGCCTAGCTTCAGGAAGGCTTTCCGGAACTTCTCGGTGGAAGCGGTTGCCAGATTCAGCGAAGAGGATATACAGCGACTTATGGGCGATGCAAGCATAGTGAGGAATCAGGCAAAGATAGTTGCGACAGTCAACAACGCGAAACAATTTCGTAACATAAAGAAGAAACATGGATCCTTCCAGCGTTATCTCGAGAGTTTGGACAAATCCAGCAATTATGCTTTGGTTACAAAGGAACTCGGCAAGAGATTCAGTAGGATTGGTCCTTCTTCAGCGCGTCTCTTCTTGTACAGCGTGGGAGAAGACATAAGGCGACCTATGGAATAATGCAAGCTAAGTGTACACGCGCGCACTTCCTCAAGAAAAAGAAGCCAGAAACAGTCAAGGTTTTGGCAGTCTAGAAACGCTGGTCAGTTTATCAAGGGAGACGCCGCTCTAGGATGTACTAGATCAATAGACTTTTAATCTATTTCACCTAATTTTAGTTCATGCGAAAAGAATTACCTCAACTATTGTTGCGGGAACTCCTCAAAAACTCAAAACGAAGCGACAGAGACCTCGCCAAGGTTCTTAAGGTTTCTCAGCCAACGATCACGAGAGCTCGCCACAAACTCGAAAAGAACGGTATAATCCAGGACTATACCATCATTCCGAATTTCAGAGCCATGGGTTTTGAAATATTGGCTATGACATTTGTCAAAATGCGTCCTGAAATCCTCACACCGAAGATTATGGAAGAAACCATGAAATATGCAGCAAAGTTTCCCAATGTGCTGTTCGCCTCTTCCGGACAAGGTCTAGGTATGACCTGCGTGATCATCTCTTTCCACAAGAACTACACAGAATACTACAAACAGCTGACGGAGATGCGGGTTGACTTCAAGGAGCTTGTTGAAGACATTCAAAGTTTCATTGTTAGCATTGGAGAAGGAGAATACAAGAGGTTGTCCACAACTTACTTGAAACATGTACCTCTTTAGCGACATATTTTCCGCGGGCAAGTGCATTGTAGAACGGTCTATTGAGCTTCGGCGCAAATATAGTTCCTTTTCTGGATGTCCAGTGGGCATCCTCCTCCGCAGATTTGGAGGTGCGTACAGTCCTTGCACTTTGCTTCTACGTATTCTCTATTTCTTATCTGCACCGCAAGGGGGTGGTTCCAGATTTCTTGCCAATCATCTTTGAGGATGTTACCAAGGCTCTCAAAGTAGCTTTGACATGGATAAACGTCGCCATTTGGCCCAACGCACATGTTGATCTTCGCCGCTGTGCATGATTTGACGCCTAAACCTAGTTTAACGGGATCAAAGTGGCAATATTGGGTTGGAGTGTACCATAGAAACTTTAGTCCCAGCTGGTTTGCTTTTTCATGAATTTTGGGCAAAAGCTCTTTCAGGGTCTCGAGGGGTAGGATGAACTCCTCGGTTATCTGGTTGGCTTTTCCTGAGTAGATGAGACTGTTGCAGCCAAAGGCGGCAACCCCGAGTTCCTTTAGGAAGTCTATGGTTTCCATGAAATCTTGGGCATTGTATCTGCTAAGAGTGGTATTTGTGGTGGCGTAGATCTGCGTTGGGATGATGTTCTTGATTCCAGCGACAGTTTCTTTCCAGCTTCCTTTGGTTGCTGTCATTAAGTCGTGGATTTTGGGCTTATGGGATTCCAGGGTCACCTGAACAAAGTCTAATCCTGTCTTCTCAAGGAGGTCAACGTAGGTTTTGTCTTTCAATCTTCTGCCGTTGGTTATGAGCCCGGTGACCATGCCCTTCTTTTGTCCGTAGAGCAGGAGTTCTGGCAAGTCTTCACGGAGTGTTGGTTCGCCTCCGGTGAAGTCTAAGATGAACACGCCGATCTGATGAAGGCGATCGATGACTTCTTTCCATTGTTCTGTGGCAAGCTCGGAGGTTTCATGGGGTCCGCCGGCGTAGCAGTGGATACAATTGTTCTGGCATCTGAAAGTGAGTGCCAAATCCATGCGTAGCGGAGCTGACAGCTGCTGGGTGAAGGGGTCCACTTGCTTTACGTCGAGAAAGGATATTGGGCAGACTTCCTCAGTCTGTGCCAACGTGCTTACTGTGTAAATCAACCGCTCGTAGTCATTCGTCACCGTCTCCCTGTTCACTCGATACAGGCGCCTGATTTTATCGACGGCTTCGCGGGTCGTCATGCCTTGCATAAAGAAGAAGGCGTGTGCTGTGGCTGTCTCGTTTAAATACAGAACCGTATTGGCGTTAACCACTAATAAACCCTGACCATCTGGCTCCACACGAAGCTGANNAAGCTGAAGAGCCAAACCCTCGAAATCACCAGTTCCTCGATAAGTATATCGACCTCGAGGAATCTTAGATGCTCGAAACACCTTGCGCAGAAAGCTCATAACTACCGGCTACCTCCTCTCATCCCACCCCTCCACCAGCACAAGCGCAAGCACATGAGACACAAGCACAGGCGCACGCGCAAGCCGCGCACGCACAGACGCAGCCGGATCGATGGTGGGCGGGTTGTGTAGAGGATTTTGCCGCTGGTGTTCGCACAATGGCGCTAGCGAATTTTTCGAGGTTTGTAACAATTCTGTTTGAGGTGTTTTCTACTGCGGTTGCTATGTTGTTTGCGAAGTCTGCGCCAGGAATTGTGGGGGGTTTTGCCGCTTTGGTGGGTGCCGTTACGTTTGGTTCATACGTGGGTTTGGGGTGGTAGTGCCGATAGCTGTACCAGTACCACAGCCAAAAGGGGCTCGGCTCAAAAGCCAGGTCGCGGAACACTGTTCTAGTGCGCGACTGATAGTTGGGGTCAAGGAAGAGCCACAGCAATTGTTCGTCATAGGCTTTCGAGGCTAATGCGGGTGTGCCCGCTTTCTCGACTTGTGCCCAAGCTTTCGCCACGATCTTTCGGTA
>JABAOF010022425.1_pt1 | contig 19382 bp, 19 predicted proteins | sample 7062171 | NCBI WGS metagenome assembly JABAOF01 (sample SAMN14538628, study PRJNA623070) | marine sediment metagenome | biome: marine biome [ENVO:00000428]; feature: marine pelagic biome [ENVO:01000023]; material: deep marine sediment [ENVO:00002113] | place: India: Gulf of Khambhat ...
AACTTTTTGAGAATAAAGGTTGCTCAGAGTGTCACACGATTGGAGGAGGAGTTGAAGTTGGGCCTGACTTGAGAGGCATAACCCAGAAAAGAGATCGGAAATGGCTGATAAGGATGATCCTTAATCCAGAAGAAATGGAACAAATCGATCCTTTAGCAAAAAAATTGTATCAAGAGTATGATGAAGCAGGCATGCCAACAGAAGAGCTCAGCGAAGAAGAAGCAGAGGCGATTCTCAAATATATTGAATCTTTCAACACGAAGAAAGAGTAAGTTTCTGAATCTATAAGTTCTTTCTATCTTAAATTCCCCAGCAAAATCTATTATCATGAATTATTATTATAGGGCTGCCAACCTCAGCTAAAAAATCAAAAGGTAACCTGGAGAAACATTCCAATTTTATTGACAGAATGATATTAAATCTATATTATACTATTCCTATAATATAGATAATATTAGTAAGAAGGAGCAAAAAATGAATAAAAAATTTATTTTTATATTTCCTCTTCTTATAGCCATTTCTGTTGTTGTCTTTGGTCAAGGAGAAACTTACACAGGAGAAAGGCTTTATCAGCTTAAGTGCGGGCGCTGTCACTTTGCCTATGCACCTGAGAAATATTCTCCTGAAGAATGGAAGACGATTGTCAATGAAATGGGCCCTTTATCTGGGTTGAACGAGGAAAGCGAAAAAATTATCTTGGATTACCTCACTCAGGAGGCTTCTGCCAAAGAAAGAGGATCTCTTCCCACAAGCCCTGTCTTATCGGGTTATATTTATACAGAATTCTTTTCATCAAAAGAGATTGTTGATACATTTGACGTCCACTACTTGAACGTGGCTCTATCAGGTCGCCTTCACGATAGGCTGTCCTATCATGCAGAATTTGAGTTTGAGCATGGAGGAGGCGGAAGCGACCCCCCCTTTATCGAAAAAGCTTATGTTGATGTGTGGTTAATGAGAAACACAGGTATAAGAATAGGAGCCATGCTGACTCCTTTTAACCGCTTCGATGAATTTCATGGACCGCTTGAGAATTTTCTTGTTACTCGTCCCCAGATGTCGAGAGAAATTGGGGTCAGCGCCTGGAAGGAAGTGGGAATAAACCTTCATGGCAGTGTTTTTTTGCACAAGGATTTTTATCTCAATTATGATGCCTACATTATAAACGGACTTGGCAGCGGAAGCAGATTGAGAAATAGCCGCCAGTACCGAGATAACAATGATGCCAAAAGCTATGGCTTTCGCCTAAGTGGTATTTTTACAGACAGATGGGAAGCTGGAGCCTCCTATTATCGGGGCGCCTGGGATGATGAAGGTAACTATGATTTGACCATGTATGGATTTCATTTCCTGGGGAAAGCTGGCCCATTAAATCTTTTTGCTGAATATTCTCATTCTTCTTCTGAAAATCCGGATCCCTTTGAAGAGGGGAAAGCCGATGGCTTCTTTATCCAGGCATCTTACTTAATCAATGGAAAGATAAGGCCCACAGTTCGCTATGGGACACTTGACTATTTAGACAAAGGTAATCTATTGGGCCGAAAACTGACCGATCTCGATACTAAGGTCATTGCCCTTGCTCTCAATTACTACCTCACCAGAGGTATTGTCTTTAAATTTGAGTACGATATCATCCAGGAAGGCAAAAGGAAAGCGGATAAGGATAATAATCTGCTTGCCTTACAGGTTGCGGTTAGATTTTAAAGTCATTTAGAAATTTTTCTTGTGTCCTCTGCCATTTTAACCCGCATCTCCGTAGGACTTAAGACTCTCGTCTTGTAGAGATATTCAATTCGTGCAGATATCGTTATTTTCTTATTCCTAGGTGTGGCAAAGGCGAAACGTTCTGTTCTTGTTTCCCCAGGTCTAATCCTGTTATCAAAAGAGACTTTTGCTGAATTCAGAAAGACCTCCCATTCTTTCTGGATCACTTCGCCTGACTCATCCAGCATTATTTTTTGGTAGGTTCGATACTGAGAGAAATATTCATTAGGGGTTCTTAACTCAACCAGGAGGATTAATTTCCTTGAGGGAACGCCTGTAGGCACTGAATGGCCTGAGCCTATGTTAGTCACTCCTACAACGACTTCGATAATATCTCCCTCTACATTGATTTTTTTAATTTCAACTTTGAGGGCTTTTCTCAATTGTTCGGTGGAATGGCTTGCCGAGATAGCGTGGAGGTTGATTTGTTTCTCTTTTGTAATTTTTATTTTGGGCCTTACGATTTGACCAGGAATTAATGGCATATGGCAATTCTGACAATGGATTCCTTTCTCTGCATAGGAACTTGTTTTCCACTCTGAATAAGTGCCCAATATAGTCACTCCTATATCATTGATGTATTCATGACATCCTGCGCAAAGTTCAGAAGATTTAAAGAGAGAGGACGGCGCAGTTTTGTGAGCTGGGGAATCGACATCTGAGAGAGGGCCTCTTTTGATTTCTCCTATGTCCAGTTCAAAAGGATTTTCTTTATTATTTAAATCAACTTTTTTAACAGAATGACAAAAATCACAACTTACTCCTTCTCTTGTGATCTCCTGTTTCAAATCGTAATCTTTATTGACGAGGGTCATCGGTGCATGACAACGCAAGCAATTGAATTTGGACTCTCCTGCAGTATTGAAATAAGATTCCATATAAGAAGCTTTAAATATGGGATCCTCTATGGACATGGAATGCATGGCGTTTTTCCAATGATTGTATATTTCTTCATGACATTCTTGGCAACTTTTGCTACTCGAAATGGAGGGCGCCTTCGACAATGTTGATTTAGACCCTACTTGGGAAACCAAAGAGAAAACGATGATCAATGATATTAAGATTGTGAAAGTCGACCTTTTCTTAGCCAATTTTTCCTCCTTTAAAATTTTATGAGTCCAATGGCTTGAAAAAGGATGATTCAGAAAGATATGTTCTTTTTTTAAATTTGCTTATGACAACTCTGAAAAAGATGCGGAAAAGAAGTCTGAGATTCTTTGTTTCTTGCCAAGTTTTTTTATAAGTCTCTTGTCCAGAAACGATATTAAAGAAAGCTCTTCTTAGGGGGTGCTCTTTTTTTGCTGTCTCAAGGATAGAATCCAAGAAACCGAATTTAGAAGACTGAATTGTCAAAAATCTTATGATTTTTCCGTATGGAATGTCATCTGTTAGCTCAGAGCAGCTCTTCAAGTACTCATGGAAAGCCTCTTTTGAAATGCCACAATTGACAATCACTTCTGCCGCTTTTATTCCAGTGAGAACCGCTGAGTTTATTCCTTTTCCTTTGAAAGGACGATTGAGCCCTGCTGCATCACCGATCATGACATACCTCTCTCCAAAAGGGGCTTTTGCAGGCAGGTTAGGGAATTTCCCTTTGAAGTAATAGAGATGAGGCAAGATATTGTCGAGATTATCAGGTAACGCCTCTCTTACCGGAGCGAAATGCAGGAATCTATCCATCATTTCAGCATCGACTTTTTTTCCGGCTATGTTCAGGCTAAGATGATTTCCTTTAGGAGTGATGGCTCCAAATTCGACATGGGGTAGAGATGTGGGAACAAAGGCATGAAGATAATCTCCAAACTGGGTCATGGCTCTTTCGCCAGGATGAATCTTTGTAACGACTGAATAAAGAAATCTCGGTTGATGGTAAGGAGTGATCCTTTCAAAAATCTTAGCCATTCCATCATCCAAGCCGAAAGCTCCGACAACAACATCGGCTTTGATGTTGTTGCTTTCGCTATAGACCATCACCCCATCCGAACCGAAATCAAGATCAGTCACTCGCGCAGGGATAACATCGATTCCCAACTCTTTTGTTTTCTGAAATAAGTAGTTGTCAAACTCAATTCTTCGGCAGGCATAGGAAGGCTCATGTTCTCCTGAGAGTTTGACCAAATTATTTTCTGAATAGATAAAGTAACCGTTTATCTTCTTTTGAATTATTTGCCAAGGAAAGGGGATGGCCAAATCCTGTTCTATGATTTTTTCTAAAGGAGGAGAAAGAATACCAAGGCACTGGTTATAATAGCTTTTCTTCTCAAATCTTTTTCCTTCATAGAGACAGATTTTAGGATGGATTCCTTTTTGAGCCGAGAGTATCTTGAGTTTAATAGCACAGCTTGTTCCAGCAGGTCCACCCCCTATGATGACAACGACATCTTTGTCTTTAAGAGAACCGAAGGTACCTGACATGAATAATTTAACCTCTCAGAGCTATTATATAACTTTTTAATTTCGCAATGAGCAATTTTATTGTATTGAAGAGCATTGTGATTTGCAATTTCATATCGAGAGAAACTTTGAATATTTCTCTGTACGGTATGTTACCAGTAAACATATTCCAGAGGATAAATCTTATTTTTTTCGAAGAATACAGGTTGGTTCCTTTTCTAGCTAAGGAGAGATGAGATTTGGTAAGTAGTGGAGATGAGGAGATGATATCGTTCATAAAGAAAAGAAATCGGCCATAATAATTATCCTTGATAATAAGTTTTTTGGCTTTTTGATAATAATAATCGGAAAAAGAGGAGGCATCAATTCCGAAACAGGTAGCCGTCTCAGCTGCTAACTTAGCTGTGATAAAAGCGGATTCAATCCCGTTTTTATAATGTCTAGAAAAACTGGCATCTCCGATCATAACCAGCCGATTGGCATAAGGATTTTTTGAAGGAGATATCAATATTTTTGGATAGCAAACACAGTGAGGCTGACTATGAGGTATTTTATTCTGGATTTCTTTAAGGCCAATAAATTCTGAAAATATATCCTTTGTCGCATTCTTTTTGCCGATCAGTGTTATGGAGATATAATCGCCTTTAGGAATCACAGTGGCATACCTGATATTTTTTGATTTTGGCATGTAGACATGGATAGTGTTACCAAAATCCCTGAAGATTTTTTCTCTGTCTGATTTGAGTTCAGCCTGGTAGGTGATTAGAGTTGATGGGGGCCTGTAGCCGAGTCCAAGTTTTTGAATTTTTTTCATCAGATAGGAATTGACTCCGAAAGATCCGACTACCAAATCTGCTTCGAATTGTTCAAGGTTTTTTCTTTCCCCGAAAAATAAGCTTACTGGTTCGGTGCTTTTTTTTGGCAATTTAATATCCCAGACAGGGTAGGATATAACCTTTGCTCCTCTGTCTTGAGCCCAGGTCAGGAGAAAGTCGTCAAAGCTGATAATGTCGGGAAATGTCGAGTAGCGCGGTCCATTTCCTCTGAAAACAGTGGCTATTTTATTCGTGTTATTCTCAGCACAGGATAGGAGAAGATGTTCGTTATTCACATGGAGATGATATCCTTCTACTCTGTTGATGATTCTTTTTTCGGGGAGAAAGATACCTTCCTCAATGAGCTTTTGGTCTAGACTTTCGGATATGACGCCGGCACAGAGGTTACATCCTGAAGGGCCTTTCTGGAGGAAATCTTTACCGTCGAAGATTGTAACCGATAAGTTGATCCCTTTTCTGGAGGCATATTTCTGGATAAAATGAGCGAAGAATGAACCTGCTGGTCCTCCACCAATGATGGCGATTTTCGAGCCATCCTTCAATTTCAAATCGCCATTCATAGATTTATTTTACTATTTTTAAGATATTTTATATAGAGTTACTATATTATATAGAAAAGATAAAAAAATATAATTAGAAAATACAGATTCCATAGGTATAATTCTATCCAGTGTTCTTATGTTTGAGTATATAGGAGAGGATGAATAAGCAGAGAAGATTACCAGCGCAGTTTAGAGTTTTGTAAAAAGAGGGGAGAAGCCGATATCCGACCTCGGTGGAGACGGTACGACTAAGGATATACAGAGGGAATAATAGCTGCCTTGTGAATATCGAGAAGAGCTAGAATATGTACATAAATCCGATATTGAATAGGTGGGCTTTGTAATTTTGATTGAGAAAATTTATCTGTTTATGATTGTAAAAGCGGTAATCGAAGGTGATGGNNTGATGGCGATGTCTGAAATTACTCTGATAGCTGCTGAAAAATAAGGGAAGTGCATCTTTATCGGAAATGTACCTTTCGTTTCCGTAAAGCTGTATCCTCCATTTAGGCTAATAACATTCATTCGGTACCAAAAACCCAAAGAGATATGCCGTGTATCGCTGAGGTATTCAGAAGTGTCTGCTATCTCAAAAGGAATATTTACGAAGCGAAAAATCTTCAAACTGGAGTCGAGATCGTTCCGAGAATAATGAATAAAAGCCCCATAGAGGCCGTCGTTCTGTTGATACCTTACGTGACCTCCATAGCTATTCAAAGAACTTGAGTAGGAAAATTTGGAATTTTCAAGATTTTGATACCTGTAAAAAAGAGATCCTGCAATGCCAAATTCCAGATTGAGATTTCCTTGTATCTTGAAAGATGTCGATTCTAACGGAACGAGGCGAGCAAAGATATTGTTGTAATCTCCTCTCTCGAGGCTTGTCGTTAGGGAATACTTCTCTGAAATTTTATAAGTCAGAGAACCATAAAAAGAGTTAAGTTTATAGGTATAGTCCTCCTCATCCTCTCCATCATTTTGCAAACCCAGATCGTTGGTTGAGTGGGCATATCCTGCACTGGCTGTCCAATTCTTTCCGATGGCCAACTCTGCATCTGCAAAAAATTTATTGAGCCGCATCTTTACCAGGGGATTTGAACTCTCACTTTCTGAGACGGTCCTATCGTAATAGATTCTTGAAAAGGATAAATCCATATCATCTTTGTTCTCAATCGTGTATTTATAATAACTGTAACCTGCTCTTAATCTTACCTCTGGTAATAATTGAAAGCCGAGCACGAAATCTCCTTTGGTGAAATCCTTATCGAGTATCCCTGTGTTGGCATAAGTTGCACTCTTGACGAGGTTATAGAAAGGCCAGGCAAATCTCCCTTCAATAGATTCATCACTCGAGGTTTCTCCATCAGCCCAGCTCTTATTGAAGCTTCCATCTATAGTGATTCTTTCAGAAGGAATGATATGGATGGATTGACTCAGAGCCCATGTGTCTACTTCCACAGTAGTCCTACGTGATTGATCCGTCAGGAAAATAGCAGAACTTCCAAAGGGTTTTCCACGAATGCCTACATTTTCTCCAATTGATGAAGCTGTTTGATCCAAATCGTACTTCTGATAAAGGCCTGTCACTCTGTAAAAGACTTTATTTTTTATGTTTACATTACTTCCCAAGCGGAAAACATTGCTGGTTTGGTTTACAGGTTCATTCAGCGGAAATTCATTGTTTAAGAGCCTTAGAGTCATGACGCTGTCACCTTCGAGCTTTGTTCTCTGCCAGGAAGCATCAAAGCTTAACCATGGGGTGGCTTTAAGGCTTCCGTTTAGATCAAAGCTTTTTTCTTTTGTGTTCCAGGTGTGGAAACTCCTGAAGAGTACAGTCTCGGAAGAGGTATCAAAAAGCGGATTGGCAAAGCTGGCAACGTCGGCAAAATACTTTCTTTCTGTATATCCACCCGTTAAGGAAAATATATTTCTTTTTTCTAATCGAATAGCGGCCCGGCCATACGGCTCCGCACCAAAGCCTCTCACATCCAATGAAATCGCATCAAAAAAGCCTTCCTTTTCTGGATCTTTGAATGCTTGGAATGATATCTGTCCAACGTTCAAACCTTCTTTCAAGTTGAATTGAGAGCGGAACAGGTTCTTGTCTCCCCCCACATCATCAAAGAGATAGCTAGTTCCGAAAATACCTGAGACAAGATAGCTTCCCCAGAACTTTTGTTCCTTCTTTTCTTTACTAGGTAATATAACTGTTTGGCTGAATGAATATTCTGCAATCAGAGAAAAGCTCAATATTGCGATGAAAAGAACTATCATTATTCGACGCATTTTCTTTCTCCTATCTTAAAAAATGATCGTCAAGATAAGATCCGTGAATTTTCACATGACAGATAGTACAATTCTGGTAAGTGGATAGGGAGGTTAAATGAAAAGACGATGTTTTTGAGCCTAGCAGAGAATCAGTAATAGAGGGTCCAGAATGGCACTCCAGACACAGGAATGATTGATTAGAACGACGGAGTAATCTTGTATTCTCCGAGCCATGCGGTACATGACAGACTTGGCAAGTTCCTACATTTGTACCGATGTGTTCAAATGTGAAAGGTCCTTTCAAAGAAGGATGGCAATTAAAACAGTTTTCGTTGATTTTTTTGAACCCTAATCTTTGAGAAGAGACATTTGTATCGTGGGGATCATGGCAGGCCCAACATGTCATCCTTCCTTCTTGGACTTTGTGGTGAAAAGGAAGATTGAACTCAGCCACTTTATCTTGATGACAGGAGAAGCATAATTTTTCTCGAGGTTGCGAGAGGAGTTTAGCCACAAAAGGATTTGAATGCATAGAATGGCAAGAGAGACATGAATCGTCAGATCGATAGTGTTTTTCTTTTTTGAAGTTCTTTAAAAAATGATTGGCCTGATGACAGGAAAGACAGATAGCAGCACTTTCTGCAGATGGCAGATCTTTGAAGCTTATTATGGATCCCTTTACTTCTGGATCGTCTGTATGGATGCTTCCAGGACCGTGACAGGATTCACAGTATTCAACCTTCGTCTTGTCTTTTTTTATTGTGGCTGTAAAATGGGGGGTCTTGATGATCCTGTTGTATGTCTCATCATGGCAGTCTAAACAGGTTTCCGCACCCACATATTCGGCGTCTGAGCTTTGAATAGGAATTTTTGCTCCAAGAAAAAAGAGGAGAACGAGCATGACAGGCAAAATATAGATTTTTTTTGTCACGGTTTTCTCCTTTAACTTCTTAGATAGAAGTTATTGCTTTTTATTTTGAAAAAAGCTCGCATAGAAAATTTTTAATCAATAGAATGTGCCATTCCTTTGTAGCTTGCAGCCCAGGCTTTATCCCGATCGTAATGGCAGACGAGACAACTGAATTCTGTTGTGATATGACCTATGGCTTGAGACCCATCGGATGTAAAAGGCTGTGCATCGGCATCCATATTGATATTGAACAGATGAGTTTTAACATCTGCGACCCACTTCCTCAGGGATACTGCACTTTTTGTCATGGCGGGCATATGGCAGTCTTCGCATTTTACGCCCTCTTCTCCCATGTGGCTCTCTTCATAAACAGCCGCTATATCAGAGTGACAATCTTCACAGGTCATTATAATTGATTCATGGCCGGTTTTGTGAGGATCATGACAGGAAACACATTCTAAGGTTTCGGAATGGCTGGATTTCAAGAATTCGTTGTACTGTTCGTGGTGACGAATGAAACCACCCCTAGCCGGGATAATATTGGGATCTGTTCGATAATGGCATTTTCCACAAGAGGCTGAAGTTCTATCTATGGTGATTTTTGTTATGTCTCCTCCTCCAAGAACATGGTCTTTTCCTGGACCATGACATTCCTCACAGTGAATGCTCATAAAAACCCAAGTTCCGACAACTCCAGGTAAAAATTCCTGATTACCGCTCGGATTATAGCCAGTCGTATGACAAGATCCGCAATCGTAAGGCTTGACTTCATCCTTATCATAGTCTACCCATCCTCTTGTCGCGAGGTTGAATTGATTCTTGCCATCTTTGGTGATAATGTATCCATCTGTACCGACAAACCTGGCTTTCCACTTGAAACCTCCGATCATCCATTTCACATCATCCCAGGTTACAGAGTCTGGATGAGGAATACCTGCACCTCGTCCTTCTGAAGCAGGCCTCAGCTTGTGAGCATGTCCTGAACCGAACCACCAATCGTAGTTCTCCTGGTGACAGACACCACATGCTTCAGAACCCACATAATTTCCCTTTGCCTGGATGAGCAATTTTGACAATTTCGTAAAATCTTGAGCAGCTGCCAATATGGCGAGGACAAAAACAGCAAGGAAAATGAGAAGAATTTTCAGCATTTTCATATCTAAAACCTCCTTTCAAAAAATAATTTTGGAAGATGATCTTTAGTCCTTATTTTCCCAATTTCAATATTTTGATCATTTATTAGACGAATAGACTTAGCTTTTTTGTTGATTTTATCCTATTTTTAAGATCATTTCGCCCGAATCCGCTTTGTTTTTATAAAAGAAAAAACGATTTGTCAATAGTTTTTTACTTATTTTATAAGACTTATTACTATTATAGTAATAGAAAGATAAAGAACTGAAGGAATGCTTTTCAGAGTTTTATTGCGTTTGGATCTTTGCTCCCCCCTCCATCTGCTTTTCGTCTATCGTGTAGAGTGCATCTAGCATGGCAATCTGAAAACTGCCTGGGGTCCTGGCTTTTATGGCGGCCTTTTCGCCGACAAGACCAAAATAGGCCAAGGCAGTTGTAGCCGCTTCAACCGGGTCTCGATCAACTGCCAAAAACGCTCCAATAATAACTGTCGCCGTACATCCCGTTCCTGTCGTGTATCCCATCAATTCATGCCCATTATAAACACGATAGATCCTTTCCCCATCGGTGATCAGATCAATGACCCCTGTTATGGCAAGAGTGGTGTTTAGCTCTTTGGACAGGTTAAGTGCTGCATCAACAGCCTCGTCTACACTATGAATTGAATCCACTCCTTTTGTTTTGGAACCCTCATGTGCTAGCGATAGCACTTCAGAGGCATTGCCCCTAACAACACTGATAGAGAGTTCGTTTATGAGTCGTTTGGCCGAATCAGTGCGAAGCTTTGTGGCTCCTGATCCGACCGGATCTAAGATGATTGGAATATTCAGTTCATTAGCGCGCTTACCTGCTTTAAGCATCGAATCAATCCAGTAAGGAGTAAGCGTTCCGATATTGAGCACTAAGGCACCTGCCAGGGAGACCATTTGTTCCACTTCCTCTGAAGCATGGGCCATGACTGGTGAAGCGCCACAGGCAAGCAATGCATTCGCAGTGTAATTCATGACGACATAATTTGTGATGTTATGAATCAGAGGCTTTTTATTTCGGAGTTTTTTTAGATTTTCGGCTGCTTTTTTTGCAAGGATCTGGTCAAACATTTAGGCTCTCCTTATCTGTTAAAATGATTCCAGCCAGCAGGGGAGATTCGACGGCGAGTACCGTCAAGAAGTATCACCTGAATATCTCCGGGGGCATTCGTAATCCTGCCAACCTCGCTGACAGGCACATCGCTGATACCTGCAATAGAGGAACGGATCTGCTCAACATGGGCTGAGGAACAAGTGATAATAAGCTCATAGTCGTCACTATCTTGAAGAAACAACTCGTACGGATTCTGTTTCAGTTGTTTGGCAGCTTGCTGGAGTTCGTTGCTTATCGGGAGTTTTTCTTGAATCAGAGTGGCTCCCACGCCGCTATCCTGACAGATATGTCCAAGGTCGGCCAGAAATCCATCGCTTGTGTCAATCATGGCTGTGGCATATCCTGAACGTGCGATCACCCTGCCTTCTCGGGCACGGTGTGGAGGGATGTTGTAGACTCGAACAAGAGGATGATTCCTTAAGTTTTCATCATCAGGGAAATTCATCAGAAGCTTAAGTCCGGCTGAAGACCGACCAGGATAGCCAGTGACCAGAACCACATCTCCCACTCGAGCTGTAGAACGGCGCACTATTTTTCCCTGCTCTGCTTCACCGATTAGAGTGATGTCAATGAAATTTGCATCCAATATTCTGGTCAGATTACCGCCGACTATACAAGCTTCAAAAGGATTGAGTTCCATGGTGAAGCCACGATAAATATCTTCCACATCTTTTATGAGAGTATTCGCTTTCAAGCCAAGTGATACGAGGGCATACATCGGTTGACCGCCCATGGCTCCTATATCGCTGATATTCATGGCCATTGCCCGACGCCCTAAATTAAGAGGAGTGATATGCTGGGGCAAAAAATGTCGACCTTCCACTGCACAATCGCAGGTAACCAACAGCTCGAATCCTTTATGAGGCTTGAAAGCCGCACTGTCATCTCCTATTCCTAAAGTTACACCTGGATTCTGGACTCCCTCTCGCCTGAGAACTTCGTGAATTCGGTCAATCAGCCCGAATTCTCCGATGTCTGCCACAGTTCTATTCATGATTTTCTCTCAGTATGCTTGTCTCTAATGCCTGATAAAGTGCTCGAGTGGCCTGTTCAGGATCCTCCTGACAGCAGACTGTTGAGATGACAGCAATCCCATGTGCACCGGCCCTTATCAATTCAGGTGTATTCTCTGCATTGACACCACCAATAGCAATGATTGGAAGTGGAATGGTTTCGACCACAGGCTTTAATATTTCAATTCCAGAAACAGGTCCAGCATCAGCCTTAGAAAATGTCGGAAAGACAGGACCAAATCCTATATAGTCTGCTCCCTCAGAGAAGCACTTTTGAGCTTCTTCCTTGATTGCGGCAGATCCTCCGATTATCCGGTCCTCTCCCAATAATTTGCGTGCCAGTGGTATGGGAAAATCATCCTGTCCCAGATGGACTCCGTCTGCATCGACAGCAATCGCGACGTCTATTCGATCGTTTACAATGAATGCCACGGCTGCATCGGAACATATTTTTTTCATTTGCTTTGCAATCTCGATCATCTCTCGCGTAGACCCACTCTTTTGGCGAAATTGGATAGTGTCTGCTCCTCCTCTAATGGCCATTCTTGTAAGTTCGATATGAGAAAAACGGGATTGAAGCACTGTGTCTGTAAGAACATGCAATCTCCCTATTGTTTTCATTTTCAGGCCCTTATTCAGGCCTCTCTAAGATATCATCAACGCAGGCTATTTTCATGGCCAGTATGATGTTGAATCAATTATTGTTTTCTTATCTCATTTCTGAGTCTTCGATCAGGCGACTAATTTTTAGCTCTAATAGAATTTCGTTTTTCTCGGTATTTAAATCACGATGTAATGGGAACAGGGATTTTTATCTGGAATATAACATGGACAATTATAATCACATTTTCTTGCTTTATTTCTTGATCCTTGGGTTCAGCCTATTTAAGATTCTTTTTGGCAAATTCCGGGTTATTCGGCGCAAGATTTTTCTATCGACAGTTTTTGAAAAAGGACGTGGATTTGTCTTTCTGCTTATTTGTTATATTTTTTATAATTTCTATTATTTCTGTGTATTTTTAAGAAAAAATCTTAGCACAGGAAGATTATGATGTCAAAAATTAAAATTTTAGAATACCTATATTATCAGATGTTTAGATTAAATTCTCTTGAAGTTGGGATAATAACTATGATTCATCAATCCGTTACTTGGAATTATTGATGACTCTGAAATTGCATCTAGGAAGATGAAGCCTTTAAGTGTAATTTTTTGTCATCATCTATCAAAGGTTCAGACTGAATGAAAGGATAAAAACTTCAATTCCAGGTTATATTTGATCAAAGAAGGGTGTTATCGATTTTGACTTGTCCTCAGTAATTTTCTTTCTTCAAGAATTTTTTGATATTCTAAAGGATGTAAGGTGCGAAGTTCTTTTCCTGTGATTTTCCCTGTAAGCCAAACCTTACTCATAGGGAAAACTTCGGGATTGAGATGAACATTATACATATGCCAAATGATGACAGCCAAAAAGGCAAGAATGGCTTCATAACCATGAACAATAACAAAGATATTGTGGAGCCATAAGGGAAAGAGAGAAAGTGAGAGCTCAACATTCCACATAAAAAATCCGCTGATAATCATCACCACAGATCCCCATCCGACTGCCCAGTATTCGAATTTTTCGATGAAGTTGTATCGGCCATATTTCAGTGGGTCTTCCAAGAGCCAGTATTTATTTTTGCCAAAGAATTTTTTTAGGATTCCTCGCCTGTAGAGAAATCGAGTCAGGCCTAAATGATGCCAAAAAATATCAAAGGCATCTTTAATATCTTTGAATCTTGGGATCATCTCTTTGAAGTTATTCCATCCGCGTCGGGTAAAAATTGTGTATAAAAAATGCCAAAGGAGGTTGAGGATCATAACCACAGCGGCAACACGGTGCATAATCCCTCTTATATAAAAACTCTGTTGAAAAGGAAAAAGCCATTTAAAGAACTTTATCTCATAAAAGATAAGAGGAAGCCCGGTGATTATGAGAACAAAAAATGTGAGGATGAGGATTATATGTTGAATACGCTCAGCGAGATTCATCCGCAAGAAAATTTCATCATCTCTGATAAGAGCATGATTTTCCGAGAGGAGATTATTTTGACCGGAATTTCTTTTTTTTATATTTTTCTCTCTTTCCATTTTCGTTTCAGCCTATGGAAAAGATCTGCTGCTATAAAAATCAAAAAAATGGATACTATGCCTATGATCAGGAGGATATAAAAGAATTTGACAAAATAGGCCCATTTGTTAGTCGTCTTCTCTGAAATAACATGAATTTTTCCTTTGGCAAAATTCTTGCCAGTTCCGGGATGGCAGTTTCCACATGTCTTGGGCAAATTATCGGGGTGAATCGATGATTTTGGAGCAATTGAAGGACGAATATTATGAAAGCCGTGACAGCTGGCGCAATTGGCGACTCGTGGCTCTCCGAATTTTTGAGGCTGTTCCGTGAATGGAACTTGAATAAGTCTTCAGACGAGAAGTCAAGAATCCGTATTGGCGTGCCAGTTTTTCATCGTCATGGCAGCCTGAACAAACTTCGGCCACTTTTGTGGCATACACCGATGAACTTAAATCTTGTGGAGAGACAATATCGTGTTCACTATGGCAATCTGTGCAGACAGGGACATCTTTGATCCCTTTTAGGTAATCTTTTCCATGGACGCCTTCGAGATAGTTTTTTTCAATCCCCACATGGCAGCTTTCACAGGTTAGGATGATATTCTTTCTTGAAACACGGGAGAGGGTCATGGGCTTTTCTTATATCGTGAGCGCCATGGCAATTGCTGCAGTTAGAAGATGTGGCCAAGCCGGCTTTCTCTAATCCTTTATAATGGATACTCTTTTCGTATTGTTTGATGAATTCAACGCCTCTTTCAATTTTTACTTTTTCTAGGCGGCATCTCTCGCAAGTGCTAGGTAGGTTGAGAGGATAAACTCGAGAATTATAATCCTCTATATTTTTTATATCATGTTTTCCGTGACAGTCTTTGCAGCTCACGGTTAGACCATATTCCTCTACCGTTGCTTGGCTGTGTATACTTAGAATGAATTCTTCTGCGGCTTTTTCATTTTTTTATTTTACATATTCTAATTTTTATTACGCTTGCAAGAGCTTGGCGTCTCCTTTTATCCATAAAAAGGACCGCAAGGAATATCCTCAAGTTATTTATAGCCAAATAGAACACTATAGATGATCAACAAGATCAAAGTAATTCCAATAAAAAGAAAAGTGTATCCGAAAATTCGGACCGCAAGCATTTTTTTTGGAGAAATCTCTTTGAGCAAAACAGTTTTTTTCAATTTGCCTGATTCTTTTAGATATTTATATTCTTCTGGGCGATCTTCTATGTATTCATCTAGAGAGACAAATCCAGTAAAAATGACGGAGTCCATAGGGAAAGATTCTGGCCGAAGATGGGTGTTAAAGAAGTGAATCGTAAAAATGAATCCGACTGCCAATAAGGCTTCGTCACTATGAATAATCATGGCAACATTGATAACCCACCCTGGCAATAATTTGGTAAAGAATTCAGGGAACCAGAGTATTAATCCGGATATTCCGATGACTGCCACCCCCCAAAATACAGCCATGTAATCGAACTTCTCCCAATAAGTCCAGCGGCTATAAGCAGGACGCGGCCCTAAACCAAGAAACCATTTTATCGAGCCTGCAAAATCCCGCCAATCCTTTTTATTAAACCAGAGAGATCGTTTACCAAAGATCATTTCCCTCCAGGAAGTTTTGGTTTTGATTTTCGACATAATCATCGAGATCACATGTGTGATGGAATATCCGAAAGTAATCACAGCACATAATCTATGAATATGACCTGCGCCAGCAACTCCTCCAAAGAGATTTGCTAGGGTTTTTGCCCAGGGCATGTCGGCAAATTTCAACATCATTCCTGTCAAGGCCAAACCCATGAAACTCAAAATCACAAAAACATGTGTGATTTGCTGCTCAGTCGTAAAACGCTGGATATAATATCTTTTATGGATTTTCTGGGCCTTTCTTCTTTCTTTTAGATGTTTAAAAGAGCGAGGCAGCCATAGTAGGATGTGCAGACCAAAAAAGCTAAAGACGACAATAAGCAAAGAGGTCATCGTCCAGAAGGTGAAATAGAGGACAGGATATTTATGCTTGTCATGATGGGTGGCATGGGTTAGATAGCCTGTGAAACGGCGATTAGAATCAGGGTGACATTTCTGGCAGGTTTTGACAACATTATTGTACCCTACATGGGAATCTATATCATCCACCTTCCTTATGTCATGGGCCCCATGACAATCTGAACATTTTGCTGCCTTTAGATACCCAAGAGTGTAAGCCTTCCCATGAATTGTGTCTAGATAGGTTTCAGAAAGATCCTCATGGCAGGAACCGCACTGATGGGTGACTTCTGTCAGAAATTTATCACGCTGAATCTCTGTGATACGGTGTGCGGAGTGACAATCCTCACAATTTGGCATTTTCTTGGCTGTTTCAATATTGGAAATATTGTGGATGCTGTTTGCGTATTCTTTATAGATTCCCTTGTGACAGGTTGCACAGGTTGCCGGGAGATTTTTATAGTAAATTGATGATTGTTCATCCTTATGGCTTAGAATGTAATGGGAACTATGGCAATCTGTGCAAACTGCGCTAGGAAGCAGACCTTTTTTGATTAAACCTTCACCATGCACACTGCTGGAATAATCAACGAGAACGTTTCCTTGAGCTGTCTCGATGGTCTCCGGCATATCTATCTTTCCGTGACAACCTCCACACAACTGAGGTATATTGGCTCGGTATGTTTTGTCACGATCATCAAGATGGGATAAAATCTTATGTTTACCATGACAATCAGCGCAGTAAGGAACATTCGGTTTCTTCTGAAAATAGGCTTGGCCGTGACCGCTTTCAAAATAATCTTCGGCAATCTGTGCATGACAATTTGAGCAATCAACACGACTTGCCGTTTCGCACGGGCGATGTTTCTGGGGGTCGATGTCAGAATGACACTTCACACAAGGAATATTCTTATGAACAGAATTCTGTATATCTCCTTTATGGACAGTCATAGAGATTTGTTGTTCATTTTGAGTTTTATAAATATCTTCTTTCTCATGACACACTAAGCATTCGCGATCAGATGTTCGAATGACTAGACTAGTCCTTCTTATCTTATGTGGCTGATGACAGTCGGTACAGGCAGGTATAGCGCCCGGTTCTTGTTCCCAGAGTTCTCCTTTAATGATTTTTATGTGCACTTCTTCAATTCGAGCATGGCATTTTGTGCATGTTGTAGAAATATTGCGGACTGAAATTGTAGATCTCATATTCGTATGGGGAAGAACCATGTGATTTCCATGGCAATCATTACAAGTTGCTGTAACGATAAGACCTTGTTTGAAGAGGCCTTCTCCATGAATGCTTTGAGAATAGTTACTCAAAATATCTCTTTCTGGGATGTTATAGACACGAGCGACAGGCGCTCCCTCTCGGTGGCATTTTCCACAAAGAATAGGTATATTCATTTTATAGGTCCAAGATTGGAAATTTTCAGGAGGCAAAATGTAGTGTTCGCCATGACATTCTTTACATGTCGGAGCATAAGGTGCGCCTCGTTTCAGAGCAATCCCGTGGATTCCAGAAAAGAATTCCCTCTCGGCATCATCATGGCAAATCCCACAATTCACCATTTCGAGCTTTTCAGGATGTGGGAAATCTTCCACATCTGCATCAAGATGACAATCGATGCAATCTAGTTCTTTGTGACTAGAAGCAGAAAGTTTCTGGAAGTCTACATAAAGAGAGATGGTGCGCCCGCGGCGCTTTGTGGTCAAATCAGGATCGGAATGGCAGGCTTCACAATCTTCATTCGATGCGGCATTCGTGAAGGGCAGGATTAAAGAAAACAAAAATAAAGCGAAAGTAATGAATTTTTTTACTTTCATTATGTTATATACTGAATTCGTTGTTCGTTTGACTCGCCCTAGTAAAATGGATGTTCTTTAAAAGATTAGATTCTTGATAAATAAAATTCGGGGGTATCACCTCCTATAGAATTTTTTCTCTATCCTGTTTGCCTTGGATTTAATATTGAACTGATGGTTTGGACAGAATTGACGGATTTATTGAGCTCAAATTATACAAATGGGGCAAAAACTTATTGAAATTATTCTTTTTCGGGAACAGGATGCTTGATTTTTTCCCAGGAAGCCTCGAAGTCAAAGGATGTTCCGTGTGCATCCTTATGACAAGTCAAGCACCATTCTTTTTTTGCCTCAGGCGTTTCATAGACAATAAGCCCATTCTTTACAGACTCTTCTCTGCTTTTCATGACGCTCATTTTCTTATAGGCACTTCCCGGCCCGTGGCAGAATTCGCACGTTATTCCTTCTTCTTTGAAATCAGGTGCCTTTTCGGAGAGAGGAGCGTGGCACTTAAGACATTTCGGACTTTCACACGGATTTTCAACTCCCATTTCCTGTGCTTTGGCAGGAGCATCTTCAGAGCTCAAAGCGGCAAATGATTTGGCATGCTTGCTTTCTTCCCAGATTGGAAATTGCTTCCCTTGTTTTTCAGTTTTGTGACATATCTTGCATTTAGCCGCTCCAACATAAGTGATCTCCTGGCTGAATAAAACTGCAATTAAGATGACAGTGATTAGGACAATGGTAATAAGAAACGCTTTTTTCATGTAGTATGTCCTCCTTTTATAATGACTTTATTCATTTAATAAATTATCTTAGAGATAATCTTAGTCAAGTAGACTTCCACTGTCAATATCATTTATATAATTATTAGAAAGTTTATTTTTTCTATATTAAAAATGGAAGTCTAAATCTATCTGGAATGGAATCTGCGGCCGGGAAAATTAGAGTACGGACTTTTTATGTTAGGTGCAAGCTTTGGCAGTTTCTCCTTGATTTATTTTTCCATAAATTACAGCAAGGTTGCGGTTATTATTTAATTATACGACGTGTGCAAACTCTAATTCTGCTCAAGTTTTATAGAGAACTTCTGTGAGTGTGAAATATCAGGGAAAAGGCTCTGAGGATCCTCTGCTACTGCATCCTGGGAGCAGCCATAAATTTCTTACTTCTCCTGAAGGATCTTGCCACTCAATTCGTATTTCTTTTTAAGACTGTTCAAAGTTTCCTCTATGAAAAAATAATTATGAACTCCTGAGCTTCCGTCGAGTTCGATTTTATTCAGCATATTTTCCGCGGCCTTAAGCTGAATCCGCTCTTCTTCAGTCAAGCGAGTTTTTTTCTTTTCTTTTAAAGAGGCCCTTAAAGATGAAATGCTTTTTTTCGTCGTATTCTGCCATTCGGTGAACATTTTTCCGTACTCTTCTTCATGACAATCTTGGCATTTGTTTTTATCAGGGCGATAAA
>JABAOF010045472.1_pt1 | contig 19350 bp, 12 predicted proteins | sample 7062171 | NCBI WGS metagenome assembly JABAOF01 (sample SAMN14538628, study PRJNA623070) | marine sediment metagenome | biome: marine biome [ENVO:00000428]; feature: marine pelagic biome [ENVO:01000023]; material: deep marine sediment [ENVO:00002113] | place: India: Gulf of Khambhat ...
TCGCCTGGCTCGGTCTCCGCCTGAGCCGTTAAAGCACCCAGACCCCCTGCCGGTCCTGCCAATTCATCTAGTTCGACCTGTAAGTCTGGATCTAAGGTCTCGATATACTGTTGTGGTAACCACGCAAGGACTTCGGGCGAAAAGCCGCGCAGATTGTCGGGCGTGAGTTGATCGAGCATGAAAGGTGCGAAGTTGGTTATCGCTTGGATCACCTCGGGCGTCACGTCCTCGGGGTAGACAAGACTCACACCCTGCTGTTGCCCAGCTGATTGCCATGCAGCCGGTAACTCATTTCCTTCCGCAGGTGCAGGAGCTGAGGCCAATCTTTCTGCCAGTTGAGCGCTTAACTCAGGATCGAGGGATCCTAGGTATCCCTCGGGCAGCGCAGCAAGCGCGTCAATCGGCATCGCCAGTAGCATTTCAGGCGTGAGGTCTTCGAGGAGTTGCGGTGCGAAGCTGGCGATACCACCCACCATCTGTGGGGTGAGATCAGCTGTGGTTTCGAGGGTCACATTTTGCATGGCCGCCGCCTCGATCCATGAGTCCGGAAGCGGCACCGGTTCCGGTTGGATCAGAACAGCAAGACGGTTAGCGATCTTGGTGCCCAAATCTGGCTCGAGTGACCCCAGGTAGTCCTCAGGTAGAGCTGCTAAGGTCTCCAGTGGCATGGCGAGTAGCATTTCAGACGTGAGATCTTCGAGGAGTTGTGGAGCGAAGCTGATGATGCCCTCCACGAACTCCGGGGTGAGATCGTCGACCGTCGTGATGGTGACATTCTGGGAAGCCGCTGCCTGGATCCATGATTCAGGTAACTCAATATCTGCGGTTTCAGGGACCTCGGTTGGGGTTTCAGTGGGCACGGCAGTGGGCGGAGGCGTTGGCTCAGCTTCCTCCGTAGGTTCTGGCGTAGGCGGAGGTGGGGTAGGGAGCTCCTGCCCACCGCTTACGCTTACATCCGCGACATCCCCTATCGCCTCCAACTCCGGGATGATCTCCGCTTCAGCCAGTACCTTGAGTTCCATCAGCGATAAATCGGGTGAGGATACGCTTAAGATGGAGATCGGTAGATCGGACAGACTGAAGGTGAGAAGTTCAGGGATCTCCATCCCTTGAGGGTAGGTTAGCTTTCCGATGGCATCGGTGAGATCGGTGCGAATCGCGTCCTGATCCAGACCGAATTCGTTCCGGACTACAATGAACGCTAACCCACTAGAGGTCGTGGATTCAACATTGACCACGCCTTCAACTTCACGGACAGCGTCCTCAATAGGGATGGTGACTTCATCACGCAGGGATTCTGGGTCCATGCCCGGATTTACAGCGATCAAAACGGATTGGGGGAACTCGATCTTCGGGATGAGTTCCTGATTAAGTTGAGTCAGGGCGAAAACGCCCGCGACCAGTGCGAGGACCGATAAACCGATGGTGACCCATTTAAATCGCAGCGAGGCGCGGGTGATACGATTGATAAATGATTCAAGCATACTAGTTTCTCCGTTGGATGGTTAGTTTGTTTTTATGTGTAACTCGTTGACATTAGCACGAGGTAGATAACTCAGGGTAGGTTGATACCCCCTACGTTTTAACCTCGGAAATGATAATCAATGGTATAGCCGTGGGATATTAAGGTGAATTGATGGCCATGTCAAGGATTACCTTATATCCAGTGGTGTGGGCACAGGAGTGTATTGCCCCCCATAAACTCTCCAAAGGGGGCCAGCAGAGGGATTTCCATGCCTGGTTTTGAGAGCGACTCAAATATAATTACTGAGGAAGTTTTCCTACAGCAGCCTGTTATTGGCTTTGGATAGGAGTGTATAACATGAGCTTACTGGATATGGTTCGAGGCTAGGTTGAAAACTTGATATCCACATTTGGCGAGATCGTCGAAGTCTGCCTTNNCGCGGATGGTAACGTCATCAACATCACTGATTCTGTATATCGCTGTGGCTATGTGGGCACAGGTCCTTTAGCGTTCTATACGTTTCTTGATAAGGTTGGTTTTAAAGTCACCAAGGAACAAGTAGAACAAACACAGGCACCCTTTGCCCTAAAGAAAACCTTAGATAGCGCGGGAACTGATGGGTAGTGTGAAGCAGGTCGAGGAATAACAACAATTAGGTGTGCGACACGAAGATCACAGGCAAAAGTTAATTTAAATCGTTTGGTAATACTGGTTCAGAGAGACGGAACTTAGTTTGGAAGGTTAACTTACTTAGTAACGAATGGGCCGTGGACACTGGATGGTTTTCTTGGGGATTAAGGCCTGCATATGTTGGCCTGGAGAGAGGGTCCTCCGATTGCGAACTCAACGAGGTTCGTTGTCAGGGGGGTGGGGGCAAATGCATCCTGAGCGCTTGTCCTGAGCACTGTCGAAGGATGTCGATGGATACCTGCCCCCACAGTCCCCCCGCTGGGGGGAACAATAGGGGGGATTGTATATGAATCGAATCCCTCAAAACTCTAGCGTTGATCATGAGAAATCCAGATCATCTGAACATAACCAAAAAACCGTAAAAGTAAAACTCCCAACCCCGGCATTTCTTAATGAGATTGAGAAGAAAGTGCCAAATAATGCTATAGTGTAAACACTATCCCTTCCAACCATCGGTGAGGGGTTTTCAAAGCTTTTTCCTCGAAGCCCCTTATTGTCTTCTTTTAATCACCCATTGCTTCATTTGTTGGTAGCAGGTGCCATACGAAACTTCTTGGCTGCTTCGTTATGAGAGGAGGAGATCATGAGCAGCGTAGCGCTAAGCGTATTCGTATTTGGCATTTACCTGGTAGTTGCAGGACTTGGATTTCTCGTAATGCCCAATACGCCACTCGAGCTGTTAGGAGTCCCAACTACGGATGAACCATGGATACGTGTCGTTGGACTTCTCATGGTTATCATTGGTTATTACTACATCCAAACAAGCCGAAACGACATCAGCAAGTTCTATCCGTGGACCGTGCAAGTATGAGTTGGTGTCTTCGTCGTGTTGCTACTTATCTACCTATTAGGTTGGGGACCTTGGCAGTTGATCATCTTTGGAGTGGTTGACCTAATCGGTGCTGCCTGGACATATTTAACCTCTAGGTCAGCGAGTTGATCTGCGGAGAGAAGTTGGTCATTGATTTAATGTTTAGGAAATCAGACTACACTTGTTTGGCACCTGCACATTAAAGTATTCTCAATTTAAATACCATCTGCCCCCATATTCCCAAAGGAGGCGATAGGGGGATCTAATGATATGTCGAAAAGATGTGATGTATAACACCTCTCTATCAAACTACGTATGAAAGACTTTAGGAAAGATGCTACAGACAAATATGACGCATGAAACGACCTGATCAAAGCGGAAAGGTGGAAGGCAGATGAAATACATCCTCTGGTTTGATGAGATCAACACCTCAGACATCGAGCTTGTTGGCGGAAAAGGTGCGAATTTGGGTGAACTACAAACCGCTGATCTGCCTGTTCCGCCCGGTTTTTGCCTTTCTGCAAACGCTTATCGAGATTTTCTTCAAGCCGCAAGGTTGGATGAGGATATTCAAGATGTCCTTGCTGATATCAACAGGGAGGATCCCGTACAGGTGGGTTCCGCTTCGGAGCACATCCGCGACCTCATCAAGAGCGAGCCAATGCCGAAGATCATGATCGCGGAGCTCCTTGCTGGCTATCAAAAGTTGGGTGAGCAGCTAGGGGGGCAGGGCGATCCGAGGGTGGCGGTGCGATCCTCGGCCACGGCAGAAGACCTGCCGGAGGCCTCCTTCGCGGGTCAGCAAGATACATACTTGAACGTAATCGGGGGTGAAACTCTGCTTGAGAAGGTCAAGGATTGTTGGGCGTCCTTATGGACGGCGAGAGCCATCTCCTATCGAGAGAAACAGCGGTACGACCATCGGAGGGTCTATCTTGCTGTCGTTGTGCAGGCGATGGTCCCCGCCGAAGTATCCGGTGTTCTCTTCACCGCCAACCCCATCAACCGAGATCATGGCGAGAGCGTTCTCAATGCAAGTTGGGGACTGGGTGAAGCGATCGTCTCAGGTAAGGTCACCCCCGACACCTATGTTGTCCGAAAGGGTGATGGGGAGATTCTGTCGCGCGAGATCGGTGGCAAAGAGATCACAATCCAATATCGACCCGATGGCGGGATCGAGGAAGTCGTCACTTCCCAGGTTGAAAGGGAAATCGAAGCCTTATCCGATACGAGCATCCAAGACTTGGTCGACATGGGAAAGCGGATTGAAGAGCACTATGGTACACCGCAGGACATCGAATGGGCCTATGCGGATGGAAATCTGTACACGCTACAGACTCGTCCGATCACCACCCTCGCAACTGACTCAACTTTCGTTGACGCAGAAGATAGATACAACCGGACGATGATGGTAGAGATCTTCCCCGACCCGCTTTCACCGATCTTCATCTCGGTGATGCGACCTTTGCTCAGGGAGATGATTGATTTCACGCTTAAAACGATGGGTTTCGACCCACCCGAGGGTCGGGAGGCGGTTGGAGTCTTCTACCATCAGCCTTATTTCAACCAAGCTTATTATGCGGAAGCGTTCAATCCCTTGTCCCCTCAGTTGCGAGATCGCCTGGCAGCACAGCTTGTAAACCCTATTGGACACCACGAGCGGGTTATGCTGGGGAGGATAACACCGGCTTTTCTCGGTCTCATCGCGCGCATGATGCGGTTCATGATCCGATTTCCGCCCCAGTTACCAGGACTTGTCGAAATCTATCGGCAGGCAGTGGAAGAAACAGATGCATTGGACGTGGGGGAGACGACGGATGTGGAGCTCGTCGATCACATGGAGGACATGGTTTTCGGTGTAGCCAGCCGGTTCTTAAACTACGATTTCCTCATGATCGTGCTTGTCAGACTTACCTATCAGATCTTAGGCACATTGCTGGAGAGGTATTTGGGAGAAGACACCGAGCTCATGCAGGCGAAACTGATCACAGGTATCTCTGGGAACGTGACCATGGAGACCAACATCCGTCTTTGGGATCTAGCTCAAGTCGCTAAATCGCTGCCTATGGTTTCCGAATGCATCAGGAAGACCAGTGATCAAGAGCTGACCGAAATGCTGGAGGGGACCGAGGAAGGTCGTGAATTCCTGGATGCACTCGATGTGTTCTTGCGAGAGTATGGCCATCGTGAGGTTCGCTTTGACATCATTTATCCAACATGGGGTGAGGATCCGACACCGGTGTTTGATTTCATTCGCAGCTACCTTGACGTAGATGAGGAACAGAGCCCTCATCGACAACAAGCTCGCTTGGTGAGAGAGCGTCACGAGGCGACCGAGGAAGTGGTCTCACACATCGAAGACAGCCTGATGGGCAGAAGCCTGATTTCACCTCTTTTCCGCTGGATCCTAAAACAGACACAGATACATGCTCGTGAGCGAGACACGATGCATTTTGAGTTGACCAGGTTGTTCCCGATCTTTCGTCGCTTCCTAAATGTACTTGGGACTCGCTGGGCGAGTCGAGGGGATCTCAATCATGTGGACGATATCTACTACCTGCACCTCAATGAACTGCAGGACCTCGCTCGGGCTCCGAGGCCGATGCACGATATCGTTGCTGCAAGGCGAGTGGAATTTGAAGACTGCAAAACACGCGCGTGGCCGGACATCGTTACTTCGAGAGGTGAGATTTTCTTGGGAGCTCAAGATGCGATCGAAGATGCGGGTGATTATCTGAGGGGAGTTTCAGGGAGTCCGGGTACAGCAACCGGCGTGGCTAAAGTAATCCGGGGACCGGAAGAATTCAAGAGATTAGAGAAGGGAGATATCCTCGTAGCGCCGCTAACCAATCCGGTTTGGACCCCGCTCTTCGCCATTGCTGCGGGTGTGGTCACGGAAGTCGGGGGGATCCTCTCTCACAGTGCGATCGTGGCGCGAGAGTTCGGTATCCCGGCGGTCATGTCCGTAGCGGGGGCGACGAAATTGGTGTCCGAAGGGCAGTGTATTACGGTGGATGGGAACCGTGGGATTGTCCAGCTAGCGATGGAGGGAGCGGTATGACACTCGTTTATGTACTCGCGGGTTACCTACTGGGTTCCATCCCCATCGCCTGGCTGATCACCAAACTCCACACCGGTGAAGATTTGCGGAAGATGGGGAGCGGAAATGTCGGGGTTTCGAATGTAGCCCTCAGTGTAGCTCGATGGGCAGGATTACTAGTTTTTGTGAGCGAGATCTGCAAGGGGATGATCGTCGTACTTGTGCTCCGCTATCTCGATGCAAGCGATTTACAAGTGTATGCGACAGTTTTAGCAGCCATCATTGGGACGAGGTGGTCCATCTGGCTAAGTTTTGCGGGTGGGCGGGGGAATTCGGTTGGTTTTGGGGCAATGCTTCTGCTTTCGTGGCAAACTTTTGTGCTTGGAGCTGCTGTCTGGATATTGGCTCGCTTGATTTCAAGAAGCTCGTTCTTAGCAACCCGTGTGAGTCTCATCACATGGCCGGTGATCTTTGGGCTGCTGGTGGGATCGTGGCTGGCGTTCATCTTTGCGGGGCTGGTCGCGCTGACGTACTTGACCACGCATGAAGAGGGAACCGACGATCATCTGATCATCAAGGAAGAGTGGCCAAGTATCATCGCCTTCCTTCTGAGCCCGCGCAGGAAATAGGCAGTTAAGGATTATTGATCCTTATATCCGGATTTCTTGATGTTGCTAAGATAGATTTTCTTGGCAGTGGTGGTAGGAGAAGAATCACTCGTTCTTTTATGCGCATAGGATTTCTTAGGATGGCTCCGAGTGACGGAATTTGGGAGCAATATCCACGTCATTCGTTACCACAAGGACTAACAGGAGGATGATAAAGATAAACTGAATCCATCAACATCATAGCGTGGATCATGAGAGTTCCAGGTTAGAGGAGTATATCGCCAAGGTTTTTTCGAGAGAGTGCTAGGCAGGATGAGACGCGGCATGGCCGTGCAATAGACGACCATGCCACGCGCATAGATCATATGCCGAATGCCACCCGAAATAGCGCGATCAACCCCATAACAAGGATCAGCAACGTCAACCCTCCAGCAACAGCCAGACCGATCTTGATGTAGAGACTATACTGCTTCAGAAAATCGAAAGCGCCCTGTACGCTCTCCAATGACGTATTGACATTGGTGAGCACTTCCTTAGTTTCTAAAACGGTGGCGCTTATATTATCTATCAAGACCTCCACTCGGGGTTGTGCCTCCGTACGGAAGCGCTCCAAGATCCCTCGGATCTCTTCGAGGGTTTTCGGGATCACCCCTGGCTCTTCCACGGCTACCCACTTAATGCGGTAAATCGCTTTCTCGATTTTAAACCGCTCGCGCATGTAGTATCGAACGCGTCCCTCGATTCTGTGGTAGTTATCCAGGTATGCAGAGACCGTGTTCTGCTTTAGGACCGTGGCCACACTGGTAGCCATGGGCTGGGCTGCAATGGTGGAAACCTTGCCTCTCAAGGCGAAGCTAGGGCCACTTGGCAGCACCGCTCGCTGCAAAGGGAAATGTTCGCCAGGATTACCAGCTGCCGACCCGCCACCTTTGCTCGAAGCGCCAGGATTGGAGGGGTGATTACCGGGGTTGTTTCCGGGGTTACCACCCATCTCCATCGACGTCCCGATCAGTTTGGCCATCTGGAAGGATTCCGGTTGCACGTGAACCAGAGCCTGTTGCAACTGTGACGAGACGGTACTGTTTTTCGTGATCAGCTGGTTGTAGTTGGCGAGCGATACTTCCAGAGCCTCCAATTCCACGCGCTGGATCTCAGTCAAATCGGAATCTGGAACCGCATGCCAGGTTTTAACCACAAACAGCTTCTTCACTTCTTTAAGGATTTCCTCAGATTGCTCCAGGTTGTCGTCGACCGAATCCAGGATATCCTCCAGGCGAGGTTGCTCGAGCGTGTTGATCCGCTCAAGGATCTGTTGCACGTTATGGAGGCTGGTGGGCACGACGCCCGGTTCTTCGTACAGGATTTCGTGGATAGCTTGCCTAACCACAGCCAGCTTGGTACGGATGGCTAGTTCTTTAAAGAAATTCTCAAGGTCATCAAAGGCACCGAAGAACGCGCCCCAGAAGCCGCTGCTCCAAGCATCGTCGTCGTCAGACGCTCCCAGTGCCTCCAGCTCTGCCAGGAGATCAGCTTCGAGCTGTCTGAGTTTGTTCAAGCGCTCTACTTCCTCATCCCACAGGTCGTCTTCGTCACGAGGCGTGATACGCTTGATGGTGAGAAGTTCCTCCAGCTCCTTGATGAAAGAACTTATGTCTTTTCCTAATTTGTTGATTGTGGAACCGAGAACGGCAAGGGCGCTTCCTGCGCCGTCGGCGATTTCCTCCAACGCGTCACCCGCTTGATCAGCGGCTTTACCGGCCTTGTAGGCGGTTTTACCGACGTTGTATAGGCCTGCAGTTAACACACCGAAAACAATATCATCCCATGCCATTTTTATCACTCCTTTCATTCCTACCTTTTTAGACTCATCCACATGAAACGGATACGATGCGGCGATGGCGAAGGCGGCGTCTTGCGATGAGCTGGAGATCATTTAATAGCAAAGTGATTGTGAACAAATCCCGTAGATGAAATGGGACAATGTTCCGCAATGCTTTGCGTAGATTCCTGGGTAACCTCGCCAAAGCCGTGATAGCCATCTTGGTTACAGCTTTCCGTGGTTCATGTTTCCCTCCTTTCCCGAATAAATTGGAATAACACCCTTGTAGATGATTTGATGCATTGCAAGTTACGTCGTTCCTTTCAGCCGATGAAATAGATAGAGGTTGTAGATGTCAAATGAAACGCTGTTTATCAACTTCGAATGAAGTGTTTGTTTTGTGGATTGAAACTAAGCGACCCGACTTCGCATGAAGTCGGGCTTCTATTTGTTTGCGGTGTGGTGATCAAGCTCCCCCATTGCGTCGATGTTCTCATGATTTCGACTATTATAATACGCCCGTATCAATGGTTTCTGAATGTTGGGTTTGAACTCACATATGACCTCGAGAAAGCTCAATGATTTCATAAAACCAAAGATCCTGGAGCATTTGATCATAAGTAATCAGAGTAGCAATTCACAATGTGCCTCCCCATGTTCATTAACGAAGCATCCCGTAGCAAGGCGGAGGGGCAAGGGGGGCAGCAAGAGATTTCCCCGTAAGATCATCATGGCGAGTGGCATCCCCTCGCACCCCCGAACCAGAATTTCCTCTCGTTTTTCAGTGAAAGGACCCAGATCCCCAAACCCTTATTATCTTGAGAGTAATTGGTTGATCGCCTCCCAATGCGATGTCAATTGAATACTATGGTCCGGAGAGACGCATTTTAGAGAGCGAATTCAACATTGCTCGTCGTCATGGGTGCTCTGCAAAACGTTTCCCACACACACCCAGGTGACGACAGTGGGAATCTAAGAAAGTCAATCATCTTACCCTTAGTGTTGAACATAAGTTATCAAGATGATCTCCATAAGACCAAATAGCGTGTGGTTCAATCTGAGTTCAGTTACATTACCACACACCGTTGTTTGTTCTTTAAACGCGTATAGGTTCCGTTTTTAATCCGATTCCTGCATGGATTTGCGGAAAGAAAGAATTCGGATAGTGGGAGCCTCTTCTGGCTTACAAAGATCACAAACATCGCAATGTGGCGCATGTCCCAATCGCGAGATTTTCAACTCAATGTGATATTTTTCCTAGAGTACAAATTGCCAAATATTGTAGTTTGATATATGCTCCATAATTGACAACTTGATGATTCAGGAGGTCTCAATGACGTACCTTTATGTCGTCTGGTTATTCTTTACTGCATTTTTCTTCTATTTTGCTTACATCAATTGGAGGCAATCTTCCGCAGGCATCAGACCCTTCGAATTTCGAGAACGGACCTCATACCCTGGAGCAGAAGAGCCTGATCCTGAATTAGAGAAAGCAAATATCAGCTTTGTACATGATTTCAATGCGTACCTTGAGAGCATTAATAGGCACAATCGTTCCCGTCAACGGGCTGCCGCTATCGGGTTCATTATTGCTGGAGTGATCTCTATGGCNNACTTTATGGATGACTTGTGACGCTTTGACCTCATCCATGCCTGTTTTTTCGTTCACCCCCCAAAGTACTGTAACATTTGCATAGATTTCACGTTAAAATAGTCAAAGGGAAGATTATTGGCTCGCCGAAATGGCAAAACCACTGAAAAGTGGTGACGCAAAGCTATAGGGTCTAAAGTCTGCCTTTCAGACCATGACAGCCAGTTACCGAAGCGAGATGATGCTTAAGTGGCGCATTATTCTTGGCCGTGTAATTGGCACTCTAGTCAGTTACACGGTTTTGCGTTGGCAATCAAGATCTGCAGTCGAAGAAGGTCGAAATCTCCCTGAAGACCATGGGAGTGTTCGGTCCACATCGCAGCGGACACTGCCGTCCAATATGTAAGCAGATTGTAAGCGAGCGCAATCCTTCTCTACCGTACAATGAAATAACAGGCTTGAATGCAATACATGCGTGCATTCAAACAAATGTAGAAGGAAAACTGAATGAGGAATTTAACCCAAGGTTCTCAAGTGAAGAATCTTCAACTTCGACGCAAGAGAACAAAGGGGCAGGGATTGGTAGAGTTTGGTCTCATTCTCCCAGCGCTCTTGCTGATTCTTGTTGGTATTGCTGAATTTGGTCGACTGATGATCACCTACTCATCAGTGGCTACTGCCAGCCGCGATGCAGCACGATACGGAGCTTCTGTGGGAGAAAATTCCATGGGAATTGCACATTACGAGGACTGTGACGGTATTCGTGAAACGATTGACAGGCTAAGTCTATTCCTAGATCCAAATATCACCATAGAGTTTGATGTTGATGGACCGGGCGGTGTAGATCCGGTCGAATATTGTCAGACGGGAAAATCCTTCGATCCAATTAATGTAGCGCTTGGCAGTCAAATCGTAATAACCGTTACAGCCACATATCAGCCGTTGGTATTTGTGCCGATATTTGCGTTACCACCAACACCAATTACTGCTGAAACCAATCGTACGATTCTAAAAGAGATCTATATCAATCAATAGGACCGTGAACGGAACAAAGGGATAGCAGAACAATTTAATCCAAAGTAAACAAATTGGTGAACGATGCTTTTTCATGATCAAGAAGAAAACACGCGGAAGAAGAAATATCATCTCAAGAGAGGCCAGGGTCTTGTTGAATTTGCCCTCGGCATCACTTTCTTGATGATCTTACTGGCTGGCACCGTAGATTTAGGGCGCGCTTTCTTCACCCACCTATCTTTAATCGACGCAGCCCAAGAGGGCGCTTCTTACGCTTCAATCGCTCCACATGATGTGGACGGTATAAGGCAGCGCGTACGGACAACGTCAAGTGATTTTGTGGATTATTCGAGCTTCACTGATGATCAAATCGATATTCAAGTAATGGGTAATTCTTGCGCGGGTAACGCAATCAAGATCATCTTGCATTATGATTTTTCCTTCATTGCTCCATTTATTAGTTGGAATATTCTTCCACTGACAGCGGAGGCCATCGATACGATACTGCTACCTCCTTGCTGAAAAAAAAAGGGATACGAGGCAAGTTCAATGTTTTCCACACGTAAGTCTCAATCAGGGCAAGCTTTTGTCATCATTGTTTTTATGATTCTGGGACTATTCGGTTTCGCCGCGTTAGCCATCGATGGGGGGATGATTTACGCGGAACGCCGCCGAGCTCAGAACGCCGCTGATGCTGGAGCCTTAGCAGCTGCTCTGGCAAAAGTTCAGGCGGTGAATTTACATGTCGCTGCACTTCAGCGAATTGAAAGCAATGGTTACACAACTACATGGGGACCTTGTACGCCTCCCGGTTATGATTGCTCTCTTGGCGAGGGAGAGAAGTGGGAGGTGCAGGTGACCAATCCTCCGAGAAGCGGTGATTATGTGGGAAACGATGCCTACATCCAGGTTTTGATCACGTCCGAAGTAAACACATCGTTCGCACACTTGGTCTATGAAGGAAACCTGCTTACAACTGTAACCGCTGTGTCACGAGTATGGCCAGAGCAAAGTCTCAAACCTGGGCATGCATTGTACGGTGCGACTGAGCACGACTGCAATGGGATTTGGTTTTCAGGTACTGGCGATACATTAATTACTGGCGGAGATGTGTTCTCGAACTCCGATGCTAGTGATGTGTCCTGCCAGTCTGGTAATCAGGATGGTGGTGGCACCATTTCTGTAGGTCCACCGCATGGAATCAATGTTGTTGGTACTTTTGATAGCGGAGGCTCGGGATCCGTCGACCCGCCTCCTGTTGAAGGTGTAACACCTGAGGAACTAAGAATTCCACCAATTCCTGATTGTTCTGGCCTACTTGATAGAGGAGAAGTGAAGATCAATGCAGGCGAGACCAGAACGATCGATCCAGGAAGGTATGAGAGCATCTGGTTTGGTTCAGGTGCGACGGTAACTATGAACTCAGGCATGTATTGCATCAATGGGACCAAAGGCTTCACCGGATTGGGAGGAAGCATAACTGGGAGAGGAGTGATGATTTACCTTCAGCAAGGAGATTTCGATCTGGGGGGAAACACTTTCGTTGATCTCTGGGCAGAACAAGCTGACGATGTCCTGGTCGATGCATCCAGGAATGATTGGAAAGGGATGTTGATCTATCAGGATCCTAGCAACACATCTTCCGTCCAAATCACTGGCACGTCCGATTCTACTTATAAAGGCACGATCTTTGCCCCCTCGGCAGAATGTACGATCAATGGCACTGGAGACAATATCGGATTGAGCTCGCAAATGATTTGTGACAAGGTGAAGATAACTGGAACTGCGGCCGTGACAATCAACTACGATGAAGATGAGAACTACTATCTTCCCCCCGCCATCGACTTAGTGCGATAAGATTTCGTGAACAAGACTGTTCTGTATTCGATCGATCTGTTATCCAAAGGGAAACACATGTATTGATAACCTCCCTAAAAGCAGAGACATGACCATCATATGAGCCCTTTGCTGCTCTCCCAGCGATCCCTTACGATCTAATCTCTCTTCAGCAAAGCGCTCTTTTTTTAATGGCTCAGAGTGACGGAGCCATGATCTAAAGATCAACCTTATTCGTTGACAATGTACCGAAGGTTCGAGGTGATTTTCCTGCGGGGGAGAATACGGTTTCACCCCATACCCTAAGAACATAGCTGACGAACGGCGTCCCCAGGTGGGGGCAAGGGTGAGATGTAATCGTGAAACAACTGTCACCGAGAAATGGATCTACTTGTCCGTTAGTTAGAACTGAACCTGCCCGTAAATATAACTCGTTCTTATTGATCTATCGAAGACCTACCCTGGGTCACGATTTCTTCAGCAATCTTCGAGATATGCCGTAGACAACGAATAGCATCGCTCCTGATAAGAGTAGAGCAATAATCTTCGCCGTAGATTGGCGTGGCAAGATTCCCTGACTCCACAGGAAGTAGGGCAGCATGAATAGGACCGCACCGATGAGGGAACCGGTCGCCGAGGTTATGAATGCGCGCGGATCTTTCTTATACAAGTCGACGATTTTTCCGCTTATAACAAGCAGGGACACAAATCCAAAGGTGACAGGTAGGAGCACAAAGCTTCTAATGATCGGGTAAAGATCGAACGGATCCAAGATCCTCATAGATTCACGAGCCAACCCGATTGAGACGATCCATACAAGCCATGCCAATGCAGGTAGAATGAGTTCTTTGGGATGTTTATACTCGAGTCGGTGTACTGTGGTTCCGAATAGAAGGAGCGCCAGAATAAATGCGAGGACGATCTCGCTGGTAAGGGTTATGCTAGCGATCTCAAGACCACTTGGCTGGATTCGCTGGTAGGGTCCGATGTTGACCCAGTCCCATCTTCCATCAGCCAATCTAACAAGCGCTCCCTCCAAACCCATAGTTGTGACGACATGCACCGATGAAGTGTCTATAACGGCCTCAATGGGCCCGTCCCTTAACCACGCTGAAGATGGACCATGTTTAATCAGATAGGATGCTTTCTGAGCATCCGTATGTCTCTGGAACTCAAATTCGATCTTCCACGTAAGACCAGCATCTTCTGAACGTTCAATGTTCTTGCCTGGATTGAAGCGATATTGGATTTTCTCATTATCCGGGTCGGTCAGTATGCCCATCTCACAACAATCCCAATACGCCCACTGACGACATTCGACATCCGAACTTTCCTCTGCCTCATTCGCGTGCCATGTAAGTCCCCCGTCGTAACTCTCGTATACCCCTTCAATGGAAGGGGCAATTATTTTCCTGTCTTCTTGATAGAGGCAGGTGACCCCTAGGTCGGGAGGGGTAGGAGTGTTGGCAATCGTAGCAAAGATCGCCAATGGAAGGACAGCCAACCCCCTATATGCGGTTAAATGAGCCGTACTGCGTTGGCTTTTCTTCCAAATCATCCAGGTGATCAGCAGGGCAGGTAGCGTAATTAGGTCGGTGGGATCGCGTTTTAGAAGGGATGGATAGCCTGAAAGTTTTTCGAGAAGAAGGACGGTGATGTTGTGTGCGCTGGGGAGCGTTTTTGCTAGGCTAAATGTCAAACCGGTGAGCGAGAGGGCTGTGAACCCAATGAGATCCGATTGGCGCTGCCCTCCGGATGGAACCAACAGGCTCAGAGGCAGAGTCAGCATCAGGGGCGCGAATACTAGCCATGCAAAATCACCGAGCTTGCCGGTCAGCCATGATGGCCATAACCAGCGAAAGACATGATCGTTGAACAATAGTAGCAGCAGGAAGAAGAAGGTTAAAGGGTGTGCAAGGCTGTAGAGCGATTTGATCAAGGTTTGGTTTTTCATCATACACACATCGAATGGATTAACATACCAAATACTATGGTGGATGAAGCCTGAGTGAACCTCAAGGGATGAACTTCCTGGATAACGTCCTCCACTATCAGGAATTTGGCGATGTTACGGGTTTTATGGTTCGACCCATTTCCTTGTTAATCATGCACCGATTTTGATTCTCATCACCTAGGAAAATGGTAGGTCCATACAACCAGATGTCTAGGATAATGTTCAAGCTTTATTGGTGCGGTGTATTTCGATTAAAAACGAAGATGTTTGCCTCCGGTGTCCTCATTTAGCATCTCCCAGTTTTTGGGGAATAAGAACCGTGCGCAGCGAGGGAGCATTCGTCGGATTTCTCAAGTGCTACATTTCCGTAACATGGTCTAACGCTGAACTCCCCACAGCCGAACAGTATTGTCTGACGAAGCACTGGCAAGCAGCTTTCCATCGAGAGAGAATGCCACTGCCCAAACACTATCGGCATGGCCTTCTAGGGTCCTCAAGAGCTCGCCACTGATCCCATCCCAAAGCCTTACGGTTCCATCCTTGGATGCGCTGGCCAGAACACGCCCATCGGGGGAGAATGCGATCTCATACACCCAATCCGTATGCCCGTACAGGGTGGTTAATTTGGTCCCATTGAGGACACTCCATAAATTGATCGTCCCATCCCACGATGAGGAAGCCAAAGTGCTTCCGTCCGGTGAGAATGCAACGCTCCAGATATTAGCTGTGTGACCAGTAAGGGAATGAATCAACTCGCCATTGGCTGTGTTCATGATTCTGACGACCCTATCCGCGGAGGCCGAGGCAAGACGGGTGCCATCAGGGGAGACAGCCACGTCCCAAATCCAGCTATCGAGTTCACCCAAGATGGCGCGTTGATCGAGACTGGGATGCGCCCATAATCGAATGCTCTGATCTTCAGAGCCGGATGCTAGGGTAAACCCATCAGGGAAGAAGGACACGCTGGTGACCTCTCCGTCATGCCCGTCAGAACTATTCAATAGCCCACCCGTGGGCATCTCCCAGATTGCGAACGTGCCATCTTTGGAAGCCGACGCCAAGGATTTACCATCCGGTGATAATGCTAGTTGATAAACCCAATCGCTATGCGAAGTGGGGAACTGAACGGGTTGATCCGAGATCATATCCCATGCGTAGAAGCCTCCGCTTTCTGAGGATATGACCAGAAGATCTCTTGCAGGTGAAAAGACGACATCGGTGGGTCGCTCTACCTCCAATTCAGCCATGGGCAGCACATAGGTCGCGTTGGAAGGTTCGATGATAAGTGAGTCGATCGATGTCACCTCAGGAACGGTCCAGAAGTCCACTGAATTTGTCTCGGACATAGACGCCAAGATCCGACCGTCCGCTGAGAAGACCAGACCAAAGATCCGACCAGGAGCATCGGTCAAGGTAGTCAGTGGTATTTGTCGTGCCACATCCCAGATGGTGATCTTGTCGTCGAAGGAAACAGCCAAAAGGCGACCATCGGGGGAGAATTTCATCGTTCGAATGAAATCCGGATTCTGTAGCACAGCGAATTGCTTGCCAGCGTCCACATCAATCAGGAAGACTTGACCGGCGTAGGTGTCTCCATACCAACCGTCTTCCACTGCCGCGAGAGCACTTCCATCCGGTGAGAAGACCCCCCACGAAGAAGTAAATTCGGCTCCTAGTTCACCAGTTGTGATATCGGTAAATTGTAGTGTTGCCCGAGCGCCCCACACCAATGTGCGCCAATCCGGTGAGAGAAAGGTAAAGTAGAAGGGAGCTGCCGTGGAGAAACCGGTTAAGTCCCGAACCTCCGTTCTGTGGATGACATCCCACAGAGTGACCTTGATCTCTGAGTAGGATTCGAGTGCGATGGTGCTGCCATCTGGTGAGAGGTGTATTCCTCGAACCGAGTCGCGAGTATTGATCTCCTCAGGGATGGTCAAATCCCATACCCTGGCCACGGATCCATCCAGCATGACCAAGATATCTCCATTAGATGATATGGATAGTTGGTAACAACACTCCTCCGAAAGGGATGTGATTTCTAGGTGTTCAGCTTGAGTCTGTGCATCCCATACCTTTACCACACCATCATCGCTTACCCACGCCAACCATCGACCGTCTTCGGAGACAACATATTCATTAATGTATCTCTCTCCCATGGGAAGGAAATCCATAAGCTGGAGATTAGGTGTTTCAAGCAAGTAGATACCGTAACTGGTCCCAAGAGCGAGCCATGCGAGGTCATCAGGTAAAGTCACATCGAAAACATTAGGTACTGCTAGACGAGCCGTATGTTGCAGCAAAGCTGCATTAGCTGGCGAGATGACAGGTGTGTTTAATGGCAGAGATGTTGTGGCACGCACACCCCACAACCTCACGATGCCCTCTTCGTTCACGGAACCCAGGACACGTCCATCGGGAGAGAACGCTACCCCCAGAACGGCCGCTCCATCCATGAAACGGTCTATTTCATCACGCTGAGTCATATCCCACACATGCAGCATTTGACCCGAGCCGGCGACCAAAAGACGACCATCGGGGGAGAATGCTATCGTGTGGATCTCTTCTGGCATGGACCAGGTTTTCGAAATCATGCCCGTACGTGTTTCCATTAGATAGATCATATCGCTGAGCACAGCCAGTAGTGAACCATCGGGGGAGTACACTAGCCCGCGAGCAAGATCCCCGACCTTCCATCTTTGCAGTTCCCATCCAGAAATGGGATCTACTATGATAACTTGGTTAGCTGATGAGAGTGCCAAGGTTGAGCCATCTGGCACAAAAGCTACGCTCGTGATCTCATTGGGAAACAAAAGATCGTGGAGCACCTCCTCGCTTTCGACATCCAGGAGCTCTAACGACCCGCCGCCTCCCACGGGATCGCGTGTGCCGATGGCTAAGATTTCATCCTCAGGTGAGAAGGCAACGCTCGTGATTTCCCACGGGTTGGTTCCGAAAATGAGGCGGGGTTCATCAGGACGCCATGAATCCCACAAGTACACCGTGGGCCAAAACTCTGGCTCTGCCTCGGAGGAGCTATCAGAAACCGCAAGATAGTGACCATAGGGATGAGAAAAAGCTAATGATGCGTTACTCATACCTACCCTTGGCGTGACTTCCAACGATTGCAGAAGTTTGCCGCTGTGATAATCCCACAAATTAAGTTCACCCATTTCTGAGACCGCGGCGAGAATGTATTCGCCCTGTGAGAAGGCCAAACCGGCTGAAGGGTGCCAGGTCCCAGCCATGGATAAATAGGCTACGGTCTGCAGGTCGTATGCATTCCCTGGGTCGATGACATGTAAGTCCAGAGGCAAGTGCGGAATGGGTTCCGGGGGAGGTGTTGGCAGGGGGGCTGACAACGCCTTTGCTGTGGCGGTAGCTTCCGCATCTGAAATAATAGTCGGGGATGGTTCTCGCGTCGGAAGGCTAGTTTCTGTTGTCGGCTTCTCTGTGGTGGATGTAGGTGTTTGAGGGCCGCATGCTGTTAGAAGGAGACAGATCGAGATCGTCAGCACCACGGATATTCGTATTGGGTTTCTCATTCTTACCACCGAAGATCTCCTTAATCTAATGTACGGGATCCAGGCTCGAGCCTATTCTTAGCCGATTCAGGCGAAGCGATGCAAGCGACGAGTGCTATCAGGAATGAAATTCAGATAAGAGCCAAGAGGTTGTTTCAATAATCTTACACCGGATTTCAATGGGATGAAGTAGGTCTAAAATTCGCTTAGAAGATTTTCCTTTATAGCGGATGGGTAAATTTCGATCATAAGATTATGATGGCTCAGGGTTGTTTGGAACTTGGGGTGCATTACATAATCGCCCTGAGCGCCGTCGAAGAATGTCGAGGGGCAGTGGTTCCCATTCCCTTGGGGACAAGAGGGGGATAGTAGATATATCTTCTACCAAATTTGGGAGAAGCGGCTTGCTATAAGCGCGAGATACCGTGGCACTCTGTTTGGTTGATTATTATCCTCAGCGCATGCATTGTAGAATGGTAAATATGCAGAAAATACACAACATTCTATGGATTTTGATTACCGCAATACTTGGGGCGTGTACTTCTCGTCCCTCAACACCATTGCCCGGCGAAAGGATCATCTTTGAAGGCTACGGCGATGACGGCTCACACGACATCTTCATGATCCACCCTGACGGAACCGGGTTGACCAATCTTACGAAGGATCCAGTATTTGCCACCTCACCATCTTTCAACCGCGATGGCAGCAGGATCGTCTTTCGATCCGGACGAAGCGGCGGAGCGGATATCTACGTGATGAACGCGGACGGCTCGGACCAAACTCGCCTCACGTTCAACGAGTGGAATGACGTTCACCCACGGATCAGTCCCGATGGCACGAAGGTCGTGTTCGAATCCGTTATGCCAAAAAGTTGGGAAATCTGTGTCGCCGACACGGATGGCAGTAGGGGGAGGTGCCTGACGGACGATGAGTTTTCTGATGCCAATCCTGTTTTCAGCCCGGATGGCTCCTCGATCATCTTCGATTCGAGCCATGGATCC
>JABAOF010016975.1_pt1 | contig 19347 bp, 14 predicted proteins | sample 7062171 | NCBI WGS metagenome assembly JABAOF01 (sample SAMN14538628, study PRJNA623070) | marine sediment metagenome | biome: marine biome [ENVO:00000428]; feature: marine pelagic biome [ENVO:01000023]; material: deep marine sediment [ENVO:00002113] | place: India: Gulf of Khambhat ...
ATCAGAGAAAGGATGGTGCATCATGGGAAGATTGAGAGTCATCATTACGCTCCTCTTGGCGCTCGGGGTCGCGTTCTTGGCCAGTATCTTCATTTATAGATGGTTAGAACAAAAGGCAAAGCCCCAAACGGTAATCGTGCCCGTAGAAGAGTCCGTGCCGGTAGTAGCGGCGGTAGCGGATTTAACCTGGGGAACGAAGTTGACCCACGAAATGATCAAAGTGGTGCCGTTTTTCAAGAAGAGTTTACCGAAAGGCCATTTTTCCGATGTTAACGATTTAGAGGGACGAATCATTATCGTCCCGGTGAAAGAAAATGAGGCAATTACGGAGTCTAAATTGGCTCCAATCAGTGTCACCACAGGCGGTGCTGCGGCAGTGGTGAGTCCTGGAAAGCGGGCACTGGCGGTAAAAGGCGATAAGGTCATTGGACTATCTGGTTTCATCCGTCCTGGAAATCGCGTAGACGTTCTCGTCACCTTAACGGACAACAGGTACAAACACGGAAAAGAGATCACCAAGATCGTGCTCGAAGACATCCTGGTCCTCGCGACTGGGACCCAAATGGAAAGGGCGGAAAAGGGAAAATCAGACGGAACCTCTCCTGTTGACGTTTACACCCTGGAAGTGACGCCTCAGGAAGGAGAAAAACTGGCGCTCTCGGCCTCTCACGGAAGGCTTCAATTTGCTCTCAGAAACCCAACCGATACGGAGACCGTCTTGACTCACGGGGCAACGATACCCAAGGCACTCGCCTCTTTCCGCCCGAACCCGAAGAAGAAAAAAAGGACTATTTCCACCAGCTCCAAAAAGAGCCCCGAAGAGAAGGCAAAAGCCGAGGAACTCGAAGACCCCCTTTTAACCGTGCAAATCATCAAAGGCGGTCGAGTGCAGAAGATCAAAATGACAGCAGACGGTAGTTTTTAGCGCTATCCGTCACAACTGGAAAGGATGAAAAACCATGGCTAAGTGGCTCGGACTGAAAAGGGTTGGGAGGGGATCTTTCGCCGTCGTTTTTGCCTTCCTTATGGTCTTTTTTCCCACCTGTTGGGCAGCAGATCCTGCAACAGCGGTTTCAGAGGACCAGACACCAAGTGAACTCAGCCTGGTGGTAGGAAAATCCGTGATCATCAGAAGCCCCTTGCCCGTGAAACGCGTCTCGGTGGCTGCCCCAGAGATTGCTGACTTCGTTCTTCTGTCACCCACACAAATCTATCTCATCGGAAAAACGCCGGGAATCACCAATGTCACCCTCTGGAGGAATAGTCAAGTCTCTGCTGTCTATGACCTTCAGGTGGTACCTGATGTCTCGCGATTGAGGCAAAAACTGCACGAGGTTCTCCCCGGGGAAAAAGATCTCCGTGTCACTCCCGCCCATGATTCAATCATCCTATCAGGCACGATCTCGAGTACGGCTAATCTTTCCCAAGCCATCACTTTGGCAAGCGCCTATGCACAAAAAGAAAAGGTGATCAATTTGCTTCAGGTGGCGGGTGTCCACCAAGTCATGTTGGAAGTCAGAGTGGCTGAGATGTCTCGCAGTCTCGCGAAAAGATTGGGGATCAATTTCAATGTCTTTCGGGAAGAAGAGTTTGTCGTCAACTTGCTCGGGAGTCTGACCCAATTGGTGGACCCCGATGAGGGACTCCCGCTAACACCTGGAGCCCCGTTTGGAATCTCCGCCAGCTCGGCGGTGAATGCCCTCTTTCGTTTCGTTCACACCTACGACGGCTCCGACGTCACGTGGACGGGCTTTATCGATGCCCTGAAAGAGGATGGTCTGGTGAGGATTCTCGCCGAACCGACACTCATTGCCTTGAGTGGACAAACTGCCAGTTTCTTGGCGGGAGGCGAATTTCCCATACCCGTCCCACAAGGGTTGGGAACCGTTGCGATCGACTACAAAACTTTCGGGGTAGCGCTCGGTTTTACCCCGACGGTGCTGAGTGACGACAAGATCAGCATCAAAGTCACGCCAGAGGCTTCTGAACTCGATTTTTCGACTGCCGTCCTTCTTGAAGGATTTGTGGTACCCGGATTGACGACAAGAAGGGCGACTACGGTGATCGAGCTAGGCGATGGCCAGAGTTTTGCCATCGCAGGTCTGCTCAGCGAGACCGTCCGGGAGAGCATCAGTAAGTTCCCAATTCTCGGAGAAATTCCTATTATCGGCGCACTGTTTCGAAGCAGTTTTTTTCAAAAAAAAGAAACAGAGCTAATCATCATCGTCACACCCCACCTTGTGAAACCCCTAGACCTGGCAAAGCAGTCCATGCCGACAGATGGATTTGTTGAGCCAAATGACATCGAGTTCTTTCTCTTTGGCATGTTGGAAGGGTGGAAAAAGGAAACGGGGCACTTGCAACGAGACTCCCTCTTCACCTACCTGGACAATAAGGGCGGATTGGAGGGCGAATTTGGACACATATTTCCTTAGGGTAGTAGGTGGAATAGAGGGACGAGGTTTCACGCATAAAAAAGATGATAAAAACCCATTCGCAAAGTGCCGGGCCGAGACCGCTCTTCCCAGTCAAAACCACAGACTCGATAGAAAAGGAGTTGAGTATGGCCACCAGACCTCTCATATGGATCGGATTGATAGCCGTATTGTTGAGCGCTTGCGGAACTGTCAGACCTTTTGGGGCATCTTTTGAATCGGCCAAATACAACCAGATATTAAACCCTGATGCGAGAAAAAACCTCAAGCCTGCAACAGGATTTGATGGGCACGCCGCTGAGCTCACCTTGAAAAAATACAGAGAAGACTTTGAGCGCCCCGCGCCAGAGCCTGTTTACACTTTTAGCCTCAGCCCTATCGGAGGAAGGTAAGTAGGGGTGGTTTCATGAAATTCAAAAGCCAGAAAGGGGCGGCAGCGATAGAGTTCGCGATTGTCTTCCCCCTCCTGATCGTCCTGATTTTCGGAATGATCGAGTTTAGTATAGCTTTCTACGATAAAGCCATGATCACCAACGCCAGTCGCGAAGGTGCGAGGAGAGGAATTCTATTCTCAGATCCGAGAGCAAACGACGACGAGATCAGAGCCGTCGTCGATAACTACTGCGGGAGCCACCTCATCACCTTTGGCGTCGCCGCCGGGCCCACGACCACCATCGTGAGAGGAGGGAGCGATCCCGGCGATAGCCTCACCGTGAGGGTCACGTATCGATACGACTTTCTGATCCTTCCGGGTTTTCTCACCGATCTTACAGGGGGGATTGATCTGTTGGCAGAAACGGTGATGCGAATGGAATAAGGGAAATGAGCGGGAGAGGTAATAGAGAATGGAAGATTATCGGCGACCATTTGCATGGTGGACTGATCAGCGTGGAGTCAGTGCCATCGTCGTTGCCATCGTGATTGTCCTGCTCGTCATGTTTGCGGCTCTGGCCGTCGACATTGGCCATCTCGTTGCGGTGAAAAATGAATTACAGAATGCCGCCGACGCAGGCGCCCTAGCCGGAGCCAGGTTCCTATACAATGCAGACGGCACGCTCGTCAATGTTGGAGCAAACCAGATCGGTCGTGACGCAGCGATGGCAAACAGGAGCGAAAATCTCCCCGTGGAAGTGAACTGGAGTGGAGGAAACATCGGAGACGTGCAAAGAGGCCACTGGAGTTTCACAACGCGCACCTTCACGCCTAACGATTCTACCGCGCCTGTTGATCTTTGGGGTGTCTCAGCTGATGAACTCGACCTTGACGCAGACTTCATCAATGCGGTCAGAGTTGTGGGGAGGCGAGAAGCGACACCGGCGAGGTCTTTCTTCGCCAGGATTTTTGGCCGCGAAAGCTTCCCTGCTGCGGCTGAAGCGGTAGCCTATATCGGGTTCGCCGGAACTTTAAGAAGAGGAGACGCCGACCAACCGATTGTCATCTGTCGAGAAAGCCTCTTACAAAGCGGCGTGTATTCATGCAACATCGGCCGGATGATCAATAGTGGGCAGAATGTCGCTAACAGCGAGACGGGGGGATGGACCAATTTTGATCAGGAGAGCGCCTGCACAGGAGGCACGAATGCCCAAGAGGTGCGGAGTGCCGTCTGTAGTGAAGGGAATCCGGGAGAAATTGCTCTCGGCGAACCAATTGCCACAAATGGGGGCGAGATACAATCTGCCTTCAACGACCTGATATCGTGTTGGGAATCGGTCACAGGCAGAGCTATGCCATGGAACCTCACCTTACCGGTGGTCACCTGCCCGAGTAACAATGTGGGAACCTGTGAGGAAGTCGTTGGCGCTGTGAATCTGAATATCGTTTGGATAACAGGGGCCGGAGAAGACCCCAGCTATAGTAATGCGCCCACGGAAATGGCTGGAATTCCTGACTCTAGTCCGCCAATTCTGGATTGGTCATCTAATGATCCTGACGGTCGGGCCCGCTGGGCGAGTTTTGTTCAACACTTTAATTTACAAAACGTGGATGGAACCCCTGCCCCCTACGCGAAGAAATCCATATACTTCCTGCCGGACTGCACAGCCCACGAACCGAAAGGCGGGACGGGAGGCGAGAATTTCGGCATTCTGGCGCGGATACCAGTACTGGTGAAATAGATGCAAGCATGAGACAGATTTCAAGCTGCAAAGACGATTTAATGCCCATCATCAAATGCATAGGAGACTAACGATGAAGGGGAATGTATGAAGCACGATACGATCTCTCTCAGACTGGAGATAAAAAATCCGGAGGTCAGAAAAAAGCTAGAGGGGGCCGTCTCCTCTATGACAGACTTTCGTGTCGTCCAAAGATCCGATGATGTGACCCATGCCGACCTTCTGATTTTTGAAATCGGATCGGATCTGGACAGAGAGTTTCAGCTTATTCACTCTCTCCAGAGCCTGGGGACTGTCACGGAGGTTTTTTTGACCTCAGGCCATTCGGACCCTGCTGTTTTGGTGCAGGCGATACGGGCTGGAGCTAAGGAATTCTTTTCTCAACCCATAAACACGGAAGAGGTCCGACAGGCTCTGGAAAGGTTCAAGGACCGGAGGGGGAAATCGAAAATCGAAGCGCCTCCGAGAAAGGGGCACGTCGTAGACATCATCGGTGCCAAGGGAGGCGTGGGGACCACCACGATCGCTGTAAATTTGGCCGTGTCTCTGGCCAAGGAGGAAAGCCTCAGGTCGGTCGTGTTAGTGGACATGAACCTCCTATTTGGGGAAATACCACTCTTTTTGGATATCGAACCCAGCTATCACTGGAGTGAGATTGTCAAGAATATTTCCCGATTGGATGCCACCTTTTTGATGAGCATTCTTTATAAACACCCCTCAGGGATTTACCTACTTCCCTCCGCTGGCCAACTGGACGGACATGATGTCGCAACTCCTGAAATCATAGAGCGGCTTTTGACCCTCATGGAAAATGTATTCGATTTCATCGTGATCGATTGCGGGCAGCACCTCGACGATATCTCCCTTAAGATTCTTCAGATGTCCGATACGGTTCTCCTCGTCTCTGTTCTGAGCCTTCCCTGCCTGGCCAATGCGAATAGGTTCCTTAGGTCACTCTATGGCTTGGGATATCCGACGGAAAAAACGAGGATCGTCATCAACCGCTATCTCAAGAATCCAGAAATCTCCTTAAAGGACGCAGAGAACAGCATCAAGAAAAAGATATTCAGGACCATTCCAAACGACTATCGGACCACAATGTCCGCCATAAATCAGGGAAACCCTCTTTGTGAGGTGGCACCGAGGAAGCCTGTCACCAAAGGCATCCAGGAACTGGCTGCCGCTCTGTCCCAAACCCATAATGGTGAGGGGAAAAAAACGGCGCTCGCGGTCCAGAGCTGACGAGGTGAAGATCGTTCGCAAAGGGCAAGGACTCCATAGCGGTCGCAAGAAGCAGTGGGCATCGTGATCATTCCATATTATGAGTCAAGGGAGAATAACGAACGCACCAATAACAGAGGAAGGTTGCCATGAATGATGACGCTCGGACAGCGCGGTTACCTCAAAGAGACAGCGGAGGATCTCTCGTTCTCAATGATTATTATGAGCTAAAAACCCGGATCCATGATCGACTGATCGATCTTATCGACCTTTCCCTCATCGATTCCATCGAACAACAAGCGCTCAGGTCCGAAATAAAAAGTCTCGTCGAAAGAATATTACAGGAAGAAGAGAATGGAGTGCCTCTCAACCTGAATGAGAGACAAAAGCTTTTCAGGGAGATTCAGGACGAGGTGTTGGGTCTCGGCCCGTTAGAACCCTTCCTTCAGGATCCGACCGTCTCTGATATCTTGGTCAATACCTACCGACAAATCTATGTAGAGAGATTTGGCAAGCTAGATCTCTCGGAGGCACGATTCAAAGACGATGTCCACCTGAGGAAAATCATCGACAAAATCGTCTCCACCGTGGGGCGCCGGATTGATGAATCTTCCCCTATGGTAGACGCAAGGCTTCCCGATGGCTCCCGGGTCAATGCCATTATCCCGCCTCTCGCCATAGACGGGCCCATGATGTCGATTCGACGCTTTGCCAAAGACCCCTTGGAGCTGAAAGACCTTATTGCCTTCCAGACGTTGACTCCGGAAATTGGAGAGATTCTCAGCGGTATTGTCAAGACGAGGCTGAACGTCTTGATTTCGGGAGGAACTGGAAGCGGTAAGACGACCCTGTTGAATGTTCTATCTCGATTTATCGCAGAAGAGGAGCGAATCATTACCATTGAAGACGCGGCAGAATTGCAACTGAAACAGGAGCACGCGATACGGTTGGAGACGAGGCCGCCAAACATAGAGGGAAGGGGGGAGATCACACAGCGGGATCTCGTCAAGAATAGTCTGAGAATGCGTCCGGACCGCATCATTGTCGGCGAAGTGAGGGGGCAAGAGGCATTTGATATGCTCCAAGCCATGAATACCGGGCACGACGGATCCCTCACGACAATCCACGCCAATTCCCCCCGTGATGCCCTGATGCGGCTGGAAACGATGGTGGCCATGGCGGGTATGGAGATCCCAAGTGGCTTTCTCAGAAGATATGTGAGCTCTGCAATTAACGTAATCATCCATCTCGCCCGCCTTTCCGATGGGAGCCGAAAACTGATCAGTCTTCAGGAAATTACGGGGATGGAAGGCGATGTCATCACCCTGCAGGAGATTTTTTCATTCGAAAGAACGTCTATCGGTGACAATGGCAAGGTGGGCGGCAGGTTTGAGATTCATGGAGTTAGACCGAAGTTTGTTGACAGATTTGAGATGCAGGGCATAACAGTTCCCGATGATTACTTCGATCCGATGAAAGCTTTCGAGGTATGACCCAATGGGGGGCACGCGATGTATTTCGTCCTTGGACTGCTGATATTCATCATATCTGTCTTCGTTATTGAGATGTTTCATTACGCCTTTGCAACCCTGCGGAATCCCGATCGCAGGAGAATTCAGAAGAGGCTCAAAACCCTCGCGTCGGAGCAACAGAGGAAAGGGGGCGGCATACTTCGGACAAGGAAAATAAGCGAAGTTCCATTTCTCAATCAAGCACTTTCAGGAATGCCCATCGTCGAGCGGTTAGACCGGGTGCTCCAACAGGCCGACGTGCGATCCCCTCTCGGCTTTTTCATATTGCTCACGATCTTCCTCGCACTCATTGCATTCTTAGCTACCTCACTTCTGACCAAAAACTACGTGCTTTCAATGATCATGGCAGTCGCTTTGGGGGCAATCCCGGTCTTATATGTTCGATGGAAAAAAGATCAAAGAATGAAAAAGTTCCAAAGGCAGTTCCCCGATGCTCTGGAATTGATCGCGCGAGCACTGCGCGCAGGACACGCTTTTTCAAGCGGGATGAAGTTGGCCGCCGATGAGTTCGACGATCCGCTCGGCACTGAATTTGGGGCGACGTTGGATGAAATCAATTTTGGGATCAGCGTTCCCGATGCGCTGAAAAACCTCTCAAGTCGTGTTGACTACCCCGACCTGAGGTACTTTGTGGTTTCTGTGCTTGTACAACGAGAAACCGGTGGAAATCTCGCGGAAATTATAGAAAGCATCGCTCACCTCATCCGAGAAAGATTCAAACTGCAGGGTCGTATTCGTGTCTTGTCTGCGGAAGGAAAACTCTCGGCGATCATTCTTTTGATCCTCCCCTTTCTCGTCGTGCTTGCGCTTCGTTTCGTCAATCCAGATTACATCAAAACTCTCATCATAGATCCTATTGGAAGGGTGATGGCCTCGGTCGGTGCGATTTGGATGATCTTAGGGGTTTTCGTCATGAGAAGGATGATTCAAATAAAAGTATAGTTATCTGTGAGGAAAGACAAATGACGGTGAATTTCGAAGATATCCCCCTTCTCGTCTCTCTTTTGGTTTTCTTTTCCCTGCTATTGTTTTTCCTTGCCGTTTTCTATTACCTTCGCCATCGCGTCGAGAATCGGAAATTACTCGAAAAAATCAAACAAAGTGGGGACAATCGATTACCCCCCCACGCCAGAAATCCCAAGGGAAAATCCCTCGGCACGATTCAAAAGCATTCTCTGGATTTTTTGGGTTCACTCGGGGAACGTATCAAACCTTCAAAATCGACAGAACTCTCCAGAATGCGGATGAATTTCCTTAAAGCCGGTATACGCCGGCAAAAAGCTCCGGCGATCTTCTGGGGGATCAAATCTTTTCTCGCGGTCTTCCCTCCCGGATGTTTTTTTCTCCTCCGGATCACGACCCTCAAACTGATGAGTCCCTCCTTGACCCTCATGACCTGCACCTTGCTGGCTCTCGTCGGTTTCTATTCGCCCGATGTCTGGTTGCAAATCAGAATTGCCAGAAGGAGAAACAAGATCATGGAGGGGCTTCCTGACGCACTCGATCTCCTTGTGGTCTGTGTTGAGGCAGGTATGGGGCTGGATGCGGCAATCAGCCGAGTAGGAGAAGAAATCAGGTTGAATCACAAGGCATTGAGTGAAGAACTCAAATTTTTGAACCTCGAGCTCAGAGCCGGAAAGCTCCGCCGCGACGCACTGAGAAACCTGGCTAGGCGAGTTGACCTGGAAGACGTGAATAGTCTCGTGACACTCCTCATCCAGACAGACAAATTCGGGACCAGCGTCGCCCAGGCTCTCCGGGTTTACTCTGATTCCTTGAGAACAAAAAGATATCAAAGGGCAGAGGAGATTGCTGCAAAGCTGCCAGTCAAACTCATATTCCCCCTCATTCTCTTTATTTTTCCCGCTTTGTTTGTCACAATTTTGGGGCCCGCAGCGATCCGTGTCTGGCAGGTGATTCTGAGCCGTTGATGCCCATCGGCTAAAAAAGCACCCAGGGAAACACAACAATTTCTCGGCTCGAGTTCATAGAAGAAGAGGAGGCTGACGACGACCATGAAAGTTCAGAATATGTCGGAGAAAAAGGTCCCTTTTTACGCTGCGGTCGCTCTATCGATCATGATTGTCAGTTCCTATGGCTGTGCCTCCCAGAATGTACGGATGGGATCGCTCAAATTAGGAGGCAGTGATTACAAGAAGCTCATTGAAAGACAGATGGTCAGAAATAATGCGAAGACAGCCCCCCCGGATAAACTGCCGAAAATGACAGGCCTGGACCATGAGAAGCTAGGGGATACCTATTTTCGCCAGGGCAATCATGAAATGGCCTTTGTGCAGTATGAAAAGGCCCTCCGTCTACATCCCAGCAATGCCCGAATTCAGTACAAAAAGGGGCTCCTTTTTCTGACTAAGGGGGCAAACCGGGAGGCCATCAGAGAATTTCAAAAAGTGCTCAAGAAAGAGCCTGATTATGCCCTCGCTCTCGAAGGAATCGGTCATGCACTTTTTGAGATGGGACAGTTCGAGCATGCCAGGAAACAGTTTCTGCAGGCACTGCGAGTCGACCCAAAGCTTTGGAGATCTCACATCTTCTTAGGGATCATCCATGACTACCAGAAGCGGCCCATGGCCGCCGTTTATGAATACCAGGCAGCGATCAGATTGAAGCCAGACCAGGAGGGGATTCTGTACAACAATTTAGGGGTCTCCTACTCTTTGGCTGGGCGATACGAGGAGGCCGTTGCATCCTTCAAAAAGGCACTGAGGACCAGAAGCTCCGACCCAAAGATATACAACAACCTCGGGATGACTTTATCGAAAATCGGTCGATACCAGGAGGCCCTGGAGGCTTTCAGAAGGGGAGGTGGTGAAGCCCAGGCGTACAACAACCTTGGGTGCATCTACTTGCGCCAGGGCGAATATGAAAAAGCGGTTCGTTTCTTTGAAAAAGCCATGGTCCTTGCGCCCGCGTTTTATACCCAAGCAAGCGAAAATCTAAGAAAGGCCAAGATGGCCTCCTTCTATGAATCGTCTTTCAGTCCGAATACACAAACCGATATTCCCCCATCCTCTGGAAAGACAGAAATAAGCGCAGGCGACGAATAGAAGATCATACGAGACCTACTTATTCAGAATCCGAAAATCAACGAACGGTCTCGTATATCGACGCTATGTCGAACCGGCTCCTTGCGAGCGGGTGGCGAGGACCTTCATATCGGGGGTTTCCAGTTAGCGCCCAGGTCTCGCCTCCGTGATCCTCTCCGGACTTCTCGCGTTGGGTATAGCTCAAGTGGAAATCCGAGGGAAAACGATTTTGCTCAGGCCAAATCTGCAAACATTTCAAACGCATCTTCGCAGCTTCATGATTCAAGTCATTTACTTCCCACATCTCCCGGCCTGTTCATGATGGCGCGTGGGAACGTGCTCGCACTCCTCTTACTCTTGAAATTTGTCAGGCTCGACAAGCAGAAAATTTCCAGGCCGTCGAACACATCCCACACGCAAAGAAAGGCAGAGTCAATGCGGACTCTGCCTTCCCATCAACTTGGTCTAGCACCAGATACTCGTTCATCGAACAACAAATCGTCGCCCCAACTAATGGTCGGGGGAATGCCGCGATCCAAGCATCACGGCTCCTGCGAAATATATCCTTGTGGCTCGTTCCAAATTGGTCTTGTTTATTTCGATCGGCCGCTCCTCGTACATACTGACTGAATCCATTATGTTGAGAATATCCGCCGGATAACATGCTCGAAGTTCCGTCCCGCCTAAGTGAATACACAGCTTTCTAAGAAACTCGGCATTGTCTGGTTCGCAATGAAGATTCTTCTCGGCAACAAGGCGATGAAAGATTTTATCAAAGACCTGGGAATCCACCGGTTCCACATAAATCTTGTTTCTTATGCGCCGCAGGAAAGCTTCTTCAGCGAGATCTCTGGGATCGAGATTGGTTGCAAACACGACGAGTATTTCGAAAGGGATTTCGAATTTGAGACCGTAACGAAGCGTCAAATAATCAATCCGGCGATCAAGAGGCACGATCCATCGGTTAAGCAGATACTGGGGGGAGATAATCTGGCGACCGAAGTCATCGATAATGAGCATGCCGTTATTCGCTTTCATCTGCAATGGAGCGGCGTAAGCCTTAGAATTCTCTTCGAGTTGTAGCTCCAACATGCTAGGCTCAAGTTCTCCACCCACGGACACGCACGGTCGGCGACATACAACCCAGCGAGGGTCAAGGCCCTTGTTCTCTGTTGCAAGCCTCTCGTGGACAGCTGGGTCATACAACACGATAATCTGCCCGTCAAATTCAATGGCATAGGGAATTACAATTGCATCTTGATAGACTCTGGACAATCTCGCAGCCACACTGGTCTTGCCATTTCCCGTAGGCCCGTACAGAAAAAGTGAAGTCTGCGAAATGAGCGCGGGACCTAACTGATCAAGGAATTTATCCGTCAGCATCAAGTCTGAAAGTGCTTTCTTGAGTGAAGACCGATTCAGCCTGATCTTCGAGGCTTGAGTTTTAACAGCAGCATGGTAGCTCTCGACAGAAATCGGCGCAGGACCTGAGTAGTGGCAAATATTGAAACGTTCTGCAGCTAACTCCCGACCCGCCTGGGAGAGCGTGAAAATATAATCGTTACCGTCTACGCCCTTCACTTCAAAAAGCTGCTGCTGCCGCAAGCGCTGGAATAGAGCCTGAATCACGGGAAAGGAAAGCTTCAGCGAAAAAGACAGAGATTTAATGTTGCTGGAACCCGTTGTATGAAGGCGTCTCAGCATCAAATCTTCCACGAGGGACTCAGGGATATCAAGATCGGTCAGTTTCTTGGGCGCGTCTGGGGAAAAAACCGGTTGGACCCTTCCAAGCATTTCCCTGACCATAGGTTTCATGAACGGACCTCCTGACTGAGAAAAAGTAAATCATCCTCGCCTTCTCGGCTTGATAAGCCAAGAAATGATGAGAGCATCATTGTTCTGCTGGAAATGTGAGCGGAATAACCATATAAAGGGGAGTTCGTTGTACCTCGTCATCGCATATTCTTGGAATTCGATCAATTCTTCAGGTCACGAGAGAGATTACGCTTCATTACGCGAATCTTTATTCATACAGAATTTGCGGGACAGATCATCAAAACGAATCAAAAGTCACCGTTTGCACCTTCGTATTGTGCTCAATAGAAAGGCAGAGCCACTGCTGACTCTGCATAGAACCTTTTGCGTAGCGAAGTCTAATCCCCTATACCAAAAGCAATCCCCATGCGCTTAAATGAACTGTACTTTGCGAGGTCGGCCTCAACTCGCTTAACCACGCCCTCTTCCGAGCCAGCGCCTGGGTCTGTAGATGGTCATCGATTCGCGTCCACCGTAAGTCTGTCATTTTGCTCGTTCGCCAGTGTTCTCCTTGTCCGGGAATGGGATCTTCGATCGACATAATCGAGGTTTCGGATTCTCAGGGCACCATTTTCCCTGAAAAGGATCCAGTGGATCACACCCCTCCAAACTCTCTTTTTCCCTCCTTTTTCCAATGTCTGATCGACTTCATAACGGGCTCTGACTTTCACACCATTTTGATAGAATCTGAATCTCACATCTTCCAAGTGAAGTGCGAGTTCCTGACTCTGGTCGAAGAAATTCCGATAAGTCCTTTCAATTTCTTCGAACCTATTCGTCCAATTTTGGACGGCCGCAGAAGAGAACATGGAGAGGAAGCCTTCTACGTCCTTCTGGTTGTATCGCTCGGTATAATGAGCCAAGAACTGCTTGACCTCTTCCTCTTCGGCTTTCACATGGTCTGGATTCACCTTTCCCATATCTTTCAATAACCCTTCTTCCAGTTTTTCCAAGGATTCTTCCTCCCCTTCGTTTAAAGTCTCCGCCTCGGGGGTTATTGTCCGGCTTTCGATCCCACGATTTGCAAGCTCCAGGCTCTCGAGAAAGTAATTAGCTTCCCTCTTGTCAGATTTTCTTTTGTCTAACCTTTTCTTCGGCCCCCCAGTTTCCCCCACTGCCCCAGAGATCTCCTTATCACTCCGGTCCGGCTCATCAGGCCCGGCGCCGGGCTTCGGTCTCTCGCCTCGAGCGATCTCTTTCGGGAGAGCATTAACCGCTTTCATTCTCTCAAGAGAAACCGTTTTCTCTTTATCCTTTCTTTTGACCGCCGGCAGGGTGTCCTCCTCCTTCTTCTGATCCTGCTGAGGCCTGCTGAGTTCCTTGGAAGTAATCCGACTTCCCTTCTTCGCCTGTCTCGGAATTTCGATCCGGATTTTTGACCTCTCTTTCTCCTCCGGAGCCTGGAAAGTTTCTATTTTTTCGGGTCTTCCGTTCAATCCCCATTCAAAACCCCGATACGGGCTTGCCTTGGTCTCCACAGGATCTCGCGGTATTTCAGCCTTCACGGCAAGCACTGGCTCGTCAAACACCTCCTCCACTGTCATCTCTCGCTTAGGCCACCTCGAATCGCGAGCCTCAGTTCTAGATTTTCTGTCAGAAACTGCTTGTAGGTTTTTGTTTGGCTGTAATAGAGCCTGATGTCTCTTTCCCTCCCCCCAAAGATAGAGAAGAACTCCGGCTACAAATAAGCCAATGAAGAGAATTAGCGCTGAGGCGGGAACAGGCAAATGCCTCTCAAAGAAATCTTGCGCCATTGTCCTTCGGGTTTTGCGTCTCTCAGGGACCTTTTCGAGTCTAAGATCGGTAACGCACTCTCGGACGATCCTCGCATCAATGAGCGGCTTGTCCCTTGTATAGCCGGCGAGAAGCGAATTATGACAGAGATTGTTGATCAATCTTGGAACACCGAGTGAATGCTGATAAATCTTTTCAATCGCACCTCTGGTAAAACAGTTCAGGGAATTGGCCCCGGCTATCCTCATTCTCGTTTGGATATACTCCTCTGTTTCCTTTCGATCCAACGGAACTAAGTGATACCTCGTGCTTATTCGCTGTTTAAGCCTCCACAATTCCGTCTGCTCGAAGCGGTCAACAAGTTCGGGCTGTCCCACCAATACGATCTGGAGAAGTTTCTGCCTCGAGGTCTCGAGATTGGTCAGTGTCCTTATTTCTTCAAATAAGGCAGCATCGAGATGCTGCGCTTCATCGACAATGAGGGTGCAGGTCTCTCCAGCATGATACGACTCCATCAGAAAACCATGGAGCTTCATCCGGTAATCCTCTTCCGATTTCCCCTCGGCCTGAATACCAAAATCATGACAGGCATACTTGAGAAAACCTGCAACCGGTAGCTTCGGATTGAACATATAAGAAACCTGAAAGCTCTTATCTAGACGCTCAATCAGCGCTCTGACAATCGTCGTCTTTCCGGTCCCCACATCGCCTGATAGCACAGCCAAGCCATGTCGAAACTTGACCGCATAAATAAGTCGAGTCAATGCCTCTCGATGTTTCCTGCCTAAATAAAGAAACCTAGGGTCGGGCGTATTCCTGAAGGGCTGTTCCCTGAATCTGAAGAAAGACTCGTACATTGCTCCATCACCGTGGCTGGCCGTTTGCCTCGAGGGTTTGCTCCGATCGTCCCTAGCTTTTGCTGAGGTTGTCCTGCTTATTGATCGCAGAGAACATGCATGACTCGCTTGTCAGAAACGGAGTTACCCTCTGCGACGGCCCTTGATTGACGGAAGCAAAGAATCCACTTTCCCAGCAACATGTCTCGCGCTGGGCCGAGGAGGTAATTTGTTCGTATCTCTGATTTGTGAATTGTGCAATGCCGATGCCAGTATTAATTTGATCGTTAAGCGACTGGGATTAAACGGCTTTCTCAGAGAACGGGAGTTTTTCTCCAAAGCCAAATGGAAAGGTTTTTCACAGAAGTTCCAAAATTGCGTCCAGAAATGAATCAGGACTTCACAGGGTCATGAATCTTTTTGATATCCCAGCGGATCTGGATCGAGGGCGAGTGAGGATCAAGAACCGGGTCAGCGATTGCCGTGGATGGCCGATGTCGGAGGGAAGATTATTCTCGGAGAAAAGGCATTTGAGGATTCTGTCGAAGCCTTAAGAATCGACCGATTCCAGATCGATGTGGATTGTATGCGACCCCAGGAGATTTCTGTCAGCGAGATTCGTTTCTTTCGAAGAATACCGAAAACTTTTTGTATAGGTCTTTCAGTTTCTTCTGGTAATGCCGTATATTCTCGTCTGGATTCTTCGGACCCCACTCTCGGGCGAGCTTGCAGTGATCATAGGCCTGAACATTTTCTGAATCCCCGGTGACATAAAAGGAGATTTGGTCTCCCGGTTGATATCGTCTTTCAGATTTTATGGCCAGCTCGTAAGCCGCGCTCCGATTCCTCTGACCTTTGCGAGTTTTCTCAACGTATGTTTCAAGGGATTCCTGGAGCATCTCAGTCTTCATGAACATCTTCACATCCCACCGGTGTTGGGCGATACGATTCATATAGGACTGAAACAGTTTTGGAATCTCATCTTTCTGGTCGGTGAGCAAATGCAAAATCATCTTTTCAAGAAATTCACGTTGGAACCTTTCGATTCCCCGCGACCGGAGGCCAGATCCTTTGATCTTCAGTTTTCCACCATGGTCAAGGAGGGCGTAGTTCTTGATTTTATAGGAGAACATTGCCTTGTATCGGCCACCGTACTCAACCGTAATTCCCTCCGGCATGGTCTCTGAGAGTCTCTGAACCAGATTCTTCTCCCCCTGCGCCGTTGTGACATCCGGTCCGGGAACGAAGTAAATCCCATCCGTATCGATCTCTATGACCTGGCATCCCCGCTTCCTGAGCCAGTCAATCATCGCCTGGAGGAGTTCCCTTCCCCGAGCGGTGACTGCCTTTGCCTGGTCGAAATCGCTGAAATGGGACTGGCCGTGTCCCATATAGCCGTAAAAAGAGTTAATGAGAATCTTGAACGTCGACTGGAGGGTCTCAAAGAACTGTTTCTCCTCTGAGGAGGGAGCCTGGCTAGCCATATCTTTCGCCTGAAGGCGAAATGCCCTCAGGTCAGCGAGGAGGCGAGAGAAGATCAACAACTCGTCCTTTTTAGGGAATATCCCCTCGCTGAGCATCAGCGAAGGATACAGGGACCGCACATCACAATAGACGACCCCCTTGGCCACGCCTTCGTAAAAAATGTCGGTATAACCACCGGCAAAAGGCCGTGGCGCCTCCAGTTTGGGAACCGCATGCCCCTGTCTGACATATTCCCGGACGAAAAGCGAATCGATCTTCGCGGCGTTCCCTCGAACAACCGTATTCTGATACGAGAGTGGGAAGATCTGGGCCTGGAAGAAATAACTTCTACTGAGAAGGTCGCTCACGGCCCGTGTTTCTCGCACATCATCGAGAGCATACCGATGCAACTTCTCCGGATCATGGAGGAAGTGCCACGTAATTTCGTCTCCATTGAGATAGGTTCTGTCGGCTGAAGCGACATTCAATTGCTTGGCCACGTCTTTCAGGCCAAAACTCTCCAGTTCCCTAGTCACGACATCGTAGAATTGCGCGAGGATGAAGGTATCAACCACATGGCGGCCGTAGATTTCCCATCTCGAATATTTGATGGTTCTTTCGGCGATGATGACCCTTGAGGGTCGAGATATTGCAGCGGAGCCGTTCCGCCCGATCTCCAGAGGAACGTTGTGTAACTTCGCCCGGCGGGATATGTAATCGAGGTCGTAATTGAAGATATTGTGCCCTTCAATGACGTCCGGATCCTTCTCCTGGATCGTCCGAACGAGCTCATCCAGCATCTCTTTTTCTGATCGGTCCAGCCCCGAGATAATCTTCTCCCACCCCGCGTTGTCAGAAAAAGAGATCACGATAATCCGGTCCTCCTCTCGGTTGGGATTCGGAAACTCGTACCCTTCCGGGCAAAACGTCTCGATGTCAAGCTGGATCCTGTTGAGCCCCTCAAAGGTCATGCTCTTGAAAAAGGTCTGCCCAGTTACCAGGAGGTGCTGCTGGATTGGATCGTTCACACAGAACACCGGTGAGTCAGGATGGCCGGCAGAAACTCCGGCCTTTTTCGAAACGGCTTTTCTGACCCGATCCATTTCTCGCCACGAGTCAAAACTCACCCGGTACCGATAGCCGCCTGAACCCTTCAGTGGCTTCACGACGGGGGAGCATTTAGTCCCCTCGAGAAAGGAAGTGTCTGACAAGAGAAGAAAAGGATGGAAGGGTTGGGTCTCTGAAAGGAGGCGCTCCCCCTCTTTTCGAAAGACCCGGATTGTGTCGTCTCCTTCGAGCTCCATCGCCACGATTCCAGGCGTCTCATCGCCTCCAAAAAGGATGTCGTTTTCGGCAAAAGAGAGTTTTCCGACCTTCATGATGCCGCCCAATCGTTTTATCTATCTGCCCTTCCGTTCATTGTGTGCCGGTTATCGGAACGACAGAATCCTCAGACACCGATTCATCGAAGAATTCTACCACCGGGGTTTCCCTAAAGAAAGGGGCTCGAGAGAGGAGTCCTCCCATTCCGCAGGGAACTCCTGTCCTTTCGTCCCCAAGCTCACGCGATCATCCGAACGGGATTCGCAGATTCTGCTCTCCCAGGACGAGGGAGAAAGGCAAAAGGTTCAAGGAGACGCACACCTTATGAGCATTTGGCATTGGTTATTTGTTATCTGTTGCTTCTTACTTGTCATTGGTTATTGGGCATTTGTCATTAGCCTTTAATCTCTGGTCTCTCGTCTCCAGTCCTCGGTCTCTGGTCTTTCTGAGAACCCCATCACGCCGCAGGCAGGATCGCTCAGAGACTAGAGGCCCCTATTTGACAAGTGGATATATTTAAGGAAATGTGTAACTTGTGAGACATAAATGAGACGAGAAAAGAAGTTGACATCATGAGTCGGCAGGGCTTTAAATGTAGGCTCATCATGATTGTCGGTACCGACCCCGAAAGCAAACCACGGATAGGTCGAATGCCTCATCAGTGGCATACCCGAATCGATAGGAGAATCAATGGAAAAACAAGACATCATCAAACCCTGCCTCACCCTCCTCAATGACCGCCAGATAGAGAGAATCCACTCTGATTCACTGAGGATTCTTTCTTCGGTCGGGGTTCGGGTTGACTCGAAAAAGGGCAGGCAGGTCTTTGCCAAGGCGATTGGGTCGAAAGCCATGGGGGACGAAATCGTCCGCATACCACCCGAACTGGTTGAGGAGGCCCTGAAACTGGTACCCACCTCAGTGGAAATTCACGATCGAAAAGGTGTCCACTCCTTCCGGCTACCCGGTGACACCCGTTTCGGAATCGGTGTGACTGCCCTTTACTACCAGGACCCCGAAACCGAAAAACTAAAGCCCTTTGCCCGGCAGCATATGGAGCTCATTGTTCGGCTGGGAAGTATTCTGTCGAACTTCGATTTCATCTCCACGCCTGGTGTTCTTCGGGATGTTCCCGTGGAGGTTGCAGACCTGTATGCGGTTCTGGAGATGATGGCCAATACAGTCAAACCCTTGATCATTCTCGCCTCCGATGACGACGCCCTCCCGGGTGCATTTGATCTCCTGGAGTATCTCCACGGCGACCTCACGTCGAAACCTTTTGTTATCCCCTATTTCAACCCGATCACCCCCCTGGTAATCGACCGGGGAACGACCGATAAAATAATGGTGACGATTGAACGAGGTCTGCCATTCATTTACTCGAATTATGGCATGGCAGGGGGAAGCACACCGATCACACCGACCGGAGCACTCACGCTCCTAAACGCCGAGTTGCTGGCCGGCCTCACCCTCAGCCAGTTGATCAAAGAGGGCACGCCTATGATCCTTGGCAGTTTGCCCGGTTTTCTGGATATGAAAGGGGGCGGAGTAAACTTCTATGACGCAACCAGCTACCTCACAGGCCTTGCCTGCTCGGAGATGATGTCTTTTTATCGTCTCCCTCACTTCGGAACCTCAGGGAGTGGCATGGGATGGGGGGCGGACGTGATCGCAGCCGGTCACCAATGGTTGAACCATCTGGTCAGTTGTATGGGCCAGGTGGGATTGGCGGCTTTTGTTGGCGACCTGTTTGGCGGCAAAGGATTTTCGCTAGAGGTCATTGTGTATGCGAACGAGGTGATTGAACAGGCCCGTCGATTTGCCAGAGG
>JABAOF010015248.1_pt2 | contig 19341 bp, 17 predicted proteins | sample 7062171 | NCBI WGS metagenome assembly JABAOF01 (sample SAMN14538628, study PRJNA623070) | marine sediment metagenome | biome: marine biome [ENVO:00000428]; feature: marine pelagic biome [ENVO:01000023]; material: deep marine sediment [ENVO:00002113] | place: India: Gulf of Khambhat ...
TCAATCGACACCGGTGTCGAAGGATGCACACCCTCCTCGGCCAGGCCCTGGGGATCGAGATAAATGTTGATCCCGGCCACCGTCTTCATGTGCTCGATCACCTCCCCCAGGGGGGCCTCGTTAAATTTCATCGAGACCGGCGTGGTCAGTTTCCGCTCGATCTCCACTTCCGCCGGGTGGCGTTCGCGGAGGCGGTCCCCCGCATAGCGCTGGCGGCTCAACGACAGTTCCTCCCAGTTTTCGGCAAACCGGATCGGGTTCCGGTCGTCAAAGGGGACCGCGGCGGTTTCGGCGTTGTGGAGGGCGGCCCAGACGCCTTCGTCCTTGTCCGCCTCCAGCTGGCGGTTGTTCATCACCCGCCGGAAGAAGCGGATTTCCTGCCACATCTGGGTCACCACCGGTTCGTCCGGTGCCAGGTCGCGAGCCTCGCGGGCCTTCGCCTCGGCCTCGTAAAACCGCTCGTCATCCCGCAGCTGGTTGTACTCGTCCACCAAGGTCGCCACGCGCTGCTGAACCTCGACTTTATAATCCCGGGACCGTTGCAAGTCCGCCAGGACCTCGGCATTCCGCTGCTCGTTTTCAATCTCGGCCCGATGTTGCTCGATGTACTTCTCCATTTCGGCAATCATGCGATCGACGCGGGCCAGCAGGATCTGTTTGTCCTTGCTGTTCAGCTCGGACTCGTCCACCATCGTGCGGGTCTGCTGCAGATTTTGCAGGGCAGCCAGCGGGTTGTCGGTGCGCTGATCGAGGGCCTGCCGCGACTGGCGAGCCACCTCGGCGGCGACGATTCGCTTCAGCCGTTCCTCGGCCTCCCCTGCCTCCTGCAACAAGTTCGGGTTGGTCGGGGGGATGGGCTGAGCCGGGTGGGGAAGCAGCTCCTCAGCTCCCTCGTCGGGGGCCGCTGGTCCCGGAGGGAGGGGCAGCGAGGACGCGGGATCGCCGGCAAGGCCCGTCCGTGGATCCCCGAAAGGGGCTTCCGCGGCGGGGAGCGTTCCTGAGGCCAGGCGGTTGAAGCTGGGATCGTGGGGCGGCTGGTGCAGCGAATGTTGCACCGTGCCTGGGGCGGCCGCCAAGCTGGCGGGGGCGGCATCGCCACCCCGCTGCGGCGGAAGCATACGCCGGATGTCGGCGGCAAGTTTTGTGGGCGAGTCTTCCTGGGGCCCGTAAGCTGCCCCCAGGGCGGCGGCCCGGCCGTGCAGGCTGATGGCCGTCTGCAAGTCCCCCCGAGCCAACGCCGCTCGGGCTTGCCGCAACCATTGCAGAGCCTGTTCCTTCTGGCCCCCGCGGGCCTCCCCGGCAGAAGCCTCGGACGGGGTAAACGGATCTTGCGGAGGCTGGGTCTGACGAAATCTTAATTGAGCGACGCTGGCCGTGTGGGCCATCCAGGCGGCAGCCTGGCCGGGCGCGGCGAGCACCGGTGGCTGGTCATACCCCAAGGCGCCCAGGCAGAGAGCCGCCGCCAGCCGGAGCCAAATGGGGGGCGAGCAATTTTTGCGATGCGGTGACGGGTGGTACTTCGTGCTGGTCATAATGGTTGAGCAACGCGCGCTGTGAAAGGAAGTGTGATGCCTTGGCGGACAAAACACTGGTGAATTTTGCGTACTGGAACTGGTTTGTCGTTCCCCCAACGGCAAGATTCCCGGACCATGTGTCTCGCGAAAGGTAGAGAAGAGGTCGCGTAATTACTGGTCGCGGTGCGGCGCGTCAAGGGCAATCGCCGCCGGAGGAGCGGAACCAGCCGTTCCACCCACGCGCCGCTCAGGGAGGATCGTACCCACCGGGATGCCAGGGGTGACAGCGGCAGATCCGAGCCACGCCGCGGAGGCTGCCCCGCCAGGCACCATGCTTGCGGACGCTCAGCCGAAAATACTCGCTGCAGCTGGGATGAAACCGGCAGCCGGGGCCCAGCAGCGGGCTGATCAGGATCTGATAGCATCGCACCCCCAACAGCACAGCCAGCGCGGGGAGCTGAGCGGCCCTGCGGGCCAGGCGGCAGAGCTTGTGGGCCAAACGTTGCATCAGGAGGAAAACCACCGGGCGGGAGACCTCGCAGGGATCTGCCCCGGAAAAAGTTCGCGCAAAAGTTCGCTCAGGGATCCGAGGAATCGGTTTCACGTTCGGGCAGGTCCAACTTGCGGGCCACCCTGCGGGTCAGGCTCAGCAGGGAAGGGACGATGCGTTCCCAGGAAGGCTCGGCACCAGGCCGCGGAATCACGACCCAGTCGGCACCCGGCGGCAACCGCTGCAGGTGGCAGCGAAACGCTTCCCGCAGCAGTCGCTTCCAGCGGTTCCGGCGGACGGCACCGCCGACTTTCCGAGAGACGGACAGCCCCAGACGGGGATAAGGCAGTTGGTTTTCGCAGCCGTACACCAGCAACGTTTCGTCCGCGGCCGACTTGCGGCGGGAGTAGATGCGGCGGAAGTCGGCGTTCCGCCGGATGCGAAACTGTGGTAGCAGCCGCTGGCCGGACATCGGGGTCATCTTTCGCGAGCGGGGACGGGCTACCACTTCAGATCCCGGCGGGGTGGATTCTGGTATTGCTGGTCCAGCCGCCGGACAATCTCCTGGCCATCCTGATCCAGTTGCTCGGGTAACACGACTTGGATTTCTGCCAACAGGTCGCCGGGGGGATGGGACCGCACGCCGTGACCCTTGATCCGCAGCCGAGCGCCGCTGGAGGTGGCCGGCGGCACGGTCAGGGTGATCACACCCGTCGGCGAAGGGATTTCCACCTTGGCTCCCAGGGAGGCTTCGGCAATGGAAACCGGAACGCGCAGCTCCAGGTTGTTTCCGCTCCGCCGAAAACAAGGATGAGGACTGACCCGGACCGTGATCAAAATGTCGCCGCTTTCTCCGGTACCCTCCGGGGACGCCTCCCCCTGACCGCGGAGACGAATGGTCTGGCCGTCGTCGATCCCTGCCGGGATTTTGACGTGAATGTTCTCAATCCGGTTGTCCGAGCGACGCACGCTGATTTGAGCTTCGCCGCCCATGACCGCCGAATTGAAAGGAATCTTCAGCTCGTGCCGGATGTCACGGCCCCGCATCCGCCGTGGATGCGGACGCGGTTGCCCCCGGCGGACTCCGCCAAACAAGTCCTCAAACGACCTGGCCCCGCCCCCCCCACTCCCAAACCGCTCGCCAAAGAACTGGCTGAAGTCAAATTCGAATCCCTCCGGGGCCGAACCGGTAAAAGGTTGAGCACCCGGACCGCCGGCACCCATGGACTCGAACGAGCTGCCATAGCGATCGTACAGCTCCCGCTTCTGCGGGTCCTTCAGCACCTCAAAAGCGTGCTGGACCTTCTGAAACTTTTCCTTGGCGGTCTTGTCGTCGGGATTGAGGTCCGGATGGTGTTTGCGAGCCAGCCGGCGATAGGCCTGTTCGATATCGGCTTGCGAAGCACCGCGACCCACTTCCAGAATTTTGTAATAATCTTCCTGCATGCGTCGTCCGCCAGGATCGCGGACTACCCCCGTCGTTACTTCAGCGGCCACCAGACAGGGGATCATTGTACGACCGGCGGTGATGCGGCTTCAAGTTCACCGGGGGGCCGCGCGAAATCCGCGGCAGGCACGGGATGCGGATCGCCTACGAAAACCAGCCGAGTGATTTTCGCGAGGCGCGAGCTGCCTTTCCCCGGTGGCAACGCTGGCTGTGGAGCGTCGAGCCCTGGGGTTACTTTGCCCTCGCCAGCATCCCACCCGCCTGCCTGACCGCGGCTTTCGAAAACCGATGGGGCCTGGCCGCAGGACTGGTCCTCACGGCCGGCTGGGCCGTCTACCAGGTCTGCGGGAAAGGGCGGAATGACCAGGGCACGACCCGCCTCTTGCGGCAGATGACCGTCGTCCTGGATCGGGAATTTTTGCGGGTCGAGATTGAGCACGGTTGGACGGAGCGCGACTGGTCGCTGGTACGGGAAATTCGAGAAACGAAAAAACACCTCCTGGTGTTCGTCTCCCCGGTCCATTGCTATCCCATTCCGCGGGCCGCGTTCTCCTCCCCAGCCCAGCTGGCCGCCTTCCGCCAGCAACTCGGTCAGCGGGTCGCTGCCCATCGCCGTGGGCCACCTCCGCCGTCTCCCCCTCCCCCGCCTCAGAGCCCGGCGGCGGAAGGGGTCCCAGGCAGCGAGACGCGGGAGGTGGCCTTCCAGAGCAAGCCCCGCGATATTCTCAACGCGTATCAACGCGCGGCCGTACCCACCCGCTGGCGGGCCAACCCCCGCGGCTCGATCGTGGCGGCCATCCTGGTGGCCGCTTTCAGCCTGGTGCTGCTCAGCGCCTGCCGCCCCCAGGCCGGCCTGTTATGGGCCCTGTCCGGTCTGCTCGCCTTTCTGGCCCTCTTCCTGCTGTCCCTCCTGGCCCTGGAACCGTTGTGGCGGATCCGCCAGGCAAAATTCCTGGATCCGATCGACCTGCAGCCCCAGCGGCTGACTTTGGCACCCGACGGGATGCACATCGAGGGCGCCGGTCACCGTCGCTTTGCGAGCTGGCGGATGATCAGCCGCGTGGAAGCCGATCCCCGCGCGGTGGTGTTCTACGACCTCCGGCCGCTCAGCTACTGCGTTATTCCCCGGACGGCCTTCGCCAGCTGGGAAGCGGCCCGCGGCTTCACCCGCCTGGCAGCCGCCTATCACGCCGCCCTCACCACCGTTCCCCCTCACCAGCTGCCCGCAGACCACCCCGGCGATACGGAAAATCCCTACCAACCCCCCGCCGCGATGTAGGTCCTGCGAGCGGGGGCCGCGAGCGGGGCGAGCGGGGCGAGCGGGAGGGGCGAGCGACCTATAATGCAGGCAAGGATCCGATGCCCCGCCTGGTCCACGCCGCTCAGCCACATCCCCCCCAAGAGGGCGCTGGGCCTGCCGACCCACGCAAGGCAAACATCCCCACCCCACCCCCGCTTGGGAGACCGCGATCTTGACCTCCACCCGGCTCCTTTTCCGTTCCGTCCTGACTGCCAGCCTGGCGGCCACCGCCCTGCTGGTGTCGGTCGCCGCCGCCCCGCCCTCGGGGGGCGAATTTCGCTTGTCGGTGGTGGACCAGCAGACCGGAAAGCCGCTCGCCTGCCGAATCCATCTGGCCAATCCGCGAGGACTGCCTCAGAAGGCACCGCGGCAGCCGTTTTTGAAAGACCACTTTGTGTTTGACGGATCGGTCACCCTCGCGCTGCGCGAGGGCAACTATCGGTTTGTGGCCGAGTGTGGTCCTGAGTACCAGACGCGGGTGGGCCACTTCACGGTCAACCGGTTCGCCAGTGATCAAAAAACCATTAGCATGCGCCGGTTTGTCGACATGGCGAAGGAAGGATGGTGGTCAGGTGACATGTACGTGAACCGGGATCTGCGTCAGCTGGAACTGTTGATGCGGGCCGAGGACCTCCATGTCGCTCAACAGCTCACCTCCCTCAACGCCGCTCAGCGGCGCCGGCGGGACCCGCAGGACGGTGCGGCCCTGGTGGCGTTGGACGATTCACGTTTCTACGGTCCCCGGGCCAGCCGCGATGTGCGGGCCGGGGGAGGGTTGTGCTATTTCCCGCTGGCAGAAGTCCCCCCCCTCTTGGCTGGCGAAGAACCGCGGGAGGCGGAAGCCGCTTCGGCCATCCAGCTCGCCCGCCAGCTGCGAGCCAGCGGCGAGGTGTGGATCGAAGCGGACACGACCGGTGCCTGGGACCTGCCCGTCTGGATCGCCCACGACCTGCTCGATTCGGTCCGCCTGGCCGACCAGCGGTTTGGCCGCCAGCGTTTTTTTCCGGAAAAGATGGGGCAACGGCCGCCTGAGGGGGCCATTTACGAAGGGCCCCGCGGGGCCGGTCGCTGGGCCGAGCACGTTTATTACCAGCTGCTGAACTGCGGGTTCCGCATCCCTCCCACCGCAGGCAGCGGCTCGGGCGATGTCCCCAATCCGCCGGGCCACAACCGGGTGTATGTCTACTGCGGCGAGTACTTTTCGTACGCGAAATGGTGGGAAGCGTTGCGGGCCGGGCGGGTGGTGGTCACCAACGGGCCCCTCTTGCGACCCTCGGTGGAGGGACATCCCCCGGGCCACGTGTTTCGCACTGATGCCGGGACCGTCCGCCGCCTGCAAATCGACTTGCAGCTGGCGACCAAGGACAAGATTGAGTACCTCGAGCTGATCCAGAACGGAGAACTGGCCGCCACGGTGCGGCTGGAGGATGACGCTGGGCGGGAGGGCCGTCTGCCGTTCCTGGAATTCGACGCCAGTGGCTGGTTCCTCGTGCGGGCCGTGACCGAAGCCGCCGGAACCTATCGCTTTGCCACCAGCGGTCCCTACTATGTCGAGATCGGGCCGGCCCCGCGATGCAGCCGCCGCGCGGCGGAATTCTTTCAGGCGTGGGTGGCCCAGCGGCAAGCACAGATCACGAAAATGGGAAAGGCAGCGCCGCGGGGGGCAATCGAGGAGCAGCGGCGGGCGGAAGCGTTCTGGAGCCAGCGGGTCGAGATGGCCAACGCCGACTGAGCCCGGTTGGCCGTCAGACCGCGTCGCGGATCGCCGTCTGCCGGGCTGCCTGGTGGGCCATCTCCTGCAACAGCCGCCGCCAGGCGGGGGGGGCGCCGGGGGTGAGCCGGCCCAGGACGCGGGGGGTGCCCGTGCCGGTAATCGCGGGCTGGTTGGCAGGCACCTGGTCGATGCACAGCAAGGCCAGAGCGGCCACGGCCGTGGCCTCCAGCACGCTGTCCGCCGGACCGTGGGCAGAGCAGCGGGTCAGCGTGTAGTCCGCCAGACGGGCGCCGACCTCACGGAGCAGCAAGCCGTTTTGCTGGCCGCCACCGACAATCCATACCTCGTCGGCACGGGGCTCGCCGGCCAACCGGTCATCAAACGCGAGTCGGATCGCGTCGGCAATCAGGTGGGTCGCCGTGCACAGCAAGTCGCGGATGGACCAACCCGCTTTGACCGCCATCTCGACCGTCTGATCCAGTTCGTGGTGGGGGCGGACCCCCAGGGGATGCCACCGCGGCGGCGGACGGCGAAAATAGGGATCCTCCAGCCAATGGTCGATCAAGTCGGGGATCCGGCGTCCCTGGACTGCCAGCCGCCCTCCCGGGTCGTGGGTGAACTTTCCTTCGCTGAGCCGGCTGGCCAGCTGGTCCAGCAATAACGTGCCCGGGCCCACGTCGAAGGAGAGCACGCTTGGCGGGGATCCGGCGTTCCGTCGGGCAGGCAGGTAAGTCAAGCGGGTGGTGCGGCCCAGGTCCAAAAGGACCCGCGCCCGGCGTGGCTCGCGCAAAATCATCCACAACGCCAGGGCCGTGACCGGCCCGCCCTGCCCGCCACCGGCCAGATCACCAGCGGGGAAGGCGTCGATCACGCACAGTCCCGTCCGCTCGGCCAGGCCCGCGGCGTCGCACAGCCCGACATACCCGCCCTGGCCCGGCGGCGCGAGGTGCCACAAGCCGCAATCATGGACCCCGACCGCCGACACCTCCTCCGCGGTGCACCCCCTGCCCGCCAACAGCTGTCGCACCAGGTCGGCTTGAATCTCGGCCAGACCGGCGGCGATCAGGCCCGCATCGCCCGGACGTTCCACCCGGCCGGCCAGGAGATCGTCAAAGCGGGCCGTGACCTCGGGCGGGACCTTCTTCCGGCCGTCGCCCAGCAACTCCAGGCCAGCGTCCAGCCCGCGGCCACGGGCCTGCACCAACGCCCCGGCCACGCAGCGACAATCGCTGGAAACCTGCAGTCCCAGCAACCGTCGCTCAGCAGGGAGAGCCGAGGGGGGGGACGAGTTGCGTAGCGGCAAGACCCGGTTCAACGCGGTTCTCCGTGCAGCGTCACAAGGGGACGACCGGGCAGCGAACGGCGGGGCTAGGCCACCAGTTTCACCGCCTGACTGGTCCGCACGCCCGCCACAAATTCCTCGAAAATCCGCTGGTCCAAGGCCGACGCCGAGTCGGCTTGGGGATGAAACTGAGTGCCGATGGCAAACCAGTCCTCCATCACGCTTTCTAACGCTTCCACGACGCCGTCCGGCGCGGTTGCGGTCACACGAAAACCTGCCGCCACGTCGTCAATGGCCATGTGATGCAGGCTGTTGACCCGTACCTCACCGTCGCCAAAAACCCGCTCCATCAATGACCCCGCCTGGACGACCAGGCCGTGACGATGAGCGCGGTCGAGCGGATCCTGGTGGGGGAGGGCCTTCGGTAAATCCTCGGGGATGTGCAAGAACAGCGTGCCCCCCTGCTGGACATTTAACAGCTGCATTCCCACGCCGATCCCAAAGACGGGTAAACGTCGAGCGGCGACCAGGCCCATCAGCGTGCGGTCGAACCGCTCCCGCCGATCGTCCAACGCGCGGACCGTGGGGTGAGTCATGTATCCGTCGTTGACTGGGTTCAAATCGGCACCCCCCACGAACACAATCCCCTCCACCAGATCCAACAGCTGTTCCATGTCCTCCCTGTCGACCAGAGGGGGCAGGACCAGCGGCACGGCCCCCGCACTGCTCAGCGCGTCGTAGTAGCCGTCTGCCAGGAAGGAAAAAGCGGGAGCGCCATTTTTACCCGTGCGGTAATCGGCGTTCACAGCAATCAGCGGTTTGGTACCCATAACGTTCTCCTTGTGGGTTTTCATCCAGAAGCCCCGCAGGCAATGCCCAGCGGTCTGGCCAGAAAAAGATGTCGCTCGCCCAGACCGATCCCCAAAAGGCGACCTGCCGAACGCTCTGCAGCCCTAAACTGCGGGGCCTCTGGTACCGGCAAGAGGACCAGCATCAAGCGACAGTCACCACCATCCGCGTGGCAACCTGTGGGAGAGCAAAAGCCTTCGGCCGGCAAGCGCGACAAATCGGCATCCCAGCCCGACATCCTTATCCGACGGCTCGAAACCTCCTTGACCAGCGCTGGCGCGCCGACCCGCATAGAGAACGTAAGTCGTTGGCTAAAGGTACGTACCAGCACATGCCAGACAAGCCTTTTCCAGGCTCACCGCGCATTTTGCGTGACCCAGGCCCGCCCGCCACAACATGTTGTAGATCTATGCTCGCCGATGTTTCCCGAGGGCCGGCCGGTGGTGCTTTGCGGGACATGGTGCTTTGCGGGACCGGCTTTGCGGGACAGGCAACCATGAGCCAGGACCGGCTTTGCGGGACAGCCAACCATGAGCCAGGGGCCCGCCGGCCAGGCGTCGCCCCGCCACCGGCCAGCCATCCGGCCCGCAACCACCCGCAATTTCCCCTTCCCCCGCCCAGCGGGCGGTGGGCGGCTGGTGAAGGCCGCGCCGAGCTGCTTATGATAAACGGGTTCCCGAGGGCGGCAACTCCGACCCCTGCCGCTCGCCCCTCCCCCACCCCATCCTCCCATGCTGTTCCAGCACGTCTGTCTCGAAGCGTTCGGTTACCTGCTGCCTGAGGAGGTGGTGACGACGGAGGAGCTCGAGCGGCGGTTGGCACCGCTCTACCAACGATTGCGCCTGCCGGAAGGGCGGTTGGAGCTGATTACGGGCGTCCGTCAACGGCGGTTCTGGCCCGTGGGCATGCCTCCCAGCGAGGCGAGCGTGGAGAGTGGCGAACGCGCGATTCGAGCTGCTGGAATGGATCGCCTGGAAATCGGGGCCTTGATCCATGGTTCCGTTTGCCGTGACCATTTAGAGCCCGCCACGGCCTGCAGCGTGCATCATCGCCTGCAGCTGCGGTCAGACTGCCAGGTCTACGACCTGTCCAACGCTTGCCTGGGCCTGCTCAACGGCATCCTCCAGGTGGCGGGGATGATCGAGCTGGGCCAGATGCGGGCGGGGCTGGTGGTGGGTACCGAGAGCAGCCGGTCGCTGGTCGAGACGACGATTGAACAATTGAACCGGGACTCGTCGCTGACGCGGCAAGACATCAAGTCCGCTGTCGCCTCGCTGACGATCGGTTCCGGAAGTTGCGCGATCCTCTTGACGCATCGTGATCTGTCCCAGACCGGCAATCGTCTCCTGGGAGGCGTGGTCACGGCGAACACGAAATTCCACCGCTTGTGTCACAGCGGCCAGGACGAAGCGGGCGGCGACGCCATGCAACCTCTCATGCAAACCGATTCAGAACAACTGATGGCCGAAGGGATCGCGACGGGCGCTGCCACGTTTGACGCGTTCCTGCAGGAATTGGGCTGGACGCGACAGCAGGTCGATAAGACGTTCTCCCACCAGGTCGGTCCCACCCATCGCCGTCTCTTGTTCGACGCGCTGCAGATCAACGACGCCCTCGATTACCCCACCGTGGAATTCTTGGGCAACACCGGCAGCGTCGCCTTGCCCCTCGCGATGGCTCTGGGGATCGAACAGCAGCGACTGGACCGCGGCGACCAGGTGGCCCTCTTGGGAATCGGATCGGGGATCAATTGCCTGATGCTGGGGGTGGACTGGCAACGAGCGGCGGGGCGGGTGGCGGCGGGAGACGTGTCCGGCGGGCGGGCATCCGTGGCGGACCCTCCTGCCCCCCAGCGGCCCTCCGCCTGCCAGCCTGGCTAGGCCCGGAAACCGCGTCGAGTCAACAAGCGGCCAGCTCGCCGGCACCCCAGGACCCGCTCGACGACCAACCCGCTCAGCCCCGACGACCGCTGCAGGTCGGCAGGCCCCCGGGTGTCCCGAGCGGACTTGTCACGGGCCTGCCGGACCAGGACCGTCGGGTCCGGTCCTCGGAATCGGCCAGATCGTGGCAAGCGACGAAACCGGTTGCATCCAGGGAATTTGCGGCAAAACGGCCCTCACGCCACGTCCCGCCCTCACCGGACCCAGACGGCGGCGGCCCACCGCCCCGGAGAGGCTCGATTTGCTTGCATATCCCATAAGCCATAATTACGATAAGAGCTAAGTCCCTCCCGGTCTTCTGCCGACGGGGGCGGTTCTGTTCAGAGCAGAGGAATGATCATGGCCCGGAACATCTTGTCGCTTTCAATTTCGCTCGTCTCGCTGCTCGCCTGCACCCTGCTGAGTACCGATTTGTCGGCCGCCAAGCGTGGTGCCTCCCACGGGGAAGCTCAGCAATCCGTGACCGAAGCCCTCCAGCGGGAGATTTACGGGCTGGACCAGGAGCGGTCCGCCCTGCTGACCCGCGCCTTGCAGCAGGCACCGGACTACAAACCGGCCCGCTGGCACCAGGGTTACGTGGAGATCGACAGCCAGTGGGTGCGGGTCGACGACGTCCCGGCGGTCACCGCTGCGGACAACCGGCTGAAGCGGTATCACCATCGCCGTGGCGAGGCGGCGGACACGTTGGACGGGCAGCTGGCGCTGGCCAACTGGTGCCGGCGGCAAGGGTTGCCGGACCACGAACGAGCTCATTTGACGCGGGTGCTGACGATCGACCCGGATCACATTCAAGCTCGCAGTCGGCTGGGATTTGTCCGGGCAGGGGACGAATGGTTGTCTGCCGAAGACGTCTCGCTGGCTCGAGAGCGCAACGAAAAAACCCGAGCCGCGCTGGCCAGCTGGCGACCCAAAATCGAAGCGCTCAAACGCCAGATGCACAGCCGCAGCCCGAGGCAGCGTGAGTATGCTCGGCAGCAGTTGAGCGAGATTGAGGATCTGTCCGCAATCCCCGCTCTGGAAGCGGAGTTGGCGGTGGAGAGTGAGGACCTGGCGGGACTGGTGGTGGAGGTGTTGGGCCGTCTGCAGGGCCAGGAGGCCTCCCTCTCCCTGGCTCGCCTGGCGGTCTTTTCGCAGTTCGCCAGCGCACGGAACTCGGCTGCCGAGCAGCTGCGGGACCGGCCGCTGGAAGAATATGTCCCCACCCTCCTGGCCGCCCTGCAGACGCCCATCCAGACTCAGCGAGAAGTCCTCCAGGGCCGGCGCGGCCGCCTGCTGTACCGCCACATCATGTTCCGCGAAGGCCAGGACGATCACGAGATCGCTCGGCTGGAAACCAGCTACCAGCGGGTCGCTTTGCCCGGCGGCAGTCGCCGCGACACGCTCCGCCGGACGTTGGACGATGTCCGCCAGCGTGCGGAGGAACGGGAAGCGGATGTGGCTCAGGCCAACCAACAGACGGCGGATCTGAACAACCGCCTGATGCACGCCCTGGAAGTGGGCACGCGGATGAACTTGTTCAATTCGCCCGAGCAGTGGTGGGCCTGGTGGAACGAACACAATGAAGTCTTTATCAGCCGGGCCAAGCCGATTCGCGAAACGGTGCAGACGGAACAGGTGACGGTGGTCGATCGGGCTCCGCTGGCCTCCGGACCGATCGGAGTCTCCGGCCCTGGGGCGAGCGGGGGGAGCGGGGCCTTGGACTGTCTGGCCGCCGGCACACCCGTGTGGACCGACCGCGGGCAGAAAGCCATCGAAGAAATTGTGGTGGGCGATCGCGTGCTGTCGCAGGATCCTCATACCGGCGAGCTGGCCTACAAGCCCGTCCTTCAGACGACGGTGCGGCCGATCAGCCCGCTGGTCGCGGTCCGTTTGGGGGACGAGCAGATTGAGACCAGCGGCGGCCATTTGTTCTGGGTCGCGGGCGATGGTTGGGTCAAGTCGCGGCTGCTGAAGAGCGGATCTGCGATCCATGCCGTCGACGGTTCGGTACCGGTCAGCGTGGTGGAAACCGGGACGCGGGCCGAGACGTACAATCTGGTGGTCGCCGACTACCACACCTACTTCGTTGGTGCCAGCCGCGTGCTGTGTCACGACAACACGATTCGCGAGCCCACCGATCGCGTCGTCCCCGGACTGGCCCGATGAATCTGCTGGTCGTGATCAGCCTCCTGGCCTTCGCCGGCGAACAAGCCGGGGACGCTTCCCCCGCTGCCGATCCCCGCGAGGAACTGCCATCGGCGATCGAGCATGCCTTGCAGTTGTTGCAGGACGAGCAGCACGAGTTGTTCCTCCAGCGTTTTGCGGTTCCGGCCGATTTGAAACGGGTGCTGGACAACCGCGATCTGGAAGATCTGGTCACCGCCTTTGCCAAGGAAAAAGCCCAGCCGCTGCAGGGGGCGTTGCGGCAGATCCAGGGAAAAGCGCCGCGGCTGAGTGAGGAAGGGACCCGTGCCACGTTTACGGTGCCGCAGAAAAATTTTCCGCCAGCGGCAATCGTGTTTCAGAAGATCGACGGGCTCTGGTATCTGCGCAACTGAGCCCCTTAACGTGTGATCTTGGCCACCAGATCGCGGTCGAAATAGTTGATCGACATGCCGGCGTCGACGACGATTTGTTGAGCGTTGATGCCGCTGGAACGGGGGCTCAACAAAAATGCCGCCACATGAGCGGCCTCTTCCGTGGTGACCGCCTGCTTCCGCGGAATCACCTGCTCGGCATACAGGTACGAGTCGACATAGCCGGGGATGCCGGCCGAGGCGGAAGTCTTCAGCAAGCCGGGGGCCACCGCGTTGAACCGGACGCGGGAAAAGCGGCTGAACGATTTGGCCAGGAAGGCCAGGGACGAATCGAGGGCGGCCTTCACCGGGGCCATGTACCCATAGCTCTCGCTGGCCATCCGCGTGGTCGAAATGGAAATGGTGACGACCGACGCGTCACGGTCCAACAGCGGTTGAAAGGCGCGCGAAATGGCCAGCAGGGAAAAACAGGAAATGTCCATCGCCCGCAGAAACTCCCGTTTGGAAGTTTCATGAAAAGGTTTGACGCCCTCCTCGTATTCGGCGAAGGCGATCGAATGCACCAGGCCGTGCACCACCGGCTCCCGTTCGGCAATCTCGTCACGCACCCGCCCGATCTGCTCTTCCTGCTCGACATCGCACACATAAATCGGCGCGTCCCCCACAAGTTTTCTCACCTGCTGGCGCCGCTGTTCCGAACGGACGACGTAGGTCACCCGAGCCCCTGCGGCGGTCAACACCCGCCCCACGTGATACGCCACGCTCTTGCGATTCGCCACGCCAAAGACGACCAGCGACTTGCCGTGGAGTTCCAAAAAATTCGCAGGCGAGTTGCCTTCTGCCATGACCAGTTCCTCGAGGAAGGGATCGATCGGGTGGGCTCTGGGCGACCTGTCGGCGGGCCGCGCGGGGCGGGCGTGTCGAGCCCTTGGGTCGCGCCAGTCAAGGCTCCCGCGGCGCGATGGTACAGGCAAACGTCAGCCGCAGGGCGACCTGCCCCTCCAAGGTCACCTTGCCCGTCAGGAAATACGCGGTGCTGACCCGGTCGGTGATTTCCACGTCGATGTCGATGATGTCGCCCGGTCGGACCATTTTCTTGAATCGCACGTCATCCATCCGGGTGGCCACAGGGACCCCCTCAGCGGCCTTGGTCTGCTGGGCCAACAGGATCGCACCCGCCTGGAGGGCCGCTTCGCACAAGATCACCCCCGGGGTCAGGGGATAATCGGGGTAGTGTCCGGCAAACCAGAACTCGTCCCCGCGAAACCGTTTGCGGCACACAATCCGTTGGTCGTGGCGAGCCACGATTTCGTCGACCAGCAGGAACGGCGGGCGGTGGGGGATCGCGTCCAGAATGGCGGGGTCGGTCATGGGACTTGCAGGCCAGGGGAGGGGAGTCGGGGGTGGGGTTGCCACCGCGGTTATACCTTGACAGGAGCTCGAGCGGCAGCGGCCTTCATCAGCAGCGAATCGATGTCGTTGGCCACGATCACACCGTAGTTGATCGCACCCAGCCAGCCCGACATGATGATCCCCACGCTTCCGGCGTGGTAGAGCCCCGGGAGTTGTTCCGGCAAGCCCCGGCTGACGGCCAGGCCCTCGAACTTCGTGCCAAAGCTGGCCCCCTGCAGGTGCTGGGTGTAGTGCTTGAACGTCACGGGCGTGGAGGCTTCGACGTGAGCCAGTTTTTGGCGGATGCCGGGCACGTATTTTTCCACCGCATCCAGGGTGGTTTCAATCAGGTCACGTTTGCTCTGTTCATATTCCTCCGGGGCCAGATCTGCCCAGTCGGCATAGTTGGCGTTGGTGCTGGACACGATCAAGCAGCGGGGCCGACCCTGGGGGCGGGTGTGGGGGTAATAGAACGAGAACGTGCGGCTGGTAATATCGCGGCTCAACAAGAGGTCCGTCCGGAATTCTGGCGCCGTGGAACTGAACAGCAAATCGCCCGTACGCTCGTCAATCCGTTCGTCCGCCTGAAGGGCCATGTATACCTGGGTACTGGAGTTGTTCAGCCGCACGGCGCGGGTTTCCGCCACGAAGTCTTTGTCCAGGAATTGGGGGCCGACCAGGTTCAGGACCGTGGCCCGCAGGTTGGCGTTGGAAACCACGGACCGCGCGCCGATGAACCGATCGTTGACCGTGACCCCGCTAACCTTTCCCTGGTCCACGTGAATCTGGGAGACGTTGCAGCGGATCCGGATATCCACCCCGTTGCGCAGCATCTCCTGCCGCATTAAATCGATCAGATGGTCCGTGCCTCCGCGAAAGGTGAACACCCCTCGGGACATGAAATTGGAAAAGACGATCCCGTAGGTGATGGCGGGATCTTCCAGAGTGGAACCATTGGCGTAGGTGATCGGTTCCATCAGCAGCCGCACCACATCTTTGCGTCCCGGAAAGAACTGTTCGAACAACTCCCCGACGGTGGTCTGCTGATCGTCGTAGAAGTTCATTTTCCGAGCGGTATCGAAGAAGGAGGTGACGACGGCCTCGGAGAGGCCGAACCGCGTGGTCAGCAGCCGGGTAAAGTCCTCGCGATTGTAGGTGGTCGTCAGCGAGAACATGGGATTGTCAAAGCGGATATGTTTCAGCTGGACAATCGCATCCGCAATCTCTGCGGTCCAGTACCGCCGGCAGCTTTTGATCATTCCCACGGGGAACCCGTGCAGGGACACGTCAAAGATGTGTCCCCCCGGCCGCTTGAACCAGGTGGCCATGCCCCCCAGCTTGTAGTGCTGTTCCAGCAACAGCACGCGGTGCCCGTTGCGAGCCAGCACGTTGGCGGCGGTCAGGCCGCCCAGTCCGCTACCGATCACGATCACGTCGTAAACGTCAGCGACACCTTTGAGAAAATCACGAGGCACAGGAAGAGGACCGGGTTGACGGGTGAGCGAAGGGTTGGGGATCGGGGGGGTGAGCGGGTCAGGGGGTCAGGGGTCTTACCCCCCGGAGGGGGTGATCAGGCAGCGGTTGGCCATGGAAATTCCACTGAACATCGCCCCCACAATGCCCACGAATCCCTGATCCGCACCACACAGGTAAAGGTTTTGCAGGTGGGTCGCCCCGTCCAGCTGCTTGTGCGGAGCGCCGTACACCGCACCGTTATCGTGCCAGGTAAACCGGCGAATCGTCTTGGGGGTGAACATGTCCGTGTCGATGATGTGATGGCGATACTCAGGCACAAACCGCACGGCCGACTGCTGGATGCTTTCGAACCACTGCAGCTTTGCCAGCTGGTAGTCGTGGTCGGTCAACGCGGTCCAGCGATCGAAATTCGCCTGAGCGGTGATGCGCAACACATTGTCGGGCAGTTCTCCTTCGGAGTAGGCGAAATTATTGGGCGAACAGATCACGCCGGTGCGGACGTCGCACAGCTGCTGCGGCCGGCACCAGTCGAACCGCTGAGAATCGTTGAAAAACACGATCGTGCGGTCCAAGCCCAGCTGGCGGGGGGGCGTGTCCAGAATGGAAATCGTTTCCACGAAGGACAACCTGCCCGCTTGCCGGTCGTCAACTTCGCTCACGTCCTCACACAGCCGCATCGTTTCCGGTCGACCGGCCGACGAGAGGATTTGGCGAGCCTCCAGCTGCTGGCCGTTGTCCAGCACCACCCCCGTGGCCCGCTTCCCCTCCACCTGGATCCGGTCAACACCGCTGCGGAGTTTCAGTTCGCCCCCCAATTCGCGAAAGCGGCGGACCAACTTGCGGAGGATCAGCCGCACGCCGGCCAGGGGGCGAGCCAGCCCCTCCAAAAGAATGCTGCGGAACATCACGCAAAACGTCCCAAAGCCCATGTCGTGTTCGCGCGAATTGCCGTACCACATCAAGGGACACAGCAGCATTTCGATCAGTAACGGTTCGTGGATGGTTTCGGACAAGACTTGTCGAGCCGAGAGGTCGAACAAGTCTTGCTCCAGATCGTCGTAGCTCACGATCTGCGTCAGCAGCCGTTCGAATTCGTCTTTGTGAGCGGGGAAGGCGCGGTGGACTTCACTGCGAAACAGCTCGAAATCGTTGCCAAAGCGGAGCGTCACGCCGGGAAAGCGGATTTCGGAACCGATTTGCGGAGCCAGAGCGAAGTCTTCCCAGCGGAAGCGCAGCTGGCGCAAGAGCCGCGCCAGCGGCCCCTGGCGGGATCCTCGGGGAGTAAAGTTCGTGACCGCGTGCAGCCCCACATCGTAGTCGCGACCCCCCAAGCGGTAAAAAGAATTCAGGCCGCCGATCGTCGTGTGACGGTCCAGCACACACACGCGCTGATTGTAGTGGGCCAGACGGATCCCGGCGGCGAGCCCCGACATGCCGGCGCCGATGACGATCGTGTCGTACATGGATCATCTGCCGCCGCGGCAGCAACCCCTTGCGTCAGACAACTTCGACGTCTTGCATTTTGGGCAACAAATAAGCCACCGTGCTGGCCATGCTGGCCAACTGGCCGTAATCCTCTTCCGGAACCTCGACCCGATATCGCTTCCGCAACTCCATCACGATGTCCAGAAAATCCATGCTGTCCAGTTCCAGCTGCTCGCGGAACGCCACCTCGTCCTGCAGCTCGCTCAAGTCATCGTCCGGCGCAATGTCGCCCAGAATATCGATAATCGCCGTGCGAATTTGCTCGCCCGTCATCTTTCTCTCCGTGTTGAACACCGCGATCCGCCGTCGGCGCACCCGTGGCCGGGTCCCTCCCACCCGGATCACACGCGTTGAATGATCACCGCCGAATTGATTCCTAACATACCAAACGAGTTGTTCAGAATGTAATCCACCCGCCCTAATTCCCGCGGTTCGGTGTAAACCAGGCGGTCCAGGGCACAATCCGGGTCCAGGTGGTCGACGTTGATCGTGGGATGGCAGACGCCGTCGCGGAAGGCGGGCAGGTTGCCCGTCAGCTCGAGGGCCCCGGCCGCACCCATCGCATGCCCAATGAAGCTCTTCGTGTTGTTAAAGTGCGTCCGCCCGCTGTGGTCAAACACCCGCCGCAGGGCCAGCGACTCCTGAATATCCCCACTGGCCGTTCCCGTGGCGTGGGTGCTGACAATATCGATCTGCTCGGCCGCCAACCCCGCTCGTCGCAAAGCCAGCTCCATGCACTCCGCCTGCCGATCGGGATTCGGCAGGACAAAGTCACTGGCGTCGCTGTTGATGGCGTAACCGACCAGTTCGCCGTAAATCTCGGCCCCCCGAGCCCGCGCGTCCGCAAACCGCTCCAGCACGTACAAGCAACCCCCCTCGGCCACCACAATCCCATTCCGGTCCACGTCGAACGGACGGGATGCCTGGGTCGGGTCCTCATGGGTGGCCAGCGCTCCCTGACTGTGGAAACTGGCAAAGATCCCAAACGTGTGGATGCTCTCGGATACCCCCCCCGCCAGCGCCAGATCGCAGTCTCCCAGCCGCAGCATCTGAGCCCCTTGGATCAGGCCGGCGTTGCCGGCCGCACAGGCGGCGCCGATCGAGTAGTGGGGGCCGGTGATCCCCATGTTCAACGAGATCTCGCCCGCCGGATTGTTGGCCACCGTCCGGGGGTTGTGGTGATGCGACCAGAACTGAGTGTCGTAGTCGTAGCCTTTCAGCTGGTAAATCTCGTTTTCGGTCTCTACGTTGCCATGTTCGGTGACACCCACGTAGACACCCACCCGCCCCTTGTCGACGTTCTCCCAGTCGATGCCAGCATCGGCCACCGCTTCCCGAGCGCAGTAAATCCCCACCCCTCCCGCTCGGGTCCCCCGCCTGACCGCCTTGCGACTCTGATATCGCAGCTCGTCAAAATCACAGATCCCCGCCAGCGTTTCGCCGAAGTAGCGAATCTCGTACGGCCGCACACCGCTGCGACCCTCCAACAGGCTGGCCCGGTACTCGACCAGGGAATTCCCGTTGGGTGCCGTCAAGCCGATGCCCGTGATCACGATCCGCTGCTGGTCCGGGGGAACTGCAATCATCGCTTTGTGTCGCCGGCGGCAAGGTGAGACGAATCACCGAGCGTATCGAGTTTTTCCCCATTTATCAAGGACTCGGCCGGGACGCCTCCCGCGGGGGAGGGGCCCCACGCTGGCCCGCCAAATCGGCCGCCAGACGCTGCATTCCCTCGGCCGTCGAAATCCGGGGCTGGTAACCGAAATCCTCGCGAGCTCGTCGAATATCGAAGTAATGCGAGGTGCCCAACTGGGCGGCCAGAAAGCGGGTCATCCGCGGCTCGCGGCGGATCCGCAACAGGCGATGCACGCCCTCCAGCACCCCCCCGATCCGCCAGGCGGCGGCCAGCGAGATGCTGGCCCGCAAGGGAGGCAGG
>JABAOF010002149.1_pt1 | contig 19334 bp, 13 predicted proteins | sample 7062171 | NCBI WGS metagenome assembly JABAOF01 (sample SAMN14538628, study PRJNA623070) | marine sediment metagenome | biome: marine biome [ENVO:00000428]; feature: marine pelagic biome [ENVO:01000023]; material: deep marine sediment [ENVO:00002113] | place: India: Gulf of Khambhat ...
CGCCGCCTCGCCGCAGGAGACCTTCGAGCGTTACAAACACCACATCAGCCCCATCACCGGGGTGGTGAGTTCCATTCTATCGAAAGAGGATGCAAGTCACGGGTATACCCATAGCTATGCGTCTGGACACTATTTCCCAATGGAGACGCATAGGATGCTCGATTTACGTACGAACCTGCGCTCCCGGAGCGGTGGAAAAGGACTCACCGACATTGAAGCCAAAGTCGGTGCGCTTTGTGAAGCGATCGAGAGATATTCTGGGGTCTTCAGCGGAGATGAACCCACCATCCAGGGCAGCTATACGGAGTTGAAACCTGAGGCCGTTCATCCCAATGATTGTATGTTATTCAGCAAGAATCAGTACCGCATTCGCAAGCGTTGGAACGCCGAGCACACGCTCCATAATTTCTATCATGTGGTGCCTGATCCCTTCGATGAGGGCATGCCCATCGACTGGACGCCGGTCTGGTCACTGACGCAGGACACCCTTCGATACCTGCCGAGTGCGTATTGTTATTTTGGTCATCCGGATCTTAAGAAATTCTTTTGCGTTTCCGACACAAATGGGAACGCGGCCGGGAATACGATTGAAGAAGCGGTAATACAGGGTTTCATGGAGCTGGTTGAGCGCGACAGTGTGGCGATCTGGTGGTACAACCGGATTCAGCGGCCAGGGGTGGATTTGGATAGCTTCGACCAACCCTACCTGCGCGAGTTGCTATCACTTCATGAGCGGCTCGATCGTGAGCTCTGGGTCCTGGACATAACCAGCGATCTCAACATCCCGGCATTTGCCGCTGTGTCGAGGCGGGTCGACAGACCCGTGGAAGACATTATTGTCGGATTCAGCGCGCATTTAGATCCATTGAGTGCCATTCTGCATGCCATCACGGAGGTGAATCAGTTCCTGCCCTCGCTGTCGCAGACCGCGGCGGATGGAACCACGGATTACTACTACAACGATCAGGAAGCCATAGATTGGTGGATGACCGCTACTATTGAAAAGCAGCCTTATCTAGTACCCGATCCGACTGCGGCGTGGGTTAAACGCTCGGACTTTGCGCCGCTGGTTAGTGACGACTTGATGACCGATGTGCACACGTGTATAGAAATCTCGCGACAACACGACTTAGAGATGCTGGTTCTCGATCATACTCGTCCGGATATCAGCCTCAGCGTGGTGAAGGTAATTGTGCCCGGGCTGCGGCATTTCTGGCGGCGGTTGGGTCCAGGTAGGCTTTATGACATTCCGGTCAAGTTGGGATGGTTCGAAAAGCCGCTCCGAGAGAATCAACTCAATCCGGTATCGATGTTCTTTTAATTACGGGTCCTCGCCTCGGTTTTAAGAGGAGAATCTGCATGAAAACGACCATCCTGCTCTCGGTCAGAGAAGGTGTTTCTATCAAAGAACAAGGTCCTGATCAAATCACTCTTGAAGTGCCTTTTGTGAATACTTTAACCAGCACCTTGACGCTGAAACAATTGACAACCACGCTACTAGCCGGAATCAAGCAGCTTGTCGATAGAGGTATCACAGAGCACCAACTGACCGAGCAAGTCATGGAGAAAGACGGTGCTCAAGGACTCTACAAATTAAAGCACTACCTGAGCAGAATGGCTCAACAGGCTTTGATTTGTCATACAGTCAGTGTGGATGGCGAGCCGTTTGCCACCATCGTCCCGCTCGCCAATGGCTACTGGTTCGACTCCGATGGCGTTAAATCCCAAGCGCGGTACAGTGCCTCTCGATTTGCCTATTGCCGTAAGGAAGGGAATCGGTTCGTCCTCGAGACACCCATGGGTTATGCCCAGGTTAAGTTGCACTCAAAACTGGCCCTGGCCTTGTGGTCTGATCTAAGTCAGCCGCGAAGTTGCGCCGAGCTATCGCAGTTGGTGGAGGGGCTTTCGGAGGATGCCGTTAGCCAGTTCGTCAATTTGCTGCTGGCTGCGCAATTGGTATTCGCTGTCGACGAGACTGGAAGATTGCCGGAAGAGACGGATCTGGCATTAGCGCAGTGGGAATTCCACGATTTGCTTTTCCATTCTCGCAGCCGGCTGGGCCGACACGACAACCCATGGGGCAAAACGCACCGCTTCGAGGGCGTGATCGATCCGCTCCCTCCGGTCAAACCCGCAATGTCCGAAGCACCCATCCCGCTCTACAAACCTGACCTGGATCAATTAAACCAGGCCGACCCCCCATTTTCCCGAGTCCTGGAAGATCGGAAATCCATACGCGAGATGGCGGAAAGCCCGATCACCGAGCAGCAATTGGGCGAATTCCTTTATCGCACAGCGCGGGTAAAGCAAATCTACTACGATGATCTGGGCGGTGTAACATTTCGTCCTTTCCCGGGAGGCGGCGCTCTGCACGGCTTGGAAATTTATCCCGTCATCGATCGCTGCGCCGACATCCCATCGGGCCTCTACCACTATGAACCCCTGGAGCATCAATTATCCAAGGTGTCCGATCGAAATCATTATGTAGATATTCTCTTGGATATGGCCTGGTTTCAAATAAAGAAAGCATCACGACCGCCCGTGCTTTTCACGATCGCGGCACGATTTCAAAGATTCCAATGGAAATACAGCTCCATGGCTTATGCCTTGATTTTAAAAGATGTGGGCTGCCTGTATCAGACCATGTATTTGGTTGCGGCCGCAATGGGTCTCGCTCCGTGCGCTTTAGGCGGCGGGCATTCCGATGTTTTTGCCCTGGCAACTGGGTTGAATTATTACGCCGAGACTTCCGTTGGCGGCTTTGTACTTGGCATTCCGGCCTCCGCAGCATGATCGCTGCAAGCGATCGTGCTGAAGTGTCTCTCACAATCCGCGAGGTTCAAAAAATGTCCAAAGTTGAAAGAGATAACAAACCCTATGCTTCAATTGGCGCTGTTGGCCTCATCGTAATTGGTGTCGTATTCTTGTTGAGGAATCTTGGTCTCACGCCTCTCGGTTTTCGATGGTGGGGTCTGTTCCTAATCCTCCCCGCGTTCTACATGCTCTCATCAGTCTGGAGAATCCGCCAGGAAGGCGGCGGGCGGCTTACTCCAGCGGCACGCGGGACATTGATTGGAGCATTGACTCTGATTGGTGTGGGCGTGGTCTTTATGCTTGAGTTGAGTTGGGGAGCCGTGTGGCCGATCATGCTGGTCATCGCTGGGCTGGCTGCCCTGCTCAACGTATGGATGTGACCGCTGACTGGATTATTGTAGTTTTAATCCTCTCAAGTGTGCTGAACACACGCGCGAGGATGGAAATCACCCCTTGACCCACGTCCCTGGAGGAATCCTGTATGACGATTCCGCATTGGTCGCTTGAATTTCTCGAGGCAACGAACCACGGCAAGCTCTACTTGCTACTATCGAAGACGGACGCTGCGATTCATGCACTGCTGGCGCGCGATCACATTTCGGATGAACTGGTCTCCCATCTCGTTCACTGGCTGCGCATTAAAGCCGCCCAGCATAAGACAAGAGGGGTGGTCGTGGGTATTTCTGGCGGGGTTGATAGCGCCACGGTAGCTGCGCTGGCGAGGGGAGCTTTTCCATCCAGCAATCGATACTTCTATCTTCCCTGTCGGAGCATCGAGGAGGACGGACTGGATGCGCAACTCGTCGCCGAAGCCCTCGGTATCCCATTGGAAGTCGTCGATATTAATCCTGGTTACGTCGCGATGTGCACCGCTTTGGGCGCCGATCCCGATCAAGAACCTGCTCCACTACATTTAATGAACCTCAAAGCAATGCTGCGCACAAATTTCCTCGTCTCGGTCGCTATCGCATCGAGAATGCTGGTTGCAGGCACAGGTAACCGCAGCGAGATGGAACATACTGGGTACTTCTCATTGCGAGGCGATGGGGCATGCGACCACTACGTCCTTGGCCATTTCTTCAAAAGGCAGGTGTGCGATTTGGCGGTACTACTTGGCGTTCCTGAGAAGATCGTCGCCAAACCGCCCTCACATGGTTTGCAAATATTAGCCGACGGCACCACACCTGCCGATGAGGTGGAAATGGGCATGCGTTATGCGGATGTAGAAACGTCCACGCGCCTTTTCATGGAATTCGGCCCGGATTTAGAAGCGCTTGCGAATGCTGCGAAATCGAGGTACCCGGACCGAGTTCAACAAGTGTTGGAAGCTTGCCAAAGGTTGGGAATGCGCAGTTGGATGAATCGCCACAAGACCGAACCGATGCCGATCGCTGGGTATCCCAGGAAAACAGGTCCGATTTTTGAAGAATACCCGCAGAAGTTTCCGTATCCCGACCGTTTGGAGGAGTGGCGCTGGTAGTCAACGCCAGTCACAATACAGGACATCGACACCTGAGCCATAGGATCCGAACATGGCGCCATGCATTTTGATATGAATTAGAGGTGATTCGACAGGCCTGATCGATGGCAGCACCTGCGTGAAACAGATCACTGAACATAGGAGACAGTCCTTGAGGATTTTATTGTTATCGCCCGGTCAACTTAAAGGATACCGCCGCTTCGATTCGAATCACCCCGTTTTCCCGATCATTTACCCTCGATTGGGAATTCGGATCTTGGCCGCGCTGACGCCCGCCTCCCATGAGGTGTCCATCATTGAGGGGGACCGAACGGAGGGGATTGATTTCGACCAGGAGGTTGACCTCGTTGGCATCTCTGTGCTGACGCCTCACGCGATCCATGCCTATCGAATCGCGGATGAATTCAGGAGCAGGAACAAGGTTGTGATCCTCGGTGGACCTCACCCAACCCTTAATGCCAGCGAAGCGAAGCGCCATGCTGATGCGGTTGTTGTGGGCGAGGCCGAACTAGTATGGCTGCCCCTGCTGCAGGATGTACAACAGGGTAATCTGAAGCCATATTACCAATCGGATGGAGCAGTGCTTTGGGATGAAATACCCTCACCGTTGAGATTGGCTTCGGATGACCAGCACTACTCAACCGCCTTTCCAATCGAGACTGGTCGTGGTTGTCGAATTGGCTGTGAATTCTGTTTGGTGGGGGAAATGTTTGGAACTGCTTTTAATCCGCGTCCAGTTGAACAGGTGATCCAGGAAATTGAAACTGCCAAACGGCTCGTAGGTGAGGCGCCTGCGATTATTTTTTCTGAGAATCTGCTGGGGAATCCAACTCATGCAAAAGAATTCTGTAAACGAATTGCTCCGCTTCGCGTGGATTGGAGTGCAGAAGGGGATTTCTATCACTTTAGCGATGAAGAATACCTCGACCTCATCCAGCAGGCTGGCTGCTGCTTCATCTATATCGAGACCAAGATGGTCAGTCGTCGGGTAAACCCACGGCTTTATGATCTTTATGGAGAAACGATTGACGCGATTCTGAAGCGAGACATACCTCTCTCCATCAACTTTACCGTTGGATACGATGACCACGACGAAGCACTCGTCATGGACACCATAGAATTTATTAGCAAGGGTAATATCGCACCTTATTCTTCGGCTCAGATACTTGTCCCCTGGCCGGGAACGCCTCTCTTCCAACGGCTCGAGCGGGAGGGTCGTATTCTCACGCGCAATTGGGCGAGCTACAACAATCGGAGCCTGGTTTTTCAGCCTAAAAATTTCTCAATAGAAGCATTTATGTCGATGTATCTGGAATTACAGAAGCAGCTGCGAGTCTTAAAACTTATGGCCATTCCCTCCGTGAGCGGGGTAAAAGGATCATGACCGCAGTAAAACCGGTGGTAGTCTTTCTAGGGCCCTCACTTCCGCGCCATGAAGCGGCTGAAATCCTGGACGCGGATTACCGTGCTCCTGCCCGCATGGGAGATATTCACTGTGTTATGGCTTTTGGTGTGAAAACCATCATTTTGATCGATGGTTTATTCAACGGGGTTCCATCGATTTGGCACCGCGAGATTCTCGATGCCTTGTGCGAGGGGATCCGTGTTCTGGGCGCCTCGAGCATGGGAGCTTTGAGAGCCGCTGAACTTCATCGCTTTGGGATGGAGGGATACGGTACGGTTTTTGAATGGTATCGTGACGGTCTTCTTGACAGCGATGATGAGGTCGCACTCATTCATGGCCCAGAAGAAACAGGCTTTCATCCTCTTTCCGAGCCATTGGTTAACATTCGGGCTACCCTTAGCCAGGCGCTTGAGGCAGGTTGTATCAACTCGGATCAAGCTCATCAGGTCATCCAATATGCCCGACAGCTTTATTACCCAGAGAGATCTTATGGCAGATTGTTGGCCAGCCCGGTTGTGAAAGAGTGGTCAGAGGAGCAACGGTGTGCGTTGACCCGCTATATTGACCAAAAACGTGTGGACATCAAACGGCTCGATGCTGTCGGTGTATTGAAATACTGTTCCGAAAGCAATGGAATGCCCAAAGTGGAGCGGGATGGACGCCCTCAACGGCCGGTATATATGCAGTGGGAGCTGGGACCCACTTTACGGGCGACGTTGCATGGAAGGCGTGGTTCTATCGCCGGGGTGCATGTCTTGGAGGAGGTGCAGAAGGATTCTGCCCGCGTTTCCGCGATGTGGGCGAAATTATCCCGGCAATTTTTCATCCTGAGGTGGGCAGAACAAAATGAGGTGTCCTGTCCCCCGGATTATCTGAACTCCTATTCGCAGCATTGGAAGGAGCAGCATGGCGTAGATGACGAGGGAAGTTGGTTGCGCGCCAACGGCTTGATGTTCGAAACCTATAAAAGACTGCTTGAAGAGCGGGCATTAATTCAATGGATCTCTGACCAGAATCCAATGGAATTCGGTGTCGAGTGCAGCCTTGAACGGCAAACGCGAGATTCCCGAGCGCGCAGCTACGTTTTGGCATGGCTTCAACAAAATGGCATCGTTCCTCCTGCGGATGTTGAAGGTCCTCTAGCGAATGATGGAGGGGTCAATTCACAAGAAAATCTAGATGCCCGTGTGCGGGTGGATGAACGCCTGGATGCACACGAGGTGGTGACGTGGGCCGAAAAACAAGGCCCGTTGTATTTTGGATTGCCCTGGAGTTTTGAGGTGGCCTGGTTGAGAGAATTGCAGATCACTGGACGGGCCGCGGAAATTGCGGAGATGATCATCGACGAGGGCGGATGACGATACTTGAAGTGAGGACGGCGTCTCTTCCCAAGGGATATAAAAACGGGACTCACCGTCTTACAACGCCGGACGAGACCCTGGCGCGCGTGGAACCTCATGTAGAAACCATGCTTGTCACTCGCTGCGCGGATGTCACCGGTCTCGATCGCCTCGGGATTCCGGTCTTCTGTGCGATCCGGCCGAAGGGCGAGATCCTGCAATTGGCTAATGGAAAGGGTCCAACCCCCGGCAATGCGAAGGTCTCGGCGCTCATGGAGGCGCTTGAGCACTATCATGCGGAGAATCCGGATTCGAATCTGAGGCGCACGAGTTACCTTGCCCTCCGACGAGATGGACATGCCGCACTTCAACCTGCTTCCCTTCCATTGTATGACACTGCGACGTATTTCAGTCCGGCGTACGTCCTGGATTGGGTGATGGCCAGGAACATCATGGACGAGGAAGAAATGTGGCTGCCGGCATGTGCAGCATATATTCGTCCGCCAATGCTCTTCACTCTCTCAACCAATGGTCTTGCGAGTGGCAACCATTTTGTCGAGGCAACGTTACACGGTCTTTACGAAGTCATCGAACGCGACGCCATCTCGCGCCTTTTCGTGGATGGCAGGCTTCGCTTGACGCGAACCAATTGTAAGGTGATCGACCCAGGCACAATCTGCGATTCGGACGTTCATTCACTCGTGGTCAAATTGCAACGTGCTCAGATAAAACTCGTGTTGATCTGGATCGAGAGCTGCATCGCAATGAACACGTTCTGGGCCATCCTGCTAGATCAAAATCCGACAAGTTACGCTACGGTCATTCACTTCGGCTCAGGTGCGCATCTGAGCCACTCTGTAGCCGCTATCCGGGCGATTACGGAAGCCGCTCAGGCACGCTTGACGTACATCCATGGAGCGCGTGAAAACGTTGTAGGGAAGATCCAATCGCCTTCAATCGAGTTGATTAAAAGAGTCTATTCTTTCTTCGACCAACTCGAGTGCGATCGCGACTGGCAATGCCTGCATGATCTCGCAGACGAAGATCTGGCTCAGGACTATCATTTCATTTTGACGTCTCTGCGCGTGGCGGGTTATCGGCAGGCTTACCGGGTGGATATGACGCGGGCTCCCTTCAACATTCCGGTGATCAAGATCTTCGTGCCCGGCTTACAAATAAGGTCGGGCTTGTTCTGAGACAACACTGAGGACCGGTCTATGAATCGGCGAGAACGACGTTCAAAAGTACTACTCGAGCATGGCGCCGGACTTGACGCAGCCGCGGAATTGCTCAGTTACAATGCGAACCCGTATCAGCGCGGCCAACTCAAACGAATGCCACACTTCCCCCTGGAATCAGAGATGCATGTGGCGGCATGGGATCGCTATTCAAAAGCCGTGCAGGAATCAGGCATTTTCGATGTGTTGCGGACACGTCTGCCGCAGTTGGCTTTTCCCATTCGTGAGGGGATCAGCCAGACCCCGGGGTACGTGGCTGCTACACGTCGTGGTATGTCGGTGGATTTGATTCCGGAAGCGACTGGATTGCCCTTGAAGCGATCGAAGGACCTGCGCCTGGTAATCCACCAAAGCCTTGCCGGCGAGATTCCGATCCTCGTCACAGCTCACCGGCAGGATTTCGAAGCCCTGGTCCAGGCCTTCACCAGACGGAACGAGCCAGAAACGATCCCCGCTTCGATGGGTGCGTGCATTGTTTCGGGTTTTATCAATTGGGATAGGATTCGCGAGCTCCGTCGTCTCTGGGAAGAAGAGGGCTTTTCTGATCGTTCCGAGGCCGGCTGGATGGAAGAATTCCGGCTTCGTATCATGCCCCACAAGGAATTGTATCAAGACCGCTTTATCGTGCTGAGCGACGGGCCTTATAGCAACGTGCCTGCAAAGAAGATGGGCTTCAAGGATGGACAATGGCGAGATCTCTCGGTGAACCTTCGATTGGAGCATGAGTGCACGCATTACCTCACGCGCCGCCTTTTCTCCTCGATGCGCAATAATCTGCTGGATGAGTTGCTCGCGGATTATCATGCGATCGTCGCCGCTGCGGGGCGCTATCGTGCAGATTGGGCTTTGCTTTTCCTTGGCTTGGAGAATTTTCCTGACTACCGTGAAGGTGGCAGATTTGAGAACTATTGCGGCGACCCTCCTCTCTCGGAAGAAGCCACGTTAGTTCTGCAGAAGCTTGTGAGGGATGCGGTTGAAAATCTGGAGCATTTTGATTATACGCATGCCGAAGAGCTTGTAACGAAGGATGCTCAAGGCCAATTGATCCTTGTGTTGGCACGATTAACGCTGGAAGAGCTCGCCTGTGAGGAGATCGACGCGCATGTTCAACGAGCCCGGAGTGAAGGTTCTTCGCAAGAGGAGAAGCAATCATGAGTCAGCGACTTTTTCGTCGGAAGGCTTTAGAGAAGCTAGCCTCACCTGAAAGATTGGACCAATTAATGAGCATCACGACGGTGCGAGGGTGGCTCGCGCTCCTCGCTCTGGGGAGCCTGATCGTCGCGATTGGGATTTGGGGTTTCTTTGCCAAAATCCCAACGACGATTTCGGGGGAAGGGATCCTGCGCTCCAGCGATCAAGATATGAGCAGCTTGGAGGGTGTACTTTATGTGTCGGTATGGGATGGTATGAGGGTACAACCTGGAATGGTCGCGAAAATATCTCCAGTAACTGTTGTGAAAGAGGAGCATGGACTGCTATTGGGCCGTGTGGCTTCCGTGGAACGCACAGCATCGACCTACGAGCAGATGCTCTTCGCATTGGGTAACGATACGCTCGTGCAGACCCTTGCTTCTTCAGGGAATTTGATCGAGATACGCGTGGACCTCGAAGTGGATGAGAAAACGCCCTCAGGTTATCGCTGGACGTCAGTTCAGGGTCCTCCCACGCCGGTGCAGAATGGTACGATTTGCAGCGGCGTCATCGTCATAGCCGAACAGCGTCCCGTCGAACTGGTGTTCTCTCGATAGCAAGAACGCGCCGGCCTGTTAGAACCAGGCAAGGCAAAGGATTGATTGGCGAGGGTTGCGAAATGGCGGAAAAGCAAAAGGGAAAGCAGACGGATCAAACAAAAGAAGTTCGCCGATTCCGAAAGCGTCGCGTCAAAACGCCCACCGTCTTACAAATGGAAGCTGTGGAATGCGGCGCGGCAGCGCTGTCGGTACTCATGTCTTATTACGGTCGCTTCGTGCCCCTGGAAGAACTGCGTGTTGCGTGTGGTGTATCCCGCAGCGGTAGCAAGGCAAGTAATATCCTGAAGGCGGCGCGCACGTACGGATTCGAGGCGACGGGGTATCGAAAAGAAATCGAGGCCTTGAAGATCGCCCCGCTGCCCATCATCGTGTTTTGGAATTTCAACCATTTCTTGGTGGTGGAAGGGTTTGGCAAGGGGAAAATCTATCTGAATGATCCGGCTGTGGGACCACGGGTCGTGACCGAAGATGAATTTGATGACTCATATACCGGGGTTGCGCTGGTCATTCAACCCGGCCCGGATTTCGAGAAAGGGGGAAGGAAACCCTCTCTTCTCCATGCATTGCGCGCACGCGTCGGTGGGATGAAGGGTGCCTTTGTATTTATCATCCTGGCTACGTTATTGTTAACATTCCTGAGCCTGGTCGTTCCGTCCTATACCCGGATTTTCGTAGACAGATTTCTGGTCGCCGGGTTGAAGGGCTGGCTGTTTGCGTTGATTATCATCATGGCGGCTACCGCCGGCATGCAGATGGCGTTAACATGGCTGCAACAGAATTACTTGTTGCGTATTGAGACAAAACTAGCCATCTCGACCTCGGCCAAGTTTTTCTGGCACACCCTTCGTTTACCTATCGAGTTCTTCATCCAGCGGTTTTCCGGCGATATCAGTGTACGCGTGAGCATTAATGATCGCGTGGCCCAATTGTTGTCTGGAGAGTTGGCCACGAACTTTCTGAACGTCGGGCTGATCGTTTTTTATATTGCAGTTATGTACCAATACGATCGATTGCTCACAGTACTTGGTGTAATGATCGCGCTCTTGAACATCGTGGCGTTGCGGTACGTCTCGAGGCGGCGTGTCGATGCCAACCAAAGATTGATCAATGACCAGGGCAAACTCATGTCCACGGCGTTTAGCGGTCTACGCACGATAGAGAATTTGAAAGCCACGGGATCGGAGTCCGATTTCTTTGCCCGCTGGTCAGGATACCAGGCCAAAGCCATTACGGCTGAACAAGACCTGGGCATCCTCACTGAGATCCTGGCTGCGGTACCACCTATCTTGTCCGCCGTTAACGTCGCCTTGATCCTTATGGTAGGGGGGTTCCGCATCATGGATGGGCAACTCACCATTGGTGCATTGATTGCCTTCCAGGCTTGGATGACGAATTTCTTGACCCCCGTAAATCAGGTGGTAAACCTGGGAAGCCGGTTGCAGCAAACCGAAGCGGATATGGCCAAGCTGGACGATGTTCTGCGCTATCCCATCGATGAATTTGCGGAGCAGGACGAAGACCAACTGGATGATACGGGCGCGAGTAGTTGGAAGTTATCCGGTCAGGTTGAAATCAGGGATGTCACGTTTGGATACAGTCGGCTTGATCCACCACTAATCGAGAATTTCAACCTGACCTTAAAACCCGGCTCGCGGGTAGCCCTCGTAGGAGGCTCCGGAAGCGGGAAATCGACGATCGCTAAGCTGGTGGCCGGTCTATACCAACCCTGGTCTGGTGAGATCCTCTTCGATGGTCAAGAGCGACAGCATATATCCCACACCAAATTGAAGAATTCAATGGCCATGGTAGATCAGGAAATCTTTCTGTTTGATGGTAGTGTCCGAGAGAATATGACCATGTGGGATTCAACATACCCTGAAACGAGCGTCATCCAGGCGGCGAAAGATGCAGGCATCCACGAAGAAATCTCGGCTCGACTTGGTGGATATGATGCCTATGTAGCGGAGGATGGACTGAATTTCAGTGGTGGGCAACGCCAAAGGCTTGAAATCGCCCGGGCGCTGGTCGGGGATCCGTCCCTTCTCATTATGGATGAAGCCACCAGTGCTCTCGATCCCATCACGGAAAGAATCATCGATGACAATCTCAGGAGACGCGGCTGCACCTGTTTGATTGTCGCCCATCGGCTCAGCACTATACGTGATTGTGATGAGATTATTGTATTGGATCAAGGCGCTGTGGTTCAGCGAGGAACCCATATGAAACTCATACGCGCTGAAGGACCGTATGCGAATCTCATCAGGACCGAAGAACCCTCGAGAATCGATGCCATTCTCGAATTGCTTTAAGGGCTGGAAGGGTAAACCATGTTTAGTCAAGATCCAGGAATAACTCGCATGCAGGAAAAAGAAAATCTTGAACTCTTCCTTCTCAAGTTGCGATACCAGGAAGGAAGTTTGATCGAAGTCGAAGCCAACAAACCCTTTCTGTTGAGCGATCCGGATTCTGCTTGGGTCGTATACTCCGGGACGATCGACGTGTTCGCGGTGAGTGTCCAGGAGGGGGAGGTCATTGGCGCTCGCAGCCATCTTTTCCGTGGGGGAGCTGGACAACTGCTGCTGGGTATCGAGCTTGAGCAACGTGCCTCGGGGATTGGTCTCCTGGTAAGCGGATTGCCGGGGACGCGTGTGTTGAAACTTCGGCGCTCCAGACTCCAGGCTTTGGCAGCCGATCTCGAATTTCGCGAACTCGTTGCGGCAATGCTGGAGGACTGGGCCGCAGGTCTTTCGAATGGCATTTGTCCGGAGGTATTGCCTAAGGACTATATTCTTCTCCAAGCCGACCAGGAGGTTGTGCTCGAGCAAGATCAGGTCGCTGTCCCCAAAAAGGGCATCCTTTGGGTCCGTCCTCTAGAGGGCAATTCCCATTTCATGGGGTATTTCGAATTAGGTTGGGTAGACACGGCCAGCTACCTGCCTGTCTCTTCGCGCACCTGGCTGAGCCCCATCGGAAGCACCAAATTGCGCGCCGTCGACACGGAAGCATTCATTAATGAGGATACGGAGTGGTCAGCGCTCGAACTGTTCCATACATTGGTGTTGGATGCCATCGTATTAAACCGGAATCGACTGACGTCAACTGAGCAAGAACGTCTGCAAAAGAAATCGGAAGCAGATGCCTTGGTAATGGACGACGCACTGACGCGCCTGGCTTCACCATTGACCCCCGAAGCCGTTGCCGAACTGGCTGATCTCAGGGAGGACGGGCGCCAGCCGATGCTCGTCGCGTGCCGCCTGGTAGGTCAAAAGCTGGGTCTCGAGATGCAAACCTATCCTGGAATGGGGAAGGACCATCTGCCGCGGGCAATGCTCATGAATCTCGCGAAAGCCTCCCGCTTTCGGATCCGACAGGTGGCCCTGCGCGGCGAATGGTGGCGGACGGACAGTGGGCCGCTTCTGGGTTTCTGGGAAGAAGATGAACAGCCTGTCGCCCTCCTACCCACTTCCCCTCGAAGCTATGAACTCGTTGACCCTGTTCGACGGGATCGAACACCTGTGACACCAGAGGTGGATAGCAGGCTATCCCCATTTGCGTATACTTTTTATCGCCCCTTTCCTAATCGAATGCTTACCGCTCGAGATGTGCTCCGGTTCGGTCTGCAAGGCAATGAAGACGACCTGCTCAAAGTCGTCTTGATGGGTGCGGCGGCGGGATTACTAAGCCTCTTGCCTCCTGTGGCGACAAAATTGATTTTTAATACCATCATTCCCGCGGCAGAGCGTGGCTTGCTTTTCCAGATTGGCCTCGCACTCTTTCTGGTAGCCTTGGCGACCGGTATATTCCAGATCATACGCAGCCTTGCCATGCTGAGGGTACAAAGTCGAATGGATGCCACGATCCAGGCGGCGATCTGGGATCGTATTTTGAGTTTACCCGTGCCCTTCTTTCGCAACTATACATCGGGCGATCTTGGCGTTCGCGCGATGGGGATCACAGAGATTCGTCGTTTATTATCAGGGCACATCATGACGACCATCCTCTCCAGCCTGTTTTCTGTTTTCAATCTCGTCTTGCTCTTCATCTACTCGTCCAGTCTGGCGTTGGTCGCACTGATCCTAGTGCTGATCGTCGTGATCGCGACGCTGCTTACAGGTAAGCTCCAAATACGCTATCAGCGCACATTGAGCGAAGTTCAGGGACAAGTATCCGGCAAGGTCTTGCAGTTCCTGACCGGCGTCTCCAAGTTTCGTGTCGCAGGCGCCGAGCGGCGTGCTTTCGCGCTGTGGTCGGATGTTTTTACTTCGCAACGAAGACTGGCCTTCAAAGCGCGTCGCGTCGGCAATAATTTATTGGTCTTCAATGCTGGTTACCCGGTGTTTGCCTCCTTAGCGATATTTGCTGTCGTATCCTCCTCGGCCCAAGCGGAGTTGCCTACGGGGGACTTCCTCGCCTTCAACCTCGCCTTCACTCAGTTCCTCGTTGCAGTGCTCTCTTTGGGTTCGATCATGGTTACGCTGTTTGGAATCGTGCCGATTTTTGAACGCGCCAGACCCATTCTGGAAGCTTTACCTGAAGTGGATGAGTTGAAGACCGATCCGGGAGATCTGATCGGTGAGATCGAGGTCAACCATGTCTCCTTCCGCTATCGGGAAGATGGTCCTCTCATCTTAGAGGACGTCTCTATCCGAATCCAAGCGGGTGAATTCGTAGCTTTTGTCGGTCCTTCAGGTTCTGGAAAATCCACGCTCTTGCGTTTGCTGATGGGTTTTGAAACCCCTGAATCGGGTGGTATTTTTTACGATGGCCAGGATCTTTGCGGATTGGACCTGCGCGCTGTCCGCCAACAGATTGGCGTCGTGCTTCAAAGCGCAAAGATTATGTCGGGCGACATCTTCACCAACATTGTTGGGGCATCCCCTTACATGACTGTGGATGACGCCTGGGAGGCCGCCCGCATGACTGGTCTGGATGATGACATAAAGCTTATGCCCATGGGAATGAACACAGTGGTGAGCGAGTATGGGAGCAACCTCTCTGGCGGACAGCGGCAGAGACTCCTCATCGCCAGGGCGATCATCAACAAACCCCGTATCCTGTTTTTTGACGAGGCCACGAGTGCTCTGGATAACAGGACTCAGGATATTGTCAGCCGCAGCCTGGAGAGCCTCCAAACGACACGCGTCGTCATTGCACATCGCCTGAGCACCATTATGGCTGCCGACAGAATCTATGTTTTCGAGAGCGGACGCATCGTTCAGACCGGAACTTATAAGGAATTGATCAATCGCGCAGGTCCGTTCGCTGAGCTCGCTAAACGACAAATGGTCTAGGAATTGGATGCGGCGAACTTGTGACGGCAAGTGTACCACCATTAAAATTGGCGAGACCCATACCATGAATGTTGCATGACAATAGGAGAATTTAGGGACAATCTATGATGAGGCGAGCGGATAAGCCATCATCGGGGGAAGATACCTGCCAGCGGGAAGGCCTCACACTGATGGAGCTGCTGGAGCTTCCTCGCGATCAATCTGAACTCGTGCATCTGGTCATGCGCAGAGGGGAAGTCAGCCTCGATGATCTCTCTTTTGAGTTGAAGAAGAATCAATCCGAGGTGGGAGAACTGCTTGAAGACCTGGTCGCGAGGGGCTTTCTAAAAAGCTTCCAAGTAGAAGGGGAACGTCGCTATAAAATCATGATTGCGAAAAAATCAAAGCGAAAACTGCCCATGCACTTCTGGGGCGCCCTGGACGATAAAGGGGAGTAGACCACGCTATTGGAGGATAACCATGTCAAAAATCGTTTCCATTCACTCTTTTCGCGGTGGAACGGGGAAATCGAATACAACGGCAAACCTCTCCACATTGTTAGCCGTGGAAGGGCAACGAGTCGGCGTGATTGACACCGATATTCAGTCTCCGGGCATTCACATTTTGTTTGGCATGCATGAAGACGATATGACCTACTCGCTTAACGATTACCTTTGGGGGAAATGTGAAATCGCGCAAGCGGCTTTCGATGTCACCTCGAATCTGGACGGGGATATCAAGGGTCAGATCTTTCTCATCCCTTCAAGTATCAAAGTCGGCGAGATCGCACGAGTGCTTCGTGAAGGTTATGATGTAGGATTACTCAATGATGGTTTTCACGAACTAATCGAAAAGCTAGAACTCGATTTTCTGATGATCGATACCCACCCGGGACTGAATGAGGAAACCTTGCTGTCGATAGCCATCTCCGACGTTTTAACGATCATTTTGCGCCCCGATCAACAAGACTATCAGGGTACGGCCGTTACTGTAGATGTGGCTCGCAAACTAGATGTTCCTCGCATGATACTCATTGTCAATAAGGTGCCTTCGGTCTTTGATTTTAACGAGGTCACTTCCCTGGTTGAGAAGACCTATTCCTGTGAGGTGGCTGCCGTTCTGCCACATTCTGACGAAATGATGGCCCTCGCTAGCACCGGCATCTTCGCGCTCCGATATCCAGAAGATCCAATATCGCTAAGTCTCAAGGGGGTGGCTAAAAAATTTTTAGCGTAGTACCGGAAGCCTGGTGGGAAGACATAAAGCGTGTCCTGATGATGAGATGCATGAAAGGTTGTCTTCTTGTTAGCTCGAAAATCATGTATGTGTGAATCGTGGCGCGTTATGACCCCGCAGTCAGCGCTTTCTTCCAGCTTTTTCGACACGGGCCCCTGCATCGATGCCTTTTTCGAGAATCAAATCTGATGGAGTAGCAATCCTGAAGTAAGGGGGAAAAGTTCGAATTCTTGAAATTGGAAGCACAACATTCTCCCCGCTTCCGTCGCACTCAATAACCCCCCTGTGGTTCTTCGCTTCCGTAGGAATGAACATTCGAGCTGGAAAACAGAGTTTGAGGCGTTTCGAGTGCGTCTTGGATTTACGCTCTGATAGCGTCAGGGGTCACCTAGGCAACAGAAGAACAGATTCAAAAAAAGAGATCCTGAGGTCGCCAACATCTGATCTGCCCCCATTGCTCTTCCAGATCAATGGTAGAGAAATGCATCATTGGAAGCAGGTAGGGTCAAGGCTCGGCTAATTCTCTCAGATGTTTCTCTTGCTCCGGAGACCTCTGGCTCGCTCTTGCAGCTGCTGGAAATACTCTGTCTCGGTAATCTCCGTTACTTGCTGGGCTTTTCTAACCTCATCGATCTCGATTCTCAGCTCTTCGATCTGCTGGCGTAATTGCTCCTCGCGCATGTAGGCTTTCAGAGCAACTGTGCCCAAAGATGCCAAGGATTCGATCACGCGGTTCATATCCTTCTCGAAAGCGACAAACTCGCCGGTGTCGGAATCTCGTGCGTTGATGAGCTGGAGAACCCCGATGATTTCATTGGAGCTATCGCGAAGTGGCACACTAAGGAAGGATTTCGAGTGATACCCTGTCTCTGCATCATAGGTTCTTGTTCTTGTGAAATCAGTGCCCAGCTCCAGATAGGCATCCGAGATGTTGATGGTTGTGCCGGAGTGAAAAGTGTGGCTGGCGACGTTTGCGTGGTTCTCTGCTCCGTTTTCGTCATACAGGGGAATCGCGGGATATGGGATCTCCCCATCGGATATTCCACCCATGGCGATGTTAAGTGAGTCATTCCTCACGATCATGAATTCCAATTCGTCTTCTGCCGTGCGGAGATACAACGTCCCGGCGTCGGCGTTGCATAGCGACTTGGCTTCCAAAACGACAGTTTCAAGCAGTCGGTGGAAGTTTCTTTCCTCTGGCAGCGCAACACCGATGCTGATCACCACGTCAAGCAAACGCCGTAACTGCTCCCGCCTGGCCACGTGAATGGCCATTTCGTTGAAGACGTGAGCCAGGTGGACGATCTCATCACCGCTCTGTTTTTCCAGCAACGGATCAAGGATGTCGAGTTGGAACTCATTGCGTTCCACCCGGCGGGCCGCTTCGATGATCTGGCGAAGGGGTTGGGAGATTTGCTGAGCCAGAACACCAGCAGATGCCAGGACCAGCACCCCGGCGAAGGCTACGGATGCGAGTGTGATGTAACCCAGCGTGCGTGCGATATCCATGATCGCATCACCCACCAGCGTCGCTGCCTGGTGGAAGGTGTTCATGTCGGCGCCGAAGCCCACCCAGCCAAAACCGGTTGGCGGTGAATAGGAACCCCCGTAGTAGGGAATCGGCGCAAAAGTGGCGAATTTATCATGGCCCTGCCAGGTGTATTGGATTGAGCCGGCTTCACCGCTTGCCACTCTTGCAGGGATGCTGGCCAGATTCTCGTCTGCAAAGCCGATCAGATCCAAACGAATTGGGAGGTTGCCGATATCTTCAGGACGAGTTGTGTAGGGTAAAGTTTGACCATCTCGCGCGACACCCCAGATATAGTGTTCGTTGGGGTGAACGATGGTCTGAGCCTTATCGTCGATCATGTAGGCGTAGTTGCCCGTCTTGACGTCAACCTTTACGGCAAAACGTTGATCCGTGGGCACGATATGGACGGTAAATTCAGCCAGATGGCGGCTATCCAACGCCATGACGACGATCCCGTCGAAGCGATTGTTCTCGTCAAAGACGGGTACGGCGAAACGGATGACGCCTTGATAGCGGACCCCTGCTTCGAACTCTGCTTGACTTACGTAATAACCTGAGAGATGCGAGACATAAATTTCATCGTTTGCCAGCTTACGTGTTTCATTGAAATAGGGTTCTGATTTATACAGCGTGTTCGATGGATCGCTTACATCGTGCAATTCGGAAGGTCCGGCGACGCGATCATCTGTGATTTTGATGACCTCATATCCGTTTGCATTTACATAAGCGATTTCACTGTAGAGCGGGATGCGCTGGTGGGTTTCGTGGCCGTTTTCCATGGACCACAAATCCCCTTGATTCACCCTGGAGAAAGCCAGATAGGCATCAGCGGTGCGGGGTAGAAGAGCTAGTGCTCTGAGGTCGGCCTCGCATCTTTCGAGGAAATTGGCGATGCTGATCGACGTCTCCACGACACGCAGTTCCAATGCCTCAGCTGATTTGGCATTTAATACCTCACGACTTATGGTGATAGACTCTGCACCCGCCTCGCTGCCGGTACGCATGGCAACCCCACCGATAACGAGCAACGGTACAAAGGATACAAGCAGGATCGCCAGCGCAATCCTGCGGAAGATTCCCGAGCGTATCAACTGTCTCATCGTTGGATTCACTCCCAGGTTTGATGCCTATCAGTTTAGCGAGATCCTGTGTCATCAGTATAAGTCAACGAGAATCCTGGCGAAAGACCCTGGTTGACATGGGGACATGATGCGCTACGATCGTGCTTCAGGTGTGAAGCTACGACGGAAACCAAGCCTGTCCAGCACA
>JABAOF010002263.1_pt2 | contig 19333 bp, 19 predicted proteins | sample 7062171 | NCBI WGS metagenome assembly JABAOF01 (sample SAMN14538628, study PRJNA623070) | marine sediment metagenome | biome: marine biome [ENVO:00000428]; feature: marine pelagic biome [ENVO:01000023]; material: deep marine sediment [ENVO:00002113] | place: India: Gulf of Khambhat ...
AAGTCAAGCTTTTGGTTGTCGGAGGTGTGAAGGACCGCGAATACTATCTTGAGCTGGTAAGATTGATTGAGGAACGGAATTTGGAACAACATGTTATCTTTGCTGGATACAGAAGTAACATTCTAGAGCTCTTGCGTGATATGAATCTGCTCGTAGTGGCTTCCTCGGTTGATTCTTTCGGTCTTTCCGCCTTGGAAGCTATGTCCGTGGGAACGCCTGTCTTGGCTGTATCTGCAGGCGGGCTTCCTGAAATCATATCCTCAGGTGATAACGGATTTCTGATAGAATCTCCGGATCCTGGACTAATCCGGGGTGCTGTCGATTCTTTTCTTCGAAATCCTTCACGAATGAAACAAGTTTCAGAAAAAGGAATACAGACTGCCAAAGAGAAGTTCTCCGTAAATGAGCAGGTTGATAAGATTCAAAAAGTGATGGAAGAATGCCTTGAATAGAACGCAGGGAAAGATCGAAGTCTCGGCTGTTGTCGTCAATTATAACGATAAAGTCCATCTCAAAGAATGTCTCGCTTCTCTTGAGAGAAGCTCTCGCAATAGAACTCTAGAGATGATCATAGTCGATAATGATTCCTCAGATGGAAGCCAGGAATTCATTAAAAGCCATTTTCCTCGAGTCAAACTCATTAGTAACAGAGATAACAGAGGATTTGCTATAGCCAGCAATCAGGGAATAAGAGAGAGCCAAGGCGAATTTCTCCTCTTCTTAAACACAGATACGATTCTTCAATCTGAGGCGTTGGGCTTGATGCTTGATGAGATGAAGATAGACCTTGAGTTGGGTGCTGTCGGACCCGCTCTTCTCAGAGGAAAAAACCGATACCAGGTCTCTTTTGGAAATAAGGTGAATTTCTGGTCAGAGCTTATCCAGAAAGGCTTCTTCAACTTCTATGACAAGATAAGACTCAAACATGATAAAGGGAAAAGAGAAGTGGGCTGGCTAAGCGCGGCCTGTTTGATGGTCAGAAGGAAGGCTTTAGAAGAGGCGAATTTTTTCGACGAGAATTTTTTCCTCTATTTTGAAGACATCGATCTTTGCTTCAAACTGAGGCAGGAGGGATGGAAGCTGCTCTATCTTCCCAAAGCGCAAGTCTTTCATAAAGGGGGCTCAACCACATCCTCTCTAGCCATCACCAGTCGCTACGAGTACAGAAAGAGCCAGCTGTATTTTTATCGTAAACACAACTCAAAATTTTCTCATCTACTACTCCGTGTTTATTTATTCTTAAATTTTTCTCTCCTCTTTCTTTTATCCTTTTTGTCAGAAGAGAGGGAGGCAAAGGACAAAAAAAAGTTTTTTAAATTATTGCGGAGTCAGAAGAGTAAGAATCGTGAATGAGAAGTGGGATGGAAAGGAGTGAAAAAAGAGGATAGGTTTAAGAAACTCGAAAGCTAAAAAAGAAGGGTGAGATAGAGGCTGTTCAATAGAAAAGAATGGAGAAGATACGAATTTTGGAGATAATTGATAAGACTTTTCTGGGCGGAGGCCAGATTGCGGTTCTGGCCCTTGCCAAAAACCTGGATAGAGAAATATACGACGTCTCTGTCTGCACTGGAGAGAGAGGGGCTCTGGTCGATGAGCTCAGGAAAGACAAGATAAATTATTTTCCCGCGACATTCAACATGGCAAAAGCAGGGAAGAGCATCCGAGCAATCTCTTCAATCCTGAGGGATCAAAGGATCGATATCCTCCACACTCACGGAGGAATAGCAGGGCTTTTTGGAAGGTGAGCTGGCCGCAAATCCAAGACTCCTGTTATCGTCCATACCCTTCATGGAATCCATTATCTCCATTACCGTAATCCTCTGCTGAAATTATTGGGCATAATTTTGGAGAGATATTTATCTGGCTTCACCTCTGCTTTAATTCTTGTTTCCGATGCAGACCATAAAAAGGCCGAGAGATTCAGCTTGGCTCCGTCTGAGAAGATGGTGGTTATCAAGAACGGAGTTGACTTTTCAGATTATCAGAAAATAAATGTGAGCACTAAGCTGAGCAAGATTAGGGAACTGAACCTAGAATCATCCAAGCCTATCGTGGGCACTGTGGCCCGTCTTCACCGTCAGAAAGGACTCATCTATCTTCTAAAGGCGGTTAAGAAGATCGCACAGAGCTATCCTGAAGTGAAAATGCTAATCATAGGCGATGGTCCGCTCAGAGAGAAACTCAAGAGGAAGACCCAACGCCTAGGAATCGAAAAATGGGTAAGTTTTTTGGGAGAAAGAAAGGATATCCCTGCGCTTCTTTCTCTTTTTGATGTTTTTGTCCTGCCTTCCCTTTGGGAGGGGCTCCCTTTTGCTTTGATCGAGGCGGCTGCTCTGGAGAAAGCTGTGGCAGTCACCAAAGTGGACGGGATAAAAGAGATAGTCAGAGATAGAGAAACAGGGATCCTATTCCCTCCAAAAAATCCTGAAAGCCTGGCTCAAGCTGTGATCTCTTTGCTTCAGGATCGAGAAGCTTCATCATATATGGCTGAGAAGTTAAAGAAGGAAATTTATCCTCAATACACTCTTTCCAGAATGGTGGAGGAGACCCAAAATCTGTATTTAAAGGAATGGAGACTGTTCAGTTTTTCTCAATCCAAATAGGGACGGTTCTATTTTCAAGCTGCTTCATTCAAAGATCAATATTTCTCTTTACAACTTGAAAAACGAACCGCCCTCTTTCTCCGATGTGATTGACAATTGACAGCCCCCTTTTTATAATCAACCCCGATGGAAGAGCTCAGAGTTGCCCTTGTTCATGACTGGCTCACCGGCCAGAGAGGGGGAGAGAAGGTATTGGAGGTTTTCGCCGAAATCTTTCCTCAAGCGCTGATCTACACCCTTTTCCATTTTCCAGGAAGCCAGGTCAAGAAAATTGAGGAAAGGATGATTGTCACCAGCTTTCTTCGGCACATGCCTTTCCTGAAAAAAAGATATCGCTTTTATTTGCCCCTATTTCCGGTGGCTGCAGAACTCTTTGATCTTCGGGAGTATGAACTTGTCATTTCAAGCTCACATTGCGTGGCCAAAGGGATTATCCCTCATCCTGATGCGCTTCATATCTGCTATGTCCATTCTCCTGTCCGTTATGCTTGGAACCAATATTATCCCTATTTTTCTCCAAATAAATTAAACTTCCTTTCCAGAATTTTCATTCCTCCCATAATCCATTACCTGAGATTGTGGGATGAATCTTCCTCTCATAGAGTGGATCATTTCATCGCTAATTCAGAAAACGTGGCCCGAAGAATCCAAAAATATTACAGACGACAAGCAGAAGTTATTCATCCACCAGTTGACACACAATTCTTCCAGCCTGGTAAGCAGCGACAAAAGTATTACTTGATTGTCTCTGCTCTTGTGCCCTATAAAAGGATTGATCTGGCCATCGAGGCCTTCAACCGCACAGGAGAAGCCCTAAAGATTGTTGGCTATGGTCCCGATTACAAAAAGCTAAAAAAGCAATCTCAAGGAAACATAGAATTTCTTGGTTCTTTAGAAGCCAAAGATCTTCTTTCGATGTATCAAGAAGCTCAAGCTCTGATTTTACCTGGGGAAGAAGATTTTGGTATCACCTCTCTAGAGGCTCAATCTTGTGGAGTTCCTGTCATCGCTTATGGACGGGGAGGAGCTATAGAGACTGTGGTTGCTAATGAAACAGGCCTTTACTTTGATGAATTACGGGTGGAAAGCCTCCTCGAGGTTCTTGACAAATTCAGGGGTATGGAATTTAATAAAACGAGGATCAGAGATAATGCTCTGGACTTTTCCCGGGAAAAATTCAAGGATCGTGTGAGAGCTTTTTTCCGCCAGAAATGGACAGACCATAAGAGACGGACATGATTCGAAAGAAGCAATCACGATTGGTCGGCGTTTTCATCATAAGCGATATAATCGCAATTCTTGTCTCTTTCTTCTACTCCTATGTGTTTCGGTTTTATGGGTACATCATTCCCGTTGATCCAGAGAAGGGTATGCCTTCCTTAAGATCTTATGCTGCTATATTTCCTCTATTTTTAGTGGTCCATCTGGTTATTTTTTTCTTCCAAGGCTTCTATAGAAGAAGATTGAAGAGAACAACCATCGATGACTTTTTCTTCATCGTTTTGAACGCGATCCTTTCCATCCTCATCGTTTTGGCCATCTTGAACTATCTTTATGCCTATAGTCAGGGAAAAGCGCCGCTGTTCCGAATGGAGTTTAAAATCTCCCATTACTTTATTGCCGTTTATTTTATTGCAGTGATTTTCTTGGTTTCTGTTCTCCGGAATCAGATATACTTTTTCATGAAGAGACGCTATGCCAGAGGTTATAACCTTCAAAACGTGCTTATACTCGGAGCAGGAGAGATGGGGAAGACGGTGGCTCAGAAGCTATCCGCGTATAAGGATATGGGTTTTGTCGTGAAGGGGTTTTTAGATGATGAAATAAAGCCAGGTGAAGTCATAAAAGTGGACGGTGGAATAGAAGTCCTGGGGCCTATTGAAGACCTTGAGGCTACCCTTGAAAAAGGTAAATTCAGCGATGTCTATGTGGCTCTGGACCTGAATAACTATCCTAAAATTCTGGAAACATTCAAGGTGGTCCATAAGCATGCTGTGAATGTGCGTTTGATCCCCGACCTTTTCCAGCTTCTGACATTAAAAGCCAGAGTGGAAGATTTAGATGGTTTCCCTGTAATAAGCATTGATGAGCCTCCTTTACGGGGGATGATGAGATTTCTTAAAAGAATCATCGACATCACTATATCAGCCATGTTCCTGTTGATTTTTTCTCCTTTGATCTTTATCGTCTCTTTACTGATCAAAATAACTTCAAAGGGCCCTGTGCTTTACCACCAGGAGAGAGTAGGACTGGATGGGAGAAAGTTCATGATGCACAAATTCAGGACTATGATCACCGATGCCGAAAAGCGTACGGGTCCTGTGATGTGCAAGCCAGGAGATTTAAGGATAACTAAGGTCGGCCGATTCCTCAGGCGATTCAGTATCGATGAGATACCTCAGCTTGTCAATGTTTTGAAAGGCGAGATGAGTTTGATAGGTCCCCGTCCAGAGAGGCCCTTCTTTGTCAAAGATTTTAGAGAGAAGATTCCAAAATACATGCTTAGGCACAAGGTCAAGTCGGGAATTACCGGCTGGGCCCAGGTTCATGGATTAAGACAAGATACACCGATAGAGAAGAGAATCGAATATGATTTCTATTATATTCAGAATTGGTCTTTGGCCCTAGATTTGAAAATAATCTGGAAAACTGTCAAGAAAGGCTTTATCGACAAAAACTCTAGAATTTAGCTCTTCCTGGTAGCCCTCAGCATCCGAATCCCCACGTAAACATAATGAATCCATGAAAGAAGAGTTATAATTAGAGTCAGCTGAAAAATCAACTTGAGATAGGGAGGTGATGTTCCGATTGCGTTGAAGAAGAGGACAAGGAGGATGACTGCCAATTGAGTGAATATCGTGGCTTTTCCCAGCAAAGATGGACTTATGTCTTTTAAGTTTTTGGCTATATATAAGAATAGAACACCTGACACTACGATAATATCGCGAGAGATGACCGTGACAGTCAACCAGAGGGGAATGACATTGGGGATACTAAGATTGGGAAATGTCAGGACGATGAAGGCCGATGTGGCCAGGAGTTTATCGGCAGTAGGATCAAGGAAGGCTCCAATTTTTGTTTTCTGACGCCAAATTCGAGCGGTCAATCCATCGAAAAAGTCTGTGGAACCGGCCAGAAGAAAGACCACTAAGGCATGGATGGCTTTCTGCTGGAATACCATGACCAGAAAAACTGGCACCAGAAGGATTCTCAATGAGCTGAGGATGTTCGGAGCGGTTAGTAGGTTTTTCCTCTCCACTTTGGCCATTTATATTTTAGTGAAGGGGTAGATGTCAAGAGAAATTATCTAATCAAAGTCAAAATGATATCCAGAAGCCTGATCGATTCCTGGCCTGAAATGGGAAGATCTGGATTGAAGGCTCGGTCGGCTGAAAGCCCCATGAGGTCGTAAGAGACAATCTGAAGAATCGGCTGATAGTACATGTGCTGGGGAGAGACGTCGGAAATCTGGATTTTATCTGGAGGGATTTGCTGGATAAATCTGATTCCTCTTCTTTTCAAATGATTGATGAGGCGGAAAAGGATTTCAGCCATTTCTGCCCTGGTGACAATTTTTTTTGGCTGAAAAGTATGATTGGAATAGACATCTAAAAGACCTAGAGAGGCTGTTTTGAGGATGTATTTTGAGGCCCAAGAAGTTGAAATATCGATGATGATCGGAGGTTGGATGGAGGAATCTTCCAAGAAATCCTTGAACTTGATTCCAAGAAGGGCTGCTGCTTCTTCCTTAGATATGGCTTCTGAGACTGGTATTGCATCATACTGGCTGGGAAGCTCAAAAATCCCTAATCTGTTTCTGATGGCTTCAACGCGGTTCATTGTCTCTTTGTTATCAGGCTCTAAATCTAGAAGTTTTTCGTAGATCTCAAGGCTCCTAGGAAATTGCGCGGCCTCGAAGAGAGTCTCTCCGTATATTCTCAATATTTTTTTGTTTTTCGGCTCATTTTGGGCGGCTGCTTTTAGGTGAACCAGAGCGCTCTTGAGATTGTTTTCCTTTTTGTAGATATCAGCCAAGACAAGATGAGCCTGTGTTGATTTGGGCGAATAATACAGCGCTTTAAGATAAGACTCTTTGCTTTTTCCCGTATTTCCTTGAGCAAGGAAGACCTCTGCTTCATTTAAAGCTTCTTCTGTTTTTTTGTCTTTAAGTGCCTCATAGGCTTGCTTAACCCAAAGATTATCCGGCTCTGATTTTAGAATCTCCCTGAATTCGGAGAAAGCCAGATCATCCCGCCCTGTTTTTTGGTAGAGTTGGGCCAAACCGGCATGGACCAAGGTCATTTCAGGATAATTTTGTAGGGCTTTTCTAAAAAATATTTCAGACTCTGGTAGATTGTTGAGGAGAAAGGAGGCATAACCCAAACCCACATAGTAGAAGGGACTTTCTGTTGTCAACTTGGAAATGATTTTTTTGGCTTTCTTGCCCTTTCCCTGTTTTAAATTATTCCAAGCTTCCTCGGTGAGAATCCTTTCATCCAAAGAAAGATCAGTGACAATGTATTGGGGAAGTTCTCCTATATACAGAGAAGGTGGAGGAGGCTGATAGGTTGCACAAGACCAAGAAAGAATAAAAAAGAAAAATAAGGACAAGATTTTTTTTACCAATTGGCTTCTCCTCTCTTAATATAAGGAAGATAGTTTATGATGGAATCCGGATCTGCCATGATTTTAAGTTCGAAATAATCGCCATCTTCTCTCCTTTTCAAGACCATTGACCATTTGGGAAAAGAATAAATCATTTCTTTCTTTGATTTAGGAATCCTTAGGTAAAACAATTTTAAGTCTTTAAAAAGAATGGAACACAGTTTTTCTTTGAGATCCGGAATCCCTTCCTTTGTTTTGGCGGAGACATAGACGATACGGTTATCAGCATTCTTATTTTTTTCAAGAAGTTCTTGCATGTTGGGCAAGAGGTCAATCTTATTGAATACTCTAAGGATAGGCAAATCCGTCACTCCGAGTTCTGAAAGGATTGATTCAACAGCGTCCAACTGGGCCTCACAGTTGGGAGAGGCGATGTCAATGATATGGATTATGCAGTCGGCTTCTTTTAATTCCTCCAGCGTGGCCTTAAAAGAAGAAATCAGCTCCAGGGGAAGATTTTTGATGAATCCCACTGTATCACTCAACAAAAAATAGAGACCATCAGGAAGGCTCACTCGTCGGAGGACCGGATCGAGGGTGGAAAAGAATTGGGTAGAAGTGAACATTTTTTCTCGAGAAAGCTGGTTGAATAAGGTTGATTTTCCGGCATTGGTGTACCCTACTAGCGAGACGACGGGAATGAGTCTTTTTTTTCGGCTCTTCCTTTGGTGGTCTCGTCTTCTTTGAATTTTCTTGATGTCTCTTTTTATTTTAGAGATCCGATCTAAAATTCTCCGTCTGTCCTCTTCTAATTTTTTTTCACCTGGACCACGGGTGCCGATTCCGCCTCCTAACCGCGAGAGGGCCTCCCCCTTGCCGAGCAGCCGGGGAAGATGGTAATTAAGTTGAGCAAGCTCAACTTGAAGTTTGCCCTCTTTGCTCCGTGCCCGTTGAGCGAATATATCGAGAATAAGGGCAGTGCGGTCGATCACTTTACCCTGAAGCTCGGTTTCCAAGCTTCTCTGCTGGATGGGACTGAGGTTGTGGTCAAATATAATTAAATCAGCCTCTAGCTCCTCCTTGAGGTGAGAAATTTCCGATACCTTTCCTTCACCGATCATAAATTTGGGGCTGATTTCTTCACGGAACTGGAAGACTTCCTTTGCCACTTGAGCTCCTGCGGCTTCGGCTAAACGCCTGAGTTCCACCATCGATTCTTCTGCTTCCATTTTTTCCTTTTTATTCGTTGCCAGATGAACCAGTATCGCTTTTTCCATTTTACTTCAAATTCTCTTGGATATACTCGGTAATAAAGGAAAACTCAGTCGGAGAGAACCATCGGATTCCTTTCATTTTTCTAAACCATGTCATCTGCCTTTTGGCATAGTGGCGTGTATCTTTCTTGGTAAGATGGATGACTTCGTCCAGAGTCATTTCCCTTTTTAGAAATTTTAAAACATATTTATAGCCCAATGCTCTGAAAGGAGGAGAATTCTCATCAATCCCAGCTTTCAAAAGATCTTTGACTTCGGCGACGATGCCTCTTTCAAACATTTTTTCAACTCTCTCCTCAATCCTGCGGTACAACTCTTTTCTTTCTAATTTTAACCCAATTTTTAAAATATTAAAATCTCTGACAGGGGAACGAGTCTTTGAAAAAAGTTCAGAAAGAGGTTTTTGTGTGGAATAGAAGACTTCCAAGGCCCGAATAATTCTTATTTTATCGTTTTTGCCGATCTTTTGAGCATAGACAGGATCAATCTCATGAATTTTTTTCCTTAAGGATTCCAAGCCTTTCTCTTCGGCCTCCTTTTGGAGCTTTTGGCGGATTTTTGGACTACTTTTGCCATCAGGGAAAAGGCCATCAAGCAAAGCCTTCAAATACAGCCCTGTTCCTCCGACGATGATAGGGAGTTTTTTTTTCTTCAAGATAGATTCTGTAGTCTGTAGTGCTTTTTGGACGAAATCAGCGGCCGTGAATTGAGTCATCGGATCAGCAATGTCTAAAAGATGGTGAGGGATGTTTTCTCTTGTTTCGACAGTAACTTTGTCTGTTCCGATATCAAAACCCTTATAGACCTGCATTGAGTCACAGTTGATGATTTCTCCACGAAATATTTTGGCCAGCTTAATGGCAACAGCGCTTTTGCCCACACTCGTCGGACCGAGAACAATCAAAAGGTATTTGGTTTCAGAGTCCAATTTTTATCAAAAGGAGGATGAAAAGAAGAGTAAGGAGAATGAGAAGAGCCAAAATCTGTTTTCTTTTCAACTCTCCTCTCCAATTTTTTCTAAATTTTTGATCAGCAGGGTTTCGTGTTCATTACCCAAATTTTTTTTCACAGCCAGGACTTCTGAGGCCAAAATCTCGTTTAGGTCTTTGATGAGATTTATCCTCGTCTCGCCATTGATTAAAGAGATATTGCTCTTGAGAAGAGAATGTTTTTCAATCTTTCCTTCGTTATCAAACTTGATATTTTGAAATAAAGAAGAAAGATGAGGCTTTGTCTCTTCAAGACATTTTTCGATGACATTATAAGCCACCGGTCCGAGCTTTTTAGATATGAATTTGTATATGTAAGAAAATTTCTGATTGAACGCTTCCAAAACCTTATCCATTTCTAGCGGTGAACGATGTTTACGAATATCTTCTTGTGTCTTTTTTTGAGAAGGCTCTATAAGGCCTAGGCTATAAATAGCAAAGATGATCTTTTGAGTTTGCCTTTCCCCCAGTTCGCTTAGATTATAGACATTTTTCAGGCTTTTTGATTTCTCTAAAGAAGCCAGGACATATTTTTCAGGTGAATCCAGGTTCAGAGAGGTGAGATATTCGGGGGATGAGATCTGAACAGATTCATTCTCTTGGGGGATGTGGGTTTTGATGAGTTCGTAATCGGTCATCTGACGAATGCCTTGAAGAATAAAGCCAAGACTTGGGATGGTAAAGAGAACTTCTGTTAACCGGGGTAAGTATCCGCTTTCAAACAGATATTCGGCTTGCCAACAATCAAAAAGAGGAAAAAAGTTTGTCTTTATGTAATCTTCCATCAGTTTCCATATTTGAGAGGGGGAAAAAGAACCGAGTTCATGGAAGGCTTTAACAAGAGTGCATTTATTCTGATTGGCAAATCTTTCACATTCCTCCACCAATGTCAAATCCAGGATATTTTTTTCCACTTGAACCTTAAGGAACTGCTTCCCAGGGAAGAAGCCTCTATCCACAGCAATATTTCCTTTGGAAAAATAGAGGTGTTTTTCGGACTCTGCATTTTTGACCTTTAGACAGCCTGACTTTTCGCTTTGCCAGAGGCGAAAGAGGAGATGAGGGAAAGGGATGTCTTTAAGGTTTCCTTGATGCCTGAAATCCTCCATAGGAATACTATTATATAGGAATAGATCTTATGTCAAACTTTTAGCCTTTCTGAAGGCACTTTTTTTCGTATAAAAAGATATTTTTTTTATATCATAGCAGAGCTTCCTTAGTATTTGATTGATAGATTTCTTTCTCCTGAATTTTTGACGATTTGAGAGGTTGAAAACAGATGAATTCTTTTGCGAGTACCTATCGCATGAGTTTCATGCTTAGAAATGCCAAGGCAATATAAAAAAGACTCTTTAAAAGCCAAAAACCATAGGAGATGATCATGGCTTTCTTTGTTTCAATTTTGAAGATATGAGAAAGTCCGTATCCAAGGACTCCAAATAGCCAGAGCTGAAAGAAATCAACTTGGCTCAAGACGACATAACCAAGCGATGTCATTTCCAAGCGTGGAAAGAGGAGAGCCAGACTTGTTGTCGTTTGCATGACGGATTTTTGGCTTAGGATCAGCGGAAGCCGGACAGCATTGCCCAAGATCTTATCGATGAAATTGGCATGGAGATAAGCTGAGAAAACCTGCTTGAAATTTCCTTCCGTGGATAAAAATCGTCCTATAGCCAGGATAATAAGGCTTGAAATCAGGAAGCCCACGATATAAGAAATAGGGCTTAAAAGAAAAGAGCTGAGAATCACTAGAGTCCGAGAGGGATTCTCCAGTTGTTCAATCCGTTGTTTGAAGGCGTCTTCTCCAACTCTCTCCTGGAATTCTATGTTATTCTTAAGGATTTCAATTCTGTCCATATTGGAGTAAGGAGAAATAATATAAGTGACTATAGACAAAAGCATTATCAGTATAATCAGAGCGTCAAGCCAGACGGGTTTTTCAGAAAGGAATCTGAAGGTCATTTTCGGGGCGAAAAATACACCTTGAAGGCGAGTGAAAAAATTCATGATTCAGCCTTTCTTTCGTTTTTCCTTTTCGATCTTTCCATCCTTGAGATAAATAATCCGTCGAGCATGCTGGGCGATATCTCTATCATGAGTGACAATGATGATAGTGTTTCCTTGATCGTGAATTTTTTTAAAAAGATTAAGGATTTCTTGACCTGTCTTGGAATCAAGGTTTCCGGTGGGCTCGTCGGCCAAAAGGAGCGAAGGATTGTTGACGAGAGCCCGAGCAATGGCCACTCTCTGACTCTCCCCTCCGGAGAGTTCAGAAGGACGGTGATTCATTCTGTCTTCCATCTCTACCATTCTTAAGGCCTTCCGGGCTTTTTTCTCTCGGTCTCTTTTACTCGCTCCTTTGTAGATGAGAGGAAGTTCAACATTGTGGAAAGCTGAGGCTCGCGGCAGAAGATTGAAGACCTGAAAGACGAAACCTATCTCTTGATTCCGTATGCGGGCTAGTTCATTCTCGCTCAGGTTGTCTACTGCCTGGCCCTTCAGGTAGTACTTACCTTCTGTTGGAGTATCAAGGCACCCTAAGAGATTCATCAGGGTTGACTTCCCGGAACCAGAAGGTCCCATAATGGCCACAAATTCGTTATTGGAGATAGTTAAGGAAACTCCGCAAAGAGCTTTAACTTCTTGTTTCCCCAGAGAGTATATTTTCCAAAGATCCTCGGCTAAGATAAGGATATTGTTTTCCTGATTCATTAGTCCTTTTTGCGCTTTTCTTCTGGTTTGACCAATGTGTCCTCTTTCAATTGGCGAAGAGAATTATAAGGTCCGACAACAATCTCTTTACGTTCCTCCAATCCGGAGATGATCTCAACCATCATCTCACCCATGATTCCTTTTTGCACGGAGTGAAATTTTACACGTCTCTCCTCTACAACAAAAACACCTTCTTCCTGTTCATCCTTTTTATTTTCTTCGCTTTCCTCCTTCTCTCTTAGAACTAAAGAAGAGATTGGGACAGCAAGAACATCTTTCTTCTCTGCTGTTATGATGTCTGCCGAAGCTGACAAGCCCGGTTTCAGTCCAGGGGGAGGATCCTCCAGGGTTATGACGACTTTGAAATCTCTTGATTCCTCAGTAGCCGTCAACTTTTGAAGAGCCGAGCTTCCGATCTCTGTGACTTCTCCTTTGATTGTTCGTTCGGGAAAGGCATCGATCCTTATCTCTGCTGGATGGCCTATTTTTATGTCGATGACGTCTGTCTCATCCACTTCGACTTCTACCTCCATCACCGATAGATCGGCTATGGACATCAAAATCGTTCCTGGATTGTTCATGGTGCCGATCATAGCCACTTCTCCCTCTTCCACTCGGAGGCTGGTGATGATTCCATCTATAGGGGAGTTATAGACCGTTTTGCTCAAATTATCCAATGTGCTTTGAAGAGAGGCTTCAGCTTGTTTTATCTGATAAAGTATAGATTCATACTGAGCCTTGGAAATTTCATATTGAGCTCTGGCGGCTTCCAACTGCTCTCTTGAGAGGAGCTTTTCGCTGAAAAGAGTTCTTTGCCTTTTGTAGTAACTCTCATCTTTCTTCAATCTTGCACTAGCCTGGATAAGATCGGCTTTGTATGATCGTATAAGTGCATGGTCTCTATCGGCATTTGCTTCGTATTGTGTTGAGTCTAGTTTAAGAAGAAAGTCGCTTTCTTTAACCCTTTGCCCCTCATCTACTCCTATCTTGACGATTCTCCCAGGGATATGAGCGCTTATATTCACGTTTTTCTTGGGCTTGACTTCCCCTGATGCAGAAACGATGGAGGTAAGATCGTGTTTCTTGAGCGTTTCTACTGTCACTTTTATGGCTTTTTCTCTTTGAGCACGAAGATTGAAGAAGACGATGATTGCGATCAGCAGAACTATCGCTGAAATAATGATCAGTTTTTTCCTTCTCCGGAAAAAGCTCCTCTTTTTTTTCATTTTCTATCTTGTCCCTTTCGGTTCCATTATCATATTATACTACGACTGAAAAGGCAAAAAGTTTAAAATAAGCATTTTTTTTCCTGTTATGCCCAATAAGAGGGAAGTCATCTGTAACAACGGCGATTGTGGTCCATCCTTGCCAAATAGCCCCCCTCCATCATCCGCTTCGAATGGACGGAAATCGCCGCTTCATTAAATAGCATTATTATATGTTTTCCCCATTCACGGAAAAAAAGATGCTTACCCTTGTTCTAATGAATTTGCTTAGAAAACGGAGAGTTGGTAATATGGAAGGACTATGAGTATGGATGGGTTTCTAAAAGAAGCCTTAGAGGCTGCCAAAAAAGCAGGAAAAATGCTTAGAGAGAATATAGATTCCTCTTCCGAAATCTTTTTTAAAGGTCCTGTGGATCTTGTTACCGACCTGGATAATCGTTCACAAAGAATGATCTTTGATCATCTCGCTTCTTGTTTTCCCGGGCATGATTTCATGGGTGAGGAAGGCTTGAGTGAAGACAGGGGAGCAGAGTTTCGCTGGGTTATAGACCCTATCGATGGCACGACAAATTATGTGCATGGCTTCCCGATCTTCTCTATCTCTATCGCTTTAGAAGTGGAGGGAGAGATTCGCTTGGGCTTGGTTTATGATCCTATGAGAGAAGAGATGTTTTCGGCTATAAAAGGCCAAGGAGCTATTCTTGGTGGGAAAAACATCCATGTCTCCTCTATCGATGATTTAGATAAAAGCCTTGTAGCGACTGGATTTCCCTATGATCTTAGAGAAAGTGAAGTGAACAATATGGATCATTTTAACAACTTTCTCTTTCGTGTTCAGGCGATAAGACGTTGTGGTTCAGCCGCCATGGATCTTTGCTATGTGGCCTGTGGCAGGTTTGATGGGTTTTGGGAATTGAAACTCAATCCTTGGGATATGGCAGCTGGAGCCTTAATTGTCCGAGAAGCCGGGGGCCGGATTTCTGATTTCGAAGATGGCGAATTCAATATATTCAGCTCAGAGATATTGGCCACCAACGGACTGATCCATGACCAGATGCTAGAGGTTCTGCAATTGGCCAGGAGACGAGAGGAATGAATAATGTAATTTCAATTTAAAGGACAACCGTGAAAGCTCAGAGTAAGACCTAAATGATGAAAGGCAGAATAAGATCCTTGATGAAAAGAATCCACAGCTTATCTTTTCGGTTTTATGTTTTTCAATCAATCTTCGATATGAAACGATTATGTCAGGTCATTAATCTAAAATACGTCCTAGAGACATGAACAAAATAAATCACCGGTTACCCAGAGAAAGACTCGTTTTCTCTCCATTTATATTACTGTTTATGTATTTCTTATTCTTTTTTTGGCTTTTCGTCATGGCGGCGGACGGGAAGAATGAAAAATCAGGAAAAAGACAGGCTTTCAGAGTCAATGTCTTAGCTAATAAGGATTGGACAGATACCGGATTGGATGTTATCGAGGGTCAGGAGATCTATTTTACAGCCACCGGAGGGATTTCCCTTCAGAAAGGAAATCCTATGGCTTATTGTGGTCCGGATGGCTATAATCTCAAAACGGTCCAGCAGCCTATTCCTGATAGAAACATTGGAGCCTTGATTGGAAAAGTCGTCTATCTTGTCTCGATAGAGATAGATGAAGAGACGGAAGAGGAGATCCGCAACGAAATAGTTGAGGTCTTTTATATCGGTTCGGCACGCAGGGTCGAAATGCCTCTTGAAGGTCGCCTATTCCTGGGCATCAATGAGAATATCGTTGGTGACAATTCTGGGGAGTACAGGGTAGCACTTTTTTTAATGGAGGAGGAAAGTCTCCCTCTCTAGGCGAGATTTATAAAACAATCTCCAGCGCCGATTCGTTCCACTTCTATTGCGACTTTCTTTTACTTAAGAATTTTTCCATGAAGAGGATACTGTAATCTCCTTTTTTAAAATCTGAATTGGAAAGTATATCTTTATGGAGGGCTATATTTGTTTTAATCCCCACAATAGTGGTCATCTCTAAAGCTGTGATCATTTTTTTTATGGTTTCCTTTCTCTCTGGGGAAATCGCCACTATTTTTGCCACCAGAGAGTCATAATCGCGCGGTATTTCCCAGCCTGAGTAGGCCGCCGAATCCACCCTGATGCCTTGTCCTCCTGGAAAGACTACAAAGTCGATTTTTCCAGGAGAAGGGATAAAGGTCTCCGAATCCTCGGCGTTTATTCGGCATTCGAGGCTATGCCCTCTCAATTTTACATCAGGGGATAAGGAAAGTTTGTCGCCTGCGGCTATCTTGATTTGTTCCTTGATGAGGTCGATTCCATAAACCATTTCTGTGATTGGGTGTTCAACCTGCACACGTGTGTTGGCTTCCATAAAGTAGAATTTCTTCTTCTCATCGACTAAGAACTCAAATGTCCCCAGGCTTAAATAGCCAATAGAATGGGCAGCCTCTTGGACTGATTTGATTATTTTCTTTCTGAGTTTTTCGTCTATGAACGGAGAGGGTGTTTCCTCAAGCAGTTTTTGGTGTTTTCTCTGGATGGAGCACTCTCGTTCGGCAAAAGCCATAACATGCCCTTTGTTATCTCCTATGACTTGAATTTCTATATGCCTTGCTTTGGGTAGATATTTTTCCAGATAGAGGGAAGAATCGCCGAAGGCCGCCTTCGCTTCACTTTGGGCGATGGCGTACTGATCTTCCAATTGGGACGCAGAACGGACGACTCTCATCCCTTTGCCCCCACCACCAGCTGCTGCTTTAAGAATCACAGGATAGCCTATTTTTTGGGCGATTTTTTTGGCTTCAGATAATTCATCAATGACTTTATCGCTGCCTGGGATGATGGGCAGTTTTGCTTTTTTCATCTCTTGACGAGCTTTGTTTTTATTTCCCATGAGTCGCATCAGAGGAGCGGATGGGCCGATAAAAGTTATTCCTGAAGCTTCACAGATCTCAGGGAATCGGGGTATCTCGGCCAGGAATCCATATCCAGGATGGATGGCATCGGCTCCAGTGATTTCAGCTGCGCTCAACAGGTTAGGAATGTTAAGATAGCTTTCTGTGGCTTTTGCCGGTCCTATGCAGATTTTTTCATCGGCGAACATAGTGTGGAGTGAGTTTTTATCCGGTTCCGAATAGATGGCGACTGTTTTATATCCTAATTCCTTGGCTGAGCGTATGATACGAAGAGCGATTTCGCCACGGTTGGCGACCAATATTTTTGAAAACATCGAAAGTCAGGAGAGCACCTGGATGGCGAAAAGCTTTTGTCCATACTCGACGGGTTTGCCGTTCTCGATATAGATTTCTTTGAGGACTCCATTCACATCAGATTCAATTTCATTCATCAACTTCATGGCCTCAATGATACAGAGGGTTTGGTCTTTTTTAATTGTGTCTCCGACATCGACAAAAGGAGGAGAAGTCGGGTCGGGCGCCCGGTAGAATGTTCCAACCATCGGGGATGTGATGTAATGAAGATTATTCTTGTTTTCTTGAACTCTCTGTTCTAAGGAAGGGGAGTTGACTTCCTCCTCGTTTTCAGAAGGAAGAGGGGGTGTTAAGGCCTCCTCTGGTGGGGAAAGGTGAGGCTGGTTGCGGCTGATTTTGATTTTAAATCCCTCCACCTCGAGTTCAAAATGAGAGAGATTCCTTTCTTCCAATAGATCTATGATCTTCATGATTTCCTTGTAATCAATCTTTGCAGCCATTTTGATCCTCCTAAAGAGGGGAAGCTTCTTCTGCTTCTGCGTCTCACCTCTCCAAGAAAATTAGTAATACATTAATCAGAATGGAAAAAAATGTCAAGTCAGCCAATGGCGGAGCAAGCCTCTTTTTACCCATGATTGGAGAAAATACGTAATACTGCTACTTAATGTAGCACCGATTTCCATCCATTCGAAGCCAATGGTAGTGAGTCGGGGCGATTTTGGCGAGGATGGACGGCAATCGGCCTTGTTACGGATGACTTTCCTCATTATTGGGCATAATTGAAAAAAAGATGCTTTCGCTGGAGGAGTCAGTATCTTTGTTTCCGTGACGAAGGATATGATTTTTGCCTCATAGCCAAAGGTCTTTGGGATGTTCTATCCCCTCAGATTTTCACTCCATTCCCTGCTCACTCTTCTCTTCCGAGGAGAGAAATAATAGACTCTTAGTCCTCGTTGGAGATTCCTCAGCCCTAGCCCTCACTGCTCTCAATTTTTCACGATCAGAAATATTCATCGCGGATATAAAGATGCTTACTTAAAAATTGTTAAAATTTTAGAGAGAGCAGACTCTAATGGTTGGACTTTTATTTTGTTGCAATCAGATTTGACTTCCAAGGGAAGTTTTGCTTAACATATTCTATATCAATGAATTAAAGAGGAAATAAGAGAATGTTCGATCAACTTTCGAATCGGTTGCAAAAAGCATTGAAGTTTCTGCGTGGCGAAGGAAAAATTACAGAAAGAAACATGGCCGAAGCCTTGAGGATGATTCGTCTTGGTTTTCTTGAAGCCGATGTCAATTACCGCGTGGTGAAAGATTTTGTGGCAAGAATCAGAGAGAAGGCCTTAGATGAGAAAGTCCTCCTCAGCCTGACTCCTGCTCAGCAGGTGATCAAGATCGTCAGAGATGAACTCACCTCTATTCTGGGCCAAGAAGAGCGCAAGCTAAAATTTGCGAGCTCTCCTCCTTCGATCTTCATGCTCGTGGGTCTTCAAGGCTCTGGAAAGACAACAACCTGTGGCAAGCTGGCTAAATGGATTTTGAGTTTAGGTAAGAATCCTCTACTTGTCTCCTTCGATCTTAAAAGGCCCGCCGCCCAAGAACAATTGAAAATGATCACAGGAATGCTCAACCTACCTTTTTATGAAATAACGAAGGAACAAATGTCTCATCCCAAAAAAGCCCTTCAAGAGCTTCTCCTGGTCACCAAGAACCGAGGGCATGACCCGCTGCTTGTTGACACAGCAGGAAGACTCCATATAGATGAGGAGCTCATGGAGGAACTCCGCATGGTCAAGGATGTTCTTAATCCGATAGAGACAATCTATGTTGGAGATTCCATGACAGGTCAGGATGCGGTTAATAGTGCGCAGCTATTCGAGGAAAAAATCGGGCTCACCTCTATAGTTTTGACCAAGCTCGACGGAGATGCCCGGGGAGGAGCTGCTCTTTCGATCGTATCGGTCACAGGAAAACCGATAAAATTCATTGGAACAGGCGAGAAGTTCGATAAACTCGAGGTTTTTTACCCTGACCGGATGGCCTCACGAATCATCGGTATGGGAGATATTTTAAGTCTGATCGAGAAGACAGAAAAGGAAGCCGATCTCCAAGAAGCAGAGGAGCTGGCTCGCAAAATTCGCAAAGAAGAGTTTACTCTCGAGGATTTCAAAAAGCAGCTAGTGCAGATGAAGAAGATGGGTTCCCTTTCTCAAATTCTCAATCTTTTGCCCAAAGGTGGACCCTTCGGTGATGTTTCCAAGCTTAACATCGACGATAAGAAGATTCTTCATTTTGAAGCCATCATCAATTCTATGACACCTGAAGAGAGGGAAAATCCTAAGATTATGAATGGAAGCCGGCGTCTGAGGATTGCCAAGGGTAGTGGTCGGTCTGTAGCCGAGGTAAACCAGCTTTTGAAACAATTTCTGGAAATGAAAAAAATGATGAAGAAATCAAATTTCAAGAAACTTCTTTCTTCCTTTCCCTTATCTCGATAGTAAGCATCTTTTTTTCCGTGACAAAGGATATGTTTTTAAGATTATAGCAGAAGGTCTTTGGGGATGGACTTGCTCCCTTCAGATTTTTAACGCCATTCTCCGTTCGGCCTTCTCGGCTGCTGCGTAACTCGCTTCGCTCAAACATACTCGCAGGTCGACTGATTTGTGGCTTACCGCAAATCGGTGGGGTTCCAAGGGGATATGTC
>JABAOF010003639.1_pt2 | contig 19333 bp, 16 predicted proteins | sample 7062171 | NCBI WGS metagenome assembly JABAOF01 (sample SAMN14538628, study PRJNA623070) | marine sediment metagenome | biome: marine biome [ENVO:00000428]; feature: marine pelagic biome [ENVO:01000023]; material: deep marine sediment [ENVO:00002113] | place: India: Gulf of Khambhat ...
TAACTTAAAGAAAGTGAGGAAAACATCATGCTTCATTTTATATTTGCTGGAAGTCATATTATATTGCAAATTAAAGGAAAAGTCAATAGGTTAGCAAAAGAAACCAACAAACAAAAATCCAATAAATATCAAGAATCAGGAGGTTTCATAAAAAAAAGGAGGGCAAGGGAAATGAAGAAGAAATTTTGGGTTACTCTCGAATACGAAGCAGAAATCAATGAAAATGTCCGGGTTCCGGATTCAGAAGAGATCAGGCCGGAAAACCTGGAAAAAATTCAGCAGATTATTGATGCGCTGCAATCCCATCAAGATTATCTTAATGATTATTACAAAATAAAGATGTCTATAGCCATCAGAAATGGTCATGTGTACTTTGACCAATTTGGTCAATTCATTCAAGAAAAAAATGAAGAAGAAATCTGGTCTTCATTAGCGCAGCATCTTCAGACGGAAACCGCATCATATTTATTGTGTCTAACCGGTAACGCTAATTATGACAAAAATGAAGCAAATGAAATTGAAAGAGAGCGTAGTTTTTTCATAGACCAGATTGGACCTTTAATTGGCGTGAATGCCTGGTTCAAAGAGATTGGAGTAGATATTAAGAATAATGAACCTTGGGAAAATGAAGGCATAATGGCAGGTGTATTGGTTATCGGTCAACTGTTACCCAACGGGGAAATAGTACCGCTACAGGGCCTGAGACTTCAACCTTGCGGTTTTATCCAGGAGAAATAAGAAATAATAAAAGGAGGTTCGAATGTACAAAGAAGGGGACAAAGCACTTGTGATGGTAAAAGATAAAGACCTTTTAAACAAGATGAAAAAGTATTTGCTTAAGCGGTACTACCTGGTGGTGGAATCGGCAAAAGATATCTTTGAAGTCTATAAAAAATTTGAAAACGAAGACATGTCCTATGAATTGGTGATTATCGACGATACGGCAGCCGGCCTTCCCACGTCGGCCCATGCCTTCAAAACCCTGAAGGAAAAGTCTGAAACTATAGTACTGCATCTATCTACCCTGTTGGAGTTGGTGGACTCCAATTACAGCAGCCAATTAAGACAATTAAAAAAATACCCGGATGAGATTATGGAGGAAAAGGAAAACGAATTTGTGGGGAAGATATTGAAGGTTTACCGTCCTATCTTTTATTCCCCTTCGTTAGCGGACGTATATAAAGACTATTGCAAAACCCTGGTTGAAATAATCGATGTAGATAATTCCACCTGCGTGATGTTACGGCTGGATGAAAAGCCACTGAGAAGGGGAACAGTAATGGCCCAATACCCTGATATAGACCAGGAACCGTATGAAATCTCATTAGAAGGCAGCCAACAACTGAAAACCATGGTGGAGTATTTTAAACCCATTCACATCCCTGATTTAAATAAAGATGAGGCATTTAGAAGTGAATTATTGGAAAAATTCTCTTTTCCCTATGGTTCCGTGTTGATGGTGCCGATTGAAATGAATGGCATATGTCTTGGTTTTTTCAGTATGTTCACCCAAAAGACCAGGCGGTTGTATCGACTGGATGACATCGCTCTCAGCGTCTATACTGCCCAGGTAGCCGCCGGGGCTATTGTTCACAAATTTTTAACAGAGCATTTGCATGTCGATATGGACAGCAAGTTCAGGGAATACGTTGAAAATCCCAGTATTTTCCCGGGGAGAAGAAATTGATGTGGTTGATGGAAAGTCGTGAAGTGTGCAGTGGTGTCCCAGAACCTTGCAGTGGTGTCCCAGAAACGTGCAGTGGTCTTCCAGAACCTTGCAGTGGTGTTCCAGACACGTGCAGTGGTCTTCCAAGACCTTACAGTAGTGTTTGCACCGTTTGTTTTGTACAAAAAAATCAAATAAAACATAAAAGGAGATTTAACAATGGTTTATCTAAGAACAAGTATTCCAACATTTTTAGCGGACTCCAGGGCGTTGATCTATGGAGTGAAGGCTGATTCCTTTATCAAAGGGAGGATTTTGCCCTATAATGTGGATGAAACCCGTATAACCGAATATGTGGCTATCTATGACGCAGCGGAATTAGCAGAGAGCAAAAAATCAAAAGAGTTCGGTGAACAACTTGAAGCAAGCATAATATTTGAGAGAATATTTAAAGAGGCGGAAGCTTTATTCAGGAAACATAGGGATTTTCTAAAGCTGCTGCTGAAAGATGATATCGATAAGCAGAAAAAGCTTTTCCTGGTAGGTGTACCCAGGGCCAAAAAAATAGCGGACTTGCTAAAACACATGCGAGAAGTATATTTCAGAACGCTGGAGCATGATGAAGTGGTTACCGGTGTGGCACGGTACGGTATAACCAGGGAAGACCTGGAAACAGGGCTTCAAAAAGTAATCGAGGCCATGGATGCGAAAGAAAAGCACAACAGGGAAAAAGGTGACGCAGAAGATGCCACGCTTCTCAGGGATGATGCGTTTGAGAAATTGGACGATGTGGTTGATGAACTGGAAACCATTTTGTACTATGCCCTGGAAGACAGGCCCCAGCTTCTTGAAAAACTTGGAATCCCTGTTCTGTCACCCGGGTATAAAAGAAGAACTAAAAGTCAAGAAGAACAGAACCCAGAACCCGAAACCCCTGGAGAGGGAACTTAATAATTAGGTTCATTAAGAAAAAACAAGTGCGTGAAACTGGCCTGCCCCCTTTTTGTAAATAGCTCTCTACCATTTTTGAAATTGTTTTTAGCTGACTTACTGACTTCCTGTCCTCTGACCTTCTATCTTAATTGCCCGAAGGGCACCTTTTTGAATTTATTAAATCTTGCCAAAGAATTTCGTCCATGTTAAAATAACCCTGTGAAAAAAGGAGTCACTTTTCTGTAAAATTTTACCAGGTTAGGAGGGCAGCATGTTTGACGACAGCAATCTCAGAAACAGACACAAAAAAGCTGTGATCACAGCCGCAGCCATTATGATTACCCCATTGATATACGTTGTGGTAGCGGAACTTTTTTTAATAAACATCGAGTTTGGCGATATGGTATTTCCTCTCTACAGGAAGTTGAGGTATTTCCTGTGGGCTGCTGCGGCAATTGACGTCATCGTCATGTCGATTGTAAAAAACCTTATTATTTCAGGCGAAATAAAAATCAATACCAGTAAAGCCCAATTTCATGGAAAGATTGACGATCAAAGCAAAAGGGATCCTGAAAATGAATTCATTCAACGATTATATAGAGCACTGGTAATCTCCTTTGCATGTTGGGAAGCCATTGCCATGATCGGTTTCCTACTGTTTCTTTTAGGAAAGGATAGAACGGAGTTTTATGCGTTTATCGGGATTTCCTTGTTCCTGATGCTGGTTCATTTTCCCAAATATGACGATTGGGAAGGCAGACTGAAAGATTTTTTGAGTGAGTAGTGAATATAAAACTAAATTCACAATTGTATAATTATTACTCATTTCAGGACCAATTTATTCCCATCATTCCATTATGCCATTATTCCATTATGCCAACATTCCATTATATCATTATTTCTATTACTACTTCACGTCTTCAATATGTGGCATGAAAGTTGCATAGGGTGTTTCATGGAAACTAAAAAGAGAAACGAAAAGCGAGTTAGAAAAAATCTTTTAGTCTATACGGATGACGGTCGTTTTGACTTGCTGGGGGTAAGTTCCAATATTTCTAAAAGCGGTTTATTTATTGAATCTCCTTATTCTATTTCTTCGGATAGTGAGGTGTTGTTGGCAGTGGTTGTCGATGACGAACTTTATAGATTAAAAGGTGAGGTCAGGTGGGTTAAGCGCCCGGGAGACGAACATCCTGCGCATACTCCGGCGGGGATGGGCATTCACATCACCGAAGCGCCTGCAGAATATTTAAATTATGTGGAATATGCCAGGTATGAGACAAATTCCGGGGGCAGCGGTCTAAACGGCTCAACCGACTCATCATAAAGTTAAGGTCCAGCCCAGGGCAGCTCCAGCACCAGCCACAAGCTCCAGCTAAAAGCTGATGCTGGGGTTTGAAGCTGGCGCTGGTGCTAACTTCATCCGCAGTGGATGAATTGATTCACCAGTTCCTTCAAGGCGTCGGCATTACCAAAGAGTTTCTCACTCAAGTCTTTGTCGTTATGGGCTTTTAAATCGCTTGCCAGTTTATCGATCATTGGTGGGGGGAATATGCCGTGTTTTTCGTAAATTTCCCGGTCTTTAAGGAGCATTTCTGCGGCTTCGTAACAGGAGGCAGGGAGTCGTTTCAGACCCTGGCATTTGCTGGCGTCTGTAGTGACATAGAGGTCCCGGGCAATTTTAAGGGAATCCGGGCTCTCCAGTCCATGTAATGCGGCCACCGTCATGCCGGCCATTAACTGGTGAATATTGGCACTCCCGTCTGGACTCCGCAATTCCACAGTCTGGGTGTCCATGTGTTCTGTAACCTCATCCGGTTCATTGGGGTTGGCATCTTTAATCATGTTATCCACTCCCAGCCATCCCAGGGGAACCCGTACCAGGACCGATCGATTTCGGTCTCCCCAACAGATACATGTTGGCGCTTCCTGGTGGGGCACCAGCCTGACGAAAGAAGTGGGAACCGTATTGGCAAAGGCAGTCAGAGATGGTGCCATTTGCAGGTAACCGGCAATTAGTTTTTTCGCCGTATCACTGAGGCCATTTTTGTCTACCATCATATTTTTTCCATCTTTGACCAACCGGGAATGAATATGCATACCGCTGCCAGCATGGCCGACAATAATTTTGGGAGCATAACTAACTTCCAGGTTGTATTTATACGCCACCTCCCTGATGACCCACTTGGCCAGGACCAATTGGTCTGCCGCATCTTTAACAGGGGCGGGAAGGAACTCGATTTCATGCTGCACCATTTCGATATCATCATGGATAATATTCCCCACTTCTGCGTGACCGTATTTGACCTGACCGCCTATTTCACTGATGAGCTGCATGGCTTCCCTGCGAATGGCTCCCCACTTGGAAAACGGATGGGACTCATGGTATCCTTTCTGCTCAATGATGGGGTAAATGGCATCAACCTCGGATAAGAGATAATATTCCAGTTCCCCCAGGGCTTCAAGGGTAAAACCGGTCCTCTTTTTTAGAATGTTGTGGGCCTTTTTAACGATGTTTTCAGGGGAACTCTCCAAAGGCCTGCCTTCCCTGGTGTAGTAAGAACATAATAAATCCAGTGTGGGGACATCTGTGAAGGGGTTAACAAAAGCGGTTTTATAACGGGGGAACACGTAAAAATCACTGGAGGCAGCATCGATATATGAAAATAAATTGGAGCCGTCCACCCGCTCTCCGGTAGATAGGATGTGGTCCAGGTGAGCCATACTGTTAATAACAAAGTTTAAGGTCTTTAATCGTCCGTCTCCTCCAGTGTAGCGGAAGTTAAGCATCTTGATGTTATTTTTCTCAATAAACGTAATAATATCCTGTTTGGTAAAATCTTCAGGCGGTTTGTTTAGAAATTGCACCAATTTATTAGGATTTAACTTAACCTGATCGTCCATTTTATATTCTCCTTTTCCTGGAAATACTAATCATATAAAAAATTTGTCCAAAAAACAAGAGGAAGATTACATTTTTGTGGTTTACAAAACGTGATATTTTTGGTAAGATATTCTACCATTAAGTTTAAATATTTATTAGGAGGAAATTGTGAGTGTCACTAGAGAAGATAAGCAGAAGCTGATTGGACGATTTCAGCGGGATCACAAAGATACGGGTTCACCTGAAGTGCAAATTTCACTTTTAACCAAACGAATCCAGAATTTAACCGGGCATTTTAAAGTTCATAAAAAAGACAATCATTCAAGACGTGGATTATTAGGAATGGTCTCAAAAAGAAGAAAATTATTGGATTATCTAAAACGTAAAGATTATCAAAAGTACTTGAAAACAATCCAGGAACTGGACCTGAGAAAATAAATTCCTGTTGTGACGTTTTTAATTATTCCTGGGGGAGACCTTGTAGAGTGTCAAAAAGTATGATATGATAACGAGACGTGGATGTACAATTATGAAAATGTGTGAACGCTGCACATATGTGTGTATATGGGCGAATACATATGTGTATACTAAATATTTAAGGAGAATACGATGAAGAAAAAGGTTGAAATAGAAATGGACGGACATGTCCTTTCCATCGAAACCCACAGGTGGGCGAAACAGTCCAATGGTTCGGCAGTAATAACATACAAAGATAATATTTTGCTTGTGACTGCCAACATGAAAGATGAGATCAAAGAGGGGCAGGATTTTCTTCCCTTGATGGTGGATTTCAGGGAGAATAACTATGCTGCCGGGAAAATTCCCGGGGGGTTTTTTAAGCGAGAAGGAAAACCTTCTGAGCGGGAAGTATTGTTATCCCGGTTGATCGACCGCCCCATTCGGCCGATGTTTCCTGAAGGTTTTTTTAATGAAACCCAGGTGATCGCCATGTTATTGTCGGCGGATTTTAGTTTGGATTATGATTCCCTGGGAATCATTGGGGCGTCGGCGTCACTGTTGTCCTCTACTATCCCCTTTACCCCCCCCATCGGGGCGGTTAAAATCGGACACCGCAGTGACAATGGCGATTTTGTTATTAATCCCGGGGCGGACCTGATGAATGAAATGGATATGGTGGTCCAGGTGGCGGGAACAGAACGCGATATTGTGATGCTGGAAGCAGTGGGCGCTGAATTCACAGAAGATACCTTTAAAAAAGCTCTCATTATCGCCGGTGAGTGGATCAGCAAAATTTGTGAGGCACAAAAAGAACTGATAAACCCCGATAAAATCCCGGTTGAAATAAACCCTGAGATCGATGAAATTTATAATTCCCTCAGGGAAAAATATTACGACACCTTGAAACAAGCCATTTTCACCCAGGGAAGTAAATTGGAACGAGATAACAAAGTCAAAGCCGTCTACGATGAAGTTCTTGAACCCATAACCGAGGAAGAAGATGAAGAGAAAATTCTAAAATACAAGAATGCGTTTCATAAATTGGAATATGAAATATTCCGCCAGGCCATGCTCCAGGAGAGAAGACGAACGGATGACCGGGCCTTTGATGAGATACGGGAAATTACCATCGAGTTAGGAGTTCTTCCCCGGGTTCATGGGTCTGCGGTGTTTACCCGGGGTGAAACCCAGGCACTGGCTACGATTACACTGGGTTCCGAGGATGATGCCCAGCGTCTGGATGATCTCTCTGGCAACGGGGAATTAAAGAAGTTCATGCTTCATTATAATTTTCCACCCTTTTCAGTGGGCGAGGTCAGTTTCTTAAGAGGCGCAGGAAGACGGGAAATCGGTCATGGGAACCTGGCAGAAAAGTCCCTGAATCAGGTGTTACCCGATGAAGAGGAATTTCCCTATACCATTCGCCTGGTGTCGGATATCCTGGAATCCAACGGCTCCTCTTCCATGGCAACGGTTTGCGGCGGCACATTGGCATTGCTGGATGCCGGAGTTCCCATTAAAGCGCCTATCGCTGGAATTGCCATGGGGTTAGTTAAAGAAGGGGATGAATACATCGTGTTAACCGATATTGCCGGTTATGAAGACCATTTTGGGGACATGGATTTTAAAATTACCGGTACTCAGAAGGGAATCACTGCGGTTCAACTGGATATCAAAATCGACGGTCTCAGCGATGAAATTATCAATGATGCCTTAGAGGGCGCTAGAAAAGCCCGCCTATTTTTATTGGAAAAAATGAGAGAGGCAATCCCGGCCCCTGCCAAAACATTATCCGAATATGCCCCTGTCATTTTCCATATGAATATCAATACAGATAAAATAAAGGACCTCATCGGTCCCAGCGGGAAAACCATTAAAGGCCTGGTGGCGGAATTCAATGTAAAAATCAATACCGAGGATGATGGCAAAGTGACCATTTCTGCGCCCAATAAAGAAATAGGAGATCAAGTCATTGAAAAGATCAATGAATTGACTCAGAGTGCGGAAGTGGGTAAAATTTACAAAGGTAAAATTACCAGGGTAGAAGACTACGGTGTCTTTGTAGAAATTTTTAAAGGTTCCGTAGGCCTGGTTCATATCTCGGAATTGTCTCATCGCCGCATCGCAAATATCAGGGACCTGAACTTAAGGATTGGACAGGAAATGAAAACCAAAGTTATCGGTATCGATAAAGATGGCCGCATTAAATTAAGTAAACGGGCTGCCGAATATTACAGGTAAGATGAAAAGTAAAACCAAAGGATTTCATTTGCCAATCCGGGGATTTACGCTAATCGAACTCATTGTTGTCATCGTTATTGTTTCTGTACTGGCTGCGATAGCGATTCCCATGGTGGAAACATCTGTAAGGCGATACCAGGAAATAGAATTGCGAAGGGCCCTGAGAACCATCAGGACCGCCATCGATGAATACAAAAAATTTGTTGAAGAGAACAACGTTGAAATGGATGAGGAGACCTATAATTATCCTCCGAAATTGGAAGACCTGGTGGAAGGTATTGAATACAAGGACAAAAAAGGAGAAGAAAAAATTCAAAAGTTTTTGAGACGGATTCCCCTCGATCCCATGACCAATTCTTACGAATGGGGATTAAGGTCCTACCAGGATGATAGAGACTCCGAGAGCTGGGGTGGTGAGAACGTGTACGATGTATATACCAAGTCCCAGCGTAAAGCCCTGGATGGTGTTACATATTACAAAGAATGGTAACTTATTTCAATAATTCTTTAATTTTTTCTTCCAGGCCTTTTGGGTCACCCGAACCGACTTTGATATCCGTTACAATTCCCTCTTTGTCAATTAAAAACAGGGCCGGAATACCCCGGACGCCATAAGTTTCAAAAACACCGCCGGCATCGGAAATAGCGACAGGATAAGTGATCTTGTACCGCCTGGCAAATTCATGGATCAGACTTATTTCTACTTCTTTCGGGACGTTGTCTTTGTGCCGGGTATCATCGCTGTAGCTTCCGTAAATTTTGCTGATCCCAATCACCACTAACCCTTCATCTTTATACTGGTTGTAGTTCTTTAATAACAGGGGGATCATCCTGCGGCTGGGTTCAGACCATGGCGCCCAAAAAACGATCACAACCGCTTTTCCCTTAAGGTCTTCTAAATTTAAAGGTTCGCAGTTGATCCAGGTCTCAGCAGGTAACTCAGGAGCCGGAGCACCGATCATTTTTATTCGCTTCAAGGCAGTTCTCAGTTGACCCCTACCCTGCTCAGTGGTAAATTCCGCTGCGGCTTTCTCAAGAATTTCAATTCCCTTTTTCAGATTGTCTCTATCTTTTTCAATTTCCGCCAAGTATTTGTAGGTCAGGGCTTTGAAGTTTTCATATTCTTTTGAGTTACCCACAGCGTTGATAAATTTAAGGGAATACTCCTCTTTGGTTTCCATTTTCTTAGATGAAAATGCCAGGTCCAACAATACCCAGAAATAGCTCTTATTTTTTTCGACACTGTCTTCGATTTCCCGAAACAGCGGCAGAGCTTCGTCAATTTTATTCTCCTCCAGGAGCAGCCGCACGTTTTCAAACTTGGCCTGGTTAGCAACCGGTGACTGACGTTGAATCAACTCATCAAATACTCTCACAGCATCCCTCTTTTTTTTCAGGTCTGAAAGTACTTTCCCTTTTAATAGTTCCAATTGATCATCAGGGGCTGCATTTTTTACTTTCTCAAGCAGCATTTCCAGGCTCGTGGTATGCTCTTTTATTAACTTCTTATAGGCATTCCGGGTTTTTATTGTTTTCGCCTTTTCTTCAACGTTTTTGTGTAGTGATTCGTATTCCGCCTGTAAGTATGACGATTGCTCCTCTTCTGCCAACAAAGAGAAATTAAAACGCATTGTCATCGACACAAACACCAATAACGTTGAAATTAAAATCAACCATAGTTTGTTCATTCTAGACCTCAAATCACCTCCCTATCTCGCTCTTCATCCAGCTTGCGGATCACCTCTTTGACTCGCTGCAGCTGCTTCATATCTGCCACCAATACGCCGTTTTGTGTGTTAATAACGACTACATTTTTTAACCCGATAGCAGCCACTGGTTTGTCAGTGGTGGAGAATAACATTGTGTTTTCCGAATCAATCAGGATATTGTTGTTTCTCTCCACCACATTATTGTGATCATCTTTCGTTTTTAGCTGGTAAACCGTAGACCAGGAGCCCAGATCGTTCCAACCAAATTCCGCTTTGAACATCTTAACTTCGGGGAGTTTTTCCATCAAGGCATAATCGATGGATTCCGGTTTGATATCACAGAAAATTTCATAAAATGATAGTTTGTGATGAAAGACTTTTAACAGTTCTGTGTATTGAATGAAGTAGTAGGGTGCATACTCACCTAAGAATTCTTTAAAATACTTTAGCTTGTAGATAAACATCCCGGAGTTCCAGTAATAATTTCCCTCTGCCAGGTATTGTTTAGCCACCCCCATTTCCGGTTTTTCTTTGAACTCAATCACATCGAAAAATTCAGTTACGCCTGTTTCAGAAGAAATCTCCCGGTTGAATTTAACGTACCCATATCCTGTATGGGGGGCATTGGGTTTTATACCGCAGGTGATGATGCATCTATTATCGGCAAAGTTCAGGGCATCCTGCATTTGAGCGGCAAATATGTTGGTTTCCGGGATATAGTGATCCGAAGGAACCACAACCACATTGGCATCCGGATCGATTCGAGACAGGTAAATATTTGACAGTATTAGACTGGGTGCTGTATTCCTGGGTGATGGCTCCGTGATAAAATTCGCCTGACGAAATCCCGGGATAGCATCCATAACCAATCCCAGGTACCTTATATCCGCTACAATATAGATATTCTCTTCGGGAATAAACATATTTAGCCGATCATAGGTTTGGGTGATTAACGGTTCTCTGCCGACAATATTTAAGAATTGTTTGGGATACTCTTCCGTACTCCACGGCCAGAACCGGGTTCCCTGCCCGCCTGCTAAAATTAATCCAAAATATTTTTTGCTCATACTATTTCTTATCATAAATTTAGGAAAAATACAATATCTAAACGAATATAAGTTTAAATTTTTAGAGTATTGGAGTATGGGAGGCCCAGTACTCCAGGTTTTGACTTATGGTGTCTTGACATTTTGTCTCCAATCCATTATGATGATGGGTAACCTGCAGAGAATGGTTGAAATGGAAGAAAACAACGATAAACGCAGCAAGATAAGCAGAAAGAAATTCTTAAACCTGTCTACCCGGGAGATACAGCGCCTGGTCATACAAAAAAACAAACCCCGAACAGGGATTTTCCTGGCTGATGGGAATCGACGACTGGTAATGACGTTGACTGGCTTAACTCCTGGTACGGATGCGGATGGTTTTTACCATGAGTATTTAAAAATTGTGACCCGGTATTTCAGGGAAAATCTAAAGGTTTTTTTCGATTACGGGTTAAACACACTGTTTTTCCCGTTATTTGGGCCTTCCCTCCTGGAGAGAGAGAGGGCATACAGGGAATTGGTGATACCTGAGCTTACCGATGTCTTATTTAAGAGTGAAACGTGGTTCAATTTTTACAAAAAATACGATATCCGCATCAAACCTTATGGGAATGTAAAGAGATTGGACCTGGAATTTCCCGGCCTGGATTTAGCTGGAAAAGTCATGCAAATGGCAGCTCTTACGTCCCGGCATCAGGCACATACACTTTATTTTGGCTTTTTCTCCACCACCTGGTTGGGGATTGAAATGATTCAGCAGGTGAATAACTTTATGAAATCGCATGGATGTGAACCGGGACGAAAGCAAATGATCGAACTCTATTATGGGGAAGATGTTCCACCTGCTGACTTTTTTATTAATTCAACCCGGAACGCCGGACTGGGAGCTTTACCCCCCTTAATAAGCGGAAAAGAAACCAAAATATACACCATGGTTTCCCCGGGAATTTTAGCACTTAACCGGGAAACCTTCCGAAATATTTTGTACGATTTACTCTTTTGCAGAGAGCCAACAAAAGCAAAAGAACCGGAAAGCAGCGAATATACGCCCGATGAAGATTTTTCCCGGGAACTGGAAGCGTTGAAAGAGTTTTATCGGTTACACCAACAGACCGTTATCGGCCAGGGAAAACGAATCGGTAAATTTTGGGTGCTAGATGTGTGATGAATGACAAATGGGGAAAAGAAGGAGGAAAAAAGATGGCACATCATCCTGAAGGTGAATTTGTCAGGATCCCCAACCCTTATACGTATGATATTAAAGAAGGGCGGACGTATTACAACAAAGCGGTTACCCAAATAATAAAACAGGAATTTGAAACAAAACCGCCGCGAAAAATTGTTTTTATCCAGGGAAGTGAAGGATCCGGTAAATCCAGTACCCTGGAGCGAATAAAAAATGACCCTGAGATCCTGGGAGAAAAATATACGCCCATTTACGTTCACTCAAACCGTGTCATTTCAGGTAGAAATGATGATCTTTTATTAAATTTGTATGAATGTTTGAAAACATCCATTGATGGATTTGGTATGCAAATATTCTCTGACACTGTGGATGCGATAAGGGCCAAAGTTAGCCTGGAGGACCTCCATCATTTTCTTTCTACTCTTGAACATTATATTAAACAGAACCATGCGATCATCTTGTTGATGTTTGATGATTTCGATGAATTTTTTGAGCAAGAAAACATCCGGGAGCAAATTAGAGTTATCCGGTTTTTTAAAGAGTTCTCAGATGAATCGGAATATGTGAGGATCATATTGAGTGGGCGGAGGGACCTTCACGAACTCCTGGACCAGGAGTTAGACTCTTGTTTGCATGACGTATTAACCATAAAAATGAAAGTTTTTGACACACGGGAGTTTTATAAAGCCATTACCGAGCCGGTTAAGGATTGGGTCACCTATTCCCCCCAGGCCCTTGAAGAGATTCGCAAGATGACCGGTGGAAATTTATATTGCCTGCAATTGCTTTGTCATTATATTATTTCTTACCTCAATACCCAGGAGAAGAATACATGTGACAGCGAAGATGTTGCCCATGCGGCTGAATTGACAATCAGGGATGAACGAGAGGATTTCAACCACTTTTGGGAACGGTTGTCAGTTGAGGACAAACTGGTATGCTCAGCGATTATGGATGAACATGTGGTTAAGAAACGGGGATTACATTATTTTATCGAGCAGTCCTCTCTTCTTCACAACGTATTTAAACCGGAGGTTCTTAATGATATTCTCAATCGCTTATACACTTATGATTTCATATTAAAAATGGAAGGCAGACGTTTCGAAGAATTTCCGTTTAAAATACCACTGTATGGATATTGGCTTCGCAAAGAACACCCGTTTGTCAGAACCGTGGTGGAACATTTTGATGCCATCGCCCGGGACAAGGATTTTCCCGCTCTAGGGGAAATTGTCAAGGAAATACCCAAAGAGTGGTTCCCCCATGACCGGCAGAATACCATCGAATTTATCCGGGAGTGGTTCAAAGTCAAAACCAAACTGAAAGAATCCGGTCGTATCCATTGGCAAGAAACCGAAGAACTTTCAAAAAAAACCTGTCGAATATTGGATTTAACAATAAAAGAAAGAGCTCTTCCCGGTTTGGACTATTTTACCATCGATTTTAAGCGATTAAATATCGGTAGTATTGAAGAAGCCCTCCTTTTAATCCAGGACAGATTAGAACCGGAAAAGGATGATATTCAACACCTCAGGGATATCATCTTGACGTATGCGAGTTCTACCAAACCCTGTTTGTTTCTCTGTTTAAACAGAAATGAGAAAATCGACGAATTGGTACAAAAGACATTTTTAAACATCATCTTGATCGATAATAACGACCTCAAAACCATCTTGTTTTCATCACGTCCGCTGCAGGCATTGAAAGAGATACTCTTTCAACGAATTTCCAGCAGTCAAATTTCTCCTTACCAGACAGATGGTCCGGCCATCACCACATTCTACGGCAGGCAGCGGGAACTGAGGATGATACTTGGCACCACCAATCGAAGTTTTACCATTGTGGGTGCCCGTAAAATCGGCAAATCCTCCCTGTTGGCCAGGATTAAAAACGAACTGGATGATATGGGAGCATATTCGGTCTTTATGGACCTTGAGAGTCCTTCCAACCCGGACTATACATCATTTTTACAGCGAATGGAGTTGGAAATGAGTCGTCTCTTGAAAACGGATTTCCATTTTGAGAACAATATCGATAAATTTTGCAATACCGTCAAACAATTTTCCTTATGGGACAGGAAATTGATTGTTATTTTAGATGAGATCGATGAATTATTACTTTTTGATAAGAGGCAGGATTACCGGCTAATAAAGAGCTTTCGTTCACTGTTTCAGGAAGGATACTGTCAATTCATCCTTTCGGGATTTGAAGTGCTTCAAAATGTGAAACGGGATTTTCATTCTCCCTTTTTCAATTTTTGTGAAGAGATGCAACTGGGGCCTTTGGAAAAAAAATTTGCCATGGATTTGATTACGGAACCCATGGCCAACATCGGTATTAGTTATGAAAACCCCGAAGATAGAGAACTCATTTTGGGGTATACGTCTCACCATCCCAATTTGATCCAATTTTTCTGCAAGCATTTAATCGAAAAGTTGGATGAAAACGAGGATACCACAAAGAAGCGACTTATTACTGGTACCGACATTAAAGATTTATACAATTTTAAGTATGATAATTATGTGATCGATAATTTTTATATGTTTTATCTTGACCTGGGTAACCTGGAAAAATTGGTTGTAATCCTTCTATTAGATTCCTATCCCCATGATGTTGTTTTCTCCATTGACCTGGTAAACCAGAAACTCATGTCTAATGGGATCGATCTTAGTGAGGGCATCATCCACAGGACCATTCAAAAATTAATTCTGCGGTTTATCTTATTGGATAAAGGAAAAGGGACCTATACATTTGCGCTTCCGCACTTTCCTGAGATTTTAAAAAGTAGAGTAAGCGGAGATTTAAAGAGTTCCCTGCTTAACCGGGTCAAGGAGGGAGATTTGGGAAAATCGGTATGAACGATGAAAGACGCAAAGATGTTGAAAAAGGTTGTTTTCAATTTTATTATCCCGGTGGCTGTCCTGGTTATTATTCTATTGGTCTTCTTCAGCGATATCTCCATCCATGATATCAAGACAAATTTTTTGAAGATTCCTGTTGTTTATTTACTGGCTTTTATTCTACTTTCCCTTCTGGGTACATACATAAGGGCATTGAAATATCATATCCTGCTCTCCAAAAAACTGCACTTTGGCGATATTTTCCTGATCACACTGGTCAGGAATTTCTCCGTTGACTTGCTGCCGGGACGCGCTGCCGCCTTGATCTTCTATTCCTGGCTGACAAAGAAAAAAGGCATCGCCCTGGAAGAAGGCGCCTCCAGCTTCGTGGTTTCTGTGTTCTACGATGCCCTGGCCCTTTCCTTTATGCTGGGAGGCTTGCTTTTCTTCCTTAAAACCGAGGTGAATCAATGGTTCATTTACATCGCCGTGGCTGTCATCTTCACCATCTCCATTGTCATGATTTTTTTCGCCGAATATATGTTCCGTTTTGCTTTAGAAAAAAAGTTGATCAGCCGCTTTCAAAAATTAGAACGTGTAGTTAAAAAAATCTATAAATACCTGATTGAGCACAAAAAAAGTTCGGAGCGGTTCCAGGTGTTCCTGCTCAGCCTGGCTACCCGGATCGTCAAATACCTGTTTATGTTTATTCTTTTTGAAGGGGTGGTGCACCTGGGGTTTGGCTTGGATAACTTTTCACGGTTCAGTTTCGGTTTGGTCGGTACGGAATTGTCTTCATTATTTCCCATCCAGGGACCTGCCGGGTTCGGCACCTGGGAACTGGCATTTACCGTTATTTTCGAAGCCCTTAAAATCCCGGCGGAAAATATTAAAGAAGCAGGATTTGTGATTCATATCACCACCCAGGTGTGGGAATATTTTATCGGTCTCCTGGCATTGGCATATTTATTTTTTTATAAACCACGAAGGCACGAAGGACACGAAGAAAAAGAAGAAAAAAGTCAACCATAAGACGTATTTAATCGTTTATAAGAAAGAAAAATAGCCACTAAGGACACAAAGGAAGCACGAAGAAAAAAAATTTAGACAGCGAAGGGCTCAGTCCCTGTTTACTTCTTACTTCTTACTTCTTACTTCTTACTTCCTACTTCCTACTGCCTACTTCCTACTGCCTACTTCTTACTTCCTACCCATAAATCTGGGTCCCAGCCGTAACCGATAAACACATGTTCACCGGTGCTGATTTTTCGGACGTGCATTTTAGTATCACCGCGGCTGCCAAACATATGAGCCGCAAAATCCGGGTGATTGGACCAGTTCAACCGGTACAGCTCCTCTCCCGGCGGCGGCTGGAGATCGCCCAGGAATTTACCGGTTGAGGCATCATAAATCTTGTAACGGGTATGAGGTACCGGCAGCCAGGCCGCACGATCATCCGGCGAAGCACAGGGACGACAACTTTGCCCTTCCGAAATTTTAATACCTTTGACAGAACCGCCAAAAGGCGTCGTATAAATATTGGAACCGTCGTCGTAAACTACGTATCTACCGGTTCCGGTGATTTCGCAGTGCTTTTCTACATCCCCTCCTCCATAAGCGGTTTTAACAACAGAAGGATTGGAAACGTTTACAAGGATAACATTTTCTTCTTTAGAGGGGCCTACCACCCAATCGATATTGTTTTCACGATACCAGCTCCACCGGGTTTCATCAGAACAATCCATCAGCTCGTTGAAAATCGCTTTTTTATTGCCTTTTTCATCGGATACGAATATTTGACCATTGTAACGGTAAACAAACCGCTTACCATCCGGTGACCATGACGGCCGTGGAGATTTGCCCCGAAGCCGTCTGCCTGGTGCACCGGCCACCACTGCGCCAGGGACTTCTTTTTCAACACCGGTGGTTAAATCAAGAATAAATAGCTTTGGAGGCCGGGCAAAAACTACTTTACCCTTGCGATTCCCTGACAGGGCGGACCATTCCTTGACGATTTTGTTGACGGATGTCTCAATTTTTTCTCCTGGTTCTTCAATCCCTAAGTAATTGGAATAAAGGTATAAAAAGAGGAATACACATATAACACCCAGTCCCAACAGCGCAGCCCAAAAGACGATTTTTCTTACAGGTATCTTTGTCATGTCTCCACAGTTTATCAAATCATGGCGGAAATATCAATACGTAGATAAATCCGACAGCAATTCTAATTTTAGCCGCGAACGTACACGAAGGTTTTTTTTCTTTTTATTTTTAGCCACGAAGTTACACGAATTTACACGAAGAAAAGAGCTTTAAAAAAACGCTGATGCATCTGAAAGTCTTCAAAAATTATTTTTGCTGAAATGATTTTCTTGATATTGATATTCCGTTTAAATTGTGTTATGATTTTTGTACTTTATTGGCCGGGGTGGCGGAATTGGCAGACGCACGGGACTTAAAATCCCGGGGGCCAAAAGCCCGTGGGGGTTCGATTCCCCCCTCCGGCAGTNNAAAACTAAGAGCGAATAAGGTCCCAGGTAACTTATTCCCCAATAGCGATAATAAAACTGGTGATTTTTTTCTTCCCTGCCTGGTGATACTTGTAGCGTGATAGCGTGTTTCGAGGTAGCGAGGTAAAGTAGGGGAAAAAAGAAAAAAAAGTTCCGGGACCTGAAGAATAAATTACCAGGTAAGTTATCACTTAAGGTCGTAGGAATATTTTGGTCCCCAAAATATTTTTTCATTTTTGGGGCTTAATTGGGAAAGATTTCGGCTCAGCCAATCTGTCAATAGCGGGCAAGTCTCTTTTAGCTGCCCGCAAAAATTTTTATCGTACTCTTTTCAGCGAAAAAAATTTTTGTTTACGTGGTTTCTATTGACTGATTGGGGGAGTCGAAATATAATCCTTCAGGCCCCAATGAGGAAGTCAGGATATCTTTTCTACCCATAGATTTTTTGTAGCGAAAGAAAACGGAAAAACGGGGACAAAAACGGTGACAGGAAAGAATAGCCAATCGCTGCTTCATTTAAAATCACTCAAATTTTGCCACTTTATGGGAAAAGTGGCTAGATTTTGAATCAAAAAAATTTTCTCAAAAATTGACATAGCGGCACTTTTTTGATATATTTATTACCAGGTAAAAAAGTATGAATACGAATTTTATTATCGAAAAATTAACCAGTCGTTTTCAGCACGGTGAACATTTCACCAGGGAGGAGCTTTTTGATTTTTATAAACGCTTCGAACCAGATTTAAAGCTGGGAACTTTCGGATGGCGTATATACGATTTGAAGAAAAAAAACATTATCGAATCGACGCGTAAGGGTGTCTATACTATTTCCGGCAAACCACACTTCATACCTGAGGTCAACAAGAAAATCCAAAAAATCAATTCTTTTATAAAGAAAAATTTTATAGAACTCAATTATAATTTATGGTCAACCGGGTGGTTAAAAGAATTTACCGTTCTCCAGGCTGCCAATGAAATGATAATCCTGGAAACAGAAAAAGATTCAATGGAATCTGTCTTTTACTATTTGAAAGATCAACCGTTTAAAAACATATTTCTCAAACCCGATAAGAATCTAATGGGAAAATATATTTCGGAAGAAAGCGAAGCCATCATAATAAAACCAATGATAAGCCGTTCGCCGGTTCAACCGGTAAAAAAAATATCTACAGCCACCCTTGAAAAAATCCTGGTGGATATATTTTGTGATGAAACAATTTTTTATGCATACCAGGGGAGCGAAATGATTAACATTTATAATCATGCTCTAAAAAGATATTCGATTAACTTTTCAATGTTGTTTAATTATGCAAGGCGAAGGAGGAGATTAGAGGCTTTAAAGGCTTTTATGCAAAAACATTTGAGCTCTTCCCTGCAGGGACTGGTAAAATGATATTATCAGAATCCTTTAGCAGAGAATGGATCAATCAGTTCCGGAATTGGAAGGAATTTTCAAAAATTAATCCTCCGGTTTTAGAGAAAATGATTCATGCCCTTGCATTGGTACAAGCGTTAAAATTAGCGGGGATGCATTTCACTTTTAAGGGTGGGTCAAGCTTGATATTACTGCTGGAAAAACCGGGAAGATTTTCCATAGATATCGATATCACAACAACTCATTCCAAAGATGAACTGGAAAGAATATTTGCCAAAGTAATTGGAAACTCCCATTTCACAAAATATGAATTGGATGAAGATCGCAGTTATAAAGAGGGGGTACCCAAAGCGCATTACGGATTTTCATATCAATCGGAATTCAATAAATCGGCGAATTACATTTTGTTGGATGTTCTATTTGAGAAAACCCTTTATCCTGAGGTGATTGAGGTCCCGATTGAAAGTCGATGGCTAAAAACAGA
>JABAOF010000512.1_pt8 | contig 19329 bp, 13 predicted proteins | sample 7062171 | NCBI WGS metagenome assembly JABAOF01 (sample SAMN14538628, study PRJNA623070) | marine sediment metagenome | biome: marine biome [ENVO:00000428]; feature: marine pelagic biome [ENVO:01000023]; material: deep marine sediment [ENVO:00002113] | place: India: Gulf of Khambhat ...
GCAAAGACACAGGACACCTGACGTATGCGAAATTACAGTATGACTCCATTCTGTGTGGCACAATCTCAATATGAAATTAACCATTAGCATATCCACTCTGATACTCTTGGGAGTATTCGCAGCGGCCTGCGCGCCTGCGTTGGGCGCGACGGAGAACAACACTGACGAACCAGATGAGGTTGAGTATGAAATTGTGACTCTACTCCCGAAGGACGCGATACCCTCCATCGACAATCCCCAGTTCTACGACGTTGAAGAAGCTGATAAGGAGTACGCTCCGACAGAGCAGGTTCTTGGTGTTATCTTTGAGGGAGAAGCGAGAGCCTACTCAACCAACATGCTCTCCCGACACGAGATTGTGAACGATGTCGTAGCTGGACACTCCATCGCAGTGACCTGGTGACCGCTCTGCTTTACGGGAATCGTGTATTCCCGAGAGGTCGGAGGCGAGCTCCTAGAGTTCGGTGTCAGCGGGAAACTGATCATGAACGTATTGGTGATGTATGATCGCCAGACGGATTCGCTCTGGAGCCAAATCCTTGGTGAAGCGGTAGAAGGGGAATTGAAAGGACAGAAGCTGGAGTTCCTACCTGCCTGGCAGACCACGTGGGAGGATTGGAAGACACGTCACCCTGAGACCAAGGCTTTAATCAAGGGATATGAAGGTTTACGAGATCCCTACTTCAGTTACTATGTTTCGGGTCAGGCCGGGGTATTGGGAGAAACGGTTCAGGATGATCGACTTGAGAGGAAGGATTTTATCGTAGGTGTGGCATTGGGAGACGCGGCTGTAGCTTATCCATTCAAAACCCTGGATGAGCAGCTCATAATCAATGACGTTATCGATGGAAAACCTGTGCTTGTTGTATTCGATCCGAATCACGACAGTGGAGTAGTCTTTGAGAGGCAGGTAAACGGACAAACACTTACATTCACCATCCTTGAAGGTCTTGAAATCATGGATGAAGAAACGGGAACCCTTTGGAATGGGCTGACGGGTGAAGCGCTCTCAGGTGAGTTGGCTGGTACAGAGCTCAAGAGAGTTAAAAGTACCCGCTCATTCTGGTTCGGATGGAAGGATTTCTACCCAGATACAAAGGTCTATGGGCTGGAGAATGGAGACTAGGCGCTTTGGCTCCGCCAGAGCGAAGGAGACTAGAGACTAGAGACTAGAGATTAGTAAACAGTAGATAGATAACAGTTCAGCTTTTAGCTACAAGCCCGAAGCTTTTACCTAATATAGGATCAATTACGGAATAATGATTTACTGGTTCCAAATTACCTTTTACTCATCCACCTATTCACACATCGACAGGTTGCTTGATTAACTGCTCCCTGATCCCCGATCCCCTGATTACATATCAACTTATCCACACATCAACCAATTAACTGATTTCCTGTTCACTGATTCCTTCTTGACTTCTTGACGTATCTACACTTTGACCCATTGACTTCTTTCCTCACAAAGCAGTCTCCAGCCACTCTTGTCTCATCGAATTGACATACGCCTCCCGTGCATGGTACACTAATTGATGAATTAGGGTATTTAGGGTAAGGAATACCTAATATCTCATCCAGAGAGGTGGAGGGACCGGCCCAAGGAAGCCTCGGCAACCCCGCAAGATGCGGAAGGTGCCAAATCCGGCAGGCGTCGAAATCCATCGGACAGCCTGGAAGATGAGGGATGGGGATCGCGGAATTGACCAACCTCTCTTCTGGAGAGGTTTTTTCTTGACATCGAGAAATGATTGAACCGTTTACATATTCAACCATGGTGTGATAGGTATGGCGAAAAATAGAACATACACCAACAGGCGATATCTTGATGCGCTTGAGCAAAGCGTCCTTATTTTTGATGGAGCGATGGGGACCAGCTTGCAGACGATGAATCTGACAGCCGAGGATTTCGGGGGAAGAAGGTATGAAGGCTGTAATGACTATTTATGTGTAATTAAGCCCGAAGCTGTCAGGGAGGTTCACCATACCTTTTTAGAGGCTGGAGCAGACGTCGTTGAAACCAACACATTCCGGGCCAACCGCATCACATTAGCTGATTTTGAATTGGCAGATCAGGTCTACGAAATCAACTTCGCTGCCGCGTCACTCGCAAGAGCAGAAGCCGATCAATTCTCCACGGATGATAGACCGCGTTTCGTCGCAGGTTCAATGGGCCCATCCGGAAAGCTACCCTCTGCAAACGACCCAGATCTGTCAGACGTGACTTTTGAAGAATTACAGGATGTCTTCCGTGAACAGGCCGTTCCGCTCATCGAGGGCGGCGTTGACCTTTTACTGATCGAAACCTCCCAGGACTTGATGGAGGTTAAAGCTGCGATCGCCGGGGTTCAGCGAGCCTTTGAAGACACAGGACGTCGCATCCCGCTGCAGGCGCAAGTAACCTTGGATACCTCAGGCAGAATGTTGTTTGGGACTGACATTGCTACGGCACTCACAGCGATTGAGCGGTTACCCATCGATGTCTTCGGCTTGAACTGCTCAACAGGTCCTGAGCACATGCGTGATCCCATCCGTTATCTTGGAGAACATGCATCATTACCTATCTCATGCATTCCGAATGCTGGGCTTCCACTCAACGTTGATGGTCAGGCAGTTTATCCATTAAAACCAGAAGCATTCACTTCGGATCTACAAGAGTTTGTCAAAGCTCACGGTGTGGGCATCGTCGGAGGTTGCTGCGGCACTACTCCCGATCATATTCGTCTCTTGGCGAACGCTATTCATGGTCATGACAGTCCAGAGCGCCCGGAAATGGGAGAGCCTCGGCTGGCTTCGGCGTTCCAATCGATCCCAATGCACCAGGAGCCACGACCTCTACTGGTCGGCGAGCGTATCAATACGCAGGGATCTCGAATGGCAAAGCGGTTCCTGATGGAGGGCGATCTTGATGGCATTGTCGAGCTAGCTCGATCCCAGGTGGACAAGGGTGCCCATGCCCTGGATATATGCGTCGCGCTTACCGAACAGAGCGGCGAAGATGAACGAATGCAGGAGGTGGTGCATAAACTTTCGATGAGTGTCGAGGCACCGCTCGTCATTGACACGACGGAAGTTGAGGTCATGGAGGCCGCCTTGGAGGTCTCACCAGGACGCTGCATTCTCAATTCCATCAACCTCGAATCTGGACATGAAAAGGCCGAGCGAGTCATTGAATTAGCCGAGCGGTATGGTGCTGCGGTCATGGCGCTAACTATCGACAAGGACGGAATGGCCAAGACAGTAGATCGGAAACTTGAGATCGCCCGGCGCATTCATGCACTCGCCACGCAAGAACATGACTTGCTCCCTGAAGATCTGATCTTCGATCCGCTTACGTTCACTTTGGCGACTGGTGATGAGGATTATGTTGATTCTGCTAATGAGACCCTCGAAGCCATCCGGCGGATCAAGAACGAATTGCCGGGGGTTATGATATCACTGGGCGTCTCAAACATATCCTTTGGTTTGAACAATCGTGCCCGTCAGGTCATAAATAGCGTGATGCTTTATCATGCTGTCCAGGCTGGACTGGACATGGCCATCGTGAATCCAGCTCATATCACACCATACGCTGAAATTCCAGAGGCTGAGCGGGTGCTTGCTGAAGATCTTCTATTTAATCGCCACTCGGATGCGCTTCAACAAGTCATTGAGCATTTTGAGAAAGGAAGTGACAAAGACTCGGTGAATGGAGTCGAGCAGGATCCAACCAAGGGAATGTCGGCAGAAGAACGAATCTATTGGCGGATCCTGCACCGGCACAAGGAGGGTGTCAGGTCTGATATCGACGAAATCCTCCAGCAGTACCCTGAGCATCTTCGTTCTCAGGGTGCTGTAATAGTGCTTAACGATGTGCTCCTCCCAGCTATGAAGGAGGTTGGTGATCGATTTGGTGCTGGTAAGCTCATTTTGCCATTCGTACTGCAGTCAGCGGAGGTGATGAAGATCGCCGTCGCGCATTTGGAGCAATTCCTCGATAAACAGGATGGAGTGGGTAAAGGGGTCATCGTACTGGCGACGGTTTATGGGGATGTGCATGATATCGGAAAGAACCTGGTTAAGACCATCTTATCCAATAACGGTTATACAGTTCATGATATGGGTAAACAGGTTCCGGCGAACGTCATCATCGATAAATCCGTTGAGATGAATGCTGATGCGATTGGATTGAGCGCATTATTGGTGAGCACGAGTAAACAAATGCCATTGATCGTCAATGAGCTTCACCGGCGGGGGCGTCAGATCCCAGTGCTAATCGGTGGTGCAGCCATAAATAGGCGCTTCGGACGACGAATCACGTTCACCGAAGATGGAGAGCCCTATGCAGGTGGAGTTTTTTACTGCAAGGATGCATTTGAGGGTTTATCCGTCCTTGACCAACTTCAGGAAGCAACAACGCGGGAACAGCTACTTCAGGATCACTTGACCGAAGCAGCAAGAGAAAAGGGAAAAATCGAAGTTGAGAAGGTTGTCACCGTCGGTAGATCGGAACAGACCACGGTAACCATCCCGCAACCGCCATATTGGGGGTCACGCGTAGTTGAGCAGATGCCGCTTGATTCTGTCTTTCATCTTATTGATCGGAAGGAGCTTTTCCGGCTTTCGTGGGGAGCGAAGAACACCCATGGCAACGCATGGGAGCAGTTGCAAGAAGAATTCGAGGAAAGACTTGAGCGGATGAAGAAGGAGGCACTGCACGAAGGTTGGCTCAAAGCTCAAGGTGTATACGGTTTTTGGCCCGCACTCTCCGATGGAAATGATTTAGTCATCTACGATCCGCGAGTCATTGAGACCGGGCGTCGCGATGAACTCATGCGATTCGAATTTCCGCGACAGGCCTCTGGTGAGCGATTATGCCTCGCTGATTATTTTGCCCATGTTGATTCAGACCTTTTTGACGTCGTGGCTTTCCAGGTAGTGACTGTGGGATCGGAGGCGAGCGAGAAGGTTGAGCGCCTGCAGGAGGAGGGTGATTATGCAGAGTCATACTTTGAACATGGGTTAGCTGTGCAGACCGCGGAAGCAGCTGCGGAATTCTTACACCGGCATATCCGCCGTGAACTCTCATTGGGAGAGGATCAAGGAAAGCGTTATTCATGGGGATATCCTTCGATACCTCAGTTGCAGGACCATGAAAAGGTATTTTCTCTCCTGCCAGCGGAGTCTGCATTGGATATGAGCCTTTCACCAGCATGGCAACTCATTCCTGAGCAGTCTACTGCTGCCATCATCCTCCATCATCCCGAATCGAAATATTTCAGCATCGGCGTGAGCCGAGTTGAGCAACTTATGGCCAGCGGTGAGGATTAGGATGATGAACCATTCTAAGAGGAGGAATGTTGATCACCCACTATATAAGTGGCTTGAGCGGGGAGACGTCGTGTTGGCAGATGGTGCCATGGGCACAGTATTGCATGCATCCGGATTAAGCCTCGATACCTGTTTTGATGAGACCAACATAACAGATCCAGTTAGAGTAGCCGAGGTCCATCAAGCGTATGTCGATGCTGGGGCGCAAATCATCGAAACGAATACATTTGGCGCCAATCGCTACAAGCTCGCTGCCTATGGACTCGAAGAACGGCTGGATGAGATTAATGCTGAAGCTGTCGCAATCGCGAAAGCCGCTATCGCGCAATCTGAGCGCGAAGTGCTTGTCGCGGGCAGTATAGGTCCATTAGGAGTACGTATTGCTCCTTATGGTCGCATCAAGCTGGAGCAGGCATTCGTGGCATATCGTGAACAAGCTGCAGCGCTGGTCGATTCAGGGGTCGATCTTCTCATACTTGAAACACAATATGATCTCGCTGAGATCCAAGAAGCGATCCGGGCTGTTAGATCTGTTACCGATCTACCCATCATCGCCACGATGACCTTCACGCGAGATGACCGAACGCTATTGGGTGAGGGGCCAGAACAAGTCGCCAGGTCATTGGTTCTGAGCGGAGCGGACGTCATCGGTGCGAATTGTTCTGGAGGACCTTCGCAGCTAATGCGCGTGTTGTGGAGGATGCGTCAAGCTGAACCTGAGGCGTGGTATTCCATCATGCCGAACGCGGGTTGGCCGGAAAGAGTGTCTGGCCGCATTCTGTATCCGGCGAATGCCGCATACTTCGGTGACTTTGCACAAGCGCTAGCTGGGGCGGGAGCATCGATCGTCGGGGGATGCTGCGGTACCACGCCAGAACACATCGCGGCGATGCGTGCAGCACTGGATGATCCCGCTTTTATCAGATCTGAGAATCACACCGTTGTCTCTGTTGTTGGGTCGGTGGATCAAGAGGCTTTGATAGAGGATCAATCAGAGCTAGGATCGAAACTTTCATCAAAGGAGTTCATATTAACCGTTGAGATGCGTCCACCAAAGGGTTTTTCAACCCATAAGATGATGGCTGGTGCACATGTGCTGGCTGAGGCAGGGGTGGATTTCATCAACGTCGCCGATAGTCCAATGGCGCGGATGAGAATGAGCCCTTGGGCTGCATGCCAGCTAATTCAGCAGGAGACAGGTCTCGAAACTATCCTGCACTTTCCCACAAGGGGTAGAAACCTCCTCCGCATCCAAGGCGATCTCCTGGCTGCTCATGCCTTGGGGGTTAGGAACGTTTTTGTCGTGATGGGCGATCCTACAGCGATCGGCGATTACCCTGAGGCGATGGACAACTACGACGTTGTGCCCTCCGGATTGGTTAAATTGATCAGCAGTGGTTTCAACAATGGCGTTGATCATGCAGGTGATGGGATCGGGGATGCCACTTCATTTGTCGTTGGCTGTGCGTTGAATCTCAATGCGGCGGACAGGCGTCGTGAAATTCGTCTCTTGAAGAAGAAGATCGATGCTGGAGCAGATTTCGCGTTGACGCAGCCAGTATTCAGCCCTGGGATCGTGGATGAATTTGTAGCGGACTTTGAGGATCGTTATGGATCATTGGACCTCCCACTCCTGGTCGGTCTTCTTCCACTTTATAACACCCGCCACGCAGCATTTCTACATAACGAAGTGCCTGGAATCCTAATACCTGAAAAAATTCAAGCGCGGTTATCTTCCGCTGGGGATGAAGCACCTGAAGAGGGGATACTTATCGCAGCTGAGATCCTCGCTAACTTGCGTGACAAGGCTCAAGGAGCCTACATCATGCCTCCATTTGGACGCTATGAGATTGCGGCGGAACTTATTGGACAGTACACAGTAGCCAGAAGTAAATAGGTCAAAGTGTGGATACGTCAAGAAGTCAAGAAGGAATCAGTGAAAAGGAAATCAGTTAATCAGTCTATATGTGGATAAATTGATAAGTAATCAGGGATCAGTATATCAGGGATTAGATATCTGACTACTAGCCACTGGCTACTGATCTCTAATCTCCAGTCACCAGTCTCCAGTCTCTAATCTCCAGTCTCTAGTCTCCTACGCTTTGGCGGAGCCAAAGCGCCTAGTCTCCAGTCTCCTCCCCTGTTAAAGGTCCAGTACCTAACATAAAGTCCGCAATGTCGTCGAATCCATCGCGAGTAGAAGAGAGATAGCGGAAGTTCGTATCCCGTAAACGATTGCCAACCGCCATTGCAAGTCGGTGCCAAATCTTGGCTGCTAACTCTGGTGATTTCTCCATTAGATCGAAAAGGTCGGATCTTTCGATGGTAATGACTTCGGTCGGTTCCTTGGCGGCGACCGTGGCGGAATGCGGCGCATTGATCACCAGTGAAACTTCTCCCAGCATTTCACCTTCACCAACTTCAGCCAGGACGGTCTCCTCATCTTTGTCATCAGATCGCAAGATAATGCGTGCCCGGCCTTTAATAATGATGTAGAGTTTGTGTTCATCAGAACCATCTTTGATGATGATGTCATCCTTTGCAAAGAATTCCTTTTGACTGATGGAAAGAAGCATCTTCTCATGTTCAGGGGTGAGGCTTTCAAAAAGCGGGATTCCATCCGTTGGGAGGGTTTTGAGCGACTTAGCGTTCTTCTCAAACTCCGCACGCTGGGCCATCTTGAGTATCTCTTCTTCTTCGTAGTAGATGTCCCCACGCTGGATGATGTAGTAGAAGGAATCATGCAGCACACGGCTCACTACTTTACGTAATGCGCGCCACTGGCGTTGAATGTTGAGATAATGTTCGAACGGATTGAATTTAGGTATCGCTTTGGTCCTGGCTAACCAAATATTACGTATGGTCTCTTTTGTGTCCTCCACCCTATCTTCCGTCAGGTAGTCAAGTGCAAGGATCAAATTCGTTTTCAGGATTTTGTCATCCAGGGTTTCTTTTAGGAATTCTCCAGGATATGGATCGAGGTCTTCAGCTGTGATGATGTCCATGTTGATCTGTGGAGTTTGGCCCTGTAGTTTAGCCCTACTGTATAGCAGGCGGTGAATATCTTCGCGAAACCGCCGCCAGGTTGGATGGCTTTTTGGGGGTGGGCGATGTTGGATCGATAGTTGGTTATCGAGGAAGAAATCGAAGCCAAACATACGGGCGTTCAAAACGTAGTCCGTGTCCTCACCGCGAGTGATCCCAGGGTCGAATGGAACCGTGCGGAAGAGGGACCTATGGATAACCATACAGCCGCCGAATGCAAATGGGGTTCGCTTAAGCCGGGGCTTCCCAGGAATGACTTGATCGAATGCTTCGCGTTTACTGCCAAATCGGTCCCAGTAAGTCATCCAGTGGATTTCCTCAGGGACATCATCGTAATAGGTACCGCTGGCGTTCACATAGTAACCAGCTACGCCGTCGATGGTCTGCCCCATGAAACGGCCGCCAATGAACTCGCGGGCCTTTGTCACGAAGTGGGAGTCATCAAAGTACTCATCATCGTCGATGAGGATGGCGATTTCCGCACCTAAAACGTATGGGATAAAAATGCACATATTACGGACGTTTGAATACCCGGTTAAAGAAAGCACATTCACCAGGTCTTCCCGACCAATGGCTTTGAGTTCCTGATGGAACGATCGTAAGTGGGAATGGGAAATGACATAGGTATCGACTGGCGGTGAGGCTTCCCTGGCTATGGACTTCACGCGTTCTTCCACTTCGCCTTCGATATCAGGGGTCGTGGAGCTGGCCAGGAGGACGAGCGTAAAGTCAGTATCAGTGAGCAGGTTGATCGATTCCAACGCCCTGGCGAGTGTGCCATTCTGGTCGATTGGTGTTGGATGATCGTATATAGCATCACCGGGTTGCCATCCGATGGAGCTGTCACGGGACCAATAGGTGGGGATCACCATCACAGTTTGCATGGTTTCTGGTGGCCAATGTAGCTTGTGATTAAAAGCAAATGGTGGCCACATCCTCCTTTCCTGTCAATGAGGGCGGATGTTGTCTTACATAGATGTCATTCTACATGAATTTGTTGTGAGATTGCAGGGCGTTCTTCTCCAAATACCTCCGGCTAGGAGGCGAGTTTGAGCTCCTCTCCTTCATCAAAATCGCCTGAAATTGGGCTGGTGGCCAAGAATTCTATTAACGCTGTCCACCCATCACGGAGGCGCTCGTAGCGAGTAATCATGTCTGGTAATGAAACCATCGCCGCGTCGAGCGCGTAGGGCAGGCGTTCGAAGCGGGAATCATTCAAATACTCTGCTGTTTTTACACCACCGGATACCAAACCAATTCGTTGGTGTGAGATCTCCTCCTCGAAGCTTGATTCAACCCAACCATTTCTTTCCATGAACCATGTGAGGAATGGATTGCGGCCTATCCAGCCCAGACAGGCACGATAAAAGCGATTGGCGGTTGTTTTTTGATGGATATCTGGTTCGATTGGGAAGTCGTGGAATGTGTTGTGGAAGACACGCAGGTCGATGTCCAGTGCCGAACCCCCGGATTCTTTAATGGCTTGTCCCAATAGTGTGTCCTCGCCACGACCCAAAATGCAGTCTTCACCAAACATGTAAGTTGTGGAAAAGAATGGAGCAAGATGCCAAGGCATCTTGAGATCCAGCCCAAGGTTTCCGCCAAGGAGCTTACTAGTAGATTTCACATTTTCAGGGATCGCAGGCCCGAAGACGAGACAACGATGGGATTCGCTTGAGTTCATGTACTCAATGGCCGAGCCTTTGAATAGACCAATGAGAAGTTCATCTAATCCCTCATAAACCATGGGGGGGATGATATAGTAACCCGAGTAATCGCTGGTTGTTGCGGTGATGTCGGGTTCTGATAGGTAATCCATATGATTGCCAACAAAGTCGATGGTCTCCCACGCAATTTCTCCAGTATCATGAGCCAGAAGAACCTTGGGATAGATGTCATCATCGAAGAATAAAATGTAATCCATCCCTTCCAACATGGCTTTAATGAGCGCGGTATTCCGATACGCCCCATACGGAACCTCGTTGTGGCAAGGCCAACTCGGCACAACGAGCAATCCTTCAACCTCACTGGGTTGGAGTCCCAGATCTAACAAACGCAAACGCATTTGAAGGTCATTGTGGGCACAAACGATATCAACCGGTACCCAGGCTCGCAGTTCTTCAACGACTTCTTCTTCGACTCCATGTGAATATGCGACGATCACTCGATCGATGTAATGACCATAGGCCTGGGCGTTTTTGAGGAATCGGGTGATTGGTGAAGGATTGTTCAGGTAACGTGTAATCAGAGCCAATGCGATTCTGTCAGTGTTTGTACCACTCATAATTTCACTCCACTTTAAACCATCTAACTCTTACATTTCTATTCTACGACATAGATGCAAGCGCTTCGTTGTAGATTTCAAGCATTCGATCTACCTGACCGGACCAGGAGAAGTTTTCGAGAGCATACTCGGCTGCATAGGATCCCTTCTTGGACTTCGAGTCTGTATTGATTTCATGAATGATGGTGCTGGCCAGTCCGGATACATCATCAACATCCACCAGTGCACCAACACGGTCATCAACGAAATCGGGGAGTCCTCCCTCATTGGTCGCGACAACTGGTGTGCCGCATGCAAGTGCCTCCACAGCTACAAGCCCAAAGGGTTCAACTCGTGATGGAACGATGGAGATATGCGCTGCATTGTAAATCTTTGCAACGATCGGTTGTGGCTGATGTCCGAGGAAATGAACATTGCGAAGGCGTAGGTCATCGCGTTGTTTCTCCAGGTCATCCCGTAGTTCACCATCACCGACGATGAGCGTCATAACATCACCTAATTCCTTTTCGTAGTGTGCGGCAGCGTTGAGAAGGACATCCACACCCTTGAATTCAGTCAACTTTCCCACGAAACTAATCAGCACATCACAGCCATTCGAAACGCCCATGCTTGATAGGACTTCTGTTCGATCCACAGGCGCTACGTGAAAGATCTCCTCATTAAAACCATTCCACACTAGTCGGATCCGTTTCTCAGGTAACTGGTACAGCCTGTGTGTATCCTGTGCAACCTGACGAGAGACTGCGATAACGGCGAAAGCATTTTGTGCCCCGTCCAATGCAATGTCTTTATACGCACCGTATTTCTTATAACCCATCAAGTCGGTGCCATGAGCTGTGACTACATACGGCAGTCCGGTTTGGTGTGCAGCGTAGGCCGTAACCCAGAGATGTTGTGCGTGGATCACGTCAGGGTTCCAACTTGTTGCTGCGTCGTCGATAGTATTTTGGAAGGCGTAAACATAAGCATCGCGTTGATCTTCATCCAGATCGGCAAATGTGGTTGTGCTTAACGGATGCGTTGTGAAGCATGGGAAGTTGAACGGTAATCTATCCTTTCCTTCATGTTTGTTGCTTGAGGGTGAGAATAAGATTGTGCGTACCTCAAAGGGATAGCCGGTCTGCTCCCAATGGCCGGGTGTGATGACCAGGGCCTTATGCCCTTTGTTGACCAACTCGCGTGCGATGTTCTGTGTGTAAATACCGCTGCCCGAGCCTTCCAGGGGGAAGTGATTCGGTATCAGGATACGCATGGATCATCCCTTCTTAATGGTTGGCGAACCTACCATCAACGACTGGACCAGAGGATGGGTGTATTGTTCGCATCCGGGTGGGTGCTGGGAATTAAAGGTGATCTGGTTTGTGATGGAGGCTGGTCTGGCTTAGGGGAAAGCCGATCAGGATGGTGCACCCTTAAACCATTATACTCTATGTCTATTATCAAGGTTTGAAAATATGACGCAATTCGTGAATCGAGGTACGTGCAATGGGAGGGGCTTGATAAAAACACTCTGGAATCGATTTTGGTGTATTGCTATTCTCTCCCCCTCACCCCAACCCTCTCCCCAAAGGGGAGAGGGAGATTCTCTTGCGGGCAAAAAGGAGGCACAAAATATGGCAAACTATTTCCCTCTCCCTGAAAGGGAGAGGGATTGAGGATGAGGATCCAATGTAAATCCTCTTAGAGTGAGTGCTATGAATCCAGCCCACCGAGGTTAGAAAACATGAAGCTGTGTCATTGCAGGAGCCCGTGGGGCGGGATCCTTCGCTTTGCTTAGGGCGGGCTACGCAATCCCCAACAAGCTTTTATGTCATTGCGAGGAGCCGATAGGCGACGAAGCAATCCCCAAGTGACTGTTGGAGAATCCTTGTGGAGGAGGAGATTGCTTCGCCACTTCGTGGCTCGCAAAGACAATTAGAAGGAGGAGATTGCTTCGCCACTCCGTGGTTCGCAAAGACATATGGCAAAGATGTCAATTCTCGAGACCGGGAGTGACGTCGTCTGAAGGCTCTTCGCTGGTTGTAGGTAGTCTGTTCTGTGTGTAGAGCCATACCAGAATGGCGCCAAGGATCATTGCGAGAAGGGCAACGAGTCCAGCTTCTGGTCCAAATGGACCCCCAGTGATCAACTCTGGTCCGGAGGTGGTGATCTGGATCAGACTTGGTGTATCCACACCACTCACTCTAAATCCAAAAACTGTACCTTCGAAGAAATTCCATCCGGAATGGAGTCCGATGGGGAGCCATAGCTGGTGGGTGCGAATCCAACCAAATGCCAGGAAAAGCCCAGCAAGGATGAGACCAATAATGGAAATAGCTGAGGTAAATGGGTTTAGTAGATGTAGGAGTGCGAACATAATTGAGGAGAGTATCAGTCCCCAGGGGAGATTGAGCCCTTCGACGAGGTTCTGTAGTTGATATCCACGACTGAGCAGTTCTTCCTGGTAAGCTGCCGCAAAGAATATGACCAGATTTCCGAGGAGCAGCAGCAGGACCTCTGTCGATGAAGCTGTTTCCCATGCGAACCCAGTAATCTCGACGTAACCCATTGCCCACTCAAGGATGAAGATCGACATGATCATGAAGGCTGCGATGAGGAAGCCGACAATGAGATCAGGGACTGCACGACGATCTAGCTCAAAGCCCAACGACCGGAACGTACGTCGGTCGATAAAGCGTCTCGCTATGTAGGTTGATAGTGTGAATGCTGGGAGGCTTATGAGTAGTGAGACCAACCGATCACCTTCGGTGATGAGCGGGCTGTCAGGACCTACGAGGATGAGCAGGAATGAGGCGACAATGGCTCCAAAGAACATGATGAAAAACAATGTCAGGAAGCCGTGGATGAGAAGCCTCCAGCCTGCCCGTAACCTGGTTTCATCACGACATATGAAGAGTTTCTCGATAGCTGACCGTTCATCACGGTTGTCCATCATCTCCCTCCGGACTCACCCTTTACCAATAATGTCCGACCTTGAAAGGCCGGAATTCTCAGGCTGAGGGGATTTTCATTTTCTTAATTTTTATCAGTTGCATCCATCCCTATCAATCGGTGAGTGAGTCCTGCTCCAAGCAAAGCAAGGCCATCCGTTGTCATGTAGTGATAGGCAGCCGCGTCAAAAAGGACCGATGCCTTTGCCGGGAATTCATCATCACCTGGCCAGAGAACGGCCGCCATCCTTACGCGCGGCAGCGGTTGAAAAGCATAAGCGTGATCGGCAAAGCTGCTCAGCTTCAACCCCTCTAACGCTTGAGAGGCTGCCTCAAACCGTTCCGGTGTCGTACCGAAGTGCTGGGCGACACGATCACCACTATAACCTTGAAAAGCCTGATTGTAGAAAGCACCGTTGGGGAGCTCTCGAAAACTGATCCAACGATCAGCCATAGGCGCTCCATCGGAGGTGTGGAGATGGTAAATGATCATGGCGGTGTCGAAAGTGGATAAAGGCTCTCCCGCAGAATCGACCGCCTCGAGATCAAGCCACCGGATGGAGATCTTTTCCCCCCAGTATGGGATCACTAGACATTCATCTTTGTACTCTGCACCACATCGATCTGCGACGAGTTGCGGTTGCTGATCCTGTAAATCCCCCCGTAGTTGATCGATGCGGCGGAGCATACTCTCCTGCCAGACTTCCCTGGCTTTCTTGGGATCCCCGTGGAGTTCACTTCTGGGTCCACCGGCCTGATCCGTCAATCCTGTCATATTTTTTTCTCTCGCGACTTTCAGAGTTTCTGAAAACACTTTTAGAATGAGTGTTGATAGAATCAAGCCCCCATAATTTGCGCTTGTCATGGGGGCTTGGATAAATCAACCTATCGGATAAGCGTCTGACTCTGCTCGTGCATATACAGCTGGAGGTAGTAATGACCTCCCGCGTTTTTACCGGATGAACCTGAGCCTTTCCAGCCGCCAAATGGCTGGTAGCCAGGCCAGGCGCCCGTTGTAGATCCCTGAGGGCGATTGGCATAGCATACGCCTGCCTCGATCTGGTCGAAGAACCATTCAGCTTCCTCTTCACTACCGTAGAAGCCGGCTGTTAAACCGTAATTACTCTCATTGGCTATCTTCATAGCATCACCAATACTGCTTACCGGATGGACCATGGTGATGGGCAGGAACATTTCATGCGACCAGAGATGATGATCGAGTGGAACATCGGCTGCAATAGTGGGTTGGCAGAAGAACCCTTTCTTGAAGTCTCCGTCCGTTATCACATTCCCTCCTGAGAGGAAAGTCCCCGATTGAGATAGGTCCTCCGAGTAATGCTGAAAATCCTTGTATGCACCCTGGTTGATCACAGGTCCCATAAAAACATTCCGTTCTGTTGGATCACCTAGGACGAGTGCATCCGTACGTTCCACAAGCATATCAACCAGCTTATCGTACAAAGGTTGCTCGACGAAGATCCTGGAATTGGCAGAACACTTCTGACCTTGCAGACCGAATGCCGAACGGACGATCCCAGAGGCGGCGCGCTCTAGATCTGCATTCTTGGAGATGATGGAGGCGTTCTTCCCGCCCATCTCGAGCACTGTCGGCCTTGGGTAAATGCCATTGGCGAATGTGCGGTAGACGTGCATGCCTACGTCGTAAGAACCTGTGAAAGTTACACCGTCGACTTCTGGATTCAGGATCAATTCGTTGCCCAGTGTGCTGCCAGGTCCGGTGACGTAGTTCACAACGCCGTCCGGCAGACCCGCCTCCAGGAAGCATTCAGCAAGGAGACGAACGGTCCACGGCGTATCGCTGGCAGGTTTCATCACAACGGTGTTTCCCGCAAGAAGGGCCGCACCAACAGGTCCTCCAGTCAGTGCCGCAGGAAAATTAAAAGGACTGATAACCACCCAAACCCCATAAGGTCGCAGGACAGAGGTGTTCCTGGCCGTGTAACCCTTTAGTGGATCCACGCCCATGGGAACGATGAATCCATTATTCTCTTCCATCTGGTCGCATGCGTAACGGATCAAGTCCGCAGCCTCGGCGATGTCGCCCAATGCCTCCATGCGGTTCTTGCCGACCTCGAGTGAGATCACAGCAGCAATCTCGTAGATTCGTTTATCAATAACCCCCGCAGCTTCCCTCAGAAGACTGACACGGTCAGTCCATGCTGTGCGAGACCACGCGGGAAATGCTTTCCTGGCGATCATAAGCGCTCGTTGAGCATGTTCCGAGGAACCCTTCTGGAATGTGCCCAACAACCAATCCTGATTAATCGGGGACCGATCTTCATGCTTATCATCTGCGAAAACATTCTTGCCGCCGATTAACATGGGATGGTCTAATCCGAGTTCGTCCTTAACCTTGGTGGCCGCGCTCTCATACCGCTCGTGGAGCTCCTCCGGCGGATCAAACATGGTTGCGTAAGTTAATTTAAATGAAGATTTACCTTGATGGGTCGTGCTATTTGCCATGCGTGAGACCTCCTCGGCATAACTGGTCTAGGATTTCTGCTAGTATAATCTCCTCACTCGCTATGGTCAAAAGTAGGATGTATACTGGATGCATTCCATGAAATGTTCGTATGACGTATACATTCGAATATAGCGGTGGATTGTGGGGCAAAGGCATTGACCTGGGTACTCGATGGAATCTTTGCGGCCGGAGGGGAGCATCTACCTGCGACCTGGGACTCATTCGCAGATCAAACGGGCATATCAGCGGTAGTACATTTACGGCCCGAAAGACCGGCGACCTTCACAGGCCCGGCTCCTGGCGCGTTTCTCTGGCTCAACCTTGAGGATGAGACTCAGGCTGACATGGAAGCACGGTGGTTGGTGGCGGAGTTTGTGGGGGATTGTCTTGAAGACGGGAGGCGAGTGCTGCTTCATAGCAGCATCAGCCGTCACCGAGTTCGTTGGATATTCACAGCTTATCGAATATGGGGTGGGCGCAGAGTGAGCGCAGTGTTGCGAGAGGTCGAAGAGAGGCCGTGGTTGGCTCCTTATCACACTGATGTCGATGCGTGGAATGCATTTTGCGAGTTCGTGAAAATTCAGAAATCGGATCGTCAAATAACAGCCAATGAGTGAAAGCTCCCAGGAGGCGGATATGTTGTTCACCGAGGTGATGTTCGTTGGAGTCAGCTTGAGCGCTGGAAAGCACTTGTTGCAATACGCAGTACTCAATAACAGGCTTAAGATCCAGGCCCTGGAAGAGGGGGATATGGAAAGTGTTCTGGCGCTGATCGCAGGACTGGAAGCACCTATGGTAGCAATTGGAGCACCACAGGCTCCTAATCAAGGCCTGATGACCAAGTCCAGGGTTCGACGGCGGTACAACCTGAGGCCGGAAGGGAAAACCTGGGCGAACTGGCGAGTCTGCGAGTACGAACTCAGACAGCGGAACATCCGCCTCTACAATACGCCCAAGAAGAAATCTGAGGCCCCCACTTGGGTGCAGCACGGTTTTGATCTCTACAAACGTTTAGGCGAGATAGATTTCAAAATTTCGGAGTCAAATCGTCCGCTCAAACCGCGTGAGCTGTTGGAGGTGCAATCCCACGCTTGCTACACTGTGTTGCTCGAGAGAAGGCCATTCTTGAAAAAGACATTGGAAGGTCGCGCCCAGCGTCAACTGATCTTACATCTCGAGGGCTTGGCTATTCCTGATCCAATGCCCAGCATTTCATCTATTCAGCAGGATCATTTGCTTTCGGGGCATCTGCCGTTGGAAGAGCTTCATTCTTCACGCGAATTGGATGCGCTTGTAAACGCCTACACTGCATACCTAGCAGCCGTGAAACCAGAGCGGGTGAGCCAGGTGGGCGATTCCGATGAAGGTCTGATTTTCCTGCCGACGATGTCGTTGAAGAGCTTCTATATTTAACATCCCACCAGAGCTGTCGCCAAAATCTGCATGGATAATGGCATGGCAGGGGTAATTCTTTTTCATTCGCTGACAACCTTTCATTCAACTTGAGGTAATGGATGACTGCATTCTGTACCTATTGTTCCGCAGAAAAAAATCACGCTCCTGGAGATTTGCCTGCGATCAAGCGGTATCTGAGCCAGCGCATCCGTTCTGTTTATGCTACGGCATTGAGCGCCGGGATTCCTTTTTTCATCTTATCAGGGGAATTTGGCCTCCTGGAGCCCTGTGATCCGATCCCGGACTATGAGCACCTGCTCGTTCAGTCCGAGGTGAATATTCACGCCGAGTTAGTTGCGGGACAATTTCAGGATTTCGGTGTCAAAGGTTTTGTATTCTTCACGGTTCCCGTATCGCAAGATCCGAATGTGGCTCCATACATCGAGTGCATGAAGGCTGCCTGTGAGCGGGCAGGTGTGGAGATGAGCATTGTGGAAATTTCCGGGGATGGGTAGCGCCCTACCGCCTTGAAGTGGTAAGCTTTCTAGTTTCAATTGGTGAGCGTATAACTCTAAGTTTCAATTCTTCCTTCAATTGTCGAAGTACCGATCCATATTTTACGATGTAAAAAGTGACAACCAAGATTAGTGCGGCTCGATGATGACATCCCTGAGTCGCCAAAGCCCTATCCCACCTCCCGGCAGCTTAACCCATGGCTTGCATAATTGGTGTAACTTGTAGTAGATGACGGGCATCAATATCGCTTTTTCAATCAGGATTTTATCCGCCTCCTGATACAATCGTATTCGATCAGCCTGGACTAATGTTCGTTGAGCTTCATCCAGCAATCGGTTATATCTTTCATCTCTCCAAATGGGAGGTTGACTTTGAACACCCACTCTGAGAAAGTCATCAGGGTCGGGATAGTCCTGCCTCCAACCTAAAGCAGTTAGATGAGCCCTGTCCTTACCTTTAATAAACTTCGCGAATTCCACGACCTTTATTGCTACATTGATATTAAGGTTGTCTTCCCATTGTGACTTCAGGTATTTGACTCCAAACTCCACACTTGAACAAACAAGGGTGACACTTGGAAACCCGCGACCTTCAGGATAACCAGCTTGTGCCATGAGTGATCGAGCATGGGATGGATCATAGGGAAGACCGATACCCGGTGAGTGTCCAGGAATGGTGGGCGGCACGAAACCCCCAGTGGCCGGGTAAAGGTACCCATCCAATACTTCGTCGGCTCCCCTCTCCCTGTCCACAGCCATGACAAAGGCCTGTCGAACATTCAGATTATTGAATGGGGGTCGACTAGTATCAAACTTAACATAGTATAAGGCTGGTTCCGGTTCCGTCAGATATTCCTCGGCAAATTCATGGCGTCTGGGATAGGTTGATTCGTAGAGGTATGTTATTTCAATGCTGTTCCTTTTGTACAAGTCCAATTCATTAAGTGGATCATGTGATTTGTACAAATTCACTTCTATCCTTTCGAGGTTGCCTAGAAATCTTCCGTGATAGCTTGGATTTCTCACCAGACTGATGGACTCCCATGGTTCGTAGGATTCCAATTTAAAAGCGCCGTTGGTGACGATATTTTCCAGATCTGTCCAAGCATTGCCATGGGTTTCCACGACATGGCGGGGGACAGGGTGCGCGGTTATGAGCATCTGAAGAAAATAACTGGCGGCTCTTTCCAATTCAACCTCCAGTGTTCCTTTATCGATTGTCCTCACGCCAACTTGATCTGGTTCAGAAATCTCACCTTCGTGGTAGCCTTGTGCATTTTTGATATCGTAAAACATCTGGGATTTACTGCTGTGAGCGCCAATAGCAGGATTCAATGAGCGCTTCCAAGAATATTCAAAATCATCAGC
>JABAOF010000742.1_pt5 | contig 19312 bp, 19 predicted proteins | sample 7062171 | NCBI WGS metagenome assembly JABAOF01 (sample SAMN14538628, study PRJNA623070) | marine sediment metagenome | biome: marine biome [ENVO:00000428]; feature: marine pelagic biome [ENVO:01000023]; material: deep marine sediment [ENVO:00002113] | place: India: Gulf of Khambhat ...
TTCAAAATTTTTTTGACTTTTTTTCTTATTTTATACAGCATAATGTAGTTAATCATCGTCTTCTCTCTTTTGAATGATATCAGCCTCCAACTTTTCTGTAAAGATTGAGGAAGGGCAGAAAAAAGTGCTATTATTGCATCTTTCAAGAAGAATGAAAAAATTATCTCTTTTGTTATTAGTTTGTCTCTTTTTGAGCTTCTGTTCGTTTTTCAAGTCAAAAATCCCTTCATACCCTTCGGGAGTCATCTTCCCTCTAGAAAGGGCCGGGGAGATCACTTACAAAGGAAGGGTAATCGACTTTGTAAAGGATGTCGGGGGAGGTCTTTATCTTTCTACGGAGAGAGGGCTGGTTTATTGTTTGGCTGGAGAGAGCCGCGAGGTTTTATGGAAATTCCAAGTTTCTGAGGAACTGACCAGTTCTCCCTTTCTGGGGGCTCTAAACATCTATGTTTACGATAAGGCCAACAACTTGTACTGCTTGAGCAAAAAAGGAAGTCTTCTTTGGAAAAAAGAGTTTAAACAGAAAATTTCAACTGGTATTACAGAATTTAAGGAGAAAATATACATTGGAACAAAACAAGGAATCTTTTTTGCTCTTTCCACGGCAAGCGGAGAGGAACTCTGGCGCTTCGAGGCGGGTAAGGCTATCAGTTCCACCCCAGTCATTAATGATGGAAGGATTATTTTTGGCTGCGATGATCATAACCTTTATGTTATGACAGAGAAGGGCATTCTTTTAGATAAGATCAAAACTGAGGATAGAATTCAGCCTCTCCCTTTGGTCGAGAAGAATTTCCTGTATTTTGGCACTGATGACCATTATTTTTATTGTTTTAATCTGGCAAAAAGAAAGAAAAAATGGAAAAGAAAGATTGGGGGGAAAGTCTTTTGCCCTATTGTTGTCGATAGAAAGAGAATTTTTTTTCTTTGCTGGAACAATGTGCTGTACTGCCTGAATAAAAAAAACGGAAATATTCTCTGGTGGCAAATAATCCCATCGCGCAGTTATTATTGTCTTGAAATCTCTGGAGAGAAAATTTTGGTCTCTTCCTTTTCTTCTCTCTTGCTTTGTTTTGATATAGAAACAGGGGAGAAAATCGGAGAATATGATGCTGGTCAGGAGATTAAATCAAACCCGCTGTGGGTTGCTCCTTACCTTATGTTCAATCTATATGATAATAAACGGGATGAGGGCAAGCTTGTATTCCTGAAAAAGATATTAAAGGTTTCCCTGAGGTCTTCTATGGAATCGCCGCAAAAGATTGGTGCAGAAATTTCCTTCACTGTTTCTGCTGTTGGTTTCTACAGGCAAAATTATGAATTTTACCTGCGGGAAGGAGAGGAGGAAAAGATAGTTCAGGAAAAATCTGAGAGAAATTCATGGTCTTGGTTTCCCGAGAAAGAGGGGGATTATATAATAGGAGTTAAAGTCGTTGATGAAAAAGAAAGCTTGAAGAAGGAAATCCCGTTTGTGATCAAGAGAGATTAAAAGATATTAAAATGTGATTTAGAAAGGAGAATGCATGATGGAAAGAGATGAGGCTTTAGGGATTGTCCAAAAATATCTCAAAAATAAAAACCTGGTTAAGCATTGCTTGGCAGTAGAAGCATGCATGAGGGCTCTTGCTTCGCGGCTAAATCAGGATGCGGAGAAATGGGGGCTGGCGGGAATTCTCCATGACCTTGATTACGAAATCACTGAAAAAAGTCCAGAACTGCATACGACTGAGACAGTTAAAATTTTGGAAGAGCATGGGATCGATGCAGATATCATTCATGCAGTTAAGGCCCATGCCGCACAGGTGCCTTGTGAGAGCGAGATGGACTGGGCAATTTTTTCCGTTGATCCTCTTACAGGATTGATCATTGCTGCCACTCTGATGCATCCCAGCAAAAAGCTGAGAGAGGTCGATGTCGGCTTTGTGCAGAGAAGATACAAAGAAAAAAGCTTTGCTAGAGGGGCAAACAGAGAGGATATTGAACAGAGCAAGAATATTGGTTTGGAGCTGGAAGAGTTTATATCCATATGCCTTGAAGCCATGCAAGGCATTGATGAAGATCTTGGTCTTTGAGCATTAATCAAGTCAGACTTTTAGAGCTTTTATTATTAGTAAGAAAAATATAAAATGAATTGTTTAATTTTCAAAGAGTTATAAAAGTTATAAAGGTCTGACCCCAAATTCTATATGAAGGAGGAAATTGAGATGAATGCCATTATAAAAGTTCCCACTCCTTTCAATGAGCCTGTTTATAGTTATGCTCCAGGAAGCAGGGAGAAAAAGGACTTGAAGACTCAGCTGGATAAGATGCTAAACGAGAAAATTGAGATTCCTTTAATAATCGGAGGTAAAGAGATCCTTGCCGGCAATTTGGGAGATTGCCGCTGCCCGCATGACCACAACCATCTTTTGGCCCAGTATCATAAAGCAGGGCCCCCAGAATTGGATAAAGCGGTTAAAGAAGCCCAGAAGGCCTGGAAAGATTGGTCGGTGACGGATTGGAAATCTCGAGCGTCGATTTTTCTCCGAGCAGCGGAGCTTCTTGCTACAAAATACCGCTATATTTTGAATGCTGCCACCATGCTCGGACAGTCAAAGACAGTGCATCAGGCAGAGATAGACTCAGCCTGCGAACTAATCGATTTTTATCGCTTCAATCCCTACTACATGCGCCAAATTTACACTCAACAACCAGATTCCTCCCATAAAACCTGGAACTACATGGAATACCGTGCCTTGGAAGGATTTGTTTTTGCTGTGACTCCTTTTAACTTCACTTCTATTGCCGGCAATTTACCCACATCGCCGGCCATGATGGGAAATACGGTGTTGTGGAAACCAGCCTCATCGGCAGTTTATTCAGCCTATTTTATAGCCCAACTGTTGAAGGAAGCCGGTTTGCCCGATGGAGTGATAAACTTCGTTCCTGGTCCAGGGCGCTATGTCGGAGATCCTGTCTTGGAAAAGCCAGGATTGGCGGGAGTTCATTTCACTGGGAGCACTTCTGTTTTTCAAGGAATGTGGAAGACAATAGGGTCCAACATCATGAATTACAAAACCTATCCCAGAATTGTGGGGGAGACAGGCGGAAAGAATTTTGTCTTTGTCCATACTTCTGCTGATGCTGAAGCTGTGGTCACGGCCTTGATTCGCGGAGCATTCGAGTATCAAGGACAGAAGTGTTCAGCAGCAAGCCGAGCTTACATCCCGACAAATCTCTGGCCTGCTGTCAAGGAGAGGTTATCAGACGAGATAAAGACAATCAAAATGGGCGATATAAATGATTTTACAAATTTTATGGGCGCCGTCATAGATAAACCTGCCTTTGATAGCATCGTAGAATTCATTGAATACGCCAAGAAATCAAAAGAAGCTAATATTATTTGTGGAGGAAATTACGATGATTCTAAGGGATATTTCATAGAGCCCACAATTGTTGTTGTAACCAATCCAAAAGACAAGTTAATGGAAGAAGAAATATTCGGGCCTGTTCTGACAGTCTATGTCTACCCTGAAAACAAATACAAAGACACGTTGAAGGTCTGCGACAGCACATCTCCCTATGGTTTAACAGGGTCCATCTTCGCTAATGAACGGAAAGCAATTGATGAAGCCTTTGAAGCTCTCCGCCATGCAGCTGGAAACTTCTATATTAATGACAAGCCCACAGGAGCTGTTGTCGGTCAACAGCCTTTTGGTGGAGCCAGAGGTTCTGGGACAAACGATAAAGCCGGTTCCTACCTGAACCTTCTCCGCTGGACAAGTGCTCGAACAGTTAAGGAGAATCTGCGACCTCCCAAGGATTACCGCTATCCTTTTCTTAATGAGCAATAATTAATGCAAAAAAATTACAATGGAGAGATAAATGAAAAAGCTATTAGAAAAGCTACAGATTAAAGATGTGAATATCGGAGCTTGCGCTGGTGAGGGGCTATGGTTTGAAGATCCTCAAGGCCCAGAGCTTGTCTCATACAATCCTGCTACCGGCGAACCCATCGTCAAGGTTATTCAGGCTACAGAAAAGACATACGAACAGGTGATTAGCCAGGCCGATGATTCTTTTAAATCCTGGCGAATGATGCCTGCTCCACAGCGAGGTCTGGTTGTCCGTGATGTAGGGGAGGCGCTAAGAGAATTGAAGGAACCTCTCGGGGAGTTGGTGACTGTGGAGATGGGAAAGATCAAAGCAGAGGGAATTGGTGAAGTTCAGGAGATGATTGATATCTGTGATTTTGCCGTGGGTCTCTCCCGCCAGCTTTATGGCCTGACAATGCACTCAGAACGTCCTGGGCACAGGATGTACGAACAGTGGCATCCCCTGGGTGCTATCGGAGTCATCACAGCCTTCAATTTTCCTGTGGCAGTCTGGTCTTGGAATGCTGCTATTGCTGCAGCCTGCGGAGATACAACCGTCTGGAAGCCATCTTCCAGTACTCCTTTGACAGCCATTGCTGTTCAGCATGTCTGTAACAGAGTTATGGCAGATCATGGGCTTAAGGGAATTTTCAATACCGTTATTGGATTTGGGTCAGTTGTTGGAGAGAGAATGATTAACGATAAGCGGTTGCCTCTCATATCCTTCACAGGCTCGACTAAAATGGGACAAAGAGTGTCAGAAGCAGTGGCTCGCCGCTTTGGACGCACAATACTGGAGCTTGGAGGCAACAACGCCATCATTGTCGCCGAAGATGCAGACCTGGATATGGCGGTTCGCACCATTCTGTTCGGAGCGGTGGGGACAGCGGGCCAGCGCTGCACCTCTACAAGGCGGATTATCATGCATAAGTCAATCGCATCAGACCTAACCAAAAGAATCGTCCAAGCCTACGAGCAAGTGAAACTCGGGAACCCTGCGGAGGAAGGAATTCTGATGGGACCTCTAGTGACAAAGGAAGCAGTGAAAGATATGATGGCTGCCCTAGAAAAAGTTAAAGAACAGGGAGGAGAAATAATCTACGGCGGTCATCAGCTTAAAGAATTAGGGGAGCAATTTGTTGAGCCAACCATTGTCAAAATGCCATCACAGACAGAAATTGTCCATCATGAGACTTTTGCCCCTATCCTGTACCTTTTAGAGTACGAGGACGTTGAGGAAGCCATTAGGCTTCATAATGAAGTTCCTCAAGGTTTATCCAGTGCCATATTTACGACAAATCTATTAACAGCGGAAAAGTTCCTCTCCCATGAGGGTTCAGACTGTGGTATCGCGAATGTTAATATAGGAACATCTGGAGCCGAGATTGGGGGAGCCTTTGGAGGAGAAAAAGAAACAGGAGGAGGAAGAGAATCCGGTTCAGATGCATGGAAAGGTTATATGCGCCGTCAGACAAATACCATTAATTGGTCAAAAGAATTACCCTTAGCTCAAGGGATAAAATTTGGGGATTAGAAACTTTTTATTGCTTTTTTAGTACCTTTTTATTGAAATATCCTTAGGAAGGATCAATTCCTTTAAGGAGATGATTAAAATGGCAAAGAAACTTTATCGCTCTTCCAAACAGAGGATGATAGCAGGTGTTTGTGGGGGACTGGCCGAGTATTTTGACATGGATGTTAATATAATGCGGCTTCTTTTTGTGGCCATTAGTTTGTTATCAGTTTTGTTTCCGATGCTGATATTTTACATTATAGCCTGGATCATCGTTCCCGAGAAAGAGACACCTAAAAAGAGCTAGATTTAGGTCCTTGGCTGTTTGATTAGGATTCGCTAAATAAAAAATATGCCGGATAAAGAACAAATAATATTCAAACATATTGCCATAGAAGGGGTTCTTAAATCTGGGAAGGCAAAACTAACCAATATACTATCCCAAAAAATTGGGGGCAAGGTCATTTTTGACAGGGTCGAAAATCCTTATCTCAGAGATTTCTATAATGAAAAAGAGGGAGCCGCCTTTCTTGCCCAGCTTGTCTTTTTGGTGAACAGGTACTACCAACAGATGAGTCTTCTGCAGCAGGATTTGTTCGAGGAAAGGATAATCTGTGACTACCTCTTTGAAAAAGACAAGATTTATGCCTACCAGACTCTCACTGATGATGAGCTTATTGTTTACGAAAGAATATACAGTTTGTTGCGGGAGAGAGTCGGCAAGCCTGATTTGGTGATTTATCTCCAGATTACTTTAGAAACCCTGTTGAAAAACATCGCCAGGGAAGGAAGTGCTCTGGAGAAAAATATCTCTGAGAAATACTTAGAGGATATTATCGAAGCCTTTGATTATTTTTTCTTCAATTACCAGGCTGCTCCGCTCTTAGTGGTGAAAGCGGACGGGTTGGATTTCGATCGAGAAGAAGATATAATAGATCTGTTGGAGAAGATCAAGAAGATGAAAAAGAAATCTATGTACTATGTTCCTCTTGGCAAAGAAAACAAACATTTGAAGAAGCTAAAATAGATATAAGATTTTTTTTAGATATCAGTCGTTCTAAACGGCTTTTTAGACTTTACCTCAATCTTGCGTTTAAGGCGAGATGGGGAGAAAGGTTTGACCATGCCTATCGAAAAAAACCAAAAAAAGACAATTCCCTTTATCCAAGCTAAAAAAGAGAAAAAAGAAAAAATTGTAGCCATAACAGCCTATGATTTTCCTGTTGCCAAGATAGTTGACGAATGCGGGATAGATATTATCTTGGTGGGTGATTCACTGGGAATGGTCGTCTTAGGCTATAAGAACACAATTCCCGTTACCATGGAAGATATGATTCACCATACAAAACCCGTGGTCTCTGCTTCGAAAAGTGCCTTAGTTGTAGGGGATATGCCATATTTTTCCTTCCATCTGTCCAATGAGGAATCTGTTTATAACGCTTCCCGATTTCTAAAAGAGGCGGGTGCAAGTGCTGTCAAAATCGAAGGAGCATCCAAAAAGAGGCTCAAATTAGTTGAAGCTCTGGTCGAGGCAGAAATTCCGGTGATGGGACATGTTGGACTGACTCCTCAATCTATCTGTCATTTTGGCCAATTCAAGGTAAAGGGAAAGGAAATCGATGAAGCTGAAAATATCGTTCAAGATGCTCTAAATCTGGAGAAAGCAGGCGTTTTTTCCGTTATCTTAGAGTGTATCCCGATGGAATTGGCTAGGATTATAACTGAAAAGCTAAAAATTCCCACTATCGGGATAGGAGCTGGTCCCTATTGTGACGGTCAGATTCTTGTTTTCCATGATTTAGTGGGTTTCACAAACGGATATCTGCCCAAATTTGTCAGAAAGTATGTAGACATTCATGAGGTTATAAGCCGGGCTGTGAAAGGATACATTAATGATGTCAAAAAAGGAAAATTTCCAGAAAGCAGCAACTCTTATCATCTCAAATCAGAAAAACTTGATGAGCTAATCTCCAAACAGAATAAAAGGCATAGGAAGAAGAAATAATAGAAGATGATAATAATCAAATCCCCCAGTTAGTTTTTCACACCTCGAGATATGAAAATTTATTGTATGAGATTGCAGCGCTTTGTTCGCCGCGGTGAATTGCCACAATTCCATCGGTCGAACGAAATGATATTTGGCCATCGAACTCTGGAAGAATGACAAGGTTGAGATAGCCATGAAAGTCATAAAAAAGATAGACGAAGTGAGACGCGTGATCTCTGGTATAAAATCTCAGGGAAAGAGCGTTGGGTTTGTCCCTACAATGGGCTATCTCCATGAAGGACATCTGAGCTTAGTGAGGGAGTCTATCCGGATAGCAGATGTCACCGTGGTGAGCATATTCGTCAATCCTGCACAATTCGGTCCGAGGGAGGATTTTGACGAATATCCACGGGATTTGGATCGGGATTCAGAAGTTTTAAAAAAACAAGGAGTTGATTATTTGTTCGTGCCTGAAGCAGACGAGATATATCCCCAAGGATATAAAACATATGTCGAGGTTCACGATTTACAGGATAAGCTGTGCGGCCGATCACGTCCCGGTCATTTTCGAGGAGTCTGTACTGTGGTGCTTAAGCTTTTTAATATCATAGATCCTGATATTTCATTTTTCGGGCAGAAAGATTATCAGCAGGCAGTTATCTTGAAAAGGATGGCTAAGGAACTAAATTTAGAGGTGAAAATAGACGTCATGCCCATAATAAGAGAAGGGGATGGACTTGCCCTCAGTTCTCGCAATAAATATCTAACACAAGAAGAAAGGAAAGCGGCTCTTGTTTTGTCAAGAAGTCTGGAAGAAGCTAAATCGATGGTGGGAAAAGGACAAACAAATTCAGCGACGATTATTAAAGAAATGAAAGAAATGATCGGTAGGGAGTCCCTGGCAAAAATAGATTATGTTGAGATAGTGGACGCGGAAAACCTCGATCCAGTAGCAAGAGTTGAGAAGGAAGCTCTCGCTGCTGTGGCAGTTTTTATAGGGAAAGTAAGACTTATTGATAATATAATTCTCAGTACAGAGGAGTGAAAAAGCGATGAGAAGAACTATGTTAAAAGCAAAAATTCAAAAGCTCGTGGTCACCGAAACAAACCTTGATTATGAAGGAAGCCTCACTCTTGATGAAAGCTTGATGAAGGCTGTTGGAATGATACCTTTCGAACAAATCCATGTCTACAATATTTCTAACGGGGAAAGGTTTTTGACATATCTGATTAAAGGTGCCAAGAATTCTGGAGTAGTAGGAGTGAACGGAGCAGCTGTTCATAAGGCAAAGGTCGGGCATAAATTGATTGTTGCTTCTTATGTTTCGTTGGATGAAGGAGAGACAGATTATTTTATGCCGAAAATTCTACTGGTTGATGATAACAACAAGATAAAAGAGATAAAATAAAATTTTCGTAAACAGTTTTGCTATTTTAAAGCCCATTCTTTGAGCGTCTCGTATTCTACTTCACCGCAGATGACGTCGTTGCTTTCTGTGTTAAAAAAAGTTGGCGTCCGCAGCTGGCCCCCGCATTTGGGAGCAATAACCGATCTGTAAGAGCGCATCAAATCCGCATTTTCTTCGTTATGCCATATTTCGAGCTTTTCAAGCTTAATGCCTATCTCTTTTTCTAATTTATCCACGAAAGGCATCATGGCCTTACAGTGAGGACATTCCCTGGCCCAAAACATTATTCGTTTATTCATTTTTTTTTCTCCTTACGAAAAGCCCGCACCAGCACTCTCCATCCTCTTTATCTTTATATGTTTCGTGGATAAGAAAGTTGCAGGGGCAGACTAGCTTTATATCTTCTGCAAAATCCTTGGTGATTAGCCTGCAGGGGCAGTATTTTAAGCCATAGTTTTGCTCGTTACTGAAAATTCCGTCTAAGAGCATCTTGACTTTTCCCTTATCAGGATTTACTTGGAATTCATTTTTTTCTGTGAATTTATCAATCGCCTCGTGAAATCTTTCCTTGTCAAACTCAACCTTGCCCACACCGCTTATATTCTTTGCTTCATTGGAAGAGATTTCCACATATGCGTGCTTTGCCAGACAGGTAGGACAAATCTCTGGGGGTTTCACTCCGTAGTGGATGTCATTACACACAAAACAACGCCAATATTTCTTCATTTGATGAACTTAAAAAAATACTTATGCAAACATCTAGTTGAGGACTTGATTACATCCCCTTGGCCATTTCCTGTTCCATTTCCGATTTTCTGGTGCAGTAATAACCATTCTTGAGGCTCATTTTTTGATAAACAGGGCACTTGGGACAATCACATCCTTTCTCTTCAGTGATTATTTTGCTTTTTCCAATCAGGGGATGACAGAAACCTACTTCTGTTTCCTCAGCTACATATGTCGGGCATGTCTTGCAGATGCACATATCTTTAACCATCGGAAGTTTCTCTTCAGCATCCTTGATCATCGCCTCTGCTTCTTCTTCTGTTTTGCCCATTTTTTCCACCATCATTTTTTTGACCAGATCTTTTCGGCTCATTTCCTCTTCAGGGGCTGCCGCTTCTAAAGGAGCCTCAGCTGCCGGGGCTTCTTTCTTTTTTGCGCAGGAGGTCAGACCAAAATAACTCATCATTATCCCAGCCAAGCCACATCCACTTTTTTCAAAAAAATCTCTTCTTTTCATGGAATCCTCCTTCAAGCTTTAAAACTCCATTAATACAAAAAACTTTTTAAATGTCAAATATTGATGAGGGGATCAAACTCGTTACGTTTTATTGGCTTCATAGAGTTTTCAAGTAGGCCAAAAGATCAGCGACTTCTTGTTCTGGAAGAGAAACAAAAGAGGGCATGGCGAGAAAAGGCGTTTTAAGCTGTCTTTTAATATTATCAACATTGGCTTGCCTTTTACTGGATGGGAGCCTTTCCTTTTTCAGTATGTTTTTCAGGCCTGGTCCGTGCTTGATTTCCTCCTTGTCTGCATAATGGCAAGATAAGCATTTGCTGTTGAAAAGAGCTTCACCTCTTTCTTGGTTTCCTTGGATTAGAGCTCGAGGAGGCCTTGATATCTCATGTGATTCGGATTCTGCTGCCAAGATTCTTAAGAAGAAAAAGCCTGCTGAAGTGCTAAACACCGTAAAACTCAAGATGAAGACGATCATTCCCATTAGCGGTGCGAACTTAAGGAACTGTTTATAGAATTGAACAATAAGAATCTTTAATAGTAGGACGATAATGAGGACGAGACTCAAGACTACGTGCAAGGCAGCCCTAGTTGAAATCTGATCTCCGACAATAGCCCAGTATTTTAGACAGAAATAGCTTATAACTAAAAGTAAGCCCGTAAATACAAAACCAGAACCTTTGTGCATTTTTCTTAAGAGTTGGGCACTCGTTTTTCTTTCCTTTTCTGTTTTCCCCATCAAACTCAACATGGAGATGACTGCAACAATCGCAGCAAGCAGAAAGAATATGGCGAGTACGGACTTAAAAAGAAAAAAAGACATTTAGTTCCTCCTGTTTTCTAGTTAGAATGATGTGAGGAATAAGTATTTTTTTTATTAATCCAAGCTGTAGTTAGGAGCTTCTTTGGTGATTATGACATCATGGACATGGCTTTCCCTGATCCCGGCTCCCGTAATTTTTATAAATTTCGCCTTTGTCTGGAGTTCCTGAATAGTTTTACAGCCTGCATAGCCCATTCCAGCCTTAAGCCCCTCAACCATCATTTGAATTATATTAGCGGCACCGCCTTTATAAGGCACCCTGCCTTCAATCCCCTCTGGAGCAATCTTGGCTTCGCTTGAGACCAGATCCTGAAAATATCTATCCCGGCTTCCTTCTTTCATGGCTTCTATTGATCCCATACCGCGATAGGTCTTGTAAGAGCGGCCTTGATATATCACCACTTCCCCAGGAGATTCTTCTGTTCCGGCCAGGACATTACCCAGCATTACCGAGCTTGCACCGGCAACAATAGCTTTAGTGATATCCCCTGAAAATTTTACGCCTCCGTCAGCGATGATTGGGATATTCTTTGCCTTTGCCACCTTGTAGACATCTGCTATGGCTGTGATCTGTGGGATCCCAGCCCCAGTGACAACTCTGGTTGTGCAAATAGAGCCCGGGCCAACTCCGACTTTTACTGCGTCCACACCCAGCTCAATGAGTTCTTTAACAGCTTCTGTTGTGCCGATATTTCCTGCTACAAGCTCTTGTTTAGGGAATTCCTTTTTGAGCATCTTTACTGTATCCATGACTCTCTTGGAATGCCCGTGGGCTGTATCTACCACCAACACATCAAGCTTTGCTTCGAGCAGCGCCTTGGCTCTTTCTAAGGTTTCATCCCCCACACCCACGGCAGCGCCAACCCTTAAGCGTCCTAATTTGTCTTTTGATGCATGAGGATATTGAATTCTCTTGAGAATGTCTTTGTAGGTGATCAATCCTTTAAGGGAAAAATTTTTATCCACCATCAAGATCTTTTCAATTTTGTGCTTGTGGAAGAGTTTTTCTGCTTCTTCAAGAGATGTCCCCAGGGGCACAGTCACCAAATCCTTGGTCATGGCTTTTTCTATGGCTAGATTGAGGCGTGTTTCAAACCTGATATCCCTGTTGGTTAAAATACCCACTAATTTATTTTTTTCATCTGTGATGGGGAGCCCTGAGATTTTATATTTTTTCATAACCTCTTTGGCTTCAAATATTTTGTTGTGAGGCCTCATCGTGATAGGGTCAACAATCATTCCGCTTTCGTGTCGTTTGACTTTGTCTACTTCTTCAGCCTGCTTATCCGCTGGCATGTTCCTATGGATGATCCCTAGCCCGCCTTGCTGAGCCAGGGCAATTGCCATTTTTGATTCTGTGACAGTATCCATGGCTGAGCTGACTATCGGGATGGAGAGGCTGATGTTGCGGCTGAACTTTGTCTTCGTCTCAGCATGAGCGGGAATTGTGCGAGATTTTGCTGGGAGAACAAGCACATCGTCAAAAGTAAGCCCTTCTTTTATTTTTTGATCCAACATTTTTTCCACCTCATTTTTTCTTTTTTTTCTTTTTCCTCTTTTTTGGAATTAAGGACCTTGCCTGCTTGACTCGAGCTGTCTGGGAGCTTTGCGGGCGCTGGTAGTACATAGGCTGTTCCTTTCTTTCCGGGACCTCTTCTTCTTTTACAGGCTGGAAGAGGAAAAGATAACGGATGGATTCCTCTTCTATTCTATCCATCATTGCCTGAAACATATCGTAGCTTTCTTTTTTGTATTCAATTAGAGGATCCCTTTGACCATAGCCTCTAAGGCCAATCCCTTCCTTTAGATAATCCATGGCTAACAGATGATCTTTCCACTGGGAGTCTAAGATCTGAAGTGTTATGATTCTCTCAAACTCTCTCATTCGGTCTTGGCCTATGATTTTTTCTTTCTCCTCGTAGCTATCGTTTAGAGTCTTGGAAATTTTATCTCTTAATTCCTGATAATTTATCGTATCCCAATCTATGTTTAATTCCCCAACGTCCAGACCAAATTGACTAGCTATCGCATTCTTGAATCCTTCTACATCCCATTGTTCAGGAGCTTTTTCCTTATTCGTATGATTTTCCATAATCCATTCAACCAGGGTGACGATCAACCCCTGGATAAATTCTTTCATGTTTTTTCCATGAAGGATATCTCTTCTCTGCGTGTAGATGCTCTCTCGTTGTTTATTCATCACATCATCGTATTCCAGGAGGTGCTTGCGTATTGAAAAATTCTGCCCTTCTACCTGCTTTTGAGCTCTCTCGATGGCTCTGCTCACCATTTTGTGTTCGATCGGAACTCCCTCTGCCATGCCAATCCTGGTCATCAAACCTGATATCCTTTCGCTGCCGAATATTCGCATCAGGTCATCATCAAGAGATAGATAAAAACGAGAGGAGCCAGGATCTCCCTGCCTTCCGGACCTTCCTCTGAGCTGATTATCGATTCTTCTGGCTTCATGTCGCTCAGTGCCGATGATATGGAGACCGATTAAATCGACGACTTTTTCATGTTCTTTTTGAGCGATATCGCTTACCTCTGCCAAGGCTCTTTCCCATTCATCTTGAGAGGTCTTGGTGGGATCAATTCCTTTTTTCCTTAGATTCTCTGAAGCTAAAAACTCTGGATTTCCTCCCAGGAGGATGTCCACACCGCGGCCTGCCATGTTGGTAGCGATCGTGACTGCTCCTATCCTTCCCGCCTGGGCGATTATCTTGGCTTCCATCTCATGATACTTTGCGTTCAGGACCTCATGCTTTATTGCTCTTTTCCTCAAGAGCGAGCTCAGATGTTCTGAATTTTCAATTGAAATTGTACCTACCAGCACCGGCCGACCTTTTTTGTTGTTCTCGATGATTTCTTCAACAACAGCATCCCATTTTTCTCTTTGAGTTCTGTATATCACATCCTGGTATTCATAACGGATGAGAGTTCTATTGGTGGGGATTTCCACCACATCCAGCTTATAGATGGATTGGAATTCCGTGGCTTCTGTTACCGCGGTGCCAGTCATGCCAGCCAGCTTATCGTACATACGAAAATAATTCTGAAAAGTGATTGAAGCGAGAGTCTGATATTCTTCTTCGATGCGCACCTTCTCCTTAGCCTCCAGGGCTTGGTGCAGGCCGTCGCTGTATCGGCGTCCTGGCATCAGGCGACCTGTGAATTCATCCACGATTATCACTTTTCCTTCCTTGACCATGTAATCCACATCCTTTTTGAACAAATGATGCGCTTTTAATGCCTGGTTTATATGATGGACCAAATCCATGTGAGCGAGGTCATACAGGTTGGGAACCTTCAGAAATTTTTCGGCTTCTGCCACACCGTCTTCTGTTAGAGTAGAGGTTCTTGTTTTTTCCTCAACCTGATAATGCTGGTTTTTACGAAGGCGACGGATGAGGTTATCAACTCTATAATAAAGAGAGGTGGACTCTTCAGTTGGCCCCGAGATGATGAGAGGAGTCCGGGCTTCATCGATGAGAATGCTGTCCACTTCGTCCACGATAGCATAGTTGTGTTTTTTCTGGACGAGGTCGGAAAGACGAAATTTCATATTATCTCGTAGGTAGTCAAAGCCGAATTCATTATTGGTGCCGTAGGTGATATCTTTGCGGTAAGCCTCCTGTCTTACTAATTCATCCATATCATGCTGAATCGTTCCTACTCCAAGACCGAGAAAATTAAATATTGGGCCCATCCATTCTGTATCCCTTTTGGCCAGGTAATCGTTCACCGTGACGATATGCACGCCATTTCCTTCAAGCGCGTTCAGGTAGGCAGGAAGCGTTGCAACCAGAGTCTTCCCTTCACCTGTCTTCATCTCAGCGATTTTCCCCTGGTGAAGAACAACGCCGCCCATAAGTTGAACATCAAAGTGACGCATATTGATGGTCCTTTTGCCGACTTCGCGAACTACTGCAAAAGCTTCGATGAGAAGGTCATCAAGAGCCGCGCCTTGTGCTAATTTTTCCTTATATTCTGCTGTTTTCGCCCGAAGCTGCTCGTCGCTTAATTTTTGCATCTGAGGCTCAAGCTCGTTTATGGCAGTAGCATAGGGTTGGAGTTTTTTCAGATCTCTTTCGTTTTTGGTGCCGAAAATTTTTTGAATCAGCAATTTATACATTTGAGTATTTTGTAGCAGAAAGGCTTTCCCTTGTCAATTTAACTTAAGGGGTCGAACCACTAAAAGCTGAGTTTTTAAGAATGGTGTTTGTAGGATCTTGATTCAACAGTCCCATACGTATTGGATTAAGGATTTGACCTTCAAAACTTGAGTTTTTAAGAAAAGCGATTGCAGAAGTCAGATTNNCTTGATTTATCTGTAGGGGCTTGATTTATCAAGCCCACAAGTTATGTTTATTGACAGGGAAAAAATAATCCTATATTTTTAACGAAACCAGAATGGCTAAGAGAGAATTCTTAACCTTCAGAATGCCAAGCAAAACTAGGAATATTCTCCTGCTCATCCTCGCTTTTTTGTTTCTCTCTCTCGTTTATCAATATTTTGTAAAAAAAGATATGACAGATTTTGGTGTTTGTTATCAAGGAGGACAAAGAATTGTAAAGGGTGAAACCCTCTACCGAGCCACAGACGGTCATCTTCAGTATAAGTATTCTCCTGCTTCGGCACTGGTTTTTTCGGTATTTACTTTGATACCTTATGATGTAGCTAAATTCATCTGGTACTTATCAGAGCTTGTCTTTTTGTTCCTAAGTCTGGTCATATCCTATGATATTCTTCCCTCAAAGCAGAAGAAAAAAGGATTAGTCCTTATTTTATCCTTTCTAGTCCTGGTCAAGTTTTTTGGCAGAGAGATAGAGTTGGGGCAGGTAAATATTTTTATTTTTTTCCTGTTGATAATGATGATTAAGGCCTCGCTTAGAAAGAATGATTTAAAAGGAGGGCTGTTTTTTGGTTTTTCCTTAATTTTTAAGCCCTATGGACTGGTGTTTTTGCCCTATTTCATCCTAAAAAAAAGGTTTAAGTTGATAGCTTCTGGACTTGGAACGGTTCTGGTCGGGCTTATTCTGCCCGTAATTTTTTATGGCTTAAGCGGGAATATAGCTGTTTTAAAAGCATGGCAGAAAACCTTATCTCAGTCCACTCCTGGTCTTATCGACCATTACGATAATGCCTCTATCTTTGCCTTTTTTTTAAAAATAGTCCCTGATGAGAGTAGAGAATTAGCAATCATATTCGTTATTTGTTCTGGCCTGCTTATTGCTTTTTCTTTTTTGTGGATGATGATCTTGGGAAAGAAGGAGAACATTGATAAGCCCGAAGTTCTTGAGTATTCGTTCCTGTTCGTCCTAATTCCGCTTTTCTCTCCCTTGGCCTGGTACTACAACTACCTTTACTCCATTCTGACTGTTGTTTTTTTGATAAATTATATTGATAAATTTCCCAAAGCCCTGAAATACGTTTTAATAGCAAATCTCATTGTAATCGGAGGGAGCCTTAGGGAAGTATTGAGGAAGGATGCTTTTCGCTTTTACACAGGATATTCCCTGGTTGTGATAAGCTATTTGATAGTGCTTTTTCATCTTTTTTATCTAAGAGTCAGGATTAAACTGGGATCTAAATCGGAGTCAGATCTCTAGGACTTTTATTACTCAAGCAAATTGGGAGCAAACCTTTAGGGCAGCCATGATTTAATTTTTCCTGATTACCATTGATTTTTCCTTCGATTTTGTTTATTATCAGTTGTGATAATCTTGAGAACGGTTCTCATTTAGAAATTAATAAAAGGAGAGCTGTAGACTAGAAATGATCAGCTTGATTGAGGCTCCTTCTGATACGCCATTGAGAATTGCGGATATTGCTGGGGGCCACGGAGTTCGCAGAAGGCTTCTTGCTTTGGGTTTTCATAAGAGTGATGTTATAGAATTGGATTCGCGAAGTATTCTTCGTGGCCCAGTTCTCATAAAAAATTTGACTTCTGATACATCTGTTGCCTTGGGCAGGGGGATAGCTCAAAAAATTTTAGTTGAGATAATTGACGAAAAAAAATAGCTTCCAAGATATCGTATTCATAGGACAGCCTAATTGTGGCAAAAGTACACTTTTTAATGCCATTGCTGGCCTGAAGGCGCAAACATCCAATTTCCCTGGCACGACGGTTAAGCATACCCACAGCAAGGTCAATGTTGAAGGGAATGTTTTAAACATCATTGATCTGCCCGGGACTTACTCTCTGAATCCTTCTGATCCAGCGGAAAAAGTTGTCCTCACCCATTTATTCTTGGAAAAGCCGGATTTAATAGTCAATGTTGTGGATGCATCTATCTTGGGCCGGAGCCTTGAACTGACTCTGGAACTCATCGAGCTGGAATACCCTGTTGTGGTTGCCTTGAATATGATTGATTTGGCAGAGAAAAAAGGCGTTGAAATCGATCCGAAGAGACTAGAGAAACTTCTTGGAATTCCTGTGATTCCGACTGTAGCTTCCCGTGGCCGGGGGATAAAAGAGCTTCTGGATATTACCCTCCAATCACTGGAGAAAGGATTATCCGTCTCCCATATCAAGTGGTCCCGAGATGTGGAAGATAAAATTGAAGAAATGGTAGATCATTTGCCCACGGATTTTCCTATCGTCGGCAACAAAAGATTCACAGCCATAAATATGATAAGCTCCAGCAAGCTTTTTTTTGATAAGATGCTCAAGGAAATAAATCCTACCCTTAAGATGGCCCTCGATAAAGTGAGGAGTGAGCTTGAGACCATGCACACCGCTCCTTCCTATGAAGTGATTGCAGCTGAAAGGCATCACCTGGCCCTCAAGATTCTTGAAGAAAGCAGCCGTGTGATTAGGGGGAAAAGAATCAGTATGCTGGATAAAGTGGATGATGTCATCATGCATCCCTTTTTTGGGTATATTATTCTCCTGGGAGTTTTTCTTGGCTTTTTCTTTGTTATTTTTAATATCGGAAGTCCGTTAGAAGAGCTTCTTCTAGGTCCGTTGGATAGTTTTAGAAGCTTTCTTTCGCTTCAGCTCGGTGAAGGAGCAGTCTTTTACATAGTCGATGGCCTCATTCAGGGCATAGGAGGGGGAGTGGCCATTGTTTTGCCTTATTTTATTCCTCTTCTTTTTCTTATGTCTTTCTTGGAGGATGTGGGCTACTTAGCGAGGGCCGGTTTCCTGATGGATACATTTATGCATCGGATTGGACTTCACGGCAAGTCTGTTTCTCCTTTTATTCTCGGTTTTGGCTGCAATGTTCCGGCCGTAGTTTCAACCCGGATCCTAGAATCCCGCAGGGATCGAATCATCACCTCTCTCCTTATCCCATTCATTCCCTGTTCAGCTCGGACAACAATCATACTTGCTCTGGTTGCTTTTTACTTGGGTCCTATCTGGGCCCTTGGTTTTTACCTTTTCAATATCCTTTTATTGGGTGTTCTTGGCCGGGTGATTACCTTATTTTTTAAGACTCCCTCTCCTGGATTGATTCTTGAGATTCCTTCGTTGAAGATGCCCTCGCTTAAAAATATGATGAGAAAAATCTATTTTCAGCTCAAGTCATTTCTTAAATTTGCCTGGCCTATCCTGATTGCTGGAAGTGTTGTTTTAGGGCTGCTCCAATATTTTAATTTCGATAAATTCATAAACCTAGTCCTTTCTCCCCTGGTTGAAAAGGGGCTTGGCCTGCCTCAAGAACTCGGAGTGACTCTTATATTTGGTTTTTTAAGAAAAGAACTCTCTTTGATAATGATGCTTCAGGCCCTTGGAGTAAGCTACCAGGATTTGATGACCTTAATTTCCAGAGAGCAGCTTATCGTTTTTACTGTTTTTATAAGCTTTTTCATACCCTGTCTTTCGACTGTGGCCATCCTTTGGAAGGAAGTGGGGAAGAGGGTGGCTTTTCTCTCGATGGGTTTAAACACAGGCGTGGCAGTAATAATTAGCCTGCTTGTTAGGTTGATATTAATAAAATAGCCTGGATTCTAATCAGATTAATTTATTCAATCCTTTTTATGATATGCCATCCGTATTTGCTTGTTTCAGGGTCGTACTCTGCAAGGCCGATATCATTCACGCCAAGCTTAAAGCTCACATCGCCAAACGCTTTTACCATTAGGGCACGAGAGTACTCTTCTTTGCTTTTATCAGGATCAATACCGATATTTGACATCTTATAAATGCCTGGATACTGATCATCAGTGTATTCTTTAACCAGAGCGTCAAAGTCTTCACCTTTCTTGGCTCTCTCAAAAATTTCTTTTGCCAGTATTTTAGCCTCATCCCGAGTACGAGTCACATCTTCCTTCGGGATTGAACCTTTAAAGGCGATCAAAATGTGCTGGACAGTAACACGGTCAGGCTCCTTCTTGCCAAAAACGAAGACAGGCAACATAGCAAGAAGCATGATACAGGTTGCTTTTTTCATAGTCACCTCGCAAAAGTTGATTTGGATCTTAGCCTTGAAAAATTTCAAATATAAAAAGAAGAGTGAGAATTCTATTTTTTTCCTTC
>JABAOF010004775.1_pt1 | contig 19278 bp, 15 predicted proteins | sample 7062171 | NCBI WGS metagenome assembly JABAOF01 (sample SAMN14538628, study PRJNA623070) | marine sediment metagenome | biome: marine biome [ENVO:00000428]; feature: marine pelagic biome [ENVO:01000023]; material: deep marine sediment [ENVO:00002113] | place: India: Gulf of Khambhat ...
GGATTAATGTATCGAGCAATCAGGGCGATATGGAAGGGAATATCATGTTCTTCTAAGTATGCATAGACGTCAGCTAATTTATCAGTTTTACGGTAGGTATAAGTGTCAATGTCTTCGAGTCTTAAAAGGACTTTCTTTTCTTCTTGGTGATGTCCTAATGCATGATGGAGTACATCCAAAAAGACCAGCGAATAGTTATTAACTGAATATGTAAATGGCAGCTCAAAAGGTAGAATCAAAAACCGATCATTAATATCTAAAATTACTGGTTTGCGTTCTCCTTTTTTATTAACTGCTGATGCAAGCACCTTAACTTTTTCCGAATTTTCGGGTAATTCAAATCGAGCCATATAGCTAAAATCGTTTAGATCAAAATTAACGCTTTTATATTCTAAGTTGACAAACTCGGGAGGTTTAGGAGTAAAACGCAGATATTTTCTTAATAAACTGGCAATCAGCTCTTCTGAGCCAAAGCCTGACCAGATAATCTGCTGATCAACCGAGTGCAAGATATCGCGAAATAAAACATAAGGGATTAATCTCCCGTATTCTTCAATGAAAAAAAGGACGTCAAAATTATTGATATCACCTTGTTGGTAGTCTGAAACATCGATAATTTCAACTTCAACCCCCCAATGAGACTTAATAATTTCAGACAAGCTGTTTATTTTTTGAGCATAAAGATGGTGGAATTCTGATTCTTTTGGCTCGATTGAGCTGATAATAAGTAGTTTCTTAGTTTTTGAGCCGTCAGTTACTTCGTTTTTAATAATTTTATAGGGCTGGGAGTTATTAACCGTCTCTTTTGCCGAAGTTATTTTTAAAGAGGTGATAAAAAGCAGGGTGATAGTAAAAAAGAAAATGATGGATTTGGGTAGTTTGAGCATGATAACAATAAAGGCAGGTCAGAATCACTTGAAAAATTCAGGCAAATATTCGTGGGGGTGAGGTACTTCCGCTTGCGATCAGTGGATTGCGCCTCCCATAGATTTTTTTATTTGTAGATTCTTAAACTAACCTTCTTGTCCCATATTAGCTTGAGAACCCAAAAGTGGTCAAGGTGATAAATACACCTTGAGAGAACTTTCTTCAAGGTGGTGGAGAGGTGCACCATTTTTTTACATCAAGGGCCTTAACCTTACCGCAATAGTCTCCTTTGCGAAAAACCACGGTTGAATGAGCGTAACACCAATCCCGAACTTTACCGGCAAGATCTTGACAGACACAATTACCTACCCAGGTTCCGTTCTCATAAAGTCCCATCGCCAGTCTCGCATAACAGCTTCCCTTTTCCATTTCGGTTGTCATCCCACAACCATTCTCACAGTCTTCTTTAATTGCCTGAGCATACTCCCGCACCTCTGGCCCCGTATTATAATAATCATAAAGTGCCTCGCAATCACACTTACCAGTTATTTTTTTCTCAACTTTTTCTACTTCTTCGATCTCGAAAGGCTCAAGTTCACCATATCGAATATAGTTGGCCGCTTTATGGAGAATTGGAATGCTGGTGTCCGAGCCGCCAAGGAAAAATCTGGTTACACCATGTTTTGCCTCATCTATAAAAACTTGAACAATAGTCAGGAGTAATTCTTCCTCGGCTTGCCCTTCTTGGCGATAATGCCTCAAGCCGGTTGGTTCAGTCACCCACATAGGCTTGTCGTCCGCACCATATATTTCTAGAAACTTTTTTACTGTACTATGACCACCATAACTATGACCATTCATGATGTCAAAGTAGTTGGCTGCTCCGAGTTCAAAAAGTTTTAGGGTGTCAAAATCAGTCCATTTAGTGTAATCGGCTCTCTTAAGACCATGAATACCAATCGCGGCAATAAGAACCTTAGCCTCCGGGTCCGCCTTTTTGATTGTCGTGTAGCTTACTTTAAGTATCTCGAAATAGTCTTCAGCCGAGCCCTGAAAAAAATCATCGCCAACATCAGGTTCATTTCCAATTTCCCAATGAGTGACTGGGTAGCGCAATCCAGACATATCTTCTATGTCATCACCGTCGTAGCGCTCGACTAGTCTTCTCAAGAATTCCTTAAAGGCATCCATGTCGCAAGGTTTGCCTTTTCTGTGGGCAAGGGATAAGAAGTCTCTCGGATCTTTGCCGCCATTATTTGGTTGCCATTCGAGGTGCGAATTACAGATTTCCTGGTCCCAGTCAGTAAAAGGCCAGACAGTAAAAAGTATTTGAACACCTTTTTCCTGGGCACCCTTGACATATTCATCTATCTTTTCCCAATTATATTGTCCTTTTTCAGGCTCGATGAACTGCCAATTAGCAAATCCAGGATGGGCTCTTTCCCAAATTACACCGATTGGATTCCAGTTATTTCTTGTCTTTTGTAAATAGCCTAAGGGTAGATTCCAGGCTCCTCCAGCACAATATCCGAAATCAGGTCTACTAGTAACTTCTGGAAAAGATTGGAGAATTTTTTCTCTTAATTCTTCATCAGCCACTTGGGGAAATTTAGACTTTTCAGGAGCAGAAATATTTTTGTAAATAAAATATCCTCCTATACCCAGACCAACCACAATTAGCAAAATAAGAACGATACCTTGCTTAGTTCGGAAGAATTTTTTAATCTTCTGTAATCTAACTAATATTTTTGTTTTTATATTGGGTTTGGTGGGTGGAGGTGGTTCAGAGGGCCGTACCTTTTTATCAACAAGATTATTATCATCGGTAATTTTTGTTTTTATTGAAGCTGCTTTGTCTAATTTATCCATTCCCACTTACATCTTACCAAAATTCAGACTATAACTAGAATATAAATTACTACCGCTCCGGGTTTGGGAAGGGGTTCGATTGATCTTAGAATATTGGGCAAGGGAGGATGGATTTTTGTGAGGAGTTACTGATATCAACTGGAATAGGGGGGTGGGGAATAAAACAGTCTTCAGGTGGTTTTATCGGAATGATAGTTGGAATTGGGATTGTTGGCGTTGGTGTAGGTGTCGGTCCTTTTGGCGGATCAGGTAAGGGAATTGGTGGGCACCAACCCTCAGGAGGCATTACCACTAAGCAAGGAAATTTTTCATAAACACAAGGGGGAGGTGGGATACATGGATCTGGTGGTGGAGGGTCGGGTAGAGGAATTGGACCAGGTAAATCTGGTGGTGTAGGTAGGGCCTCGGAAGGAGGATCTGGTGTTGGTGTGGGTTCACACAATTCAGGCTTTTCCGAACATGCAATAAGCGGGGGTGCGTTTTCAACCGCAACTGCAGCCACATTATCAATCACTTTTCCACTTGAAGTATTATAAGCCCGAATTTTAGACGTATCAGCATGATTATTATTCTGGTTATTTGAATCTGGAGCGTCATTGGTACCATCTTGGGTGGAGTCGGGCAAACCAGAATTATTTCCGGGAGTTGGGTATTCTGGTGGTGCTTCAGGTTCTGAAAAATGTTCTGCAATACGAGAGACTATTTGGGNNTCAGCAATACGGGAGACTATTTGGGCCGGATTAACGGGATAATTTAGGATACCTAAACTAAGGGCGAAGATGATAATTGAGGTTAAAAATTCTAACATTATTGATCTGCGAGCAGTATTGACTCGGGCAAGAATTTTTAAAGTACGGCTATCCTACATTATAGGAAACTAGTTGTCAACCTAACTGAGAAATTGTTGATTCTGGCTGCCTGAAGCGCTATGATTTGAGGTGTAATGTTTTTCACAGAAGCGATAGCCCACTATTTTTTCCCAAGACAATCGAATAATCAGAAAGCGAAAATATTGCATTCGTCGACGCTGCTGGTTCTTACCCTTTTTCTGGTTATCTTTCAAGCGTTACTGCAGGTATTACCACTTTCGGGAATAAAAATATTAGGTTATGGTGCCAATATTTCTCCCACCGAAGTGATTAATTTGACTAATAATAAAAGAACTGAAACCGGTCTTGCACCACTTGAATATAATGCTGTCTTAGCTTCTGCTGCCAAAACTAAAGGAGAAGACATGATCAATGATGATTACTGGGCCCATGTTTCCCCAAATGGAACTAAACCTTGGTCATTTTTTATCGACGCTGGTTATAACTACCGCTATGCAGGAGAGAATCTAGCCAGAGATTTTGCTGACCCAGCTTCTGCAGTTGAAGCCTGGATGGCCTCGCCGACCCACAAGGAAAATATACTTTCCAGCAAATATAAAGATATTGGTATTGCTGTTGTTGAGGGCGAGCTAGCGGGTGTTGAGACGACGCTAATTGTTCAATTTTTCGGGACAAAATATGTTGATACAACTCCGGCGGTACCAATCGCCAAAGCAGAAGAAAGTGCCTCTTCAAAGCCAATGCCTACTCCAACACCACAAAGAAAAGAAGTTTTACCAAAAGAAGAAGCTGAAGAGTTAGTAACAGCACCACCGGTTAGCTCAGCCACAAAAACAGGCCGGAGGTTAATTTCTCCGTTTGATACCACCAGGACGATATCTTTAGTAACAATCGTTTCCTTGCTGGCAGTAATGGTTATTGATGCGGTAATTACTTCGAATAAGAAAATAACAAGAGTTGGTGGCAGGATATTTGCCCACCTGGCGTTTCTGGGAATGATTTTGGTAATCGTTATCATTGCCAGAGCCGGAGAGATATTATAATGCAGAGCATTATACGGAGTATAATTTAGATAGTTAGCAATGAGGAATTTATTAAAAGATATCCAGCACTACCTACCACTAGTTGGAATTCTGTTTGCAGGATTTCTGGGGTTTTTGTTATTTTCCTATGATCGGCAGTTTCTATTTGCCATTAGCGTTGGAGTAGCTAGTGCTTATGTAGTTTGGGGGATAATCCACCACTATCTTCATCGGGATTTACATTTATCAGTAGTAATCGAGTACCTGATTATTGCCGCCTTGGGATTGGTGGTTGTTTTCTCTCTTCTTTTCAGAGTTTGAAGCCTTTATATCTTTTTTGCTCTCTCGGTGAATTTAATCTTGTATTTCAAGTTGCCATAAATTTTTAGAACCAGTAAGTTTAAGATATAAGTTGCCAAAATAAGGATAAGAAAATAAATCGCCCCTGAGGTAGTTATCTTTGGTAATTGATCACGAGCTAGGTACCCAAGTATTCCTGAGATTACTCCAACGCTGGTTATTATTTGCAATGATTTGATACTTTGAGTTGTAACTTTACCTTCGATTTCTATCAAAACCTGAATTGCAGCTGATAAGTAATCTTTGGTCATTCGCCATATTTCGGTAATATAGGTGTGAGTATTAACTAACACCTCGAATTTATATTGAAAGAGCTCTATCAAGTATTTTTCGATTTTTAGATCTTTGGCTAAAGATGAACGAGTCCGGACATATTCGTCCATCTGGTTAATTCTGCTTGATATCAAGTCAATTGTTTTTTGATAACTATCAAGTTTGTTTCGGAATTGACTCACTTCTTTGCCTTTGATAGTTTTTCGTTCTTTAATAGCAGATATTTCCTCCCACACACTGCGGTGAATATCTAAATATTTTTCCAGCTGATCTTTGAACTCTCGAAAAAATATTTGCATTTCAATTAGCTCATCAATAATTACTTTCTGTTTAGGAGATGCGACGACAAAAATATGGCTTGGAGTTTTATAGACAGTAATATCGCGGGCAGTAATTTGACTGTATACCTCGCCGAATGAGTCTGTATCTATCTGGAAGGTTTTAGGGTCTTTTACTGTTACACCCACTACAGTTGGATGGACAGTTTTGATATTTGCCAGTACTTTTGGAGTCGGGGCACCTAAGGAAAAGATGTATGAAATGGCCGGATTAAAGACATTTTCGAAGTAATCTTCTAACAATTCTTGAGCCTGTCTTATATTGTTTGATTTAAGCGATAAAATATAAAGACCGTCCTCATAATAGCTTATTTCAATACCCTTATTTGTTATCCCTTTTACATACTCCAAATACTCTGCTTCTCTGGTTACTTTTTTAAGATCAAGCTGTTTACGAAATTCGGCCAGTTTTTCTTTTGAAAGTGGTAGTTTTGAGTGTCCCAGAGCCATTAAATCGTAGATTTCACTTAAGTGAAGGGTTGTTCTTTGGTACCAGCCACCAAAGGTGACAGTGAATCTTTTTTTGTTAACATCAACTTTGGGCATATTTAAATAATATCACAGAGGAGATTTTCGAAGGATTAATTATTTTCAGAGCTTGAGTGATTTGAGGAACTTTTTGAAGTCGTTGCCGATATCTTTCCTCTGCAGGGCGTATTTAACCTGAGTTTGCATGTATCTAAGAGGATCACCGGTGGTGAGCCATTCACCTTCAATTTCATGAACCAAAAATCGGCCTCCTTTTTTAGCAACTTGGGTGATTGAGTCCACCAGCCACAATTCTCCACCCAATCCAGTTTTCATCTTTTGTATTTCTTCTACTGTCTTATAATTGAGGATGAATCTACCAAATTCTGCCATATTTGAAGGTGCTTTATCGGGATTGGGTTTTTCAACCAAGGCTTCAAATTCATTGGTACCCTTTTTAAACTTAACGATCCCATACCTGTTTAGTTCAGATTTTGGAATGCGTTGGGCAGCTATAACTCCATCACAATTCTCGCGCTCATATATTTGAATTAGTTGTTTCAAACATGGAGTTTTTGATATTACCAAATCGTCACCAAAAAGATAGGCAAAGGCTTCGTTGTCATCGATGAGGGGAGCAGCGCATAAAAGAGGAGTACCGTTGCCATAGGGGAGATTTTTCTTTTGCCTTACATAAACAAAGTTAGCCAGTTGGGGAATTTGTTTAATTTTTTTTAGTAGTTCTTTTTTTCCATTTACCTCAAGCAGATGCTCGAGTTCAACGTGACTGTCAAAGTAATCCTCCATTATCCCTTGGCCGGCACGGGTAACAATGATGATTTCGGTAATTCCTGAAGAGACGCATTCATCAACCAAGTGATGAATAATTGGTTTATCAATGATTGGCAGCATTTCTTTGGGTTGGTTTTTGGTGGCGGGCAAGAATCGGGTACCATAACCAGCGGCAGCAATGACTGCTTTTCTGATTTTTGGATGGCCTTTTTGCTTCATAATCAAATTTTGATAGAAAAATTATACCACCACCAGCATTTGAGTACAAAAATTTTGCCAATTTTAGGTAATAACTTTGATTGCCCGAAAAGGAAATTCAAGGTATAATAGTGATCGATGAAAGCTACAGATGGACATTTTCATAGTCCTTCAAAGGGAGTTCTAAAAACCTCGAAGATGATTAACGAGGTTTCTGGTTTTGTTGACGAGGAACCCAGCAGTTTCTATCGGTTGGTTATTGGCACCGATAGCCAGTCACGAAAAGTGAATGGAAGAAGCGAAGTCGATTATGTCACTGCCGTAGTTGTGCATAGAATAGGAAAGGGTGCCAGATATTTTTGGAAAAAGCAAAAGAGGCAAGAAAAAAAATTTGTTCTTCGAGACAAAATTTATACCGAGACCTTAATGAGCTTGAATGTTGCTCAGGAAATTGTGCCTGAGATTAGGAAACAGATATCGCCCAAAAAATATGATCTTGAGATTCACATTGACGTTGGTCCTTTGGGACCAACCCGAGATATGATTCGGGAAGTGGTGGGAATGGTGGCTGGAAACGGATTTACAGCAAGAACTAAGCCAGAGGCCTGGGGTGCTTCAACAGTAGCTGACAAACACGCTTAGTAAAGTTCAAAGTTCAAAGTGCAAAATTCAAAATTAAAGAAAAACTTTCGTTTTCTTCCAGATATTGCGACAGCTGATCTTGCATTTGAGGCTTTTGGTAAGACTCCGTCTGAGCTTTTTGAAAATGCCGGTCGTGCCTTGGAGGAGGCGATGGTTTCACCAGAAACTGTTGAGCCAACCAAGAAATATACTATTAATAAAGAAGAAGAGAGCTTAGAAGAACTCTTCTTCGTTTTTTTGGAAGAACTGGTTTTTCTCAAAGACGCCGATCAGATGGTGTTTAGCAAGATTGAATGTAAAGTAGTTCAAATGGAAAATGGAAAATGGAAAATGGAAACTCAAGTTTATGGCGAGGCGATAGACTTGGGAAAACACAAGCTCGGTGATGACGTAAAAGCTATTACCAAACACCTTTTCGAAGTAAAACAACTTCCCAACAAAACCTTCCGCTGCCAGGTTATTCTCGATGTTTGACCTCCCCATTGTCTATAGATGGTAAAATAGGCATACGATGGATGCAGAGTATCTTTCAAGATTAACTGAAATTGAAAAAGGGATCTGGGAGTTGCCAAAGACTTATCGCAAAAAGATGCGGGTGCCGATGAGGATTGTGGCGACAAAGAAGTTACTTGAGGAAATGGATGACGGGGCGGTTGAGCAAGGGATTAACGTTGCATACTTGCCCGGAATAATTAAAGCTTCAATGATCATGCCTGACGCCCACTGGGGATATGGTTTTCCCATTGGTGGTGTAGCTGCTTTTGATTTAAAGCGCGGCGTTATTTCTCCGGGGGGAATTGGATTTGACATCAATTGCGGGATGAGACTTTTGGTCACCAGTCTTAAAAATACGGAGGTTCGTCCAAAAATTGAGAGATTGGTCAATGATCTTTTTCAGGCCATCCCAGCGGGTGTCGGTCGTGGAGGCACGGTTCGGGTATCTAACGATGAACTTAAAGACATAATGGTTAAAGGAGCCGGGTGGGCGGTTGAGAAAGGTTTGGGATGGAAAGAAGATCTTGCCCACATTGAAGAAAATGGGGCGATTGATGGCGCTGATCCTGAGGCTGTCTCCGATCGGGCAATAAAAAGGGGAATTAATCAAGTGGGGACTTTGGGGAGTGGGAACCATTATCTTGAAATTCAGCGAGTTGAGAGAATTTTTAACAAAGAAGTTGGGGAAAAGATGGGAATTACCGGCGAAGGACAAGTAGCAGTAATGATTCATTGTGGTAGCCGGGGTTTTGGTCATCAGATAGCAACGGATTACCTCCATATCTTTGAGCCGGCGATGAAAAAGTATGGGATTGAAGTTCCTGACCGCCAGCTTGCTTGTACTCCATTTGATTCTCCTGAGGGGAAAAGATATTTTTCGGCCATGGCGGCCGCGGCCAATAGTGCTTTTTGTAACCGACAGGTGATTGCCCATAAAGTCCGCGAGATTTTTGAGCATATTTTTGGAAAATCAGCTGAGGATTTGGGGATGAAGCTTGTCTATGATGTCGCTCACAATATTGCCAAAATTGAAAAGCACAAGGTACAGGGCACAGGGGATAGGGGTAAAGATGTATTGGTGCATAGGAAAGGAGCGACAAAGGCCTTTCCGGGACAACCAGTTATTATTGGCGGATCAATGGAAACTGGTTCTTATCTTTTGGTGGGGACAGAGGGGGCAATGGAAAAATCTTGGGGCTCAACTGCCCATGGTTCGGGAAGAACGATGAGTAGAACTAAGGCCAAAAAAATGGTTCAGGGGCGCCAACTTCAGGATAAAATGAAGGCCAGAGGAATTTATGTCAAAAGTGCTTCGTTTTCGGGTTTAGCTGAAGAAGCCGGTTTTGCTTACAAAGATATTAATGAAGTAGTCAAATCAGTTTCAGAAGCCGATATTTCCCAACCTGTCGCTTCATTCAAACCTCTTGGAAATATAAAAGGGTAAGAAATCCCCCAGGTGTTCACCTATTTCACCTCTAAGGTGCACTAACTTTAAAGTTGCGACTCGGCTTAACTTTCAAAAAGTCAAATGTTAAAATATATCCTGTGATTTTGACTGGTAATTTATCAGAACATACACAAAAATATCCCGAGCACAGAATGTGGTTTATTGGCCATTTCATAAAAGAACCTGGGGAATTTAAAACTGAAAATGTAGAGGTGAAATGGGGAATTCATAAAAAAAGCGAGAAAAAATCAAAATTGACCTTCAACTTGAAAAGCAAATCTTTATCAATATTAATCAAGGGAAGGCTTGTTATTTATTTTCAAAAATTGAAAAAGAATATAGAGCTTTCTAAAATTGGGGATTTTGTTTATTGGGATCCAGGAGAAGAAAATATGCACACTTGGGAAGCACTAGCATATACAATTATATTAACTATCAGATGGCCTTCTTTGAAAGGAGATCAGAAAAGCCTTACTGAATCCACAGGAACAAAATAGTGTAACTAAACATATATCACCTCTAAGGTGTGATAACTCTACCCTAAATATAATTGACAAAGTGAGGCTATAGGTCTATAATACAATTCTGCGAAAAGCAGGATAAAAAAAGCTTTTCTCTTTTTTGGCACCTGAACGTAAGTTTATACCTTTTAGTAAAAGGAAAAGGATTATTATAGGTTGCAATTTGATTAATGTCGTTATAAAATAACCTCCGTGCTTTGAGACTTCAAGGCTTTTTTTAATTATGTCGTAAGAAAAGAGAGAAAGATGAGGGATTTGAAAATTGAGTGGGATTTGCCTGCCTTGATATAATTAAGGTTCGGGCATATAAATATGAAGATACTAATTACTGGTGGAGCAGGATTCACAGACGAAGTATGCTAAAGCAAAAAATTCTAGACTTATTTAATCATTTAATAACTTTAATTTAATATGAGGATTTTAGTTACCGGAGGCGCTGGCTTTATAGGTTCAAATTTCGTCTATTACTGGCTTAAAAAACACCCTAAAGACAAAGTTAGGGTGATTGATGTCTTAACAGTTGCCGGGAACTACGAAAGCCTACGGCCAATCGAGAAGAAAATTAAGTTTATTAAAGCCAACATCAACGATCGACCAAAAGTCAAAGAGGCGATGAAAGGTGTTGACGTTGTGATTCACTTTGCTGCCGAGAGCCATGTCGAAAGAAGCATCTTTGATCCGGCCGCCTTTTGGAGAACCAACGTTGGTGGTACTTTGACTTTACTTGAAGAAGCGGACAAAGCAGGTGTGCCTCGCTTTCATCACGTATCTACCGATGAGGTATACGGAGAGTTAGCTCTTGATTCCAACGAGAAATTTAGCGAAAAAACCCCTTATGCACCCCGAGCCGATAATCTCTACGCCATTTCAAAAGCAGAAGCCGATAGAGTAGTTCGCGGTTTTGGCCAAAGCTCCAAAATGAAAATTACCATTTCAAATTGTTCAAACAACTACGGTCCATATCAATTTCCTGAGAAAGTGATTCCCATTTTTATTACCAATTTGATGGATGGTATGAAAGTGCCTGTTCATGGAGATGGATTAAATACTCGGGATTGGATCCACACCGACGATCATGCTAGCGCCATTGATCTTATTTTGGATAAAGGCAAATCCAATGAAACCTATCTTATTGGTTCAGACAACGATCGTCCCAATAAATATATTGCCGAGAGAGTTGTTAATTTATATGGTAAGGATCCAGGCTGGATAAAATATGTGCCTGATAGGCATTCAAATGATAGACGCTACGCCATTGATGCAACCAGGATTCAAACAGAACTTGGCTGGAAACCAAATGTTCCGCGAGAAAGGTTCGACGAGGGTTTGAAAGAGACAATTGACTGGTACAAAAAAAATGAAGACTGGTGGCGACCGCTACTAAAAAGACGTGCTCCCCTTACCGATGGTGAGAAGGGCGTTTTTGCCTATATAGTCCTTGATCGAGAGGCAGGAAAGGTAAAGTATTCATACAAAGCTGTTGAAGAAGCAGCGAAAAAGAGAAAGGTGCTGGGTTTAGAGCAAAAAATGCTCAAAAAAACTGGAAGAGCACGTTTTGTGACCAAGAAATTAAGATCAAGACAATGGTTCAAGAAAACCAGAAAATCTCTAAAGAGTAAATTAATTGAACTGGCCAGAAATCCACGAACTCATGGATTTGTAGAGGATTTGGCAAATCGCCCTGACGATATTGGAAATACAAAACATTTAAAACTGATAAAAATGGAACACGCTCCTGAAAAGTATGGCATCTACGGAATTGCCGCTTGGTTTTTGGTTGAGACGGATAAAGGTGAAAGGAAGGTGGAGGGAATTTATTCTTGGGCGATGGGACCAAAATCTGGAGCCAAGCTATTGGTTTTAATTAGACACAAAAGAAAGATTACCCACATAGTACTTCTAAAAAATGAAAAATTCCCAGTTGGAGCTCGGATGTATGATTTGGCTGGAGGATTTCCGCGCCTTAATGAGTCGGTCTTTGAAATGATTTCCAGACAGCTCAAGGAGGAACTTGGAATAGACGGCAGTAGTTCGATGAACGTGGGTGAAATTGTCGGCCTTGGACGAGTAGCGCCGGACGCAGGAATGACTAACAATCGCCCTTTTCTATATGCAGTTATTGTAGATTTAGTAGACAAGGTATTCCCACCACTTAATATCGGTGAAAATTACGAGACTAAAGAAGGATTAGTACTTTGGCCTATCGAGAAATTAAGCGAGCTGGTGAATAAAGTTGACGATGCCTACTTTTTATCCGCGTTAACCAGGATAAATCTTGGCGGTGTTGGAAATATAAAATTATAAAATCTTCTTGATTCTTTTGGTATTTCAAAACATAATTAAGGGCTATGGTAGGTAAGGTTTCAGAATATATTACCAAAACCTCAATTCCCGATCTTTTGTTAATTAAACGTCCTATTTACAAAGATAATCGGGGATTTTTCCATGAAATTTTTCGTTTGAATGAGCTTATTAAAGCATCCGGAGTTAAATTTAATCCAGTTCAATGGAACCATTCTTACTCCCTTCCGCGAGTAATTAGAGCTATTCATACCGAGCAGTGGAATAAGATTATTTATCCTCTAACAGGTAAATGTTTTGTGGCGATTGTTGATGTAAGGAAGGACAAAAAAAGTTTTGGCAAAGTTGAGCAGTTTATTTTTGATAATACGAAAAAGAATTCTGCCTATAGTGCATTATTTCTTCCCAAGGGGATGGGGAATTCTATCTGTGTTATTGGAAAAAAACCGGTCCATTATATTTATTTAGTCGATCAGTATTGGGATGATAAAAAAGCACAAGGTATTGCTTGGGATGATCCAGATTTAGCAATTGATTGGCCGGTGAAGAATCCTATACTCTCTGAACGAGACAAAAAAAATCCTACCCTTCGAGAGCTGTTTCCCGAGAAGTTCAAAAAATAAATGAAAAGAAAAATATTAGTAATCGGAGCTTCAGGATTGGTGGGCTCCCGGTTCGTTGACCTTTACCAAAAATCAGCTCAATTACTTACTCCTGACGAGAAACAACTTGATATCACCGTTCCTTCATCAATAGAAAGGAATATTAGAAAGAACCTTAATGTTGAGGTAATTATTAATTTTGCCGCCTTCACCGATGTTCCAGCGGCTGAAAAAGAAAGAGGTAACAAAAAGGGGCTGGTGTGGAAACTTAATGTTGAAGGAGCTGAAAATATTGCGGCAGTTGCTAAAAAATACAATAAGTTTCTTATTCACATTTCCACTGACTTTATCTTTTCAGGAACCAGGCAAAATCCAGGACCCTATAGCGAAGATGCCAGGCTTCCAAGGTTTTCGAGCAAGATTAGTTGGTATGGATGGACCAAGCTTCAGGGGGAGAGAATGGTTCGGAAAATTCACCCTAACTCAGCCATTGTTAGAATAGCCTACCCGTTCAGGGCCGCTGCCTATGAGGCTAAGATTGATTTTGCCAGAAAAATTATTAAGTTATTCGACGAAGGCAATCTCTACCCACTTTTTACCGACCAGATGATAACTCCTCTTTTTGTTGACGATATCACATTAGCTCTGGGAAGACTTATCCTTTTGAAAAAACCGGGGATATATCATGTGGGGATAAGAGATGTTGTTAGCTATTATCACTTTGGCGAATATTTGATTAGAAAGACAAGGGGAACCAAAAATGCTCCAGAAAAAGGATCTTTGAAAGAGTTTTTAAAGATACCTGGAAGAAATCCAAGGCCAGTTCTGGGGGGACTGAAAACTGATAAGACCCAAGGTATTTTGGATATTAAGTTTAAATCCTGGAAGCAAACAGTGGATGAGTTTGCCAGACAGCTCAAATAGTAATCTTCTTCGATATATCCTTTTGGTATTTTAAAGGTCTTCAGATTTGAAATAGCCTCAATCCTTTAGTATAATGCTATACCCTAATAACCTATAACAGCTGTTATAGCCTGTCCAGCCTGACCAAGGCTGGATTTTATTTGAAATACTATGTCTGACTTAGATGTTATTGTACCAGTTCATAATGAGGCTGAATCTGTTGAGGAGTTAGTGGAAAGAATAGATTCATCATTGTCTAATCAAGGGATAGACTATAATGTTATTTTTGTAGATGATTATTCGACTGATAATACGGCAGAGAAAGTAAAGAAGCTAACTAACGGAAAGTACACAAACGCTAATGTCGAAGGAATAATTTATGATGCAAATGGCCAAAATGTCGGGTTGACCAATGCCAATAGGGTAAAGCTTGTTTCAAAAAAGGGCCCCCAAGGTAAAGCGTATTCGATCTTAGAAGGAGTAAGAGCCTCAACTGCTAACTATATTGCGATGATAGACGGTGATTTGCAATATCCACCCGAAGCCATTCCTGAGATGTATAAAATGGCTCACAACCATGGAGTGGTTGTCGCTAATAGAAAAGATAATGGTACCTCGACACTGCGCAAGATTGGCTCAAAAGTAAATATATTATTATTTGAAAAACTACTTTTAGGATTAAACTGCGACACCCAGTCGGGCCTAAAGGTATTTAAAAGAGAAGTGATTGAACATCTCAGTGAAGCGGATGTTACTCCTTGGACTCTTGACATGCCTCTTCTGACTACCGCCCTGGATTTGGGACACAATATTGGAACGGTTGATATTAATTTTGAAGAAAGAAAGTCCGGCAATTCCAAGGTAAATTTTATTGAAACCGGTCTCGAAATTGCCTTTAGTGCATTAAGACTTAAACTTAGAGAGAAAAAAGTCTATCCGGTTGGACCTGAGAAAGAGGGGTCAACAGTTGGCGCAGGATTCAAACATAAAGGTGATAAATTTATTACCCACACTTTATTACCACAAGAGCATTCCGCCATCACCACTTTTGATTGGTGGCAAAAAGCAGTCCTTTTTATAACTGCTTCGTTAGTTTTTTTCGCCTTTTTAGCTAATCCGATAGCAACCGGAATTTTATTAGTGGCAATTTTGACTTTAGCTTATTTTATTGACCTAATATTTAGTCTTAATGTCATTTTAGCTAGTCTTCATTTTCCACCGGAAGTAAATATTGATACCAAAGAAATGGAAAGATTGAAGGATGATGATTTGCCAATTTATTCGATACTATGTCCACTTTACAAAGAGGTAGAGGTTTTAAATCAGTTTATTAACGCCATTAATGAAATTGATTGGCCTAAAAACAAACTAGATGTTCTTTTAATCTTAGAAGAGGACGATGAGGAAACTCAAAAGGCGTTGGGAAATATTAGCTTACCCAAATATTTTAGGGTTCTAATTACACCTCATTCGTTACCAAAAACTAAACCCAAAGCTTGCAACTTTGGTTTAGCTTACGCTAAGGGCGAGTATGCAGTTGTCTATGACGCCGAAGACAAGCCAGACCCACAACAGCTTAAAAAAGCATACATTGCTTTTAAAAAACTTGATCAAAAAGTTGTCTGCTTGCAATCGAAGCTTAACTATTACAATACTGACCAGAATCTCCTTACCCGACTTTTTACAGCTGAATACTCACTTTGGTTTGATGTAATTTTGCCTGGACTTCAGTTAATCGAGACAACAATCCCTCTTGGCGGGACGAGTAATCATTTTAAAATGCGTGCTTTGAAATATTTGGATGGTTGGGATCCATTTAATGTGACAGAGGATTGTGATTTAGGCACTCGCCTTTATAAGTTAGGTTTTCAGACGGCCATTATTGATTCAACCACACTTGAGGAAGCCAATAGCAACCTAAGAAGTTGGCTTAAGCAGCGCTCTCGGTGGATTAAAGGTTATTTGCAAACCTACTTAGTTCATATGCGAGATCCAGTTGATTTTTACAAAAAGCACGGGATTCATGCTTTTATTTTTCAGTTGGTGATTGGAATGAGGATGGTGTTTATTTTGGTAAATCCCCTTTTGTGGGTTACTACCTTGTCTTACTTTTTACTTAATAGCGTTGTTGGTCCGACTATTGAATCCCTATATCCAGCGCCCATTTTCTACCTGGGGGTAATCTCATTAGTTTTTGGTAATTTTATTTACCTTTATAACTACATGATTGGTTGTGCCAAGAGGCGCCAGTGGAATCTTATTAAATATGTCTTTCTAATGCCATTTTATTGGGCGATGACTAGTATTTCTGCTGCGATCGCTTTTTATCAACTTCTGGTTAAGCCTTATTACTGGGAGAAAACCCAGCACGGCTTGCATCTACAGAAATCTAAATTTGAATTTCCTCAAGTTGAAATTTCGCTTGATTTTTCAGATTTACTAACCTTTGGACTTATTAGTAAGATATCCCGCTTTGTTTATAACGCGGTAATTTCGGTTGCCAAAAATATTGCCGACCTTATTGAGTTATTGGCAGCTTTACCCACTTCAAGTCCACCAAATTCTGGACGGTTGAGGATTCTAATCTTTAATTGGCGTGATACAAGACATGTTTGGGCAGGAGGAGCTGAGGTTTATATCCAGGAGGTTGCCAAAAGATGGGTTCAGCAAGGACATAAAGTGACGCTTTTTTGTGGCTGGGACGGACAAAGCAACCGAAATGGAAGTGTTGATGGTGTCGAGGTAATCAGGAGAGGAGGGTTTTATACAGTTTATTTATTTGCCTTCCTTTATTATCTTTTAAAGTTTCGGGGAAAATATGACATAGTAGTTGATTGCGAAAACGGAATTCCATTCTTCACTCCTTTGTATGTGGGATTGCCAACATTGCTGCTAATCCATCATGTCCATGGAGAAGTATTTCGCCAACACCTTCCCTTTCCGCTTAAGCATTTGGCAGTGACACTGGAATCAAGGCTAATGCCCAGTTTATATAAAAATCATCAGGTGATAACCGTATCTGAATCTTCCAGGGAAGATATTATAAAAATTGGTTTAAGCACTAAAGATAAAATAGAGATTGTTACCCCCGGAGTCGAACTCCACCAACCTGAAGGTTATCAAAAAACTAATTACCCATCGTTTATTTATCTTGGTAGGCTGAAGCCATATAAAAACATTGATATTGCGATAAAAGCTTTTGCGAGGGTATTGGCGAAAGTACCTTCAGCACGATTAACAATTACCGGGGAGGGCGAATGCATCTCCTCTCTTAAGCGATTGGTTAAAAAGCTTAAGATTACCGAATCGGTTGTATTTACCGGCAAGGTTAGTGAAGAGGAAAAGATTAAATTATTGTCTGAAAGTTGGGTAGCCCTTCAACCATCCTCTTTTGAGGGCTGGGGTTTAACAGTACTTGAGGCAAATTCGTGTGGAACACCAGTAATTGCTTCTGACGTAAAAGGGTTACGAGATTCGGTGGTGGATGGGAAAACCGGAATATTATTTCCGGTGAAGGATATTGATGGACTATATCGGGAGATGGACAGAATGATTTTTGATAACAACTTGCGTCAAAGGTTATCGGAAGAAGCATTTTTATGGTCAAAAAGATTTGATTGGCATTCGTCTTCAAAAAAACTCGAAGCGGTTCTTTACCGAAATATTACGCCAATATTTGTTTCTGGAGTACCTGAGTTACAAAACTTACAGTTTGAGGAGGCAAAATAATATGAAAGAAAAACTTAATATTGCCTATCTTGATTTTGATGACTTGAAAAATCCTTTGCTTGGTGCTGGTCAAGCAAGGGCAACCTATGAGGTTGCTACTCGGCTTACCCAAAAGAGTCACTCAGTTGAAATATTTTGCTCAAAATATCCAGGCTATAGTGATAGAGTTGAGAGGGGAATAAGATACACCCATGTTGGGCTTGGAAGTAAGTTTATTAGATTAAACAACTTAGCCTATATTTTTCTGCTGCCATTTTACGTTCGAAAAATAAAAGCTGATCTAATTGTCGAATGTTTCACCGCTCCAATTTCAACTCTATTTAGTCCTTTATTTACCAAAATACCTGTGGTAGCGATAACCCCATCTTTCGAGGCTGAGCGTTTCAGTAAAAAATATCACCTCCCTTTCTATTTAATTGAAAGATTTGGACTAAGATTTTATGAATATTTTTTACCATCTTCACCTTCTTTTGAAGCAAAGATGAAAGAGGTTAATCCAAATGTAGTATCCAAGGTCATTCCTCAGGGAATTAGCGAAGATTATTTTTCAATCAGGGCAAAAAGTAAAGGAAAATATATTGTTTATCTAGGTCGGCTTGACATGGGACAGAAAGGACTTGATTTACTTCTTAAAGCCTTTTCAAGGGTTTCAGACAGCATCGATTATTCACTTGTAATCGCCGGCTATGGTGCTGATGAAGAAAAAATTGCTCAGCTTATCGAAAAGTTAAAACTGGAAAAGAAGGTAAAGATGGTTGGTCCTGTTTTTGGCAAGAAAAAGAAAAAGATATTATCTCAAGCAGTTTTTGCGGTAATTCCTTCAAGATATGAAGGTTTTTGCCTTGTTGCCTTGGAAGCTTTGGCTTCTGGGTTGCCAATTGTAGCTTTTAATATCGCTGGTATTTCTTGGTTACCAAAGAATGTGTCTTTTAAGGCAAAGCCGTTTGAGATTGAAGATTTTGCCAAGTTATTAGCCAAGATGGCCAGAAAAGATATTGACAAAAAGCTAAGAGATAAATGTATTCAGGTTGCCAAAAAGTATTCTTGGAAAGGGATTGCGAAACAATATGAGCAATTTTTCAAGTTCATGATCAATCGAGAATCCAGCAAAGAAAAGGACAGAAGAAATATTACATTTAGTTTAGGTAGCCAAAGCTAATAGTTATGAAGACAAAAGAAAAAGTTCTTAAAGTATCTGTTGGAATATCTGCTTACAATGAAGGGAAAAATATTTCAATGGTTTTAAAAGACATCGCCCTACAAAAACAGGATGGGTGGGTGCTATCTGAGATACTTGTTTGTTGTGACGGCTGTTCAGACGATACTTTTAAGAAAGTTGTCGGAATAAAAAATAAAAAAATAAAAGTATTTAATTTCAAGTTAAGAAGAGGAAAAATTTATCGAGTTAATCAAATGATAAGGATGTTCAAAGGAGACGTTTTAGTTTTATTTGACGCTGACATTAGGTTAGACAATTCTGCAGTAATAAATAAGTTGATGGCCAAGTTTAGAAATCCCAAAGTTGGTCTGGTAGGAGGCAATTCTCAAGTTTATCCGCCAAAATCGTTTTTCCAAAAAGCAATTTTTACCTCTTATTATGTTTATTATCAATCTCGCAGGG
>JABAOF010009996.1_pt1 | contig 19278 bp, 16 predicted proteins | sample 7062171 | NCBI WGS metagenome assembly JABAOF01 (sample SAMN14538628, study PRJNA623070) | marine sediment metagenome | biome: marine biome [ENVO:00000428]; feature: marine pelagic biome [ENVO:01000023]; material: deep marine sediment [ENVO:00002113] | place: India: Gulf of Khambhat ...
TACCGAGAAGGGGAGGCAGGGAGTCCGATCGAAGGAGGGCTCCCGTTGGAAGGGGGAAAGCGAAGCTGTTCTCCCTCCAAGTTTCGTCGACTTCCCTCGAAGGCCGAACTACGAAGGCTAAATCTTCAATGGTCGCTTCATCCATCCCCAAAGACCTCTTCATTCACGAGAAAAAAGATACTTCTATTGAATTCTCTATAGGATTTTCTTATAGCAAATAGGGCTGGTTCTATTTTTTTTTAAAAGCGAAGGGAAAAAAAGAAGAAGTTTTTTTCTCTCAATGGTTTTTTCCTTTTCCCTCTAAAAGAAAGATTAGAAAGAGTTTGATATTTGGATTGGCTGTTTTCTGGCTAAAAAAGGGAAGGCTATATTTTTAAGGATATCTTTTCAAAAATAGACCCATCCCCTATTGCTTTTTAAGGGAAAGAATTGTAAAAAGTTGAGTTGGAATACCGAATATGAGAATGCCTGAGGCCATGCCCATCCCTCGACTGAGAAAGGATATTGAAATTATTCCTACATTGCATGAGGGACAAAAGGCTATTGTGGTGCGGGACACGCTCGGTTTGATAAGAGAGCCTATAATGCTGCATGGAGAGTTGCTGACCTTTGTCAGTCTTATTGATGGGCGAAAAAATATCCGAGACATCCAGCTTGATCTTATCCGCTACAAAGGAGGAACTTTTGTTTCCTTAGAAGAGGTGGAAAATATTCTTTCTGAGCTTGATTCCATTTTTCTATTGGATAGCGAACATTATTGTCAGGAAAAAAAGAAAATTGTTGCCTCTTATTCTCTTCTGCCTCTTAGATCTGCCTATCACGCAGGCCGTTCCTACCCGAGTGAGCCTGATAAACTTCGGGCAATGCTGGATTCTTTTTTTACTGAAAAAAAAGAAATTTCCCTGCCCTTTGAAGGGAAAAAAATCTCTGCCCTAATAGCTCCTCATATTGATTTAGAAGCAGGAAAAAAGGTCTATGTCAGTGCTTACAGGGCATTGGAAAAGTGTCAACCGAAAAGAGTGATCCTTCTCGGAACAGGTCACTATCTTTATGGCGCCTTTTTTTCGTTGACCGAGAAGGATTTTGAAACACCTTTAGGATTAGTGAAAACAGAGAAAGACTGGGTGAGAAGACTGAGGAAAGAAGGGGGAAAGCTGGTCTCCTCTGATGACATAACCCACCGGAGCGAGCATTCTCTTGAGTTTCAACTGATCTTCCTCCAGTATATGTTTGGATCAGATTTTTCTATCATCCCCATCCTCTGTGGATCTTTTGATAAGATTCTAGATGAATTATCAAGGCCTCGAGAAATCAGGGGGATGGAGAAATTTTTAGAAGAATTAAGGGTTTGTGCTGAAGAGATGAACTCAGAGGGCTTAATCGTGGCTGGGGTGGATTTGTCTCATATTGGGCCAAAATTCGGTCATGACCAGAGAGCCACGTCGCTTCTCTTTGAAGCAAAAACACACGATAAGCTCTTGCTTGATGCTCTCTGCAAAGGAGATATTGAGGAATTCTGGTCAGAGGCTAAGAAGGTTAAAAACAGATACAACGTATGCGGCCTTTCAACTCTGGCCAGCCTAATGGAAATTCAGAGTGTAGGGAAAGGATATCTTCTTGATTATGATTTCTGGCTGCAAGAAGCCACACAATCGGCTGTAACCTTTGCAGCTGTGATCATGGAAAAAGAAGAATATTTATAAGAGGAAGATCCATCGGAAGTGGTCAAATGACTGATTTTGGCGGTGCCTTGAAGCAAAGACAAGATTATGATATTGCCATCATCGGGATCCCTTTTGATGAAAAATCTTGCTACTTAAGGGGTGCGGCTAAAGGGCCCCAGGCTATTCGGGCCGCCTCGACTTCCAAAGCCATAAATCCTTGGACAGAACTAGGTGTCAATTTAGAAGAGGATGTGGTCATCAAGGATCTAGGGGATTTAGAAATTTCTGAGGATTATAAGGAAGTCTATTCTCTGATTGAGAAGAAAATTACAGCCATATTGGAGAAGGGAGCGGTGCCCATTGTCTTGGGCGGAGACCATTCGATAAGTTTTCCGATTGTAAGAGCCGTGTCCAGAAAATTTAAAGCTTTAGATATCCTCCATTTTGATGCCCATCCCGATCTTTATCAGGAACTCTATGGAGATCCTCTCTCTCATGCCTGCCCTTTTGCTCGGATAGTTGAGGAAGGGTTGGCAAAACATCTGGTTCAAGTTGGCATCCGTGCTGCCACAGGTGAACAGAGAGAGAAGGCTTTGAGGCATGGGGTGCGGATGATCGAGATGAAAGATATCGAAGAGGGTCTCACCCTTGATTTTACCAAACCTCTCTATATTTCTTTCGATATGGATGCCCTTGATCCGGCCTTCGCTCCCGGTGTCTCTCATCATGAACCGGGCGGTCTCACCACCCGGCAGGTGATTGAAATCCTCCAAGGCCTGAAGGCAGATATCGTAGGGATGGATGTCGTCGAGCTCAATCCGGAAAGAGATCCTACAGGAATCACTGCGGCTGCCGCCGTGAAAATCATTAAAGAGACTGTGGGGATAATGGCGATTAGGAAGAAATCTAGTAATAAGGAGGTCTCATGAAACGATTTGGCTTTTTTCTTTTTTCTTTTCTCATTCTTTCAGGATTGCTTGTCAGCCAAGCTCCAGGAAATTTCGATGACTTTTTCATCGATAAAACCATGCGCATTGATTATTTTCATATTGGAGATGCAAAAGAAGAAATGGTCACCGTGGATCAGATCTATCAGCAGAGAATCTGGGCTGGAAGCAAGCGCCATCTTATCGATGATTTTAATAATGGGCGTTATTATGTAAAGATTTTGGATCTATCTTCTGGGAAGCTTTTATATTCAAGAGGATTCGATAGCTATTTTTCTGAGTACAAGACAACAGATCTAGCCCTGAAGGGAGTGAAGAGAACTTTCCACGAGTCAGCTCTCGTCCCTTACCCCAGAAATAAAGTCACCTTTAGACTGGAAGTCCGCGATAGGAAGAATATTCTCCGTCCTCTCTTCAGCCAAGAGATCGACCCCTCTTCGATAGATATTATCAAAGAGAAGCCTGAGAGAGGGATAAAAGTCTATGAAGTTCTTAAAAATGGAAATCCCCACCAGAAAGTCGACCTCGCCTTTATCGCTGAAGGTTATCGGATCGAAGAAGAGACCAAGTTTCAATCAGATTTAAAGAGATTCACGGATATCCTTTTTAACCAAGAGCCTTTCACCAGCTATAAAGACAGATTCAATGTCTATGGTGTCTTGAATCCGTCAGCAGATAGTGGTTGTGATGAGCCGCGTCGTGGAATTTTCAAGAACACAGCCTTGAATGCAACCTTCAATTCCCTTGGTTCTGAACGTTACCTTCTCACAGAAGATAACAGGTCTCTTCGAGACATTTCTGCTGCGGTTCCCTATGATGTTCTTGTCATCCTGATCAACCATAAACGTTATGGAGGCGGGGGTATTTACAATTTTTATTGCACTCTTACCGTCGACAATCAATGGCATAAATATCTTGTTCTTCATGAATTTGGTCATTCTTTGGCAGGGCTCGGCGACGAATATTACACTTCGGCTGTGGCCTATAGCGAGTTTTATCCGCGGGGCGTTGAGCCAACAGAGCCGAACATCACCGCTTTGCTTGATCCCCAAAATCTCAAATGGAAAGACCTCATCTCTGCTGGAATTGAGATTCCTACACCCTGGGAGAAGGAAGAATTCGATAGAATGGACATGGCCTACCAGGAAATACGACGTAAGATAAACGCAAAAATTGCCAGGATGAGAAGAGAGGGAACTGCCGATTCAGAGATCGAAAAAATAGAGGAGAAAGCAGAACAACTCTCAAGAAAGCATGCCAACAAGGTGGATGAATATCTTTCTCAAAGCAAGTTTAAAAATAAAGTGGGGGCCTTTGAAGGGGCTGGATACTCGGCGGAGGGACTTTATCGTCCCATGCTGGATTGTATGATGTTTACCAAGGGCGAAAAGCCTTACTGTAAGGTTTGCGAAAAGGCGATCATCCGTGTCATTGAAAAGTTGGCCGAGTGATTGGAGGAAGAAGGACAATTTCCTGTTGCAAAGAATCTTTGGCCAGGTCGCTCAAAAGATAAAAGAGATTTTTATTCATTCTGTGTCTAGTTTATTAAGTCAGTAATCAAGATGGCTTAAACTCAGAAAAAAAAGAGAATTTTTTCTTTTGTTTAATGGATGGCTCGATTTGTAAATATGGAGTTAAAAAAAATGAAAAAACATATTCAGAGAGGTTTTGGATTCCTCATCGCCTTCGGAGTCTTGGCACTTCTTAATCTTTGGGGAGGAGAATCCCTTTTCAAACCTAAGATAGCCGAATCCGCATTCGTGCAAAAGATGTTTTCTTATGTTGAGAAAGATCGTGAAGAAATCATCAAAGAATGGATTTATTTGACAGAAATCCCAGCTCCTTCTGGTCATGAAGAAAAAAGAGCAGCCTATCTGAAAAAGCAGCTCGATTCTTTGGGTTTAGATGAAGTCTTTGTTGATTCTTCAGGCAATGTTATAGGCATCTGGCGAGGGTCGGAAAAGGGAAAGAGTATCATTCTCTCCGCTCACATGGATACGGTCTTTCAGGAGGTCTGTGAGATCAAGGTTAAAAGAGAAGGCAGTGTCCTCAAGGCTCCAGGGATCGGCGATGACACGGCCAATTTGATCAATCTGCTCTGGACTCTGCGTGCCCTAAAGAAGGCGGGATTCGAACCTTTCAATAACTATTATTTCATGGCCACAGTTGGAGAGGAAATCGGACTGGTCGGAATGGAGGCTTTTCTCGACTCGACCTCCGAAAAGTTTGATCTACTGGTCGCCCTGGATGGGGATTTGGGGAAGGTTCATTATGGAGCTTTAGGATTTGGAGGAGGCAAGGTTATTTTTCGAGGACCAGGCGCCCATACAATGCAGAGCAGAGGAGTGCCTAATCCCAATCTAGCTGTCTCAAAAGCCATAGAACAAATCTACAGGATTAAACTTCTCTCTGAGCCGATTGAGAAATGGACTATTCTAAACGTGGGAATGATGAAGGGAGGCAGAGTCCGTAATGCTGTCTCCCAAGAGTCCTCCTTCACCATAGATCTCCGTTCTGCCGATCAAGTGGAATTAGAAAGAGTTCAGAAAGAGATCAAACGAATTTGTGAAGATGTAGCCTCAGAGGTTGGAGTCAAATTGGAAATGAGTCTCAACGAGGAATCAAGGGCCCATCAAATTCCTGGGGCGAAAGATTCCTTTCTAGTCAAGACGGTTGTCGATATCCTTCAATATCTCAAGGTAAAAGATGTTGAAGTGGATCCTTTGGGATCGACAGAGGCCAATGCAGGCATAGAGAGAGGGATTCTTTCTTTAAATCTAGGACGAACCTACGGAAGATATAAACATAGCCTCAGAGAAGAAGCAGAAATAGATGGCCTTTTTCTGGCCTTGAAACAGATCCTTCTTTTTGTGGCCACGCTTAAATAAAAAAACTCAGCTTATATTAGCTTCACAATTTTCTCCAGCCACTCTTGATCCACTTGGGAAAAGGCATTGAATTTTCGGCTGTCCACATCCAGAACAGCCCAGACTACATCCTGGGCACTAAAGAGAGGGACGACTATTTCAGAATTAGAGCGGCTGTCACAGGCGACATGGCCCGGAAACTTATGGACATCAGGAACAACAATCGTTTTTTGACCTTCGATTCCAGCCCAGCAAACTCCTTTCTTTTTTTCTAAAACTTGACAGGCCAATGGCCCTTGATAGGGGCCAACGATCAATTCCCCTTCTGTTAGAATGTAAAAGCCAGTCCAAAAGTAGTGAGGCATCTTGGCATGCAGCAAAGCGGCCACAGTGGCTATGCGGGCAATCTTGTTTTTAGTTATGGTCAAGAGGTCTTGGAGCTGGTTATAGATTCTTTGGTATCTTTTTTTAAGGTTTTCTTCTGATAACATGGATATCCTCTCTTAGGGGGACGGTTCTATTTTTTTCTTTATCTTTTTAAAAAAAAGAGCTGAAAATGGAAGCATCCCTTTTCATTTAGTAGCATCTAGAATACTCAGAGTCAAGAATCATTGACTTTTTTTCTCTTGTTCGCTATTTTCATCTTGAGATTCAGATAGGGAGGAGGAATTGAGAAAAAAGACATTAAGATATTCAGCTCTCTTAACCCTCGTCTTTATTTTGGGGGTATTTGCTTATGGGGATAGAAGAGATAACGTCTATCGCCTTGGGCTTGATCTTGAAAGACAGGCTTCATACCTTGCCCAGAGCAGTTATGACCATTTTAAAGGTTGGAGTGGAACAATATCTGACCAGGAGCAGGCTGTTCTTTTTAAATCCGAGGCCTTTGCGGCTTGCTGCCGGCTTTTCTTGACGTTTACAGAGGAAAGATCAGATTATTTCAGGACCGGTCACTTGAGAACGAATATCTACAACGCCTTTACTTATCTCACTCGTGCCTTTAGAGAACTAGAGGAGGAGATGAGGAGGGTCAGAATCCAGCCTTATGCTCTTTCCAATTGCCGGAGAATTCTGGATCAGATGGACCGCGAATTTTCCAAATGGCCCTTAGCAGATAATCTTGCTTATCTTCATAAGAAATACGTCAAAGCAAAGGATGCCACAGTTTATATGATAGAGAGAATAGAGCCGGGAGTCTATGTCCGCCATGCCTTTAAGAATTTAGAAAGCATTTATCGTTACAATTACGACCTAAAAAGAGGAAAGAATCCTTGGGACTATCTTGTCCAAGTTTCCTACGATACATTGGATAAAATGGAAGAAGGCTCGATGATTGATCTGAACTTTGAAGGCTCTTTGATCATAGAACAAAGCAACCGGCCCAATCGTGCTGTCTATCTCATCCAGAACGGCAAAAAAAGAGGTTTAACCTCTCCTTCCGTCTTGCATCGTTTTGGAGGTTGGGGAAAAGTCTTTGAAGTTCCCAAAGAAGTGATTGAAAAATATCCTGATGGAGATCTGATCCGCTAGATCTTCCCTCCTTCTGTTTTTAAAAATAATCCTTTTTTATAGTCCTCAGGCTTTTTTCTCTTTTTAAAGATAGAATTGACGAGGCCTATCCTAAAACAAACGAAACCAGAATCTCAAGCTAGTTATTTAGCTAAAATTTTCTTCTAAGGTAACAATAGAAGTGCGGGCTGTTGTCAGCAAAAGGGGGGTTGATGATGGGAACCAAAAAGGTGGGGGCTCTCTCCAGCCCGCACAAGAGAGCCGTTTTTATTATAACAAAAAAGTGAGAATTGTAAAGAAAAAAAATAAATTTCATTATTTTTTTTATAATTTCTGTCGAATTTAATCGCAACCAAAATTGAGATGTTTATGCATGAGGAGGGAAAGTTGATTTTTCTCCTCGATTCATGAAGAATTATAGGGATTCTAAGCGTGAAGGAGAAGATATGGAAGAGAAAAAAATCGATATAAAAGTGGATGAACATATTGCCTTAGGCCAATATTCCAACCTGGCCGCCATCCGGCATACCAGAGAGGAATTTATTTTTGATTTTGCCTTTGTCTTTCCCGATGGGCCCATGGGGAAACTCGTATCCAGGATCATACTGAGTCCCGCCCACGTCAAAAGGTTTATCGAGGCCCTTGAATCAAATTTGAAGAGATACGAGAAGGACTTTGGCCCCGTCACTCCTGCCGATGTGCCTCCCTCTGTTGGGTTTGTTCATTGATATCGATCAATCTGAATTCTTCTGTTTGAGATAGACTGAATCAATGACCATTACTTTGCAGACGAGAAACATCAGTTCTTCAAATCGTTCTTCTTAATGGTCTAAAGGATATGAGTTTGTAACTATTATGTTGATTTCCAGAGGAAATCCAGACTAATTTTTTTTAAATTTATCTTGACATTGTCCCTATTTTCTTATAAATAGTTGAACAAGACTAGGAAAATTGATCAAAATCATTCAAAGTAACCATTTTTCGTACAGAGGGTAAAATTCAAACAAGAGAGGGTGATATGAAGAAAACCGTCATTTTTATTTCCCTATGTCTATTGGTCTTCTTAGCAACAGGTCCTCTGACCCATGGTTCTGGCTTTCTTGTCTATGAACACGGCGCTGCCGCCATGGCCATGGGAGGAGCCTTTGTTGCTGTTGCTAATGATCCAACAGCTATCTTCCACAATCCTGCTGGATTAGCCTGGGTGGAGGGAACACAAATTTCTCTAGGAACAACTTTGATCACAGCCTCGGGCTCTCTGAGTCTGCCGAATTGGCCAGATCCAACATTCCAGACAATAAAACGCGAGCGCCAATGGTTCTATCCTTCGACTTTCTACATCTCCCACAAGATCAATGACAGGGTCGTGGCAGGTTTTGGGTTCTTCAACCCTTATGGCTTGGGTCAGAAATATCCGGAAGACTATCCTTTGAGGTATATTGCTACTAGGGATGATATGAAGACCTTCTTTTTTAATCCCACTTTAGCTTTTAAAGTCAGCGACAATCTCTCTTTAGGAGTTGGTGTGTCCTATGTCTACTCCACTCTAGAATTTGATCTTGTCCAACATGCAACTCTCGATGTTGGACCTCTGGCTAATTTACCATTCCCTGTATTGGCCTCAATCGATATCCCAGTCTCTTTGACGGCTAATGGCAGTGGATGGGGCTTGAACGCGGGAGCTCTTTACAAGGGTGAAAATTTTTCTTTGGGATTTAATTGGCGTGGAGGATTTGAGATCAAATTTGATGGAGATTTAGCATTAGAGGACCCAGTAATTCAGGTTACCCCGCCTTTTGATCAGTTGATCCCTGCCCAATTGATTGCCGCTTTCATCCCGAGCTCAGGAGGAGCTTCGACTAAATTTAGTTTTCCGCATATTCTTGGCGTAGGAGTAGCCTTCAATCCGATTGACAAGTTTACTTTGTCTGCTGATGTGCATTACATCCTTTGGAGCAGCTTTGATAGATACGTTGTTGAAGTTGATCTTCCTGATCCTTTTGTAGATAAAGAAGTTGAGGAAAACTGGGATGATTCTTTCATCTTCCGCGGTGGCCTTGAATACATGGTCAATAAGAACTTAGCACTACGAGCGGGTCTTATCTATGATCAAACGCCACAGCCTGTCGAATCTATGGATCCTGTTTTACCCGACGCTGCTCGCTGGGCTTTTACAGGAGGTTTCGGGTTCAAGTCTGGTAGCTTTGTGATCGATGTGGCCTATCAATTAGAGCTTTTCAATGACAGGAAAAGTACAAACAGGTATTTTGAGCTTTTTCCCGATGCTCAATTTAATCCTTGGGAAGGAACATATGAGACCACGGCCCATCTCTTCGGGATTAGTCTGGGATTTATTTTTTAACCCATAAAATCAAATTGGAGGTAAAGCAAATGGCTTACGAATTCACAAATTCAAAAGGGGTTAAGTATTACCTTCATTTTAAAGATGTTAACCTAAAAGGAGGCCGGTTACAGAGAATCTATTATTTCGCCAGAGACATCAGAGCCGGGGCATTAGATGAGGTTCCAGCTGGTTTCAGGGTCGTCGAGACTGAAAGAACAGGAATGCCCATATTGAAGAAACATTAAGCTCTATTAAATCCCTTTAACATCATTTTAACTGCTTAGCTGCGATAGTCAAAGGGAAGAAGTAGACCTCGAAAGAGGCTAATTCTTTCCCTTTAAGAGAAGAATTTTATCTTATCCCTACCATTCCGGCAAAGACAGACGTTTTCTTTCTGGGAAAGAGGACATCAGTTCGGGGCCGATTTTATGGGCTCATAAGACCTTTGTGGATTGAAGGAGTTCAATAATCTTCACGGTTTCAATAAGAAACCAAAGGGCCTGTTCAAAGAGCGGGTCTTTTTTTTGCCAATAATTCCTTGGCCATAATTTCTCCAATGCCCTTCAACCCATTTTTCTTTATTCTCATCTACTCAGTCATCTATTTATAGGATTAATCTGACATAAATTTTTATCAACTGTCCTTAGCCGAGGACAATTATAAGACCTTTTTTTTCTTATTTCAGGCTAAAATTATTGGCATATTTTTTGCTTTCCCTTTTTTTGGAAAGGAGGCAAGATGAAAAAAATCTTAGTTTTTTTGGCTTGCTTTGCCGCTACCGTTTCATTTGTCTACTCATCTCCTCAGGAAGAATATTACAGCTACAGTTATGCTCAATTGAGTTATGTCAAAGGAGACGTTTTCGTTCACAGGGGGGAAGATTTAGGCTATGAGGAGGGCGTGATCAATTTAGCGCTTGTCGAAGGAGATAAGCTTGGAACCCAAGAAGGCCGGACAGAGGTCCATTTCGGAAAGAAGAATTATCTCCGCCTCAATAGCTTTACCCAGATAGATCTTGTTGATCTTCCTCAAAGAGGAAATGATTTGATCAAGCTTCATCTTCTATCAGGTGAGATTTTCTTAAGGATAAACTTCTTAAAGATAGAAAAAGGATTTGAAATCCACACCCCAGACGCCTCGTTCTATATCCTGGAAGAAGGGCTTTATCGTTTTGAGGTCAGAGAGAATGAGGCGACTGAGCTTTCTGTCTATGAAGGGTCAGTGGAGGCCGCTGGAGAAGAAGGTTCATTATTGGTCGAAGGGCGAGAGAGACTGATCGCTGCCAAGGGTCATTTCCAGTCTGATCCTGAATATTTTCATGCTAGCTATGAGGACAGTTTTGCTTCTTGGAATAGATCCCGGGATGCCCTTCACAATCGCGTTGTAGCCCGAAGATATCTTCCCTCAGAGCTGTATGACTATGAAGTAGAGCTGGCTTATAATGGACGGTGGGTTTATGAACGTCCCTATGGATATGTTTGGATTCCTCACCATATTTATCATGATTGGAGGCCTTATTATTATGGACGATGGGTTTGGTATCCTATCATAGGATGGAACTGGGTCTCTTATGAGCCTTGGGGATGGGGTGTTTATCACTACGGACGATGGCATTGGAGATTGGGGCTCGGCTGGTACTGGATACCCACTCGATATTGGGGTCCTGCCTGGGTCCATTGGTATCATGGCTATGACTATGTCGGATGGTGTCCATTAAGCTATTACGGCTACCCTGTGGTCATCGTCAATAACCATTTTTATGGGCGCTATTACAATCGGCATTACCCACTCCATTCTAGAGCCTTGACCGTTGTCCACAGGCGTCAATTGCAGGCCCCTCGTATTTCAAGGGTGGCTTTGAGCCAGAGCCATATCAATCGCCTGGGGAAAATAAGCCTTTCTTCTAGACAACCTTCCATAAGGCCTGCTTTGAACAAATCCAGAACTCTGAATTCCAGGGCGGCTAAAGCTTTCTCTAGAGCAAATATTCGTACAGTGCATAAAGGCTATCTATCGGGAAAAACATCCAATTCCATCTCTCGCCTGAGACCTATTCATTCTGAGACTTCCCGTTCCATTTCTGCAAGGTCATCTCCTTCAGACAGGATAAAGACTCGATTGACAAAATCAGGCGAAAGGGCTAGCTCGAAGTCTCCTGTTAGTATTTACAAAAGAAGCTCTAATACCACTTCTAAAAACCAGGCAACGTCTCGAGACGTTTCTTCCCGGCCTAGCTCGGTCACACGCTCCGGTCTGAGAATAAAAACTTATCCTTCCAAGCAAAGGACAGCCAATTCTTATCGTTCAAAACTCACTTCTTCCTCTTCTTATAGGAGTCGGATAGGCTCTTATGGGTCTCCATCGAGAGTAAACTCTCGATCATCACTCGGTTCTGGCAATACAGAGAGACGATCTGTGAGACAATACACTTCAAGAAGTCAAAAATCGGTTTCCAGTTCCCCCTCTTCGAGAGGTTATGTACAACAGAGGTCGAACTATACAAAAGACTCATACAGAGGTTCAAGAACCACTAGCACCAGACCTCAAAGTTATAACTCTTCTCGATCGACGTATACTCGTTCTCCAAAAAGCTATTCTTACACCTCTCCCTCCAGGAGCTATGTGAGCAGTAGGTCTTCCTCTAGATATACCTCTCCTTCCCGCAGCCGAGTTTCTTCCTATTCTCGATCGACGTATACTCGTTCTCCAAGAACCTATTCTTACACCTCTCCTTCCAGGAGCTATGTGAGCAGTAGATCTTCCTCTAGATATACCTCTCCCTCTCGTAGCCGAGTTTCTTCCTCTTCTCGATCGACGTATACTCGTTCTCCAAAAACCTATTCTTACTCGTCTCCCTCCAGGAGCTATGTCAGCAGCAGATCTTCCTCTAGATATACCTCTCCCTCTCGTAGCCGAGTTTCTTCCTCAAGGAGTTATTCTTCAGGAACGCTAAGTAGAAGCAGTTCTTCACGGAGCAGCAGCAGCTCTTCAAGCCGTCACTCGAGTAAAAGTCTTAGAAGAAGATGAATTGATTCTCATATTACCTTCCAGAGATGATATTGGAGGCATCTTTTTTTCCGTTATGCTCAATAATGAGAGAAGTTATCTGTAACAACGCCGATTTGCGTCTATCCTCGCCATAACTGTTCCCCACTCCACGACAGGTTTCGGATTGACGGAAATCGCTGCTAAATTAAATAGCAGTATTATCTGTCTTCTCCAATCACGGAGAAAAAGATGCTTACCCATGATATTTTCTTCTTTACTTTTATTTTTCCCAGTGGTATAAAATATCTTCAACTGGGCGACGTACCTCAGAGTAAAAAATATTTAATCATGTTTCATTTTCTTTCTATGAACGATTAACAGTTTGGAGGTATGAATCATGACTTTTTCGAGACTGATTTCAATGGGAAGACAATTCAAGCTGGGAAAGATATGTAGAATATTGCTTTTGAGTGCCATAGCCTTTCTATTGATATTTGGGGGAAATCTAGCTTGCAAGAAGGAAGCCGCAGCAATCGCAGAAGAGAAGGAGGAGGAGGAAGGAGCTGTCGGTTTAGAAGAGGGTATAATCACCTTCGAGGGAGTAGTAAAATTAGCCGTGGGGAAATATGTCTTTATTCCCAAAGTGCAAGGGTTTGATATCGTTGTTCAGGGGACTTTAGAATCAGACGATATACAGACGCTGATAGATAAAGAAGTTAGAGGTGACGGTGAATTTTCGTCCGAAAATCCATCTCTTTTATTAGCCAACACCATTGAGGCCAAAGAACCAGAAGGGGAGTGGATAAGTGTTTTTAAAAGAAGTGAAGAGTTCGTTACAGATGATTATCTAGATTTACATGAAAGAGATAAATTTGAAATCTTGAAAGACATATCCTATGACAAGAAAAAAGATTGGGAAGAAAAGGAAAAGGTAAAAATATACGGAAGACTGGAGAAAGAAACAATCACCGAGGGAGAAGAAGAGAAAGAGATATACAGAATTTCCGTTCTTGATGATGAAGGCAAAGAAATTGGAAAAATCTTGGTGGATAGCTTCACCGATTTTGCTCAATTCTATATCAAAAAATTAAGACTCATTGATAAGTTCTGGTTTTATATCTCCATAAAAGATACAGTGGATTGGAAAATCCGGCGAAGGACAAGAGAACTCTTTCATGCAGATGTGCTTTTTGCCGGACTCTATTGATTCAGATAAGATTCTAATCTTCAGAAAACAATCTTTAATAATCCACCTCATAAAAAGCTAAAACTTCCTCTCCGTTAAGATGACTAAAACTTCTGTTTTGAATTCAAAGCCCTGACTCCGCCTGATGGCTTGAAAGGGTAGTGAAAGCCGATTTTGAGATTGAAGAAGATGAGATAAAAAGCCATGTCTCTCTTGGGAATTTAGGTGCCTCTGCTCCAGCTTTCGCTAGAAGAGAAAAATAAGATTCTTCAGCTTGAATTTTAAAGGGTGTCTTCAAATTTGGGATGTTTCAAGTGGAAATCTGTTGCATCTTGATAGGCTTTGGCCACTCTTAACGCCTTCGCTTCCTGGAAGAGATTTCCGATGAAGGAGATACTAGTCGGGTTTCCCTTTTCATCGAAGCCATTAGGCACAACGACTGTGGGATGGCCGGTGAGGTTTGTCAGCAGAAGATTGTCGTTTCCGAAGGAAGGAGCGACATAAACATCTATCCCTTCCATCTTCTCTGCCATTTCCTGCATAAGAAGAGTGCGCATCCGATTGGCTTGGATATATTCGACAGCGGGAATGAGTCTTGCCTGACGAAAAACATTTGGCCAGGCTCTTTTCACCTGTCTGACAAGAAGGTCATCCTTCCCACTTCGGGTAAGTTCATCGAAAGCCGCTGCAGCTTCTGCATTGAGGATAAAAGAGAGTGCCCTTACAGGTAATTCGGGAAGATCCATGGCGATAAGCTCCACTCCTAGTGCACGGAGAGTATCGAGTGAAGCCTCATCGTTTTTTTTGTTTCTGTAGTCTTTTTCAAAAGACTTTCTTAGATATCCGACACGCATCTCTTTTAAATCGAGAGAAGGATCCCAATTGAAAGGTAAATCCACGAGCGACAAATCCTTCCCATCAGGCCCATAGACAGCCGCAAAGACCAAAGCACAATCCTCTGCAGAGCGACAGATAGGCCCGATTTTATCCATACTCCAGCTTAGTGCCATGGCGCCGTAACGGCTTACTCGGCCAAAAGTGGGCCGCAATCCGCTCACCCCACACCTTGTCGAAGGTGAGACAATGGATCCCCAAGTTTCAGTTCCAATCGAAAATCCAACCAAGCCAGCAGATGTTGCTGCCGCTGATCCAGCTGATGATCCACTGGAACCCTGTTCGAGATTCCATGGATTTCTTGTCTTCCCACCAAACCAGACATCACCCCAGGCCAAAGCCCCCATGGTCAGCTTAGCCACCAGTATGGCCCCCGCCTCTTCCATCCTTTTCACCACAGTGGCATTTTCTTCTATGATTTGATCTTTATAAGGCAAAGCCCCCCAAGTGGTTTTGATTCCTTTTGTGGAAAGAAGGTCTTTGGCTCCCCAAGGGATACCATGAAGGGGACCTCTGTCGAATCCAGAAGTAATTTCTTCATCAGCTCGCTTGGCCTGCTCTAAAGCCAGCTTTTCAGTCAGAGTGATAACACACTCCAGTCGAGGGCCATATTTTTTCAATCGTTCAAGATAGAGCTTGGTCAATTGGAGAGAAGTCACTTGCCTTGACTTGATCAAGGCCGCAAGAGCTGTAACAGGATAGAAGGCTAAATCCTCGAAGTTATCAGGCATAAGAACATTTTGATCGGGGGAGAAGGCAAAGGGGGTGCCTCCGGACTCATAACTCATTCCTGATACAATAGGATTAAAATACAGAGCTGGAGGGACTCTATTCTCAAGAGCCACTTCTCTCAGGGCATGATAGCTCTTCAGATTGGCTCTAAGATTATCTAGCATCATTTTTCTTTCTTTAGGCGTAAACTTGAAACCTATGATCTTCTCTGCATCAGCCACATCTTTTGTGGTCACCTTTTTAGCACCTTTGACGAAGTATAGGACAAAGGCTCCCCCTATGACTAATAGCATTAGGAGAGTGAGAAATAGGATGACCCAAATTGAGGAAGAACCTTTCTCTTTTCTTAAAATTTTCATTTCTCCTCCTTTTCCTTATTATTGTATTCTTTTCTTTTTTCTGCTATAAAAATTTTTCTTTTTTGAAAAGAGAACAGAATGGCTGAAATAAGATGTGTCATTTCCGATTTAGGAAAAGTGATCATTTTTTTCGATAATACTATTTTTTTAAAAAAAATGAAGGATTATTCTCCTTTCTCTCTCGAAAAAATGAGAAAGTTGGTCACTCGACATTTCGGCCTAGTCCAGTCTTTTGATCGAGGGGAGATTGCTCCGAAGGAGTTTTATCAAGAAGTTGTCAAAAGGTTTCAGGCTAAAATAAATTATCGAGCCTTCTTTAGCATTTACAACGATATTTTTTCCCTCAATCCTCCTGTTTTAAAGACATTAAAGAAGTTGAGATCGAAATACAGGCTCATCCTCCTCTCTAACACAGATGTCATGCGTTTCGGTTTTATCAGAAAGAGATTTCCTGAGATTTTATTTTTTGATGCCTATGTTCTTTCCTATGAAGTGGGCTATATGAAACCTGCCCCTCAAATATACAAGGTAGCTTTGATGAAAGCCAAAGCAAGAGCGGAGGAATGCCTTTTTATCGATGATAGAGAGGAGAATGTCGAGGCCGCCCTGAAGCTGGGGATACACGCCATCCATTTTGGCCCTCAGGCTAACCTAGAGATATCCCTCCGCGAATACGGCCTTTCTTTTTAATCGGAAAAGAATTCAGATAGAGCTTTTGGCTCCCTTTTACTCAATGAGCTGGACACTCCTCTTTTAAATGACCTTCAAGAAAACCCTTCGCTTCCTCGGTCCATCAAACTCACAGAAAAATATACCCTGCCAGGTTCCCAGGGAGAGTTTCCGATCCTCGAATAGCAGGCTAACAGATGATCCGAGAAGACTTGCTTTAACGTGAGCAGGCGAGTTTCCCTCTAAATGGGAATAGGGAAGGGAATCCGGGACGATTGCTTTCAAGGTCATGCCAATGTCTATTTTAACAGAAGGATCGGCATTCTCGTTAATCGTCACACTTGCTGTCGTGTGAGGCACATAGATCAAGCAGAGGCCACTTTTGTTGCTTGCAGAAGAGACAAAATCTTTAACTTGAGGAGTGATATCAATAAACTCTTCCTTAGAATGAGATTGGACCTCTAAGATTTTCATTTTTTTCCTCGATTCTTAAGCAATCATACTGAATTTGATCGTCAGATTTCAAGAAAGCTATAATCATAAACCAAAGAGAAGGCATCATTTCTTATGGTTATTTTGAAGAAAATATTTTGGATAACGCTATGTTAATCATAAGAAGATTTTCTCCTGATCTTAGCTTGATCTTTTGCTTTTCAAGAGAGAAATTTTCCTTCACAAAGTAGGGAACAATTGCTATAAGAAAGTATTTTTTGATTGTTTGAGCTCAGAAAATCAAAAAAAAACGTTTTTTTTAAAAAAAACTTGACAAAGAAATTTGCTGAGTATAGATTAATTATCGCTAATACAACATTTAGTATTTACCATCTTTTTAATATACTACATATGGTTATTTTCCTTATTATTCTTTTTGTTTTCACAAAAATAACCATTTCCCCTGGCGATTCGACAAAGAAGATGGATATTTACCACTTTAATTGAAAAAAAGGAGAAGAAGCATGCAGAAAACGGTGGCAAGAATAAAGAAGAGGGATGGGACAGTTGTTGACTTTGTCCAAGATAAAATCACAAATGCCGTTTACAAAGCCATGGAATCTCATGGCATGATGGACAAGAGTGAAGCCAAGAGTATTTCTGATATTGTCACCTACATGCTGGAGGATAAATTTGGAGGTTATACGGTTCCCTCTGTTGAGCAGATTCAGGATATGGTCGAGTTGGTCCTAATGAAACAGGGATATCATGAAATCGCCAAATCCTATATTCTCTATCGTGAGAAGCATAAGGGGATCAGGGAGGCCAAAAAAACAGGTGTTAACTTAGAACGATTGATAAAGGATTATATAGAAGATGTGGACTGGAAGATTAGAGAAAATAGCAACGAAGGAGTAATGAGTTTCCAAGGCCTGAATGCCAGAGTTTCAGGAGAAGTCTTGGCTAATTTTGCGCTCAACCAGCTTTATTCAGAAAAGACAAAGAAGGCCCATATGGAAGGTGATTTTCATCTGCATGATCTCTCTTATCCGATAGTCGGTTATTGCGCTGGATGGTCTATGGAGAATCTACTCAAAAAAGGATTTGGTCATGTTCCTAACCAAGTCCATTCTTTCCCAGCCAGGCATTTGGAAACAGCCACCCTCCACATGGTCAATTTTATCGGAACCATGCAGGGAGAATTTGCAGGTGCCCAAGCTTTTTCCAGCGTTGATACTTTCTTGGCTCCTTTCGTAAGGGCTGATAACCTTGACTATGAAAAGGTCAAACAAGATATCCAAAAGCTTATCTTTGGCTTAAATGTTCCCTCCCGTTGGGGATGGCAAACACCTTTTTCCAATCTGACTTTTGACTGGAATGTTCCTCAAGACATGAAAGATAAAAAAGTGATCATGGGAGGAGAAGAACTGGCATCGACTTACGGCGATTATCAGCAAGAGATGGACATGATCAACAGGGCTTTTCTGGAGTTGATGATTGAAGGCGATCAGCAAGGACGAGTTTTTACTTTTCCGATACCGACCTATAATCTGACTAAAGACTTTGACTGGGAATCTCCAAATGCCAACCTTGTTTTTGAGGTCACCTCCAAGTATGGAATTCCCTATTTCCAAAATTACATGGGCACAAATTTAGATCCCGGTGACATTAGGGCGATGTGCTGCCGGTTAAACCTTGACCAGAGAGAACTACTAAGAAGACCGGGAAATATTTGGGGTCCAGGAGACTCCACTGGTTCGATTGGTGTCTGCACCATAAATATGAACAGAATCGGTTATGTCTCAAGCTCCAAGGAGGAGTTTTTCTCTAATTTAAGAAACATAATGGTCCTGGCTGAAGAAGCTTTAGAAACAAAGAGGGAGGTTATCAACAACATATTGGCCAGAGGGCTCATGCCCTACACTCAGGTCTATCTCGGTCATTTCGATAATCATTTCTCGACGATAGGACTTTGCGGCATGCATGAAAGTTGCCTGAATTTTCTACGTAAAGGAATAGGGACTCCCGAGGGGAAAGAATTCACTATAGAAGTCTTGAGCTTCATGCGGGAAACCATTAAAAAGTTTCAGGAGGAGACGGAAAATCTCTACAATTTAGAAGCGACACCAGCCGAGTCGACATCCTATCGCTTGGCCAGATTAGACAAGGAGAAGTATCACAGGATTATAACTTCCGGAACCGAAAGATATCCCTATCTTACAAATTCGACTCAGCTTAATGTGAACTCGACTCGAGATATCTTCGAGGCCATAGAACATCAGAAAGACATTCAACCTCTCTACACAGGAGGGACCATATTTCATGTTTTCTTGCCTGAAGCTATCGATAGGGAGACCTGCAAAAAATTAGTCAGAAAGATTGCCGAGACCTCGCTTCCCTATTTCAGCATCACACCCACTTTCAGTATTTGTCGAAATCATGGCTATATCAAGGGCGAATCTCATAGATGTCCGGAATGTGCTGAAGAGACAGAGGTTTATTCCAGGATCGTTGGCTACTTGAGGCCAGTGGGAACCTGGAATGATGGAAAAAGACAGGAGTTTCGAGAGAGAACACCTTATACCTTGACGGGCTAAAAAGGAAAAGAATGGAGTATAATCTTTTTACCTATCCTAATTGTTCCAAATGTGAAGCTATCAAGGAATATTTGAAAAGAACCCCTCTCG
>JABAOF010006163.1_pt1 | contig 19246 bp, 24 predicted proteins | sample 7062171 | NCBI WGS metagenome assembly JABAOF01 (sample SAMN14538628, study PRJNA623070) | marine sediment metagenome | biome: marine biome [ENVO:00000428]; feature: marine pelagic biome [ENVO:01000023]; material: deep marine sediment [ENVO:00002113] | place: India: Gulf of Khambhat ...
TTCATTCTTTGCTCGTCCAAAGAATGAACCAAGAAAGGACGGCCTGTAATAATTTGATAGCTCCTCGTTTCACTCACACTATGTAAATAGAACTTGCCTTAACAAACACTTGTTAAGGCGCAAACATCTATTTACGCCAATATTGTGTTCCTTCATCTCATCGAAATCAAATTATTAACGGCAATATTTATTCCTTACAAGAGATTAAACATCCAGGGTCGATTGCGTTAACATACTGTTAATAATCGCAGGTAGTTACATTCCTTCAATCGAAAGTCTCCTCGAAGTTTTTGGTCTAGCAAGTTTATGAGGAACTTGGAGGTAAGGAAGGACTGCTCTGAATTGCTTTGAGCATTGGCATTTTCTGCCACCTTCCTTACCCCACTTGATAAAACAACGTTGATCAAGGAGAGTTAGAGGATCCTCCTTACCTTGGCTGGTTTTCCCTGCTTGAAATTCGCCGGAATTCTTTCTAAATGACCACTGTCAACCAATCCCTGGATCAGGTATCTTGGGTCGTATCTTCCATGACTTTGAACCCTGCCACGGAAATCTTCAAAATTCATTTCCTCTCCCGGTTTAAGGATTGCTCTCAATACTCTTTGCCCAAAATCTGACATCTCCCGTCTCCCTAATCTGAAAAAATAGTGTGCGATTCTCGCCTATAACCCGCTTTTAGGGCTAAATGCGAAAAACAATCCTGACGGACTGCAATATTATTATACCAACCTATAAGTAATAATTCCAGATCGAACTATTAAAAAATTGTTCTATTTGATCAATCTGATACAATATTAATGGTGGTGGATTGATATGGATAAATTATTTATCACAACCTACAGAGAGGGGGCGAAATTATACGATGGTTATTGTCAAGAAGAAAAAAGGCGAGTCCGAAGACCGTCTCATTTCCCGTTTCAAGAAAAAAGTTATCAATACTGGACTCCTTCAGGAACTACGGGATAGACAACGCTATAAACCTCCTTCTGAAAAGAAAAAAGAGAAAAAAGCCCGCATCAAGCATTTGATTGAACTGGAGAAGAAACGCAAGTATTAAAATCAGTTAATCAGGTTTTCGGGTTTCAGTATTCGGTTTTCGGTTAATCAGTTACCCAGTCTTCTGATAAAATTAGAAAGTGTCCAAAATAAAGTCTTACAAAGATCTCCGTGTTTATCAACTTTCCTTAAAACTTCTTGATAGATTATACGAGGTTGCATATAAAATTCCCCACATAAAACTTCGAACACAATTAATTAATTCTGGTGAAGCAATCCCTCCATTAATAGCTGAGGGTTTTGCTAAAAAAAGAAATCCAAAAGAAGCTGCAAGATATTATGAAATGGCAATGGCTGAAAGCGATGAGGTCTGCGTGCACTTAACTAAAGCAATAATTCTTTCCAAACGTTTCAAAAATATTCCGGTTGATAAGTGTAAATCTCTGAAAAAAGACTATACCTCTCTTTCAAAACAGCTAAATAGACTCGCTGTTACATGGAGAAATTTTTCAATTAAGAAATAACCTGACAAACTGAAAGACCGAGAACTGATATCCGATACCCGATAAACTGACTAACTGGATATTCTTCTCTCCAAAAAGCTATTCACGAACTGTTTCCGATGATAACCACAAGGCCCATATTTTAATATTGCTTGTCGGTGCTTTTTTGAAGCATAACCCTTGTTATTTACCCAATCATATTTCTTATATCGAGTACGGCCTCCAATCACCTTCATCAAATCATCTCGATAAACTTTGGCAATAATACTTGCTGCTGCAATTGAGATAGATCTTTCGTCACCATTTTTAATCGCCTGCTGCCTTGAGCGTCCGTCTTTTAAATAATGGTTTTTTCGAGCTTTTTTTCTCGCCATCGGTAGGCCTCTAATATATGGGGCAAAAAAATAGTCAATCAGTAAATATTCCACAACTCCCCCTTTCTTCTTCTTTCCTAAATTCCTACTAACGCTAGCAACCGCTTTTCTAAAAGCCATTTGAGTTGAACTTGTCATACCAACTCGATTAATCGTTTTGGCTGACACTTCCCCTATTCCCCAAGCAAGCGCATTATTCCTAATCCATTCACTTGCCTTTTCCCGCTGAAGTTTGGTTAATTTCTTCGAATCATTTATTCGTATATCGTATTTTGTATTGCGTATTTCGGGAGCGAAGACGACAGTCGCAGCGACTACTGGTCCGGCAAAACTCCCCCTCCCCACTTCATCTAAACCGGCAACTAACTTATATCCTTGATGCCAAAGTTGACGTTCGTACTTGAAGTTCGGCCACTTCATACCCCGAAGTATACCAGGGATGTTATCCTGAGCCCAAGCGAAGGATCCCCTTTCAGGCTCCTCAGAATGACCAAAAAAGGCTACTAAATATTGTTGTACTTGGTCTTTTTTGGTACAATTTGTACCTGTGAGGACGGCGATAGACTATTTGAAAGAAGTAAGACTTGAACTTTCAAAAGTAGTTTGGCCTAAAAAAACCGAAGTAATCAAACTCACCTTAACCGTAATAATCATATCCGCACTCATAGGAATTTACGTAGGAGTACTTGACTTTGGATTTACCAAACTGCTTGAGCTATTTGTTTCAAAATAGTTTTTGATATTGAGAGCCTATTAAGGCAAGTAAAATGAAAAAAAAGAAAAAGCAAGAAAAAACTCAAACAGAAGAGGCTGTTACCGAACGAGGTACGGGAAAGAAAAAAATCCCTGGGCACATCATTATCAGCAAGGATGTGGACAAAAACGCCAGCTGGTATGTTGTCCATACTACCAGTGGACATGAAGCTCGAGTTTCAGAAACCCTAAGACAAAGAGTTGAAACAATGAGTCTCCAGGATAGGATTTTTGAGCTTTTAGTTCCCACTCAAGATCGGGTTGTTATCCGAAGCGGTAAAAAAGCAACGGTAAAAGAAAAGATTTTTCCAGGATACTTGCTGGTAAAAATGATTATGGATGATCCAACCTGGCTTGCGGTCCGAACCACCCCTGGAATAACTGGTTTTGTTGGGGCCGGGAGAAATCCTACACCCCTTTCTGACGCTGAAGTTAAAAACATTCAAAAATTCGTTGCTGCGCCAGCAAAAAGGTTCAAAACAAGATTTTCTACTGGCGAAGCGGTAAAAATCACTGATGGGCCATTTTCCGACTTTTTGGGAACAATTGATGAAATTGATGAGGAGAAGGGTAAAGTAAAAGTCCTGGTTTCAATTTTCGGCCGAGAAACCCCGGTGGAGCTAGACCTTTTGCAAATAGCAAAAGTGTAAATATTTTCTCTTTCCTATTTTTTGATATCAGGTAAAACTTGATTAACTTAAGGTTATAAAAGTATAATTTGAACCATGAGCGAAATTAAACCAAGAAGGAAACCACCAATAGAGTCAGTATATGCAAAACTTATTGATGGTATAGTGACCAACCTTAGAAGAAGGCGCGAGCAAGGTTTGGATACCCCAGATACACCTGCTATCGACAGTTATGTCGAGATGAGGAAAAGACAAGCTCGTTCTTCTCCACCCGAAAAAAGAAAATAGGAAAGCTTTTTCTTGCAAAAGGGCCCTAATCTAATCACATGGCAACAAAGAAAGTACTAACCACAATCAAAGTTAATTTGAATGCGGGAGAGGCGTCGCCGGCTCCACCGCTGGGTCCTGCTTTGGGCCAGCATGGAGTGGCGATCATGGATTTTGTAAAGGCATACAATGAAAGAACGTCAGAGATGAAAGGCCAAACTGTTCCGGCGGTAATAACAATTTACGAAGATAGAAGTTTTGATTTTGAAATAAGAAAAGCGCCTGTTTCGGCGATGATTAAGCGCGAATTAAAGCTTGAAAAAGGTTCAGGAACAACACCTCGTGATCTTGTTGGTACGCTTACCAGTGCCCAGGTTGAAAAGATTGCCAAAGAAAAACTGGATGATTTAAATACGGATGATCTAGAGGCAGCCCAAAAAATTGTTGAGGGTACAGCTAAAAGTATGGGAGTAAAAGTCGAAGACTAAAGCACACAAATGGAACGGATTACAACTAATTAAACAAAACTGTTCAATTCGTCACTAATTTGTTAGATCTGTGTACTTNNAGATGGATGATTTAAATACCGATGATCTTGAAGCGGCTAAAAAAATTGTTGAGGGTACAGCAAGGTCAATGGGGGTAAAGGTGGAAGAAAAATCCTAATATCTAATTTCTAATTTCTAAATAAATCTAAATGTACAAAATCCAAATTTCAAAAAGTTTTAAACTTAATTATTTTAAATTTTTTAAAATTGTTTAGGTTTTAGGATTTGGGATTTTGAATTTTCCTCCAAAGGAGGGCATATGGGAAAAACAAGAACAGCAGTTGTAACAGGTATGCCGGCAGAAGAAAGTGCCGGTAAGGCTAAATATGAAGAAAGAAAGAAAAAGCTGGCTGAAAAGAAGGAAAAGGAAGTAAAAAAGAAAAAACAAGTTACCAAAGTTGGTCTTAAAGGTGGTGAAAGAATAAAGGTTGTCAGCGGTGAAACCCTTCCCGATGAACCTAAAAAAGTTGAAGAAAAGAAAGAAAAAGCTCCCAGGCCCCCAAAAGAAAGAGGAAAAAAGTACAAAAATGCTCGGGCAAAGGTTGATAGAAATAAAAAATATCCCTTAGAAGAAGCAATTAAATTAGTGAAAGATACTGCATATACAAAGTTTGATGGAACAGTTGAGGTGCATCTGATAATTAAAAAAGTAGGATTTTCAACTCAAGTTAAACTTCCTTATTCAAGCGGCCGAAAAAAGAAAATTGAGATTGCCAATGAAAAAACAGTCGAAAAATTAAAAAAAGGCAAAATTGATTTTGATGTTTTACTGGCCACTGCCGAGATGATGCCAAAGTTGGTACCTTTTGCCAAAATCTTAGGCCCCAAAGGTTTAATGCCTAACCCAAAAAACGCTACCTTGATAAAAGACAAAAAGGAAGCAAAAAAATTTTCCGCTAATTCCATCACTCTTAAAACCGAAAAAAAGGCTCCCATTATCCATACTGTCGTTGGCAAGGTAAGTCAAAAGGATAAGGAGTTATTGGAAAACACAAAGACAATAATCGAAGCGGTTGGAAAAAGAAATATTCAAAAAGCAGTGCTTACTTCAAGCATGGGTCCTGGAATAAAGATTGAATCAATTTAATTCCTTGAAGTTATTCAGACACCAAGACTTTGCAAAAGCGGAACAATTATTCCACCACCCGAGCCACTACCCCCTAAAAGAAAAATAATTAAAATTGCAATTACCAAAAATCCAATTAACCAAAAGACGGTAAATACCATGGTGGCGATTCCCCAACCAATTCCTTTTTTCACTCCTAAATAAATTCCCGGGCCAAAAAGCAAAAGCACATAGACACCAAAAGAAATCAGGATCAAAAATAGAATTAATACTGAGTTATATCGGTAAGTAATAATCGACGACATTAATGCTCCCAGAAAAATTACCAGCACCGTGTAACCAGCAATCAAGATAGAGGCAACAAAACCAAGTCCACCCGTTACCAAAATAAGCTGTCCTGTTTGGGGAATGGGGGTAGCAGTTTTTAATTGCTTTGTTGGCAGGTAGAGTTTCTTATAAATAATTCGAATAATTAATCCGGAAATAACAAGAATAATAAGGGCGATCAATGCCACAATGACAATTTCTTTGGCAAATAAAATTAGGCGATTTTTCGCATAACTTCCAGATACTTCATAACTTTCCAAAGGAGCTAAATTGGAAGCGCTTTTGGTAATTCTACCTGAACCAATCTGGCTGATATATCTATCTACAGAAACACTTTTTGCCGGAGCACCAGCAGCCTCAAGGCCCGCTAATTGAGGTTCTTCAAATCGATAGGACACCTCACCCTTTGCCCCTCGCAGGATGAGGTCACTATCAGTACCTATTCCCGCCCGCAAGGAACGAATATCATCCTCTACTTTCAAGCTCTCAAAGGTATATTTATAGCCACCAAAAACGTTTTTCTTGGCATAACCCATTGCCCTGAAATAGACAAAGAAGCTTCCGGACTTATTGGGCTTTACCGCAACTGGAAGAGTAACTTTGATAGTATCGATATCAAGTTCGGATTCTGCCTTTTGATATTTTGCTCCCGAGTAATAACTTTGATAATAATCGGGATCTTGATACTCTGCACACTCTTGGGGTTTGTATAATCTGGTTACCGGGTCAATCTCACGAGGTTTATATCTGATACATCTTGGCTCTCTGATTACTTGATAAACACTTATTTGACTAGGGTTAACTCGGGGCACTCTTAAACTCATCTCTGTCAAGTCTTCCTCACCCCTATTGGTAAAGACAACTCTAACACTCACCACTGCCTCACCATTACCCCTAAAGACCACGGTATAGGCGTGGTCTTGGCCCAAAAATCCAGGTTCAGGTCTTGGAACTGGAGGGATGATGTAATCAGGGGCTGAAACACCGGTTGAAGATTCTACACTTTGCTCTTCCACTTGGGCAGAGACCGATGAAACAAAAGGTAAAAACAATAAGAAGCTAATAATTAAAGCAGTTAATCTCTTCCTCACTAATTAATAGTGCCGAAAAATTATTCCTTTGTCAAAAATTTGTTCCTACTCGCTTGGCTGCCTACTTCCGCCATCCTCTGGAGCAGGTACACCTGGAGGTGGTGGAAAATCAGGAAGCGGCGTAATTTTTTCATCTTTACCAGTGGTTTCCTCAATTTGTACAAGTCGTCCCCCTCTTCTTGTTATTGTCCTTGTTTTCAAAGGAGTGCGACCCCTTCTTCTCTTTTCTCCTTCTGCCATATATTTCACCTCCTAATGAGGCTAACAGCCTCTGTAACCCTCATATTTTACTACACCAATTCAACCATAATCTAGATTCTCACCCTACCTCCCACAATTCTATTGACTTCATCTGATATGCTTTGTTAGTATTTGGTTGTGGGAAAAATTGGTGATCTATTAACTAAAATTGGCTTAGGTAAAAAAGAAGCCCCAAAAACTGAAGAGGCAGTTCGTCCACCCTTAACAAGTACTCCTGAGACTGTTACCCCATCACCCACTGATGTTCCAAAGGAAGGGACACCTCCACCTCCCCCAGAACAGGCAGATGCTCCAAAGGTAAAAGAATCTGTAGTGCAAATACCAGTTAAGAAAAAAGTCCAGGAAACTACCACAGTCCCAGTTGTATCTAAAGAAGAGACTGATATACCTCAAGCTCCAGTTGAAGCTGCCGAGCAACCTACTCCTGGATCCGCTGAAACAAGGACCTAAAAAGTTGATCCTCATATCTTACTTTTATGAAAAAGTTGATTTAATACGGTGAATTCATTTAGCATATAGGTAATATGTCAGGAGAAGATGGTACCGAAATATTGTTGGGCAGGCAAACCTTAAGTACTAAAAAAATTCAGGAAAAAGCACGCCGTACAACAAGCGGGTCACAAACCAAAACAAGTGCAGCGACAAGTGAACCAAAACCCAAAGAACACTTACCTGCACCAGGTGATCAGGATTATGAGCGCATAACCAAAAAATCACCTGTTCAAGAAGTAGAAAGGCAAGCCCAACTTAAATATTCAGCCCAAAAAAGCCGCCTTGAGCAAGAAACTGAAACCACCACTCCTGAAGTCCAAGTAGATGAAGATCCATCAGATCAAAGAGCAAGGTGGGTAAAGACTCGAGAACCAATACATCAGAAGGGAATAGTCAAAGAAGCAGCTGAGCAAATTCCCCAAGTATCTTCCGCCGCAAGGCGCAAAAGTGCAACCAAACCTACCACTAAACCTGTCGACTAAACAAAATTCCCCTTGTCTTTATAATGTCAATTTGCTATATTACCTTTGTCCTAAGACAGTAAGTGTTCCCGATATATTCAGGGGTGTAAAACTTACCGAGGAAAATAATAGTTAATTTGTTAATTAACCGCTCCTCGGAGCGGATTTGTATTTATAGAGCAGGAGAGCAGGAGAGTAAAAGTACAAAACTCCCGCTCTTCAACTCTTTCACTCTTTTACTCTAAGATGAAACGCTCAGAGAAACCATTTTTTATCCAAAACTTAACTGAGGAGCTTAAAAGTGCTTCTTCAGTGGTTTTGATCGACTTTTCAGGACTCTCAGTAAAAATGCAGCAAGAGTTGAAAAGAAAACTGGGTGAGGTTAATGCCAAGATGCTGGTTACCAAAAACACTCTTTTTAAGTTGGCAGCCAAACAAGCAAAAATACCAAAAGAAACTTTAACTGATACTGTGCTTACCGGACCAACCGCACTGGTAATTGCCGAAAAAGATCCCCTCGCTCCTCTTCAAGTCCTGGGCAAATTCGCCCTTGAGCATCAAATTCCCCAACTCAAAGTTGGCATTATTGAGGGGGTATTTCAAGATAAGCAAGCGCTAAAATCTTTGTCAAAACTGCCAGGTAAAGATGCCTTGGTTGCTCAAGCAGTTGGCGCAATCGGCTCACCAATTTATGGGTTAGTAAATGTATTACAAGCAAATTTACAAAAGTTGGTTTATATACTAGAGCAGGAGAGCAAGAGAGCAGGAGAGTAAAAGTACAAAACTCCCGCTCTTCAACTCTTTCACTCTTTTACTCTAAAAAGAAACGGGGTGATAAATGTGACTGATAAAAAGAAAAAAGAAGTCAAGCTTTCCAAGAAAGTTGAGTCGTTAGTGGCTGATATCAGCAAACTTTCTGTGATTGAGCTTTCGGAGTTGGTAAATGCGCTTCAGGATAAACTCGGAGTGTCAGCCGCTGCTCCGGTTGCCACCGCAGCAGCCCCCACTGCGGCAGCTGCTCCAGCAGAAAAAGCAGCCGGTGCGGCAAAGCCAACCCAGACAGTTGTTATTACCGCCGCAGGAGAAAATAAAATTAACGTTATTAAAGCCATCAGAGAAATCGACCAGAATATTGGTCTTAAAGAAGCAAAAGACATGACCGAAAAATTACCAACCGAAATTCTTAAGGAGGTAAAAACAGAGGAAGCAAAAGAGGCAGCTGAAAAGCTAAAAACAGCTGGTGCAACAGTTGAATTGAAGTAAAATACGTGTCAAAGGTTTTTAAACATTACTACAGTAAAATCTTTACTATGGTAATGATGGCGCAAAATCAGCTTTGAAGTAAGTGATAAACAATAACTTAATACATCTAAGGAATTAACATAATATACCTTATAGCCTTTTTTATTTTTTGGTTGTGGATACCCCCCTGCCATATTAAAAACTAAAGCTTCACCACAATTTTCAAACATAGTAGCAATTGCTCTTTTTCGAAAATCTACTGCGTTTTTGATATTCGTGTTTAATGTCCCTGAAGTAATTATTATGTCAAAGGATTTCTTTAAAGGCTTTTCAAGATAATCTCTTATTATAAATTTATGTTTTGGGTATTTCTTTTTGGCAACTTTAATAAACTCAGGAACAACATCGCAACCTGTATATGAAAATTTTTCAGTTTTTTTTGAAATATATGAAATAATATCACCAAACCCACAACCAACGTCCAAAATATCTTTTCCCTCAAAACTCATATCAGCAACAAGTTGTTCATATCTTAACCTTGCTGCCTTTTCTGACCTCCACTGCAGAGCTTTTGGGTCAATACCAAACCTTTTGAATGTTCTCCGGTAGCTTTTTATCTTTTCTCTGGTATTAATATAGCGAGCCATAACGAGGCTAATTATACCACCTTTTTCTTTTTATGAAGTTTCTCAAAGTATTTGACAATCTCCAAAGCGGCATTGCCACCAGTGTATTTTTCAAAACCAATAAACTGGGGGCCAGGGTTAACTTCCAAAACATACGCTTTGCCCGTTTGCTTATTAATCATAATGTCAATTCCGGCAATTTCAGTTCGAGTAATTTTGCTCATTTTTTCGGCAATTTTTCTTATTTCTGGATACTTTTTCAAGTCATATTTTTCTCCTCTCCCACCAACACTAATGTTGCTTCTAAAATCTCCTTTAGGGGGAATTCGTCGCATAGCGCCAATAGCCCGATAACCTACTGTAAATACTCTAATATCGCCATCATTGGGAATAAACTCGCGGATTATAAAAGCTTGAGGATCAGTTTCTAATTCTTTCAGTTTTTCAATTAGCTCGTTTTTATTTTCAATTTTAAAAACCCCTCTCCCTTGCCTTCCAGTAGCAGTTTTCAAAATCAGAGGAAAATTAAAATCACCAATCACAGCATCCACTGATTTATGACTAAAGATGATTGCTGACTTAGGAAAATCGATCTTTTCATCCATCTGCTTCATATAATTCATCGCTGGAGTAAGGTACAACTTATAAGACGGATCAACTACTTTGCTATTAACGGCTATTGTTCCAAAATTTTGCTTTAAAAAATATGCGGCTGCATACCACTCCCATCGTCTTTTCCCCACTGCCCAAAAATAGATTAAATCAATCTCGTCCATCCTCCGTCCCCTGAGGGTTGGTTCAAATTTATCAACGCTGGCAGATATAATCAGTTCACTTGTGTAACAGCCTTCAACCCGATGGCCAAGTTTTTCGCCTTCTTCTATCAAGCGACCAAGCTGGGGATTTTTTACCAGACCAACAATTAGTATTTTCATTTCACTTCGCGTTAGCGATGGCGTGCTCGACATACACTTTGGAAATATTCTTGCCTGTTGCTTTTTCCATACCTACAAATCCGGCCGTGTGATTTACTTCTAAAATATAGCGTTTATCGTCTTTAGTAATTAAGATATCTACTCCGCCAACACTCATATCAACTGCCCTTAACGCCGCTATCGCAAGCTTCTTTGCTTTTTTGTCAAGATCAAACTTCTCCACTGCTCCGCCAAGGGAGAAATTAGCCCGAAATTCTCCTTCAGCAGGAATCCTTCTCATGGTAAAAACATGCTCGCCTATTACCAGCACCCGCAAATCATATTGATAATCAACAAATTCTTGCAAAATATAGCTTTTGGCTGACTTACCTTCATGCTCTTGCGTATCGATAAAATCTTTCAATTGATCCTCTGATTCAATTTTAAAAACATTCACTCCTTTTCCCATCCTTGATGATTTAATCACAAAAGGGTATTTCAGCTTTTTTGCCAATTTCGGATAATCACTAAAGTCACGAGAATAATACATATTCGGCACAGGAAGACCGTGGATAGACAGTTTTACTAAATCGGTAACTTTATCAATTGAGTATCGGTGTTCTAAAAAATTATTGTCAAATATTTTTGCCCCCCTAGATCGCAGGCTTTTAACAATTTCTGAGATAGTTTTAATGGCTAAAAAGACTCCTCTGACAATTACCACGTCTGCTTTTATATTTTCAAACTCTTTAACTTTTAGGACGCTATTTTCGATATTGAAAGCAAATTGCTGCATATTTATAAGTTTAAATTCATGACCAAGCGCACATACCTCCTCCTCTATCCTTTTATTCTCAATCAATTTCGGTAGAGTGGTAACAAGGACTATTTTCATTTTTTTTCTTTTGCTTTCTCTAACTTTTCTTTTGAAATATGCGGATCAACGATAAAACCCTTAAGATTTTTTCTCCCAACAATAACCGAGTATTTTAGGGCCATTCTTTTTGCCACCGACGCGGGAGTGGTGATTCTTCTTCCCGCAAGCCAAAATGTAAGACTTATCACCGGCCTTTCTTCTTTTCCTAATGAACTTCTAACCGTTTTAGTCCATAGAATATTATTCTTCTCCACTAGTCCAAGCTCCTTTGCCAAACTTTCGGAAATTGAAGTTCTCCATGCACCGGTATCTATCTTTGCCATAACTTTTTTTCTTTTTTTATTAGGAAGGGCACCCTTTATCGTAATCTGATCCACCGCCGAAATAGTCCTTACCCCCTCCTCTGCCCTAACTCTATCGGCAAAGCTGGCAGCAAAAAGCGCTTTGGCAATTTTTACCCCGTGCTCTGCACCACGCACCTCTAGATCCTCTACTCGCTCAAGGCGCTTTTTTAATCCTGCTCCATTTGCAAGCTGAATGTTCAGTCCTGGCTGGTAATTAAGCTCCAAAACCACTGGTCCTTTTTCGGGATGAAGAACAATATCGGCTCCCAAATAACCAAGCTCTGTTATCTCCTGGCATCGGACAGCAATTTCCAAAACCTTTGTCCACTTAGGAATCTTTATCCCGTGTAGTTTTCGCTTGGTCCCTGGTTTAAAGCGAATATAGCCTCTTTTCCAATAAGCCTTAGTGGTAATACCGGTGGCAATATCAATTCCAACCGCTATTGCTCCCTGATGAAGATTGGCTCGCCCACCGCTTTCTTTTGTTGGCAACCTCAACATTGCCATCACCGGTACTCTATTAAAGACAATCACCCGGATATCAGGAAATCCACGGTAGGCATATTTTTTAAAGGCTTTATGTCGGCCAACAAACTCTTCAATAAAAGCTCTATCGGGCACGTTTCGAATACTATATGCTCCCTCTAAGATATCTAAAGTATGAAGTTTCAAATCCTCAACAGTTACTTTTTTTCTTTGGATTGTCATCCAGGCATCCTTTGCCAACCCTGATTTTGTCGATGAATCTTTGGCTCGTTTTTTGATGACAATTATTCCTTCCCCACCCAAACCCATATTTGGTTTCAAAGCAAAAGACGAAGGCAAACCCTCCCAATCAAATACTAAAAGATCACGCGGGTGACTAAATTTGGCGTAAAGTTCGGGAACAAGAATGCCAGCCTTTGCCAATACTCGCTTGGTTTTTAGTTTTGAAGTAGCAATACTTTTACCACGAACTTTATTATAAAGATACGAAAAAAGTTTTGTTCGGGCATTAAGTCCAAGGATGTGGGAAATCTTCATGTTCGGTAATTCAGTTTTTCAGTTATCAGTAATCGGTCATCGGATAGTCGGTTTGTCAGGTAACAGTCAATCAGATATTTTAATTAATATTTATTTCGACCCCTATTTATCCGAAAACTGGCTACCTGCTAATCTGAAATCCGGTAACCGAAAACCGATAAACCGACTAACCGGAAATGAGCTTTCGGAATCTCCAAAATTCTCTTAACCTCAAGCCGATGTATTTGCCCAAAAAGATATCAAATATGGCCACTGAAAGTATCAAAATCTCGGGTTTAAGCAAAGCAAATTCTTGAACCACTTTTGAAGTCAAAAATATATAAGAAACAAGCGCTAAAATTAGAGTCTCGGTGGTCAAATTAATCGCTGTTTTGGCACTTTTCCCGAGTTGAACTCTTGAAAAATCTTCAGCTAGCAAAACCAAAATAAGAACCGGGAAAATAGAGATATTGGTAATATCCGCCCTTCTAATCACTGGTGCCAGAAAAAGCACCCCAAGAACACCCAGAACAACAAAAAGAAGTATCAGCGACATTCTGGGTAAATATTGAAGCTTGACCTTGGTCTTTCGCAAAAGCATTCTCAGAGCTGTTGATACGGCGACAATGACCAAAAATAAACCGATTCCCGCTACTGGTCCAGTAGCAACAAAAACTACCGAAAGTGCCGCCGGTAAAAATATTCCAAATCCGCGAATACCCACTAGATGCCTGAATCCGGCAATTAAGGCGGCCACAACTGGAAGAAGAAGCAGTAGCACAATGGTGTTTGGTGGAACACCCGCCGAAACAGCAGCTCTGATGGCATATTTAATTGGATTTGCAGGCCACACTGGTCCCACCTTCTGTTCTTCTAAAAGTTTTTCAAGCGGGCCAATGGTTTCTTCTGTTTCTCTGGTCAGATCCGGTCTGGGAGTGGGAATAGGAGTTACTTCAACTTCAGCGCTTTCAGTGGCTTCAATTTCTTCTTCCGGTAACGTTGGACTTTGGGCGCCTATTGAAGTCGCTGAAAATGCTAGGATAGAAAATAGACCAAAAAGGTAAAGAATAATCCGCTTCATATCAATAATATTATATAATCCAGAAGACTCGGTTGCTAATTTTGAAGAAAACGCCTTTCAATTAAGTTTAATATTTAAACTATCAATTTCAACTATTAATTAATAAAACTTCCCGCTGTAAAGTTCATTAGATAAAAATGAAAATCGCTTAAAATCACCTTCAGTATTAGTTAAGGCCCGAGTATTGGTGGAGTATATACCTGAAGCAAAAGCAATGTCTTCTTTCGGACCCCACTCATTCATCTTCTCCATCAGCCTTATGACTCTACTTTCAGGCCCCTTATAAACCCATCCCAAACCTTTCGTAATCCAACCAACTTTCCCCGCATACTCTCTTATAAAAGTAGTGTCTTTATCTAATGCAAAATGAGTCATCTCGTGCATGAATGCGGCTCCAAATTCTTCCCCTGCATTCTGCCAAATATCTGGCTCACTCGACGGCTGGTCTGAGTCGTAATTTCTTGGAGTTTTTAAGATAATTGGTGAAACTGCAACACTTGGTACTCTCAAAGCTGGAGAAGACCCGCCGACCCCAACATATTCCCCACTTCTCACTACACCTAATACTACTCGTTTTCCCTTAGCTATCTGTAACTTATTCGGTAATCTTTGTGTCATGCCATTAAGTATTGATAGCTCTTCTAATTGCCACTGACTGTTTCTATATAATCCTTTACCATGTAATTCAGTGTATGTAAAAGTACCTGGTAATGGGATAATCAAGCCAGTTTCTTTTTCTATTTGATCAATAAGTTGGATTCCTTTCTCACCATACAATTCAAGTTCTTTTGGATATCTCTCTTCTGGATTTAAATAAGGAGAGCTGTCCTTACGTTTAATTAAAGACAATCCGACACCAACAACTGATAGGGTCGCTAAACCTCCAACCCACCCGAATACTGCCTTATTAAATTGACGGCGGTTAATATCAGTACTTCTCTCTTGAGACATTAGATTAATGGTATACTCATCTAAATATAAAATATTATTACAAGCATATTAAATAACTACCGCATATTCTTTTCATATTATATATAAAGAATTCAAACTTGATTATCATCTTGCTACTATAGGCTTTCCTATAATTGACAATTTATTACTTAAAATGCTAAACTACTATATCCAAAACTGCTGATAAGCAGTAAAAAACCGGAGAGTTTGTTAGGAGACAGCGCGTACTCCATCAAAACAAACTCGCACATTTATAGGAGGATCACCATGAAGCGAACGTTCGCTCTTCTCGGAGTATTGCTCATTGCAATTACCCTACTTGCAGGCAGCAGTGCTAATGCTTCATCGAATCTGCAAACTAATACCACCGAAGAACAAAAAAGGCTATATGGGGTTTGCGGGCTCAATCCAGGACCCACTGGTGCCGTCAATTACTTCATGCAAATCCCTGAAGATGAAGCGCCACCACCACCCCGCGAAAGAATCTGGAAGGCAGATAACGACGACTTTCCGTTCGTCATTGTCGACAGTCTGGTGCCACTAAAAAACGGTACCCCAATGCACTCCGATTGTGATGACATTCCCCTTAGGGAAGGACATGTCTGGATAGTGAGAGGCGTGGTTCCAAGAGGCCGAGGTGGCGGTGATGGACTATGGTGAGTTTTCTCCAAAATGCACGATGCCCCCCATCTATATGGATGGTTAAACGATACCGTCGAAAAAAACTATCCTAGGGGGGCAGCACTTTTTTTCAAGAAGATTTAGGGAGCGATTTCTCGCCAAATGATCCTTCTTATTCCTACATCACGGGGGAAGTAAAATGCCAAATCAACTCCATATTCAAATAGCTCTGCTGGCTCAAGCGAGTTATCTGGCAGACTTCTTTGCAAATTTATATTTTGCCCGGCAACTACAGAGCCTCTGATATGAAGCTGCTCGGTGAAAGCTCCGGTACTAAATTCATTGTCAGCAATGTAAAGACCCTCAAGTTCAGGCTCGCCAGCGATGTCTACAAAACTGGCACCAACTATAATGTTTCCCTCGGCTCCAACCCCAGTTTCTCCAGCAACAGCCATAAAGAATCCTTTCCCATCATCAAGTTTAATCCGATCATTAATAATTATATTTCCATTTTCTACCAATAAAACTACCTTCTTCTGGACCATATCTTGGGTAACATTTATATTCACTGTTCCATCATGATAAAACCAGCAATAACCATCTATCTCATCTGCTGGAGTACAGTTAGTATTGAAATAATTGGCAGCATCGATATCCACAGGTGTAACTTGCCATCCGGACTTAACACTATCCGGCAACCTATTCATAAATGACGCCATACTAAAACTTTCCGAGCTTGAATAAGTAGCCCCGTCTGCAATCCAACCATATGGGGGCTCGGGCTCAGAAACACCTCCTCCCGGTGCCACACTTAAGCTTCCATTAAAAGCAGGTAATCCAGGACTACCGTCAGTATAGGTAATTAAATAAGGATTGGTAGCGGATACTGGGATCGACGAGCTAATATTGCCAATGGTCGTACTATCGCCAGCAACAATATCTCCTTCATGCACCTGCCACCAGGCGGAAGGATTACTTATCGTTACTGGTTTTGTATCGCCGGTGCAGACATATGGGCCACCTGCCTCATCTGTCATCTGACCACTAACTGTTATTGTTGTTGGCGAAAATAAAGGATCTTGACCTTTGATATCTCCACTTAGTCCATCACTGTTATCACTGTCAGTATAGCTACCCAAGCCACAAGGATCTGCATCAGTAGCACAAACCGTGGCTGCATTTGGATCCGTTATCGCAAAAGTAACTTCATCAACAGTCCCACTAGTTTCGGAGATAGCAAGGCCTATTGCTTGTTGAACACCAGCGGTTATCGTAATTCCTCCCACTGGCAAAGTAAGGGTGCAAGACGGTGGTGGTGGCGGTGGTGGTGGTGGTGGTGGTGGAGCACAAGATGCTGCATTACAACACCCGGGTGGAGAGCAAGCACCATCTAAAAAAGTCCCTCCATTGCTACCAACAACGTCGTTCCACTCACAAGCAAATGTTACACAATGAGCATCTAAGCATCTTTTAGTGCAATTATCATTTGAGCTGCAGGCAGCGTTAGCAGGAGCACCACCACAACCAGCTCCCCAAATTGGGTCGCAATCTGCATCATCACCTTGACAGCAATAATTAAGTCTGTTTTGAAAGACTTTTGAACAATCACCTCCTATTGGTAAGCAAAAAAATACGTCAATCTGGCCCCCACTACTACAACAAGTTCCAGCAGGACAAGGTGCTGCTCTGGTACTGTCAACCTTAATGAGCAAATATATGGTAGCGATCAATAAAATGGTAAAGATCTTATATATTTTTGTTGACATATTAATCACCAATTTTCATAATTCCCATTAAGATAAATAATCGACTATCGACCTCAAAAATCCCGTTATCTGAAAATTCTTTCCTTACGAAAGTGATAAAGTCGGTTTTTTCATTACCAAAGTCTTTTAGTTTTGACCAAAAACACTCAGGGTGATGCTGGGCAGTTGGTGTTTCACACCACCGCAGCAATCTTTCTCGGGTCAGCCCTGAGCTTAAAGGAATGAAATGAAATCTAAGATTATATTCTCCAGGGTTTATTAGGAAGCCTTTTTCAATAATTTCCTCTGACAACGCTAGGTTTGTTATTCCTTCCTGGCCCAACTCACTATAGATAAAATAAGCAGAAAGGGGGACTTTTATTTTTACTTCCTTTCCTCCAAATTCTGCTTTAAATTCAACCTTTCCTTGCAGATTAGTACCAGACTCAACAGTCACAGCCTCCTCCAGCTTTGCATTAGTTATCCATCCTTCCTGAACAGTGTATGATTCATGAATGTGATAATTTGTAGCTCCTAAATATACAGTTGAGACGCCTTCTGGTGGGGGCGAGGGTTCTGGTAAAACCACTACTGGTTTTTCTTTGGTAGCTCGCTCCTGAATTCTTATTCTCAGTACTAAGTAGCCCGCGGCAAAAGCAAGAAATACGATAGTTAACAATATAACAAAGACGCTAAACTGCTTATTTTTCACTAATTTCACTATAGCAGATATTTTTAAAAGCTTTCAATCCTAAAATACAAGGAGATTTATATAGTTTATTAATACACACTAACAGCGGTAATCATTTGGGGGTTTCCTGGAAAAATAGGAACTCCTTCATCATTCCACCACTCAGGTTTACTATTAAGATATTCTCTAATAGTCTCTGTTCCTACATATAAACTTAAATCACTTGCATCTTGCCAAACTTGTAAAAAAGAGTCTCGAAATTCCTCTAGGCTATTAGGCATCTGGTTGGCATACAAGTTAAGCTTATGACGACAAGTCTCTTGCGCCACCTCATTTCTTAGAAGCTCACATCTTTTTACTACCATGTGGCTAGCTAGACCTCTTTTAACCACCCCATCTGGTCGAACAAAAGTCGACCAGAAGCGAGCTAAATCCTCCTCATTTCTAACAGCCGAGTCTTTCTGTGTAGCAATAAAAAGTTGACTCATTGGTAAATGAACTTGATAAAGAAAGGGTTGAGAATTAGCTGATGTTGGTCCTTGAAAGACCAATAGTCGCAAGAAATACTCGGTTTCATTGTTAACACTAGTTATTTTCTCTACTCTTGCTCCAGCCCACCACAAAGAACGGTTGTTAATGTCTGTGGTTGCACTGAAAGCGNNTTGCATTTTCTTCTATGAAATAGGCAACCCCACCCTCATTGCCCTCGGTCAAAGGAACTTTTCTCAGCCGCTCTGACATCGGAGCACGGCCCCCATCTTCCCAAAGCTGCTCCCAAGTCATAATGGTTTCTTTAAGAATTTCAACTTTTATCTTGGACTCAGGAGTAGGTGTCTCTGGAGTGGCTGTTGGGGTTTGAGTTGTTTCAGAACTTTGGGTCTGAGTTAATTCATGGCCTGGGGAAGGTGGAATACTTGTCGGCAATGTTGGCACGGCAGATGGGGGTGTAGCGGTTGTGTCAATCGCACTGTCCTGACATCCAGACATCAATAAAATCCCTGCTCCTGTAATGGTACCTATAGCTTTTAAAGACTCCCTCCTGTCTAGCTGTTTATTTGATAACTTTTGCTGCTGGTTTCTCTCTGTGCTGCTCATACGCTTAATAACCAAAAAGGTTTTCTTTTTGAATGGGTAGCTTGAAATTAATTCTGTAAAAACAAATCTTCACCTAGTGACGAGATATTTTAATATAAAACGCTTTCTCAGTAAATTTTTTGTATTCATTATCCTCCAAACTACCATAGGATTATCATTAGATATTAAATCTATTGTTCCAGCTAGCTCCTTTTGTTATACTGAAAATATGAATGAGGATTCTTCCCCGACTAGCCCCTTACCCCAACCAGGTGAGACTAAAGTTCTGGAAGGTCAACCACCGGAAAGA
>JABAOF010015774.1_pt3 | contig 19242 bp, 12 predicted proteins | sample 7062171 | NCBI WGS metagenome assembly JABAOF01 (sample SAMN14538628, study PRJNA623070) | marine sediment metagenome | biome: marine biome [ENVO:00000428]; feature: marine pelagic biome [ENVO:01000023]; material: deep marine sediment [ENVO:00002113] | place: India: Gulf of Khambhat ...
GGAATTACCGCTGGAATTCACTGGACTTATGTATACGGTTGGCTAAAGGAAGTTAACAATGACGAAGGAAATTAATATTACCATCGAGAATAAACTGGTAATGGAAAAACGGGACATGAATATTTATCACCACGCCACCAGGAGTGCTCATATGATCAGTTTTGACAGTTCCATTACACTTCCCTTTAAACCAGTGAGTGAGGATGATTATCTACATATCTCAATTGTCAGTGGGCCAGGTCGTTTAAAAGGTAATTGTTTCGTAAATCTACCGTCGTGGATCAATTTCGAACTTTCTTCCGCAGGAGATGCAACCATCGATCATTTAGGTGACAGAACGTTATTGAAAATCCCTCCGGGCCCTCCTGTGTGGCAACTGAAAATGACGCGGTCACTCACTTCCCCTGTCGATCAACCATCGTACCGTGTCACCATCGGTGATAATCAACTAGAGTACAAATGAAAGGAAGAATTTTGAAAATCAATTATAAATTAATACGGGCTCATACAATGCTAGGTATGATCCTGAGAAACCAAAAGGGAAGGCACTTATGGAATGGGAATGGAGAGAACGTAATATGAAACAACAACCTGTGGTTTTAGAAATAACGAAACGTGATAAAGATTATTATCGATTTCGCATGAGTTCTCAGGGCGAACCTTTTATGGGACCGGTTCAGCAAGTTTGGGATATTCAAGTTAATTCAGATATTGTCATTGCGTGTTGCGAAAAAATTAGTAATGCCGTTGAACTAGTAAATCACTCCCATACTGAACCGGGAATCGTCCTTAATTCTTTTAAAGCTGCAGGTGAAGGATTATATAACGAATTCCTACCTAAACAGGATCCGTATGTTGAAAAGCTTCGCCAGGCTCTTCAAGAATTAAAATCACCTTTACTTATTTCAACGGATGCTCCTACTGTTTTTTGGGAGCTAATGCACGATGAAGAAAATTTTATTGGTTTAAAATACCAGGTGGGGAGACGATTGCTAACTCGCAGCGTTCCAGGTGGAGTTCCTCGTCGGGATAAAGAGTGGCGGTGCCTGATGATAGCAGATCCAAATGAGGACCTTCCTGGCACGGCTGCAGAAGCAGCCAAGTTGCAAAAATGGTTTAAAGATAGGAATGTCAACTGCGATGATTTTCTACAAGGCAGAAATGCCACATTTAAGATCGTGCNNGCTAGAAAAACTTCTTGAGAATACATACGATTTTATTCACTATGCTGGCCATATCGTTTTTGATAAAAGAAAAAAGGAATACGCATTATGGTTAAATGGTCCTAAATGTTTTACAGCCAGTGATATAAGAAAGCAAGTCAAGGGAACTCCTATTGTGTTTTTGAACGGATGTTGGTCGGGAAAGGCTAAGGGATTAGCCAATCCATTAAACAGTGTAGAGGGATTAACGGATGCATTTTTGGCTGTTGGAGCTCAGGTGGTTGTGGGCTCATTATTTAAAGTACCGGATGAGGGTGCCAGAGCATTTGCGGTAAAATTCTATGAATCTGTTTTAAATTGTAAAACCATGGGTGAGGCTGTGCAATTAGCACGTGAATATACGATGGGCAAAGATGAATATGCTGCAACCTGGGCTTGCTTTGTGATGTATGGAGACCCTTGTCTCCGGGTAGAATTGAAAGAGGATGAGCTGCAAAAAAATCTAACCCAGATCGGGTTGGACAGAATAAATTTTGAAATTTCCTGCTGCCAGGTTGTAGCACAAGCCCTGGAATATGGTCGTCCTATTGGAATTGCGGGTACCCCCCATCTTTTTGCTGCCATGATTGCCGGAGAAAATAGTTTTTTAAGAGATCGCTTAAAAGAACAAGACGTATCTTATAAAAAATTGCAAGAAGTATTCCAAAAGGCATTTAGACTTGTTAAATCTATTAAAGAAATACCATCGATCTCTGTTAAGTTTTCAGAAAATGTTAAAGGTATTCTAAAGAAGGCAATGGAAATCGCTCAATTAGCGCGGAGGGAAAAGATTACGGAATTAGATTTAGCCGCTGGTTTCGCTGCTCAGCATGGTGGAGAAACAGGAGAAGTTCTTCATAGATTAGGTGTGAATGTCAAAGCATTATCACCAATACCGATAGAACATCCAGACCCTGCCTCCCCCACAAAACCCGTAAGCAAAATACAAATAGGCACTTTAGACGCTGAAGATTATACTAAAGATGCATGGAAGATACTGGATAAATCAGTGGAAATAGCCAAACTTTCCGGGAGTAGCGTTATTGGAACACCCCACTTATTTGTGGGAATGCTGCAAGACGAACAAGGGGCTTTATCCAAAGCGCTTAGCCGTTTCGTTACTATTCCTTCAAAGATTTTTCAAGGTTTCCAGTCAATGTTAAGCGGCGGGGAACAGGCAGAGATGACAGCGAAGCCTGAAACCATCAACAAGGATATCGGTTTTTCGGATAATGCCACCAAAATTCTTTATACAGCAAAAATTTGTGCAGGAGCCGACAATCGAGATAAAGTATCAGACAATGATTTACTGACAGCATTTGTTAGGCAGGGTGGGGGTGGAACCGGGGAACTTCTTCGCAGGCTGGGTTTAGTGACAGAAGCACTTATCAGCAAAGTGTTCCAGGATAATGGTGAACTTAATGCTTCACTTTTCGATGAAGCAGCATGGCTTATTATCGAGAAAGCATGGGAATGTGGTCGAAACAAAGCTCACGAAATACTGGGTAGACGCCACATTTTATATGCGATGCTTTCCCTGGAAAACAGTCTATTACATAAGCTTATACGCAGCCAGGGGAAAGATGCAGAACAACTTTCTAACCTACTCTATACCTCACCTTTGATGTCTGGTGGAATGTCTTTAAAAAGTCGTGTGTTGGCCCGGACAGATCATATGGCGCCGGAACTTATCAAAATCTTTTGCGCTGCCGAATTGGAAGCAAAGAAGGAGCAAGAGATAAAAATAGGAGAAAGACATCTTATGCGAGCATGTATTGTCGACGGCTGCGGACAAGCCGGGGAATTCCTAGTCAAGCACGGTGTAAAATTAAATAGACTCATATGATAATTAAACGAATGGAGGGAAGCATAAATGATTTTTGAAAATGGCATATTTACTCCTCAAAATATCGGGGATGAGCGTACGGAAAAAGTTTTAGATTCTGCAATTAGTAGAGCACGCGGGAAGGTACGCCCGGGTGGTGTGTTAGCCGCAGCAATTGAGGCTAGAGACCCCAAAGTTCTTGCGACTCTTTCGCAAGCCCTGGAACAAGGATGTACTCCCCACGATTTGAAGGATGTCATAGAGGTTTATAATGTTCCATCATCCGCTAATATAGAGTTCGATGGTAAGCCAGAGTGTTTCTCAGCGGAGATGCTTGAAGCATTGGTAGAATTTGACGATGAATTGAAGAAGGGGCCGGAAAGGATTCGCAGCGTCGCCCTTGAGCTTCTTCTCAGTTGTGTTCTATCTCACCTGGATGCAGAGGACCGCGAAAACCTGACCACCCTTGATGCAGAGCGTGGTGTTGAACTTTTTCGCCAACAGGTTGAGATTGTTTCCAAACCGCTTACACCATTGTTTGACAGTGCTTCCGGGCGACTTCGCTCTGATGAATTTTCAGAAAGTGGCTGGGCAGTGATGGAACACTCAGGTATCCACGCTTCTGACCTTGGATATAATCGTATTCTACCACCCCACGTGTTCCTTGCCCTTTTGGGCGAAACCGAAGGGGTTGCCGAACATCTCGTACGTCTTCAAGCTCAACCTGAAATTGGGCCTGGAAAAGTTGCAGAAATTGTTACAGATGCTTTCAGATTATCGGACCGTAAAGGGGAACCCATTGAGTTGACCCGGGATGGAATGGGCGAAGCTAATATAGAGATGCTTAAAGAAGCGCAAAAAACAGCACGGCTTTGGGGTTCTGACCAAATCGACACCCATCATTTGCTTTCCGTGCTGGTGTACCAGGTGCCACAACGCCTGGGATCCGTTCTACAACACAGCCCCCTTAACCTGGATCTGGAAAAAATGCGAGAGCACCTCAATCAATATCTTCGTGAAGTTGGAACACAAGCCAGACGCGAAGTTTCCTTTCGATTTCCAGTAGGATTGGTTTCAGCGGAGGACCTCACGTATCGTGCCCGTACTGAGGGTCTACCGCCAGCGCTCCATTTTGATTTTTACTTTGATACCATAGCCAGGGCATTATATCGACGAAAAAATAACCATGTTCTTATTACAGGCTTTCGAGGGGTTGGAAAGACCACCCTGGTTAGGGAATTGGCTCGAAAAACCGCAGCCGGGGAGATCTCCTTCCTGAAACGAAAGCGGTTTATCATGGTAGACTGCGCCGCCATTGACCCCCAAGGGAGCAAAGACAAATTCGAAGGGATTCTTACTCACGTGGCGGGTCGATCGGATCTTATTCTTTGTCTTGATGGTCTGGGACAATTGTTACGGGCAGAATCGGGCGGTGATAACAAGCTTATATTACGGAGTGCGCTAAAAGAAAGTAAGATTCATCTCATTGGAATTATATCTAACCAGGATTTCGAGGACCTATTGGGTGCCGACCATGAGCTTTTGGAATATTTTACCAGGGTAAATGTGGAAGAACCTGATAAAGATGCCTCGATTGATATCGTCAGGCAAGCATGTGCCGATTTTGAAAAAGAATTCAAAGTCACCATAGAAGAGAAAGCAATTGAGCGTGCTGTGGTTTTATCTGCCGACTACATTTTAAACCAGCGTCTCCCCATAAAAGCCGTCAAGATATTGCGGCGAGCCTGTGAAAATCTTGATTACGAGAGGACACAGTGTAGGGAGGAACAGGATACAGTGACTGCAGAGGATGTGATTAAGATTGTTGCGGAAATTAGCAGCATACCAGAAGAAACCCTTTCGGGAATTTCAATAAAGGCTGATTATGAAAAGGATCTAAGTGCTGTGGTAATTGGTCAGGATGAGGCTGTAAAAGCGGTAGCTACAGATTTAAGACTCATTAAGGCCGGCCGTACTCAACCCAACAAGCCAGCGTCGGTGATGTTTTTTGCCGGGTTAACCGGTGTTGGTAAAACCGAACTTGCCAAAGCCCTGGCAAAATTCTATTCTTCCTCAAAACGCCTGCAAACCTATACAATGGGAAATTTTACCCAGGCACATACGATTTCCCAAATTGTTGGTGTTCCACCAGGGTATGTCGGACACGAACAGGGCGGCCGCCTGATTAACGATTTAAATTCCGACCCCTATTGCGTTTTTCTCCTTGACGAAGCGGAAAAGGCCCATCCCGATATCTGGAAACCTTTCCTGAACCTATTCGATGAAGGATGGGTTGTCGATACGCGCGGAGTTAAGGCTTTTGGAGACAGAGCCATATTCATTCTCACCTCCAATGCCGGTCATGAAATAATCTCCCGGATGTCCCAGGCGGATGAACCAATGGAGAAGATCATCGAAAAAGTGAAGGAGTCCCTCTCTAAAATAAGGCATTCTCAATCTACTGAACCGGTATTCTCTCCTGAATTCCTTGCCAGGATCAAGCGGATAATTATTTTTCAGCCCCTCAGCCAGGAAGCCATGGAAGGAATTTGCCGGAAACAGATCGCCCAAATGCAAGAAAACTATAAAAAAAAGCTGGAGAAGACTCTATTAATCCCTGAAACCCTTATCAAATACATCGGTGAAAAGAGCTATAAAATAGACTGGAACTCCGGGGGTAAAGAGGGTGGCCGAATCGTCAATAAAATGCTACAGGAATTGGTTGAAGTAACCATTGACAGGGAAGCTGGCGAACATGAACAAGAATACAAAACATGTGATATCATTGAACTTACATTCATTCCCCCAGGGGCTGCTCTACCGCACCAACCGGCTCCTAAATCCAAAGTTGTAGTAAATTTCCTATCTAACCAGTCACCTTCACCCACTAACAGCATTTCATTGGTTGCTGCGGAACTAAAGCAAACCCTGGAAGCATCGGACGAATTTACCAGCCCTGCGCACCAGAAAACATTGGAAGCCCTCAATCGTTTGAAAGCGAAGTTGGAAAATTGGTCAAGGGAACACACCGTAGCGGTATCCGAGAAAATACCGGATGGACTCTTTAACCATATTGAGCAAGTATTTTCACAGCTTGAACAACAAAAAAGCAGATCGGAAAAAGAAATACGCGGCATTGTTGAAAGATTGATCGCATCATTGGAAAATGAAAAGAGTAACATAATATGAATTATCGATCCGATTCATTTACAAGTATAGATATGACCTCATTTGTAGGGAAAAGTATCCAGGGGAAATACACCCTCCGGGAATATATTGATGAAGGAAATTTTGGAGTTTTGTTCAAGAGTGAACAGCAATTCCTGGATATCCCTGTCCGGCGCGTCGCAGTCAAGATAAGCAAGCAGACCGGGCTCGATATCGAGAAAGTCAAGGACATTTTCGCTGATGTATTCCTATTGACTGCAGCTATGGACGAGATGACCGATTCAGAGGCCAAAAGCCACCTGGTACATGTATATGATGCTGGAATCCTTTCCGGGGAAGGAGATCGGGCTTTCCTGGTTATGGAGTATGTTGATGGCACCACCCTGTCGAATCAATTCAAATCATATCGTCAAGTACCGGCGTCTCTTATGATGAAGTGGGCACGACAAATCTGTCGAGCCTTAAAAGGGCTGCACACCTTAGTCCCACCTGTGCTCCACCGGGATTTGAAACCATCAAATATCCTTCTGGGAATTGATTGCAACGTACAAGTGGTGGATTTCGGTTTAGCAGCAAAGATGACACTTCACGGCTTTGTGCCAGGAGTAGCAGGGACAATCGACTACATGGCCCCCGAGACAATACTGGGTAAAAGTGTACCAGCTTCGGATGTTTATTCCATTGGAATTATTTTATATGAAGGCCTTACCGGAAAACACCCTTTTGCAGATCTTGTCCCACTAATTGATTTACCTAACGCAATGTACAATGATTGGCTCTATAAGCAAAAAAGCATCTTTCGCCCTGTACCTCCATCATCCCTGAACAATACAGTTACGCATGACCTTGACGATGTGGTTATGGGTTGTCTGGAATTCAAGCAGACTGAGCGGCAATATCACAATGCAGAAGCATTGTTGAGAGTATTGGAGAAGCTTGAAACCCCCCCTCCGGCCTCTCCCGGAGAGAATTCACTAGAAAAGGGCCACCGTTGGAGGGCGGAGGGCAATTGGGAAGAAGCCTATATTGCTTTTAAAGAGGGTCTCAAGGCATCGGCAAACCCGAAAAAAATTCGCTTTGCCCTATTGAACGAGTTAGGTGAGGTGCTTATCATAATGAGAAATTATAAAGAGGCTGCTCAGTGGCTCGTTGAAGCATGGGAAATCGCAAAAAACAGTGGTGAAATTCTCCGCTCCCGGTTAGAACGGGCGAATTTTCTAGAAAAAATCGTACAGGTTTTCCTTGCTATTCCCAATAACTACCAGGCCAACAAATATGAAGACCTTAAAAAGGCCGAGTTACAAAATTCAAGGAGGTAGAAAGAATGACCATACCAAAAATAACTTTACTGGGGTGGTTCACCCGCGAAGGTCGAATTAAAAATCTGTGGGCAAAAGCTTTAGGTGACCCAATCCCGGACCGCACCCTGGAAAAATTGCGGAAGGTACTAAAAAAGTTGCGGAAGAATCCCGAAGCATATTCTCATTTGTGGGTACCTTTTATAGATACTTTTATAAATAAAAGTCGCTTGAATGCTCTTAAGGAGTTCGACTTGAAAGCATTGGAAGAGATGGGTGAAGCACTTTCAACCTTTGCAAAATACAGGATACGACCGGATCAAGTCTGGCTCCGGGTAGTTGAAGCATACGATGCCCGGAAAGAAGAACGCCAGGCTCGGGCATTATTAACGCGGGTCTATAAAAACTCATTTACCCCCAGGAGTATAAAAGAAAATTGCGTTCGAAACCTGGCCCTGCGCAAAGCCAGGGGTGATGAGCATATCAATCTTTACATCGATCACCTGGGATGTGTATTAAAACCTGCAAGCGAAACTGCTGTTTTTAACCTTCTCACAGATATTTGTACCGTTAATTTTGATTCACAGCAGCCAACCCTTAAACGCGCAGGAGCAGTTGCTGCCCGTCTCGCTGTTAAAAAAATCCAGGTGCCCGGTTTGAACACTGCTCTTGGATTGTACTCATTGCTTATTAAGAAAGATCCCGCCAAAGCCTCTCAATATTTCACCAGCGCTTTTCATGAAGATTCCAGTAACACGTTGGCATTGATCGGACTCCTGGCAAGTCTGATCCGGGATGCAGACTATAGTAATGTTGCCAATATTGCCAGGACAGTCGGTGAAATTGATGATCCGGTTGCAAGGGGATTGGTTAGGCTTAGTGCGGTGTTACAATGGCTCGAAAGCCGAGAAAAACCTGGCCCTGCGCCAGCCACTTCCGAAACCTTTGAAAACCTCCACCTGGATAAATATACCGGGGATGCTGCGCAGATAGCACGGGGAAGATTGTATCTTCTTGAAGGGAATGCCAAACGCGCAAGCCAAATCCTACTCCCCATGGTGGAGAGGTATCCCCATCAGCCGCAAATTGCTTATTATGCTGCCTGGGCGGCATTACTTATCGGAGATCAAGACAATGTGGTCCGCTGTTTTAATATGATGAATAAGTGGAAATGGTCGGGACGATGGACAGTTGCTTTCATGCTTATGGACATTGCTCCAACGCTGGCAAAAAGGAACAATGTACAGTTACACCTGGAACAAGTACCAAAAGCATTTGCTTCAATCGTTAAAACACGGGCAGCTTTAGCACAAATGAAAATGCCTCTTAGAATTGAATGGAAGCCGGGTTCCGGAACACTAGTAGAGGATTTAGAAGCCTTACGTACTGCTTTGGGCTTCAGCTTCTACACAAAGAACGAAAAAGTTATGAAACAACATATGGATATGCCGTTGTTCCATCGCCTCCCCCTGGCTGACCAAATGATTTGGAAAGGGTTATATGCACTTGTTTCCGGGGATCAAATGCAGGGGCGGGTATTGTTGGAAGAAGCGGCCGTCAAACTCCGCTGCCCTCGAGCTGCCCTGGTGCTTTCGGTATACCTCCTGGAAAAGAACCACCGGGATGAAGCCAAACAATTCCTAGAGCAAGGAGCCCCAGGACGAAGGGATGCCAAGATAGAGCTGCTTCGTGCATACATCGATTCTTTTGAAGGCAAAACCGACACCGCAGCAGAACGATTGGAAAAACTTTTGCCGCAAATTGAAGCCAGGGCGCAATATGCTTTAGGTAACCTTTACCTGCATCGTGCCGAAGAAGAGCGTAGAAAAAAGCGACCCAAAGGCATGTCTCTCTACAGGGAACAAGCAGCAGGTGCTTTCTTTACAGCACTGAAGGTAAAAGACCAATCTCTCCCTGATGAGAGCGAAATCTTTGCTCAATGTGCTGATATGCTTGCACATCCGGATAAAATCTTTAGTTCCCATTCGTTGAATTGGAAGGATGTGGAAAAACCAGACGCTTCTCGGGTTCGCCCCTGGATTACCTGGAATGCGGTGATAAGCCAACTCTGGTATGGTGACTCTGCTGAAGTTGTAAATGCTGCAAGGAAAATTATCGACCTCTTTGAACAGGCAGGATATGCAGAAGAACCTTTGTTGACAGCGGTTGCCCAGGCTCTGGTAATTGCTTGTATTAAAGTGAAAAAAGTAGAGGAAGCAGATGAGCTGAATAAGGTGCTGGAATGGCTGTCCACCTATAATAACAAACCTGCGCTCAAAAGCGTTTATCGACTGGGTGTCACCGCAGTCGCCCGGCTGCGGTATTCAAAAAATAGCTGGATAAAACAAAATCAACAGCAGCAATTTAAGCGGCTTATAAAAATTGACCACGGCAATGGAAGTCTTGCACTCCTGGTGGCACAAGCTTACCTGGAAAACGGCGAAAAAGACGAAGCAGTAAAAGTCTTGCAAAATGTGAGCCTTGAAAACAATTTGGATCAGTCTCTATGCGCCTGTTTAGCCGACTTATTGGAGGGGCGTGTTTTCTCAGAAGAAAGTTTACCGCACCTTGATAAAGGGGCTGCACCGGAAATGATTCAAGCATATAACCTTTTGCTGGCTGCCGCTGCATTCTCTGCAGGCACATCGGAAAAAGGATACAATAAAATTCTTGCTGCGATGCAAGACAACGCAAAACACATAACAAACATTGTTAACTTTAATAAATTTCTGCCCGCGCTTTGTGCTTATTCCACAAAAAGAAGGACCGTTTCTCCATCTTTGATCGAGGGGATTCATAAACTATCCAGTACTGTTTCCCATAATAAGGAAAATATTACCATTGCCCGGTGTGCAGCAGCAATTGGGGAAACGGAATATGCTTGCCGCGTGTGGGAAAAGGCGTTGAAGGAGAACAAAGAAAATAACGCCCCGGTTCGACAGGAGTTTGCGCGGTATTTATGCTATCTTTCTATAGAATCTTCTAATGAAAACAACAATTTAGAAGCAGCCAAGAAACTTAGCCTGGCTGCTCAACTGCTTGAAAACAGGTAGATTTATGGTTGATTTGATGAAAAAACAAATCATTAGTAAAGCAGTAGGTATTCACCTGGGGTTATGCAATAGTTCTGTGGCTGTGATGAATCCTTCGGATACGGATATCATTATCCACCGTGACTTAAATGTCAAGCGAGAGACCACACCCAGTTGTGTCTGGAAAAACCCCAAAACCGGTGAAATAATCGTCGGTCATAAAGCGTACCGACGTATTGGCACATCTCCAGCACCTGTTACTTCTATCAGGCATTTGATAGGGCAACAAATTACAGTTCCATTGGCGGACATAAATGTATCGCCAGAGCAAGTTTCAGCTTATATATTAAGCGAATTGAAGCATCAGATCGAAGAAGATGTTTCAAATTTTTCTACAGACTCGACCCAATGGACAGTAGATCGAGCGATCATTACTGTACCGGCGTATTTCGATCAATCCCAACTAGATGCGACACGAAAAGCAGGTGAAATGGCAGGATTGCAAGTTATCGACCTTCTGCATGNNAACCAGTACACAAAATGGTACGTTTCTTGTCTATGACTTCGGAGGAGGCACCTTCGATGTTTCGATTCTTCGCAGTACGGCAGGGGCCTTCGAGGTTCTGGGGATTAGCGGTAATAATCGGCTGGGTGGGGATGACATTGATATCGCATTGGCAGAGCATCTAAAGGAAAAACTACTTGGAGAAGATTATTCCCTGGAACTTGACCCCAAAAATGATCCAGAGGACAGGTGGCGTTTTGATATGCTTAAGCTTCTTGCAGAAGGAGTAAAAAAAGCCCTCTCCAATGCAGGCGAATTTTACCTTCGAGATCAAAGCACCTTAAAAGACAAAGAAGGCTGCCAGGTTATCATCGAAACCATGTTTGAGCGTCCCGAGGGGGAAGACATCATGAAACCCGTTATTGAACGAACGATTCCCTACTGCTTTGATGCCCTAGAACGGGCAGAAAAAAAAGCAGGGGTAACACTAAAAGATGTGGATACCATCATCCTTGCCGGAGGTTCAACTCATATTCCCTTGGTCCGGGAAATGGTCAAACAAAATCTTTGTGCCGATCCCACTTCCACAGAACTTGTTGTTGATGAACGGGCCAACCAGCCGAGAGCCCAATGCCCTGAACCACTTTATGAAAAAGTTGACACCATCGTGGCGATGGGGGCAGCTATTCGGGCTGCTGCCGTTGGAGGTCTAGCGGTTTACAACCCTGAACGGACAGTTCGGGTGTCCTTCCGGGGAACCGGGGCCACAGGGGCCAGGGAAACTCATATCGGTGGAAAAGTGGAAGCGCTGGATTCCAATATTGATCTAACAGGAGGAAAAGTTCGACTGCTCATTTCCGACCTTAATTTCGAGGATGAGCAGGAACTGAAGAACGGTGGTCATTTCGGCTTTCGTCATGTACCGCTCCAACCCTCGGCAGAAAACCTGTTGACTTTTGAGGTTTATGATAGAAACGATGCACCAGTAGCCAGGGCCGGACGCCCGGTCAGCCAGGGAAAAGAAACCGCACGCCCCACCGGAGGCAGCACCAGTACCGCTGTTCTTTCCAAAGCCATCCTGTTGGAGGTGGAGCGGGAGGGAAAACCCCATCGAAAGGAACTTATCCCTGCATTGACAACACTATCTATCAATGAGACGTTTGGTTTCTCTCACCCGGGCGATACAGAACTGGTTCTGCTTCCTCTCTATCAACATAAACGGAAGATAAAAGAGATTAAAGTCCCTGTGCCTTCCTCCATGCCCAAAGGAACACCCGTAGAGTTGAATGTTCAGATGAATGAGTTATCATTGATTACTGTTAAAGGTAAGATCGGGGATGTGGAGTTTGATGCTGCTGTTGAGATGCCGTCGGAGCGGGAGATGCCCACTGATGAGGAAGTTCAGTCATTGGAAAGAGCATTCCGTGACGCGGTTGCCTATCTTCCTGCCGGCCAGAAAAACGTTGCAGAAGTACGCTACAAGACAGCGAAAAAAAGCTTTGAAGCGGCAGCCGGACGAGGAGATAAAGCACAAGCCATCCATGACTTCGAGGAAATGGAGGAATTGGTAACCCAGATATCTCGCACCGAAGGACCGATAGAGCCACCGAAAGCCTTTTTCGATGATCTTGTAAAAGAATGTCATGAGATCAATCAATATACAGCTCAAGCCGCTGCTGAAGCCGGACAACCCCACGACCATAGGGAAATGAGTAAAGCCATCGAGGCCCAACGGGTGCAGGGGGAAAAAGCCTTTGCCAAAAGTGATCAAAAAGCCTATTCCGACGCCATTATGATGCTGGAAAATATCCGCAACCACCTTATCGGATTAGCCCAAAAGGTTATGGACGTTAAAGATACACGTAACGATTATGAAAAGACTGCCGATCACATTAAACATGCTAATGGTGAAGCTTCAAAGATGAGCCAATTTGCAGCAGCACAGGGCCGAAAAGACCTCCAAGATGAAGTGGAGCAAATAAAGAAGAACTTAGAACAATTGTCAAAAGAAGCGCAAAAAAATCCGCGGGGAGTTCAAGAAAAGATATCTCAATTCCGGGCACGCCTGGAGCAAATTAAGAACATACTTATGGGCAAAAAAGAAAACAAGGATGATGGAAGTTTAGTAGAAGATCACAGTTCATCAAAATAAGGAGGGATTATCGTGATTATAACAAGAACTTTTGGTATAGACCTGGGTACCACCAACAGTGCGGTGGCCATGCTGGATATGAATGACCGGGACCTAATACTCTGGAAAGATAAGCAAGGGCGTTCCACCACGCCATCCTGTGTATGGTGCGAGCCCAACACCGGGGAAATCGTGGTGGGACACCGCGCCTATGCCCGGAAAGGAACAATTCCCGAACCGATTTCATCCATCAAACGAAGCATGGGAACACAAATAACAGTTCCATTGGGTGATAAACAACAAAAACCTTCTGAAATTTCCGCCTACATATTGAAAGAATTAAAAAAACAAATGGCAGTAGATTTGGAACAGCGTTCGCTTAATGGTGTGCAGTATGAGGTGAATCGGGCTATTATCACAGTGCCTGCCTATTTTGGCTTACCGGCGATTGAGGCCACCCGTGAAGCCGGGGAACTGGCAGGCCTTGAAGTGATGGAACTGCTCCACGAACCCACTGCCGCAGCCATTTATTACAGTTGGAAGCACAGCCTCAGTGACGGCATTTATTTTGTATACGACCTTGGTGGTGGAACCTTTGATGTTTCCATCCTGCGCAGGATTTCCGGTGAGTTCCAGGTACTCGGTATTTCAGGAGACAATTTCCTTGGAGGTGATGACTTTGATCGAAGACTTGCCGAGCACCTTCGCCAGCTTCTTGTGGCAGACGGATATGACCTGGATTTAGATGTTGGTTCTGACCCGGAGGACCAACTGCGGTTCAATCAATTAATGGCATTGGCAGAGAGAGCCAAAAAGGAGCTCTCGGAGCAAGAGGAGGTCATATTGCGAGATCAAGGGACTCTTAGGGATAAATCAAATCTGCCAGTGATAGTTGAAACTTCCCTCAATCGAAACACTTTTGAAGGTCTGATTGGAGACCTTCTGGACAGAACCCTGGTGTGCTGCGAAAAAGCCCTGGAAAAAGCATACAAAAAGAGTGAGGTGACACTTGCGGATGTGGATCATATCCTCCTGGTAGGAGGTTCTACGTATGTGCCGGCGGTTTTTGAAAAAGTAAAAAAAGCTTTTTGCCGAAATGGTTCTGAAAAAGGAAAACCGCGGGCTGCATCTGAAAGTCCTATCCGTGACGAACCTGAGACAGCAGTGGCTTACGGGGCAGCCCTTCGTGCCGCTGCCTCCGGTCTCGGCATCAGCGACGATGAGAAATGTGTACGGTTGTGGTTCCGGGGAATGGGAACAACAAAACGTGAAGAGGCTAACATTAGCGGTTATATAGAACCTCTCCAGGAAGGTTTGTCTATAGAAAACGGACTTTTGCGGCTGATAACAAACGATGGAGAACATCTGGGGGAAGTAACTCCCGGGCCAGGAATGAGGTTTGCTTTTTCCAAAGTACCTATCGAGCCGGAATCTCTAAATCAGTTCCGGTTTGAGATATGTGACAATTCCGGTGAAATGGTTGCCGTAATCCAGCGCTCCATTGTTCATTCAAAAGATCAAAAAGAGGCTGTTGGCCGTACTCTTTCCACGGCAGTGCTTTCAAAACCCATCGTATTGGAAGGCACGGACGGGGATCGGTTGATTCGGCAAGTATTGCTGCCTGAAGGTTCATCACTCCCCACAAAGGCGCGGTTTACTTTTGCTGTAGCCGATCCCAGTGGACAGATCCGTTTACCTATATACCAACAAAACCGTATTATTAAAGAACTGCAGGCGAAAGTTGGTAAAGTTCCTGTTGGTACGCCTGTTGAAGTTGAGATTGCCTGCGACCAACAGGTTCATATCCAGGTGCAGTTCTCAATTAACGATCATGTGTTCAGTGGACGTATCGAATCTCCGCCACCGGATGCTGTTCCTACTGAATTTGAGGTACAGCAAATCGATAGACGCTTTCAAAAGTCCTTACAAAATCTTGAAAAGGAAGACGTACAACGATTAACTGAGGCTTACCAAAGAGCGCGCCAGGATCTCAATGAAGCTCGTGCAGGTGCGGATTATGCAAAAGTCATTCAACGAGCAGCAGACCTTGAAGGCTTGTTTCGTGAAGCACGTCTATCAGAACCGCTAAATCCCTCTTTGGAAGTAGTAGAAAAAAACTTTTTATCATGCCTGCAATTGCTTACTGAAGCTGCTGAAATAAAACCTGAACTAGCAATATCTTCATTGAAAAAGGAGGTGGAAATTGCAATTGAGAAATCCAGGCAAGCTTACCAGCAGCGGGATCGCCAGGCCTACGAAGATGCCTCCCAGGTCATTAGTACAGCGCTGCATTTCCTTGTTAGCTTAACGCAGGAGAGTATTACCGAAGATAGAGAAGTGGACAGTGTGGTTCAAGCCATCATGGCCCTTGAGCAGGTCCGGCAATTGAACCAGTTTCTATTAATGAATTGCCTTATTTCCGGTCACAGGAAGTTTGTAGATGCCTTGACACAGCAGTTGGATGAGATAAAAGACCTAGAAGAACATATAGAGATAGATCCTGCAGTAGTACTCAACCGCTGCCAGGTTTTAATGACCGAAGCACGACGTATTCACAAATATATCAGCCCTGAAGAAAAACAAAGGGCTGACCTGAAAGGACTGCTGCGAGTGGGAGAACATAAACATATGACAGACTTTGAAATATCAACAGATCTATTTGGCAAAGATTGAGAATTTTGATGCCAAATGAGGAGGATTAGCGATGCGATTATGCTGCCCGGTAAGTAACTGTCAAGCCGAAAACCACATGGGGGCTGAAAGGTGTGAGCGCTGTGGAATACCTTTGCTCGGTTATACCCGACTGGCCATCTATCCCAATATACTTTTTAACCTGGGGCTCTCAGCAGCACGCCAGGGGAATATGAATCGAGCTCGAGATTTATTCTCAGCAGTGGTATATTGGTATCCTATGGATTTAGAGGCCCGTAATGCCCTGGCTCTAGCCTGCTTTACGCTTAGCGATTTTGAGGAGGCACGCAGCCAATGGGGAGAGGTGTTAGAAAAAAAATCCACAGATCTTACAGCCGTGAAAGGACTTGAATTGCTCCAAAATGTATCGAAAATTCCTTCGGCAAATGCCCCGAAAAATCGCCCAAAACCTTCTTCCAAAAAAAAAAGGAAACAAAAAACCTCAAAGAAGAAACGTTAAATTTAAAATAAGGGAGTGTTTTTAATGGTAGTAAGGTGCATGATGTTCGACTTAGAAGGTCTAAATAAGAAACAAATGTCAGTAAAAAGGATAAAAAATGGGACACACAAGGAATGTGCCATTACTGAATTGAACAAGGGATATGTTTAATGAAGAAGACTTTCGGAAAATACGAAGTAGAGCGTGAACTGGGCAGGGGAGCAATGGGGGTCGTATATCTTGCTTTTGACAAGGTTCTCAAGAGGCAAGTAGCAATAAAGGCCATATCTTCGAGTATAACGGATAAAGACATAAGAGAAAGATTTACCCGTGAAGCACGCGCGGCAGCGCAGCTTCGCCATAATAATATTGTTACCATATATGAATTCTCCCAGGAAGGAGATCAACTTTTTATTGCCATGGAACTGTTGGAAGGTCAGGACCTTGACGCTATTATTGCAGAAAAACCTCTTATGGATATTAAAGAGAAACTGGATATAATTCGCCAGATTTGCCTTGGTCTTGAACATGCTCATCAAAAAGGAATCTATCACCGTGATATTAAGCCCGCAAATATAAAGATTTTAGAAGATAAAAATGTAAAAATAATGGACTTCGGCCTGGCAATGATGGAAACTTTTAACCTAACCCAAACGGTATCTCTTATGGGTACCCTGCATTATATGTCCCCGGAAAGAATAAATGGTGACAGCGGGGACGGCAGGTCAGATCAATTTGCTGTCGGAGTGCTTCTATATGAACTTCTTACTTTTCAAAAGTGTTTCAAGGGTGATAGTATCTCAGAAATTATTTGTAAGATTCTATATAGTGAACCGCAGGGCATTGACCCGGAAATTAAGTCCCAGTACCCGGAACTTGAATCCATAATCAATAAAGCGACCATGAAAAAGCCGGAACAGAGGTATGGCTCAATGAAAGAAATGGCCGAAGAAATCGAGCTGCTGAGGCAAAGAATAACTAACGGAGACTTCCGTTTAACCAATGCCATAAAAATTCCGGACGAGCCGGAAAAAATAGAACTGCCGGATATTGAATATAGTCAAATCAAAGAAATCCTGCGCCAACTGGTGGGACGGCCGATGGTGGAAGGAATTGATCCAAAAATTAACTCTCAGTACCCAGAGCTTGAACTACTGATCAAAAAAACGACCATGAAAAATCCGGGGCAAACGTACTGGTCAATGAAAGAAGTGGACGAAGCAATCAAACTAATACAGCACAAGATAGCCAATACTGGATATAGTCAAATCAAAGAAATCCTGCACCAACTGGTGGGAAGATCGATGGCGGAAGGCATTGTTCCGAAAATTAACTTTCAACACCCGGAGCTTGAACTTCTAATCGAAAAAACGACCATGAAAAATCCGGGGCAAACGTACTGGTCAATGAAAGAAGTGGCCGAAGCAATTAAACTGATACAGCACCAAATAGCTAATACTGAATATAGTCAAATAAAAGAAATCCTTCACCTAATGGTGGAAAGACCAATGGTGGAGGATTTTGAACCCCAGGGGATCTTTGTTGGTCGAGAAAGGGAATTGTCGTTTTTGAAAAACCACCAGGGGATAATTGTTATCCTGGGGCATGGGGGGGTGGGAAAAACAACCCTGGCATTCGAATTGGCAAGGCGATCAGTTACCATATTTAAGGATGGAGTACTGGCTCCTACCTGTGCGGACAAACATACACCGATTTCTTTTGCCATGCATCTGGCAGTTCTACTCAATGAGAAAGTAGAGGAACCGACAAATGCGATTTCCGCTCGAAGACTGGTGTCTTATATGTTGAGAAATCGACATTGTTTGCTGATCCTTGACAATGCATCGGAATGGGAAAATTTTCAGTATATGCTGCCCATACATACACCTTCTACCATCCTGGTGACTACCCGGAACCGGGATATATATAACCATCTTCGCCTCCAATCCCCGACTCTCCAGGTGCATGAGATAGCTTTGGAAAAATTCACATCAAGTGAATCATTGGACTTGTTTCAACAAATGCTGGATAGAGACTATAATGAAGAAGATAAAGAAATTTATCTTGAGATTGCCGAAATTCTTGGATTTTTACCTATTGCATTGCATCAGGCAATAAATTTGATGGTCTTTGCTCCCCGTTACAGGGGGTCAACACTGCGGGATAAATTTTCCACCGGGGACAGGTTGGCGCTTTTGCAGAAAGGACTGGAATTGGAGGGAAGAAATTGCCGGGCTGTGGAAATGGTATTTAACCTGGCAACTCCCCAGTTGACAAAGGAATTGCATAAAACCCTGGAATACCTGGCGGTATGTAGTCCCGGTTTGGTACCCCTGGATTTTTTGAAGATATTGTCCAAAGATGCAGCGATAGATGAGCGTTTGGAGAGACTTTATACGTATTCCTGGTGCGGACGCAAGGAAATGGATAACCGGCGTGCTTATGAGCTGCATCCTTTGGTGCGGGATGTGATTCAGCGGCGTTGTGGCACCCGCTTCCAGGGGGATTTTATCCGATTGGTGCATGAGATCTTCATGGATAAAAACTTTCAGCTTAGTGACAAAGAACGATTTTTCCCTCAACTGGAAAAGGCCCTTGATTACGCCGTAAAAAAAAAGGATAAACGTCTAAAAGAATGGTTGTATAATTTAAATGATTTTTGTACATTCCGCGGTTATGGGGATTTTTATATACGCCTGACCGAATACCTGGAAAAATTATTCCCGGGCGATCTGAAGACCTTAAGGGTAGTTTACTCCCATCGTGCGTCTTGCCTCCAAAATATGGGGAAATTGGAAGAAGCCATGTCACTTTACATGAAAGAAAAAAAAATAAATGAACAATTGAACGACCGCGCCGGGTTGGCTAAATGTTATGGCAATATGGCAGTGATTTTCCAAATGTGGGGAAAATTGAAGGAGGCCATGGAACTTCACAAAAGAGAAGAAAAA
>JABAOF010021916.1_pt1 | contig 19238 bp, 20 predicted proteins | sample 7062171 | NCBI WGS metagenome assembly JABAOF01 (sample SAMN14538628, study PRJNA623070) | marine sediment metagenome | biome: marine biome [ENVO:00000428]; feature: marine pelagic biome [ENVO:01000023]; material: deep marine sediment [ENVO:00002113] | place: India: Gulf of Khambhat ...
TCCCCGAGCGCCGGCTGTTTCTCGTGGGGGAGATCATCCACAACCCGCACGTGAACCGGCGACTGCGCGAGCTGGGGATCGAGTTCCTAATGCCCGACTCGGAGGGGCGCTTCGACTTCAGCGGTGTGACCACCGAAGACGTCGTGATCATTCCCGCCTTCGGCGTGACCCAACATGACTTCCAGGCGCTGCGCGACGTCGGTTGCCTGCTGGTCGACACCACCTGCGGATCGGTGCTCAACGTCTGGAAACGGGTCGAGAGCTACGCCCGCGACGGCTACACGGCGATCATCCACGGCAAGTTCTACCACGAGGAAAGCAAGGCCACCGCATCACAGGCCCGGCGCTACCCGGGCGGCGCCTACCTCATCGTTCGCGACATGGATGAGGTCCGCTCCGTCCGCGATTACATCGTCGAGGGAGGCGACCGCGAGGAATTCCTCAAGCAGTTCGGTCACGCCTGCTCTCCGGGCTTCGACCCCGACCGCGACCTGCTGAAGATCGGCGTGGCGAATCAGACCACCATGCTGGCCTCGGAGACGGCGCGGATGGCCGAGGAGTTGAAGGCCGCGATGGTCGAGCGCTACGGCGCCGACCGGCTCGCCGATCACTATCGCCACTTCGACACCCTGTGCAGCGCCACCCAGGATCGCCAGGACGCCGTGATCCGCATGATGCGTTCTCCGCCCGACATCATGATCGTGCTCGGAGGTTACAACTCGAGTAACACGAACCACCTCGCCCAGATCTGCGCCCGGCACACGCGGACCTACCACCTCGAGGACTCTACCTGCATCGATCCCAGCGCCGGCTCTCTCAGCCACAAGATCGTGGGAACTGAGACCGTCGTGAGCGACCGCGGCTGGCTGCCGGAGGGCCCGGTCGAGATCGGCCTCACCGCCGGGGCCTCGACACCCAACAACAAAATCGGTGACACCGTCGAGCGCATCCTTGCCACGCGCGGGCTGAGCCTGGACGAGCTCGTCTGGGAAAGCGGGACGGGAGAGGACGAGCGGGAACAGGCTAGTGCGGCGGACGCTCGCCCGTAACATCCAGACGTCGCAGCGCTTGTCCCAAACCGATCAGGATCGCATCCACCGCCAGGCGCTGGCCGTCCGGCTTGCGGAAGGCCTTGCGTACTCCGCCGCTCACGCCGTTTGACTCGAGCGCCCGCCGCAGAGCCGCGTCCACCACCGCAGCCAGCGGCGACAGGAGCGAGTCGGCCGCCAACGCTTCCAACAACGAGTCGGTCTCGACCCGGGCAGCCAACTCCGGAAGGCGCTGCTCCAGATGCGAGCGGGCCGCCCACCTCTCGGCCAGCGCGACTTCGGCGCTGTCGGCGACCGCCGCCCGCAGCACCGCCTGGAAGTCGTAGTAGTCCGCCGGCACCGGCGGCCGCTGAATCGGACAGGCCAGGACCGCACCGCTCAAAGCGGCGATCGCCAGCGCCCCCGGCCAGACGCGGGTGCGCGGCCAACCTCCCTCGGCGGCGGCCACGACGGTTCGGGCCGGCCGGCGCGAACCCATCCAGCCGGCCGCCCACGCCGGAACCCCCAGTACTCGCACAGCGTTTTTCATATCCACAAAGGGAAGTATAAACGCCCAAGCGATTCCCGCCCCGACGAGCCCGAACATCTCGGCGTCTTGACCACCAGATGAGGGCCCGTTGAGATTATGCGCCCGGGGCGCTACTTATTGAGCCCTTGCGATCAGCAAATGCCCCTACCATCAGCTGGAGGTTCCCATGCCAGCCACCCCTCAAGTTGCCCCCGAAATCGCCGAGCGCGGCTACGCGCGCCCAGATGCCCTCGTCACTACCGACTGGGTTGCCAAGAACCTCGGAAAACCCGGGGTCAGAGTCGTCGAGGTCGATGTCGACACCTCCGCCTACGACGAAGGCCACATCCCTGGCGCCGTCGGCTGGAACTGGCGAACCCAGTTGATGGACGCCGTCCGACGCGACATCGCCAGCAAGAGCTCGTTCGAGCGGCTGCTGCGCGAGTCGGGTATCAGCAACGACGACACCATCGTGCTCTACGGCGACAACAACAACTGGTTCGCCGCCTACGCCTTCTGGATGCTCGAGTATTACGGCCACCCGCACATCCGCCTCATGGATGGCGGCCGTGTGAAGTGGATGGCCGAGGACCGCGAGCTGAGCAAAGAGAGGCCCCGGGCGCAGAAATCGGGCTACGCGGTTCGCGGGCCGTTCGAAGGCGTGCGCGCATACCGCGACGACGTCGAGCGCGCCGTGCACCTGGGCCTGCCCTTGGTAGATGTACGTTCGCCCGACGAATTCACCGGGAAGATATTGGCGCCGCCCGGATTGCAGGAGACGGCGCAGCGTGGCGGTCACATCCCCGGCGCCCGCAACGTCCCCTGGTCCAAGGCGGTGAACGAGGACGGCACCTTCAAGAGCCACGACCAGCTGAAGAAGCTGTACGCGGACGACGCTAGAGTGGCCGGCGACACTCAGGTCATCGCCTACTGCCGCATCGGCGAGCGCTCGTCGCACACCTGGTTCGTGCTCAAGTACCTGCTCGGTTACACCGACGTGAAGAACTACGACGGCTCATGGACCGAGTGGGGCAACCTGGTCGGCGTTCCGATCGAGCGCTGAATCGCGCGGTGGGGCGGGGGCGGGGGCGGCCGCTGCGCCGCCCCCGACCCGCGCACCGTGTCGCGTTGCCGATGCGCCGGCCCGTCTCTAGCATCGCTTCGGCATGAGCGGAGACGCGTCCGCGAGCAACGGACTCACCACCGATATCCCCGGATACGCGCGCGGGCGTCGCGGTCGGGCGACCATCATCGCCTCCCGCGAAGCCTTGGCCTTTGTGCGCGAGGCGATCGCGGCCGCGGGGACTCTGTATGACTACGCGGCAACTCGACCCGGCGCCGAGACGATCCGTGGCCGCGGCACCATCTACGTCGTGCCCGGGCCCGACGACAAGCGCTGGCTGATCCGCCGGCTCACGCACGGCGGCTTGCTGGCGCCGATCAGCGGCGACCGCTTTCTCCGCGTCGGCAGACCTCGTCCCTTCAACGAGCTTCGCCTCTCGTGGCAGCTCCGCGAGTTGGGGCTTGCGACTCCGCGGGTCCACGCGGCCGTCGTTTACCTTTTCGGGCCCTTTTATCGCGGCGAGGTCGCGCGCCAGCACGTCGCCGGCGCCGTCGACCTGGCGGCGCTACTGTTCGCTGAGCCCGACCGACCGCGGTCCGAACGGCAGGCCGCCCTGGCCGCCGCCGGCCGCCTGCTCGGTAAGCTTCACCGGGTTGGGCTCGTGCACCCGGACCTCAATCTGAGAAACGTGCTGATCGAGGCCGCGGACGGCGCTCCACGCGCCTACATCCTCGACCTGGAAAAGTGCCGGAGCGTCGAGCGGCTCACCGCCGGTCAGCGCCGGCGCATGCTCGGCCGCCTGCGCCGTTCCGCCCGCCGTTTCGAGGAAAAGGGGGGCGGGGCCATCGACCCATCCGAGTGGGAGGCGTTTGAAAGCGCGTACGCAGGGGAGGAAGAAGCGGCCAGCCGTCCCGGCCCTAGCCGAGCCGAGCCTTGATCTGTCCCTCGGAGACGCCGGCCACCTCGACCAGTTTTTCGCGTCCCCGTTCGCCCTTGACGATCCGCACCGCCGACCTCGGCACCCCGAGACGCCGGGCCAGGAAGGCGACGAGCTCCTGATTGGCGGCGCCTTCCACCGGTGGCGCCGCCACGCGGATCTTCAAAGCGTCGCCGAAGCTGCCGGCCAGCTCCGTTCGCGACGCCCGCGGCTGCACTCGCACTTTGATGCGCGCGCCTGTGCCCGTCCCTCGCGTCTGCTTCACTTCACTCGCCGAACCTTCCGACGCAGGAAGTCCATCATGATGTACTGGCCGAGGGTGACGGTCGTGGTGAAGTAGGCCTTCCCGCGGCAGAGCTGCGTGACCTTCTTCACGAACTCGACCAGCGCGTAGTCCTGCGCCAGCATGAAGGTGTTGATCTGGATCCCGGCGCGGCGGCAAAGGGTCACCTCGCGAAAAGTCTCCTTGAGGATCCGCGGGTCGAGGCCGATCGGGTTCTTGTAGATCTGCCCCGGGGCGACGGTCATCGCCGACGGCTTGCCGTCGGTGATCATGATGATCTGCCGCATGTCCTTCTTCTGCGCCAGCAGCATGCGGCGCGCCAGGCGAAAGCCCTCGGCCGTGTTGGTGTGGTAGGGGCCGACCTGTGCCGTGGCGAGCTGTGCCAGAGGAATCTCTTCCGCGCTGTCGTGGAACAACACCACGCGCAGCGAATCCCCGGGATACTGGGTTCGGACCAGGTGTGCGAGGGCGAGGGCGACTTTCTTTGCCGGAGTAAAACGATCCTCGCCGTAGAGGATCATCGAATGCGAGCAATCGAGCATCAGCACGGTCGCGCACGACGATCGGTATTCGGACTGATGCACGTGCAGGTCATCGTACTCGAGGTTGATCGGCACACCCAACCCTTCGCGCTGTATCGCCCTCATCAAGGTCGCCGGAACATCCAGGTTGAGCGTATCGCCAAACTCGTATTTCTTCGACGCCGCCTCCGCTTCGACTCCCGTGGCCAGCTCGGCCGTCTCGTGGGCGCCAAAGCTCGATTTGCCGACCGAGCCCAGCAGGTTCTTCAGCGTCTTGTAGCCGAGAAAATCAAGGCCTTTTTGCGTGAGGTCGAACTTGATGGAGCGGGCCGCGCCCTTGCCCAGGCTGCCGGGCCCCGTCAACGGCTGGCCCTCCATGGGCACCTGAGGCGTCTGTTCGGTCCGCAGGTAACCCTCTTCGATGAGCCGGCGCACGATCTCGTCGATCAGCTCGGCCAACTGCCGAGCGCCCTCCTCATCCGGCTCCTCCGCCAGCGCCTGCAACATCTCGGGCGTGACCTGTCCCGTCTCGAGTAGCTGTTGCAGGATCGCTTCCTTCAGCGCCTCGAGACTGTCCAGCGGCTCATCGGCCCCGAATTCACCCCAGAAGGGGTGATAGTACGGGCCGCCGGCAAACCCGCTTTGTAGCAGGAAGTCGGCGAGCTGGTCGAGCAGCTCCTGAAGGTTGATCGACTCCAGAAGGTGACCGGTGTACTTGCTGTACGTCGTGAACCGCATGCGATCCTCAGTCGCTGTACGGCGCCCGGGCGCCGCTACCGCCGCACCTTACCCCAGATTAGCTTACACCTGTCGGGTCCAACAGTTTACGACTCCGCCGTCGCGACAGGCAACAGCGGCACGCGAACTGCGCGCGCTGCGCCGCTGCCGCGTGAAGCCTCGCGAGGGCGAGCGGCCGGAGGAGTATATGAAGAGAGCACGAGAGATCGGCCTGATGGTTCTGACCGCGGCCATGATCTTCTTCGCCTGGCAGAACCTCGACACGGTGGAAGTCTCTTTCCTGTTCTGGCAATTCGACGCCCCCTTGCCGGTGGTCGTTCTTATTCCTCTGCTGGTCGGCCTCATCGTGGGTGCCGTGGGCATGGCAGTGAGCGGCCGGCGACGGCGCGCGGCCAAGGCGGAGAAAGCGGCCGAGGCGCTGCCCTCAGGGGAGTCACTTGGCACCGAAGCGATCAGGGACGAGGAGGAGGTACCACTCTGACCCGGTCCTTCGATGCCTGACAGCGACCGGCCAGGCCTGCGCTTTGCCAAGCTGTCCGGCGCCGGCAACGACTTCATCCTGATCAACGCCAGCATCCGCGGCCTGCCCGACCCCGGAGCGCTGGCCCTCGAGCTGTGCGCGCGACGCACCTCGGTGGGCGCCGACGGCCTCATCCTGGTCGGGCCAAGCGATCGCGCCGACGCCGATGTGCGGGTCCGCTTCTTCAACCCGGACGGCCGGGAGTTCGCCACCTGCGGCAACGGCACGCGCTGCGCCGCCCGCTTTGCCGTGCTCGAGGGGCTAGCCCCGACCGAGATGTTGATCGAGACGCAGGGAAGCGACATCGAAGCCCACGTGTCCGACGACAACGTACCGTCTGCGCTACCGCACCGAGCCGACGCTCCAGCTAGATCTCACGGTGAGCGGCCATGACGGACCGACGAGCGGACACCGCGTCGAGATCGGCGATCCCCATTTCGTGATCCAGGCCGAGCGGCTGCCCGAAGGCCCGATCGATGCCACGTGCCGGCCGCTGCGCCACGCGCCCGAGTTGGGCGAGGCCGGCGCCAACGTGAACCTGGTCGAGGTCTTGGATCGCCACCACATTCGCATCCGCACCTTCGAGCGCGGGGTCGAGGCCGAGACGCTGGCCTGCGGCAGCGGCTCGATGTCGTCTGCCGTGGCTTTCTGTGCCGCGGGAGTTCTGGAATCGCCCGTAGAAGTGGAGACGCGCAGCGGCGACGTTCTCGAGGTCCGTTTCCAGAGGCGCCCGGACGGTAGCTTCTTCGGTCTCGAGCTCGACGGTCCCGCCCGGCTCATCTACTACGCCGAGATCCCGGCCGCGCTCTAGAACGCGAGCTGCGCGCTCATCAGCAGCTGGTGATTGTCCACACCGCCCACCGTCGGTATGACGTAATTCGCCCGCAACTGAGTCGCCCCCGTGGGCCAGATGTTATAGCCCAGCAACACGAGATCCGATTCGCCGGTCACACCATCCGGTGACAAGCTGTCCCAGCGCACCAGAAACTGCGACCACTCCGTTAGCTGGTATCCGCCGGTCAGGTGAAAGCCCGTCGGGTCCGCCGTGGGGCCGGCCGCGAACTCGAGCCGCGCCGCGATGAACTCGCCGGCCAACAGGAAACGGTCGCGCGTCAGCCGGAAGTCGCCGCCCACCAGCGTCTGCTCGCCCTGGAAGTCGGAGAGAAAGCCCCCGCCGAAGTCGGTATCCTCGTCCTCGCTGCGCGCCACGTTGATCGCCAGCTCGAGGCGATCCCCCGGCTTCGTCCCCTTCAGCGCCTTGGGGAAGACGGAGAGCCGAGCCACGTAGAGGAATTCGTTGCTGTCGTTTCGATTCCCGTTGAACTTGTTTCCGTTGAAGATGCCGACGCCGTAGCTCACGACACCATCGGCCACATCACCTCTCAAGCTGGCGCCGATCTGACGGGCGGGCGCCAGAGCGGTGACCACCTGCGATCGCCGGACGAAGTCGAGGGCCCCGGCCCCAGTCAGCAGCTCTCGGCTGAACGGCGCCTTGTAGAGCCCAACGTCGACGACGAGCGCCGGGCTGAACCGGTAGTAGGCTTTGGCGTCGAGGATGGCCGGCGCGGTCGCAAAGTTCGTTTGAAAGAAGTAGCCGAACCCCTGGTCCAGCTCGCCCGACAGGCTCACCCGCATGTTCCCGATGCTGAAGCCGTTGCTGCCGCCGAAGCTGCGCTCGGGCTGGAAGTCCCCCACGAACTGAAACAGCGCGCCGAAGCTCAGATAGGGCTTCTTGAAGTTGGCTATCAGCTCGTCGAGCCGCGGCTCCTGAGCCTGCTGGGCCCGCGCCATCGGTGTAAAGACCGTGCATAGGATCACGAGCGTCAGCGAAAAGACAGGCGCGTGGCACGGGCGGACTCGGGTCATTCGCATTTGCGTTTCCTCCGGATTTGGGCGGATGTTCGGCGCTGAATAAAGAAGGAGTCGACTTCTGGCGCCAGCCCGCCTCCTTGGCCACCCCCGAGGTCGAATCCATATTGCCCACGTCCATGACCAAGAAACGACGTCCCATGAGGGGTCGCCCCAGCGCCGCGACGGTGCGCCGCAGGCTGCTGGCCTGGTACGACGCCAACCGCCGCGATCTTCCCTGGCGCCGCACCCGCGACCCGTACCGCATCTGGGTCGCCGAGACCATGCTGATCCAGACGCAGGTCGAAACGGTGATACCCTATTACGACCGCTTCCTCGGGCGCTTCCCCGATGTACACGCTCTCGCTTCCGCTCATCTCGACGACGTGCTGAAGCTATGGGAGGGGCTCGGGTACTACGCACGCGCTCGCAATCTCCACGACGCTGCGCGCATCGTCGTCGAAGACCATGGTGGCCGCTTGCCGGCCGACGAAACGAGCTTAGGCGAGCTGCCCGGCATCGGCCCCTACACAGCCGCCGCTCTGCTAAGCATCGCCTTCGGGCAGCCGTCGCTCGCCGTGGATGGGAACCTGCGCCGCGTCATCAGTCGCGTCTACGACCTGCGCCACCCCACCCCGGCGCGGCTGCGCGAGCTGGGGGCGCCGTTGCTTGACCGTGAGCGCCCCGGCGACCTCAACCAGGGGCTGATGGATCTGGGCTCAACGCTCTGCACGCCGCGTTCGCCTCGCTGCCGCGAGTGCCCGCTCGAGTCCGTGTGCCTGGCGCGTGCCCGGGGGACAGTCGAAGCGCGGCCCGCCCGGCGAAGAGCGCGGAAGCGGCCACACCATGACATCGCCGTGGGAGTGGTCTGGCGTGGCGAGCAGATCCTCATCGCCAAGCGTCGGCCCCAGGGGCTACTGGGCGGGCTCTGGGAGTTCCCAGGTGGCAAGCCGGAGCCCGGCGAGAGCCTGGAGGCGGCCGTGGTCCGCGAGGTCGCCGAAGAGCTGGGGATCGAGGTCACCCCGGGCCGAAAGATCGCCAGCGTCGACCACGCTTACAGCCATTTCGAGATCACGATGCACGCGTTCCACTGCCGTTATCGGTCCGGAACGCCCCGACCGTTGGGCTGTCAGGAATATGCGTGGGTGAAGCCGGGCGAGCTGGACCGTTACGCGTTTCCTGCCGCCAACCGCCGGGTGCTGGAGCGATTGTCGACTTCCATCGCCCCTTCACGGTCGGAGTGATCTTCGGACCGGACCTCCCTGCCGGGTAACCGACCTGCGAGAGCCGCTCGCGCTGTTTCGCGGGCATGGCCCCTCCGGGCGCCACCGCAACCCCAGCGGCTGTTGCGTTCACGCCATACCCGTGGGTCGGGGGCTCATCGACCTTGGAGGGCTGTAACTTGACCACTGAACGGGCCGGGATTGGCTTGTCGGGATCGTTCACCCTCGGCGCTGGGCGGGGCCAAAAACTGGTCCCAGCCTCATCGTCTCGGCGGCGGCGCACCGGTTCGCGGGCGCCCGTTCGCCGGCATGATTCCTGCCCTTCCCTTAGTGTACGCTCAAGCCGTAGGACCGCGGACTTCGGCCAGCGATCGAGTCTGGCGTTCGAGATTGGGCTGCGATGACCGGACACGATCTTTACAACGCTTTGCGTGAGGCCTCGATCGCTCAGCACGCCAAGCCTCCCGAGCTGGAGGACATCGACCCGCGCGCTCTGTCTCCGTTTCAGCGCGCTTTGGTCGCCATCGATGGAACCGTCACCACCTTTCTGCAAGCGTACACACTGGAGCATATTGCAGTTCGGCGTATCTCCCAGCAGAGCGTGGCTCTGGCAGGAGAGGATCGCTGGCTCGAGGCGCCGGCAGGCACGAAGGTTGTGAGACGCGAGGTGGTGATCGAGGGATCATCGAGCCACACCCTCTATCTTTACGCCTGCTCGCAAATCGTGATCGGCCGTCTTCCCAAGGCCGTTCGGCTTGGACTCGAGGTGGAGGGCGAAGGGCTCGGTCGCCTGCTGAACGCCGATCGGATGGAGACCCGCCGCGAGCTGCTGTGGTACGGAAGCGAACATGCGCCGGACCTGCCGAAGCAGCTGCGGGAGCGAACGGGTCCGGACTTCTTTACCCGGGCGTATCGGATTATCAGTGGCGGGAAACCGATCATGATGATGACCGAGCGGATCCCGGCCGATCTCGAGCCCGCACCTGCCACAAGCTGAACGATCGACGCCGGCGAGGTGCTAAGGGTTGCCCCGCCAGCAGCTGAAGGAGCCTTGATGGACACGATTTACCTGGACCCTTTCATCGAGACACTGGGCCGCGACGCCCTGGAGCAGATCCAGCTGAAACGGCTACAAATGATGCTGGGGCCCGTGCTGCGGGACAACAAGTTCTTCCGCCAGCGGCTCAGCGCGGCCGGGCTTCGATCGCCGTCCGATCTCCGCTCAATGGTTGATCTGCGGCGACTGCCCTTCACGACCAAGGCGGAACTCTCGAGCGATCAAGCCGAGCACGCTCCTTATGGATCCAACCTCACGTTTCCGCGGGAAGCCTACACTCGCATCCATCAGACGTCGGGAACGACGGGTGACCCGCTGCGTTGGCTGGACACGGATGAGAGTTGGGCCTGGTGGGCGCGCTGCTGGGCGACGGTCTATCGCGCCGCCGGCGTGACCCCCAGGGACCGCATCTTCTTCGCGTTTTCTTTTGGCCCCTTCATCGGTTTCTGGAGCGCCTACGAGGGCGCCCGGCTGATCGGCGCGCTGGCCGTCCCGGGTGGCGGGATGTCGTCTTATCAACGCGCCAAGGCGATACTCGAGCATGACATCTCCACCCTCGTCTGCACGCCGACCTACGCACTGCACCTGGCGGAAACGGCCGAGCAAGAGGGCATCGACCTGGCGAGCTCCAACGTCAACATCACCATTCACGCCGGCGAGCCGGGCGCCAGCGTCCCCGCCACAAAGAACCGTATCGAGACGGCTTGGGGCGCACGCTGCTACGATCACGCCGGCGCCACCGAGATGGGGGCCTGGGGCTTCGAGTGCCAGGCCCAGNNGGGGCTTCGAGTGCCAGGCCCAGGCCGGTCTCCACGTCAACGAAGGAGAGTTCATCTGCGAGATCGTCGATCCCGAAACCGGGCAACCCACCGATGACGGCGAACTGGTCCTGACCAACCTGGGCCGAGTCGGCATGCCGCTCATCCGCTATCGCACGGGAGATCGGGTCCGCGTCAAGAAGGGCGCCTGCGAATGCGGGCGCACTTTCCTGCAACTCGACGGCGGCATCATTGGGCGGATCGATGACGTGCTAATCGTGCGGGGGATCAACGTGTTTCCCAGCGCCATCGAGAATATCGTTCGCCGCTTTCCGGAAGTCGGCGAGTTCGCAGTGGACGTCTATCGGCGTAAGGAGCTCGATGAGTTGCAGATCCGCATCGAGGCCAAGAGCGGCGATCCCGATGCACTCACATCGGCGATCACCAACGAAATCCGCAATGGCTTAGGGCTACGCGCCGGCGTCGATCTGGTGCCCCATGGCACTCTACCGCGCTTCGATCTGAAGGCCAGGCGCTTCACCGATCACCGGCGCGCGCCGAATCGCTCGAGTACGAAATGACAGAGGGGCAGAGCTCATGGTCATCGTGATGAAGCCAGAGGCAACCGAGGCGGACATCAAATACGTCATTCGGCGTGCCACCAGCCTCGGACTCAAGACCCATGTGTCCCAGCAGAACGGCAGCACACTGATCGGCTTGCTCGGCGACCTGCGCGGTCTCGACCTCGAGGTGCTGGCGGGACTGCGCGGCGTCGAGCGAGTCAGCGCCATGACGCGTCCCTACCGCCTGGCTTCCATAGAGTTCAAGCCAGAGCCGACGGTCGTCAAGATCCGGGACTGTGTCGTCGGGGGCGAGCGCGTTGTCGTCGCGGCCGGCCCCTGTTCGGTGGAGACGCGCGAGCGATTGAACGCCGCGGCGACCTGCGTCCGCGAGGCGGGCGGCTCGATGTTGCGCGGCGGCGCCTTCAAACCTCGCAGCTCGCCCTATTCCTTCCAGGGCCTGGCGGAGGAGGGTCTCAAGCTGCTGGCCGACGCGCGGGAAGCGACCGGGCTCCCGATCGTCACCGAGGTGCTCTCGTCCGAGCAGGTGCCGCTGGTGACCCGCTACGCCGACGTGCTGCAAGTCGGCGCACGCAACATGCAGAATTTCGCCTTGCTCCATGCGGTCGGTGAAGCCGGAATCCCAGTGTTGCTCAAGCGTGGAATGATGTCGACCATCGAAGAGCTGCTGCTCAGCGCCGAGTACGTGCTCTCGCACGGCAACCCCAACGTGATACTTTGCGAGCGCGGGATCCGCACCTTCGAGACCTACACGAGAAACACTCTCGACATCAACGCGGTGCCCGCCCTAAAAGAACTCACGCATCTGCCGGTGATCGTCGACCCCAGCCACGCGACCGGGAAAGCCAGTCTGGTTACAGCGGTCAGCAAGGCGGCCGTGGCCGCCGGCGCCGACGGCCTGCTGGTCGAGGTTCACCCCGATCGCGAGAACGCCTGGTCCGATGGCTTTCAAAGCCTCACGCCTCAGGAGTTCCACACGCTGATGGAGGAAGTCAAAAAGGTCGCCGCCGCCGTGGGCCGTACTCTCTGAGCGCCAGCGCCGCGCTCGGCCGAACACACCCGACCCTGGCTGCGCGAGCCTAGCAGAGCCGTTCCACCATGGACCTGGTCGTTTTTCCCAGCCGCCCCCTGCGTGGCGAAGTGAGTCTGCCCGGCGACAAGTCGCTCTCACACCGCGCCGCGCTGTTCGGCGCCTTGGCAGAAGGAGACAGCCGACTCGAGAACTTCCTGGTGGCCGGCGTCACCCGCACCATGCTGAACGGTCTCAGCGCGCTGGGCGTCGGCTGGGAGCTCGACGACACAACGCTGACGGTTGCCGGGCTCGGGATCGATGGGCTGTTGGCACCCAAGGCTCTACTCGATTGCGGCAATTCGGCCACCACGCTGCGCCTGCTGACCGGCGCGCTGGCCGCCGCCGGGCTCCCTGCGGCTCTGGGTGGGTCGCCGGGCCTTCAGCGGCGCCCCATGAACCGCATCGTCGAGCCCTTGCGAGCCATGGGCGTGAGCATAGAGGCCTCGAAGGGCGGTCGTGCCCCCCTGACCCTGTCGCCTCGTCCCGCACAGCAACGGCTCCGCGCTCTGCGCTATGAGCTGCCGGTGGCCAGCGCTCAGGTGCAGACGGCTTTACTCCTGGCGGGTCTGGCTGCGGACGGGCCCACAACCCTGACCATTCCGGGTCCCTGTCGCGATCACACGCAGCGGCTTTTGACCAGCATGGGCTTGACGATCGAGACGCGGTCCGTCGGCGAGCACGGCGCTCATACGGTCACACTCGAGCCTCCCTCGCGTCCCTTACGACCGTTGAGCTTCGTCTTGCCCGGAGATTTTTCGACTGCCGCCTTCTTGATCGTGGGCGCACTGATCACGCCCGGCTCCGACATCACGCTGCGAAACGTCGGACTCAACCCCACACGCACCGGCTTGCTCGACGCATTCAGTCAAATGGGCGCGTCGATCAGCGTGACGCGGAAGGGCGAACGCCAGGGCGAGCCGTTCGGCGACCTCAACGTGCTCCACAGCCCGCTGCGCGGCACGGCGGTCGAAGGCCCGCTGGTCGTACGCATGATCGATGAATTCCCGGCCTTCGCCATCGCGGCCGCCCACGCCGACGGGGCTACCGTGGTTCGAGACGCCAGGGAGCTTCGCCTCAAGGAATCGGACCGAATCAATTCCCTGGTCCGAGGGCTCGGCGGCCTGGGGGTCAAGGTTCAGGAGCGCGACGACGGCTTCGAGCTGCGTGGGGGGCAAGCGGCGGCAGGCGGTGTGGCGCGGCCGAACAGCGATCATCGACTGGCGATGGCCTTCGCGACCTCCGGTTTGGCCGCTCGCAACCCGATCACCGTCCGGGACGCCGAGATCATCGACGAGTCATTCCCCGGCTTCGCAGAAACCTTGCGGTCGCTGGGCAGCGACGTTCAGGTTGCGAATTGAGCGTCCCTCGAGCCGATCACGAGAGGTCGTCAGTCGCCGGCGCGTCTGGCCAACACGCTCCGGACCTCGACACGAGGCGACAGGAACCTGGGCACGAACTGAGTTTGCAACACGACGATTTTGCGCTCGGCCTGATTGGGTGGCCGCTGGACCATAGCTTTTCACCCGCCCTGCACGTGGCCGCCCTCCGCGCCGCCGGTCTGCCCGGCTCGTTCCGCCTCTTCCCCGTGCCCCGCGGAGAAGCCGGCGAGCGCGAGATCGAGCGACTGCTGGAAGGGATGCGACGCGGAGAGATCCAGGGGCTCAACGTGACGATCCCGCACAAGCAGACTGTCATGCGCATGCTGGACGCGCTGACGCCCGAGGCGCGTGCCGTGGGCGCGGTGAACACAATCGCCATGGACGGCGGCCGTCTGCTGGGCGACAACACCGACGCGCCCGGATTCCTGGCCGACCTACAGCGTTCGTTCGCTCTGCGCCCCGAATCGGCGATCGTGCTGGGCGCAGGCGGATCCGCCCGAGCCGTCGTCTTCGCCCTCGCCCGCCAAGGCTGGCGCGTGCATGTGGCCGCGCGCCGGCGCGACCGGGCCCGGCGTTTGGCGGATGATCTGAGCGGGCTCGGCGGGCCGATTTCGCCCGCTCCGCTGAGCGTCGCCGGTCTGGCGGCGGTCGCCCCCGGGTGCGGTTTGATCGTCAACTGCACGCCGGTGGGGATGGCGCCGAACGTGACCGCCACGCCGTGGCCAAAAGACGTTCCGTTGCCGGAACGGGCGGCGGTCTACGACCTGGTCTACAACCCGCGCGAGACAGCGCTGGTGCGCGAAGCCCGGGCGCGCGGGTTGCTCGCGGTCACCGGGATTGGGATGTTGATCGAGCAGGCGGCGCTCTCGTTCGAGCGCTGGACGGGCCGCCCGGCCTCGCGCGAGGCCATGGGGGCGGCAGTCCCGACGTGAGCCACGCGTAAGATGACACAGACTCTCAAAGCCGCGAGCACACGCCCATGGCGCTGCGTTTCTTAACCGCCGGTGAATCCCACGGCCCGGGGCTGGTCGCCATCCTCGAGGGGCTGCCTGCCGGGCTGCGGTTGGCGGAGGAGGTGATCGACCGCGACTTGGCGCGGCGCCAGAAGGGCTACGGCGCCGGCCCGCGGATGAAGATCGAGCGAGATCACGCGCGGATCCTCAGTGGGCTGCTGGAAGGCGTGACGATCGGCGCACCGCTCGCCCTGTTGATCGAGAACCGCGACCATGAGAGATGGCGTGGCCGACCCATCGCAGCTTTTAGCGCACCACGTCCGGGCCACGCCGACCTTACTGGGGCGCTCAAATACGGGTACCGGGACCTGAGGCCCGCACTCGAGAGGGCATCGGCGCGCGAGACCGCCGCCCGGGTGGCGGTGGGAGCGGTTTGTCGTCATCTGCTGGAGCAGTTCGGCATCGAGGTCGGAGGGTATGTGACGGCGATCGGTCAGGTCTCGGCCGATCTCACCGAGATTCCCATCGAACGGCGTGCGGCGCTGGCGGAGGAGAGCGAGGTGCGCTGTCCCGACCCTGAAGCCAGCGCGAGCATGAGCGATCATATTCTCCAGACCATGAAGAACCGCGACACCGCCGGCGGGATCATCGAGGTGGTCGCGCTGAACCTTCCTCCCGGTCTGGGATCGCATGTGCACTGGGATCGGCGACTGGACGCGCGCCTTGGCGCCGCGGTCCTCAGCATCCAGGCGATGAAGGGCGTCGAGATCGGGCCGGCCTTCGAGAACGCTCGCCTGCCCGGCACGCGAGTCCACGACGCGATCCAACTGGAGGACGACAAGCTCATACGCCCCACGACGCGAAGCGGCGGCCTGGAAGGTGGGATCACCACCGGCCAGCCGCTGGTCCTACGCGCGGCGATGAAGCCGATCGCCACGACTTTGACGCCGCAGCAGACGGTGAACCTGGCCCGTGGAGAGGAGGTGCCGACGAACTACGAGCGCTCGGACTTCTGCCCGGTGCCGCGCGCTGTGGTCATCGTGGAAGCGATGGTCGCCTTTGTGCTGGCCGACGCGCTGCTTGAGAAACTGGGCGGCGATTCTCTGGATGAGATTCGACCACGATTCGAGGCCCTGCGCAAAGCGAGTCTCCACGACCTGGTGCTCGACGACGCCGAGCATCTCTTCTGGCCGGAAGAGTGAGCCCTCCCCGTTCAACATCTTGGACGAACACTTGACCACGGATCGAACAGCCCCTGCACCTGACGCCGCCGGATCGCGGTTCTTTATCTACGGACCGCCCGGAGCGGGAAAGAGCACGTTGGGCCGCTCGCTGGCGCGGAGCCTCGACCTGTCCTACGCGGACCTCGATGCCGAGATCGAAGCCGCGGCGGGCCTGACGATCCCCGAGATCTTCGCCTCGGAGGGCGAGGGCGGCTTCCGGGCGCAGGAGCGTGCCGCGCTCGGAAAGGTCCTGGCGCGAGGGTCCACGGTCGTCGCTCTGGGTGCGGGCGCCCTCCTCGACCGTGAGAACCGCGCCAAAGCCGAGGCCACCGGCGTCGTTCTCTGCCTGACCGCGCGCCCCGAGACGCTGCTCTCGCGCCTGCGCTCCGCCGAGGCACAGCGTCCACTGCTGGCCGGCGACGACACGAGTCGCCTGACGGCGTTGCTGGCCCAACGCGCCGATCACTACGCCTCTTTTAGCTTACACCTCGACACGAACTCTCTCGAGCCGGCTCGGGCCGTCCGGGAAGCGCAGACCCAGCTGGGCGCCTTCCGCGTGCGTGGCATGGGTGAGGGGTACGACGTGCGCGTGGTCCCCGGGGGTCTGCAGCATCTGGGGCAAGAGCTGCGCCTGCGAGGACTGCAGGGACCCATCGGCCTGGTCAGCGACGAGAACGTGGCGGCGCTCTACGCGCGCGCAGTGACCGAGGGGCTGCGGCGCCACGGGTACGAAGTTGCCCACGTCATCTTTCCGCCGGGCGAGTCAGAGAAGACGGTGGCGACGCTCCAGCGCATCTGGAGCGAGCTGTTGGCGGCGGGGATCGAGCGGGGCAGCACCGTGCTGGCATTGGGTGGTGGGGTCGTCGGCGACCTGGCCGGATTCGCCAGCGCCACTCTGCTGCGGGGTGTGAGGTGGGTCGCCGCGCCGACGTCGCTGCTGGCCATGGTCGACGCGAGCTTGGGAGGCAAGACGGGTGCCGACCTCCCGGATGGCAAGAACCTGATCGGCGCCTTTCACCCGCCCAGCCTGGTGTTGGCCGATCCCGGCGCGTTGGCAACCTTGCCCGAGCCCGAGTTGCGCTCCGGGCTCGCCGAGGTCGTCAAGCACGGCCTGATCGACGATCCGGACCTCTTCCAGATGTGCGCCACCGGCATTGACACGCTCCGGCGCGACTGGTCCGCCGTAGTCGGCCGCGCGATGGCGATCAAGATACGCATCATCGAGGAGGACCCGTTCGAGAGAGGGCCGCGCGCCGCGCTCAACCTCGGGCACACGGTCGGGCACGCCGTCGAGAAGGCGTCCGAGTTTCGCCTGCGCCACGGCGAGGCGATCGCCATCGGTCTTGTCGCCGAGGCGCGCCTGGCCGAGCGGTTGAGCCTTGCGGAACCCGGTCTGGCGAAATCGATCGCCCGTGTGCTCGACGGCCTGGGGCTGCCGACGGAGATTCCGCCGAACCTGGATCGTCAGTCGATCTTGAACGCCATGCGAGTCGACAAGAAGAAGCGCCAGGGTATCGTTCGCTTCGCCTTGCCACGCCTTGTCGGGCAGGTGCAGGTGGGCGTCACGCTGGACCGGCTCGAGTTGGCGCTCTGAGCTCGAGGAGCTGCGATGCAACCGATACTCGTTTTGCACGGACCCAACTTGAACTTGCTCGGCCAGCGCGAGACCGACCTCTACGGCTCGCTGACCCTGGCCGAGCTCGATCAGCGGCTCGAGTCCGCGGGGCGCGAGCTCGAGCTCGAGGTCCGCTCCCTCCAGTCCAACAGCGAGGGCGCGCTGATCGACGCTCTACACCAAGCTCGAGACTGGGCTGCCGGTGTCGTTTTCAACCCTGGCGCCTACACGCATACTTCGATCGCCCTCCGCGACGCGGTGGCCGCGATCTCGATTCCCGTCGTCGAGGTACATCTCACGAACATCCAGGCTCGGGAACGAGTCCGTCACCGATCCTGGATCGCGCCCGTCTGCATCGGCTCCATCGCGGGCTTTGGCTGGCGCTCGTACCTGCTGGGCCTTCAAGCTCTCGCGGCGATCTTGGCCGAAAGCTGAGCGACAAGGCGGCGTGCTACCCCGCACACGGCGCCCGCAAGCCGTCCGATCGCGGCCTCAGCTACGCAGGCTGCGGCCGAGCGCGGCGCCGAAGATCAGCAAGAGCGGCGCGGTAAAGGACCCCGGGTAATAGCCCCACTCGATCAGGCTGATCAGCAGGTGACCGACGCCGTTCACGATCTCCACAATCGCAAAGAACTTGGCCAGCCTTAGCGCCCAGCCGCGGCCGTGGGCGACCGACGGGATTAAAGAAGCCAGGAGCAGGAACAACCCGAGGTGCAGGAGCACGAAAAACTCCCGCGCCAGGGAATAGAGGGGAAAAAACGAGTGGAAACCGCCGACAAAGTCCTCGAACCCGTGCAGAAACTGCGCGACGATGAGGGCGGGGTAGAGGTGTCGGCCCGTCGATAAGTGGTGGTGGTGGACCGCTAGATCTCCTGCGGCCACTGCGAGCCTCCCAGGCCACCGCCGTGCGCGGGACGCGGACGATCCTTGCGCCGCGAGTAGCCGCCCGACTCGTTTCGGCTGATCCTGCGTTTGGCCACCAGGCCTTCCAGCACCAGCTCGCTGGCGACGACCAGGCCAGCCGTCTGTTCGACGGCCTCGTCGGCCGCCGCCGCGGTGCGCGCCAGCTCCACCAGGCCGGGCACCGTGCCGAACCCCTTGAGACAAGCTGCGGCGCTGGAGAGCTCCGCGACCTGCAGGGCGCCCCCGGTGTCGAAGTACTCGACGATCGGTCCGGCATCCTCTTCGATGAAGTACTCGTCGAAAGTCGCCCCGGCCGCACGGGAGATGAGGTCGCGGGCGATCTTGGCGCCGCCTTCCAGCTCGCCTTCGTATTCCAGCTCCAGCTTGCCGGTGATCGATGGCAGCGACGCGTAGATATCCGCCAGCCAGGGGATGACCAGGCTCTCGTTGTTGGCGATGGCGCGGCGCTCCGCGTTCGATACCACGGTCTCGATCACGGTGATCGGCAGCCGCTGCGATACCCCGGAGCGCCGGTCGATGCGTTGGTCCTCGCGCGCCTCGAAGGCGATGCGCTCGACCAGCCCCTGGATCATCCGCGGGACCTGGACCGGCCGGCCGCCGCGTTGGGTCCAGGCCTCCTGCTCGGTGATCGCCACGCCGTGCTCGATATCGCGCGGGTAGTGCGTCATGATCTCGGCGCCGATCCGGTCCTTCAGCGGCGTGATGATCTTGCCGCGCGCCGTGTAGTCTTCCGGGTTCGCGGTGAACACGAGCTGCACGTCCAGAGCGAGCCGAATCGGATAGCCTTTTATCTGCACGTCGCCCTCCTGCATGATGTTGNNCGCGCCGTGTAGTCCTCCGGGTTCGCCGTGAAGACGAGTTGCACGTCGAGGGCCAGGCGGATCGGGTAGCCTTTGATCTGAACGTCACCTTCCTGCATGATGTTGAACAGACCGACCTGAATCTTGCCTGCCAGATCCGGCAGCTCGTTGATCGCGAAGATGCCG
>JABAOF010019164.1_pt1 | contig 19228 bp, 19 predicted proteins | sample 7062171 | NCBI WGS metagenome assembly JABAOF01 (sample SAMN14538628, study PRJNA623070) | marine sediment metagenome | biome: marine biome [ENVO:00000428]; feature: marine pelagic biome [ENVO:01000023]; material: deep marine sediment [ENVO:00002113] | place: India: Gulf of Khambhat ...
AGAGTGCCCGTGCGGTACGAGAGATTAGCTTTAGAATTTTTTTTGCCTGTTCCGTTTTCTTTTTTTCCTGTTTTCATTCAAAGAAGGCAGCAATGTCTGTTCCCTCTTTTGTAAACATAGATTTTAAGGGACAGGCAAATTCCCCTGCCCAAATGGAATTTTCTTGCAAAAAAAATTCCTTATTTTGAGTTCTCGGACACCCTGTTGAGACGCGCCCCCCTAAACTATGTCAGCAGCATCCAGGGAGTAATGCGGTATAACCCGGGAGCTATAATCGCGGGGGGTTCTGTCAAGGATACCACGAAACCGGTCTTATTCTTCCCTTTCCATTCTTCCATAAATGACCGTATGGCACGGTCTCCGGCTTTTTTACCCCGTTTAATCTCTATAAGAACAATCCCTTTGGGGATTTCCAACACCATATCGATTTCAGCACCGCTGTGGGTCCTGTAGAAATATATATTAAAGGGATGACCCGAATAATGAAGCAATTTCAGCACTTCAACCAGTATCACTTGCTCCAGGACTTTACCCATTTCTCCTCTATCTTCAAGTATTTCTAAGGAGAAACTGCCGGAAATCTGGTTCCTGATCCCGCTGTCCAGGAAGTAAATTTTGGGGGTTTTAACCACCCGTTTTTCAATATTCTTGAAGAATGGTTGAAGTTCCAAAACAATAAATGTCTCCAGCAAAATATCCATATACTTTGCCACTGTTTTTCGATTCAGTTTCAAGAGAGTTGCCATGTTACTGTAATCCAAAAGATTCGATGTACGGTTAGCCAGGATGGACAACAGTTTATTAAAACCCATGATATTACCGATATTGAGGATATCCCTGATATCCTTTTCTATATACGTATGCCTGAAATTGGATAAATACTCCCATTTATCTTTTCCCGTATCGATATGAAAAATTCCCGGCAAATATCCATAAAGTATTAGTTGTTCCCATTCCCTTTCAAACGCCCGTTTAAAAGGAGCTGATATCTCGCACCACCGGGTAAATTCTTTTTCATCCAGTGTTTTTTCCGTCAGGTAGTTGATCCCGGTCAGGGGCATAAGGTTCTTTTCAGAGGCAAAGTGCAGGGCTTCTTTGAAGGTAAACGGGAATACGTTGATGACTTCCGTGCGGCCTGCCAACGACTCTGAGGCCCTCTGGTAAAGATTCAGAGTGGAAGAGCCGCTGAAAAAAAATTTAATGGAATCCCCGAAATCATCATGAATCCATTTGACTGTATCGAAAACCGCCGGAACTTTTTGTACTTCATCCATGAAAACGAAGACCCGCTCATTTTTGATACGTTTCAGCGCTTTTCCCGCTGCCTCCTCAATATCTGAAACCAGGTTTTCGGGATTCTTTTGTATACGGATTTGATTCTGAAATTTATCGAAGTTAACCCAGAGCTTTTTCCCTTCTATCCTTTTTTCAAGGTGTTTTAAGGCTGTCGTTTTACCTGACTGGCGGATCCCTGTGAGCAGTAGGATTGTTTTTTTGTCGATACTTTTGAAAAGTTTATCATAGAATAATCGGCTGATTTCTTTCATGTTGAAATTTTAACACAGTCGCGGACAAATTTCAAGGAAATTTGTCCAGCGCCTTGACCAAATTTCATTTTTTCCTTTGCTAATTTCCACGATTGGGAAAATAAATTACCTGACACCATACTTCTTTTATTGTAAAAAAATCGATTCAGGCTATTCTCGGACAGCCTCCTAGGTGTACCCTGCTCTGTTCATGGTCGTTATTAATGTTTGTCGTGCCCGAGGCAAATTTCTGCGTGTATGTGCCGTGGTCGGTATGGAGCCATTTCCGATGACATTGCGGGGATGGGCAAAAGGGTCAGCGCCAACCCAACCCGGGATTGGGGGAACCCTGACTTCCCAACGTGGATCGGCCGGATGGGCCGCAAAGGGGGGCAGAACAAAGACAGTACCTGCAATGGCTCCGCCGTCGCCGTTACTCCAGGTGTTTATTGCGGCTACCAATTCACGGGCACCGGCATCTTCTAGTGCAGTCACTCCGGCGTTAATTGTAGGGTTCAGCGGTAACGCCCTTTGGTCATTCAGTCTGAGTCTGAATCTTCTTTGTGTGCTGAAAGCCTGACGCACATCAGCGAGCAGACCCCTATAACCCGCCTCCCTCGTTCTGCCTGGTACAAGTGCCGCACCACGCAATCGCAGAACTCTGGCCGCCGCTTGTCCGGCAATGAGTGAATTGTTCAGTGCAACCAGGTTTTCTCTCTGTTGATTCCTGTAAACTATATTGCCGCGCCCGACCATGCCGCCCAACATGCCACGATCTGCCGCATAGTTGGCTACCAGTTGTGCAATACGTCGCCGCACTTGTGCTACCTGTTCTTGAGAAACCGTGGGTTGTAGTTGTGAGGGGAGTACCGCTTGGACAGGTGGCGTGCCCACGGGTGCTAGAGGAGCAACCACAGTAGCTGGCGGGGTAGCCACTCTACTTTTAGTCTCTTTGCTCGTTCCCTCTGCGGCCACCTCCTGATCTTCCTCATCCATCCTCTTAAACTGACTTTCAACTCGCTGTTTCAATTGTTCCACTTCCCGGCTGTAGACGTCTCCCGGTTGGATGTGGTTCGTTTTTAATTGAATCTCCCCTGATTTTATCATCCGCTGGACCGCCTGGTTGCCGATGGTTTGCTGAAGTTGGAGGATGTAGTCAATCGATGCGGTTATGGGTTTGTATTTGGATTTGTTCCCCTGTTTTTTCCTCGATTGCTCTTTTCCTTTGTGTTCCATCTTTTTGGGTAATGCAAACTGTTTCATCACACACCTTCCTTATTTCTGTTCCTTTCCTGTCCGCCTGGTGCCACACACGGATTATAATCCATACTTTTTTAAAAACAAGCCCCCAATTTGTCAGGTTTTACCGAAGAATGCTATATAAACATGATTAAAAAAAAATTTTTTTTTTAAATGGATGATTTAAATACGAATATGCCTGGTTATAAAGGATTATTAAGAATATCTAAAACCTGACAAAAAGGTACCCCCGTAAAATAAAAATTATAAAAATATTTTTTTTGACTATCCCCTTTTTTTCACCACTTTTTCGTCCCTTTTTCTTTTTTGGTTGACAGATATGCATAATTAATGCATAATAATGCATATAGAAAAAATAAAAATGTGGAGAATTGCCTATGAGGACAACATTGAATATTGACGACAGCCTGATTAAAAGAGCTTCCATATTAACTGGTATCAAGGAAAAAACTTCATTGGTCAGGCTCGGTTTGGAAGCATTGATCGCCCGGGAAAGCAGTAAAAGACTGGCAAAACTGGGAGGGACCGAAAAAGACCTGCAAATGATACCACGCAGAAGAATGGGAATGGAAGGAAGTTAAAATGGTCCTGGTGGATACGTCAGTATGGGTATCCCACCTTCGTTACGGCAATTCTCATCTCAAACAATTATTAAATAATGGAGATGTCATGTGCCATCCCTTTGTTATTGGCGAGCTTTCGTGCGGGAACCTTAAGAATAGAGACGAGATACTTTCATTGCTTCATTCACTTCCTACAGCCAGATCAGCAGAGCAAAGTGAAGTTCTTCGCTTTATAAATGCCCACCGGCTCATGGGAAGAGGGCTTGGCTGGATTGATATTCATCTGCTGATTTCAGCGTTATTGAGTGACGTCCTGATTTGGACGCTGGACAACAAGCTGAGGTTGGCATCATCTGAATTTAACATTGGCTATTGTCCGGTTTTATGGATTGTAAAACATGGTTTTTTGACTGTTCCTTTTTTTCGTCAACCCCTTGACACCAACGCCCACACATGAGAAAATGCAATCTAAAACTATTACTGGATGATAAAAGGTGAGCTTATGGAAAAAGAAATTATCTCCAAAGATTTGTTGGATATCCTGGCATGCCCGGCATGTAAATCCGATGTCGAACTGATGGAATACAAAAAAGATGAACACGGCCTTAAATGCGCCAAATGCAAACGCATTTACCCCATTAAAGACGGTATCCCGGTGATGCTGATCGATGAAGCCATTCCCGCAGAATAAAGCGGATAAAATCCTTTTTATCCGCTTACGCCTCCTGGGCGATATCATCTTTACCATTCCCTCCATACAACTTTTTAAACAACATTTCCCGGATACCGACATTTACTACGTCGTCGAAGAACAATTCCAGGAAATTGGCGCCTTAATTCCAGGCATTCACCAACTCATTGTGATTCCCCGTAAAATGGGGATCAAAAAAATGTGGCAGTTCAGGAAAGATATTCGCAAGACCGGTTTCGACACGGTAATCGATTTCCACTCCGGACCCAAAAGCGCACAACTCACCTGGCTCACCGGCGCAAAACTCCGCATCGGCTACAAAACCCCGAACCGCAACTTTGCCTACCACCGCCTGACCCCCAGGACGTTCGGGGACACATATACCCATTCCGTCTATAACCAAGCCAAACTCCTGGAACACCTGGACATCCCGGTGGATATAAATAACCTCCCGGGTTACCCACAGATTCCCATTGACGAAACCCAAATCCGTGACTTTGTCAAAGAGACATTAAACAAAAGAAGCGAAAAAAGGGTAGTGATTCATGTGGGCGCAGGAAATGCCTTCCGGGACTGGGGACAGGAAACGTTCGTTTCCCTGATCCGGGAATTAAAAAAACAGGGTATTGCGGTGTTCCTGGTGGGCAGCGGAGAAAAAGAGAAACAAAGAAGCATTTACCTGGCCCAACATCTCCAGGTCGATGATTTTACCGGCCGGTTGTCCATCGCGGAACTTTTCTACCTGGTTGCAAAATCAGATGTATATATGGGCGCGGATTCAGGACCACTTCATGTGGCATCCCTAACCGTCACACCCCTGGTGGCGTTGTACGGTCCCAACCTTCCCGAGATCAGCGGACCCTGGCGCAAAAAAAACGTCACCATTATCCGCAAATCCATGCACTGCCAACCCTGTGACCAAAGAAAGTGTATTTATGGTATAATACCCTGTATGAAAAATATTTCAATGGATGAAGTCTATGAAGCAATTATTGGATATATCAAGTAATTTATCGTTTTACGCATTGTTGGGATTTCTCTGCTTGATTCATTTCTCCATGGCAGGATGCTACGTGATTTTTACCCTTTTGCTCATTCAACTCATTGTCTTTTCAATCAAGGTTATGCAAAACAAAAAAAGGAAAGCCGCCGTTGCCAATGGAAATGCAAAATCAAAGGAATCCCCGGTTAAGTTCCCCCGAATGCCGATCTATTTTAAGTTATTTCTCCTCTATATTCTATTTAGCTTTATCTCGACTTTATTTTCTATTGACCGCCTGAACAGCTTGAAAGACAATAAAGAATTCTTTATCTTCTTACTGATTCCCATGTACCTGCTGGTAATCAGTTCCAGGAAGCGGTTGGAAGTCTCCCTTTTCACTGTATTGGCATCAGCCGCTGCCTCTGCCCTGTTAGGTATTGGCATCACCATGGTAAAAGGCATCTCCCTGGATTACCGTCTAAAAGGGTTGACATCCCACTGGATGACCTATTCAGGCCTTTTGATGTTGGTGTTTATCTTCTTTTTTGTCTATCTTTTTTATGAAAAAAAGAAGAAAACAAAGATTTTCATATCGGTCTCCCTGGCGATGATTCTGGCCGCTGTCTTACTGTCACTGACCCGGTCCATGTGGGTGGGGATTTTTGTATCCCTTGCCATATTCATTATTTACTACAAACCCAGGATCCTCTACCTGGCTGTGCCAGCCTTAATAATTATTATTCTCGTGCTTCCCAACTCGGTCAAGAATCGAATTGTCTCCACCTTTGACATCAACAACGCCACCAACAAAGACCGTTTCTATATGGTTGTCACCGGTATCGACATTTTTAAAAATCATCCCCTCACCGGTGTGGGCCCCGACAACGTAAAAAAAGTCTATGACCGGTACAAACCCCCGGAAGCAGAGCTGTCCAATCCCCACTTGCACAATAATTTCCTCCAGGTACTGGCAGAACGGGGGATATTTGCATTGATATGTTTAGTCGCTGCCTTTGTTTTCATTATTATCCAGTTGATCAAAAAAATAAAAAACAGCATCGGTCTTGAAAAAACCATTGCCGCCGGGGCATTATTCGTGTTTATCGGTTTCCTGGTCTCCGGCCTGTTTGAATACAATTTCGGCGATTCAGAGATCAAATTTTTGTTATTCTATTTCCTGGGCATTCCCTTTATAGGTTTAACCAATGAGAAAAAAATGCCACAAAGGCACAAAGACACCAATGATGTCCTGGTGGCAAAAAAAGGTGAACAGCCATGATGACATTAAAACGCGTTGAAACGATTTGTTCTCAATTTAAAGACAAGAAAATCCTTATTTTTGGAGATGTGATTTTAGATCGATATATTTTTGGCAGTGTCAGCCGGATATCGCCGGAGGCGCCGGTGCCGGTGGTCAAAGTAGAAAAAGAAGAATTCCGGCCCGGGGGGGCCGGTAATGTGGCCGCCAATATCGATAAATTAGGAGCCGGGAGCATCTTAGTGGGTGTTACCGGTAATGACAGCTTTGCCGATGAACTGTTTAAATTAAAATCACAAGATAATGCTATCATAACATCCCCTGTAAACCAAACACTGGTGAAAACCAGGGTAATCTCCCAGAGACAGCAAATCGTCCGCATCGATCGAGAAGAAACCATCCGGGTGACCCCTGAAATCCAGGACAAAATCAGGAAATCCATAGAAAAACTAAAACAAACCGACATTGACGGCATTATTGTTTCCGATTATGCCAAAGGCACGTTGACCCTTCCCCTGATGGAATACTTGAAAGATAAAGCCCAATCGCTCCATGTTCCTATTATCGTGGACCCCAAGCCGCCTCATTTCCACCTTTACAAGGATATTGACGGTATTACCCCCAATCAAAGAGAAGCAGAAGCAATCATAAATAAAAAAATAGACAGCGATGCAGATGCAGCTGAGGCTGTGAAATTTATTCGACGACGGTTTAAAGCGAAATTTTCCCTTATCACCCGTGGAGATCAAGGCATAACCGCTGGCCTAAAAGGGAAAAAAGTGTTTCATTTGCCAGCCTTCAATCATGAGGTATTCGACGTCACCGGTGCCGGGGATACCGTGATTTCTGTTTTGATACTGGCCCTGGTATCTGCTGCATCGTTAAAAGAAGCCGTGGCATTAGCCAATGCCGCCGCCTCTATCGTGGTAGAAAAAGTAGGCACTTCCCAGGTTACGGTAAGTGAACTGCACGAACGCATGAGATTCCTCAGTAAGAAGTAGGAAGTAGGAAGTAGGAAGTAGGAAGTAGATATTTTTCCTTATTGACAGTTAATCTTTGAAGTGATAAACTTAAGTCTATTTTTTTATTGAAAATTTTGAAATTTTCTTATATATTATTATATTATAGGTGTAAACAAACAGGTTTTTAGTCCTGCCGGACAAGAGCGTACAGGAGAAAAGAGAATAGAGGAAATGAAGCACTTAGAAGGGAATGGTATCAGTAAATCATTTAAAAACAGGCTGGTGGTGAACAACATTTCCCTGAGGGTTAACCAGGGTGAGATCATCGGCCTCCTGGGGCCCAACGGTGCGGGTAAAACCACCACCTTTTTAATGATACTGGGTATTCATAGACCGGAAACCGGTAACATCCTTCTCAACAATGTAGATATCACCCGGGAGCCGGTCTACATGCGGGCCCGTATGGGTATTGGTTTTCTCCCCCAGGAGCCCTCTATTTTTAAAGGGCTAACCGTAAAAGACAATATTTTAGCCATTATGGGAATGCATCCGCAGCGTCGCTCTCAAGATGTTGATGTTGAGATTGAAAACATATTGACAGAGATGGGAATACTGGAGCTGAAAAACCGGAAGGCCTATTTACTCTCCGGGGGCGAAAGGCGGCGGCTGGAAATTGCCCGTTCATTGGTCTTATCCCCGGATTTCCTCTTACTGGACGAACCCTTTGCCGGTATTGACCCCCTGCAAATCAAAGAAATTCAAAATCTCATCATAAAACTAAAAGAAAGAGGCTTAGGCGTGATTATCACCGATCACAACGTTCGTGAAATTCTAAAAATAACCGATCGGTCTTATATCATTAACAGAGGCGAAATCATATTCCAGGGTAATTCAAGAGAATTAATCGCAAATGAACGGGTTAAGACCGAATACCTGGGAAAAGAATTCAGGTGGAATTAAATGGCTGCAGTAAAATTAAATTTAAGAAGTAGTCAGCAAATTACGATTAACCCGGTCATTCATTCGTTTATCGGCTTTCTTCCCCTATGTCGCACCGAATTTATCGAAAAGATTTACAACGAAGTGGAAGCCAATCCCATGCTGGAAGTTGAGGCTCCGGCACAGCCAGCGGAACAGGAAGAACCCGATGATGTGACCACGTTTCAAAAACGCCTGGAACGTGCGGACTCCTCCTTTCTATTACCCTATAAAGAAGAAGGGTTTTTAAGAAGAAGCGACGACAAGATCGATAAGAACCAGGCAATCGAACTGTTCACGGTATCACCGGTGAACCTTAGCGATCACCTGATGGAACAGGCCGGATCCCAGTTTAACGATGACGAAATGGAAATCGCTGCCCAAATCGTCTACAACCTCAATCAAGACGGGTATCTCGATATTGAAATCGAATCCATTGCCTCCTCCATTGGCACCACACCTGAAGAGATCGATCGTATCCGCAATATCATCAGGGGATTTGATCCCCCAGGGGTGGCATCCAAAACCTTAAAAGAATGTTTGCTGGCCCAGGTGGAAGAGACTGAAGAGAATGAAAAGATCAGGAAGTTAATTAGCCACCACCTGGAAAATCTGTCCAAATCAAAATATAATGAGATATTAAGAGATCTCAATATTGATAGAGAAGAATTAACCGTCTTGCTGGCCCATTTGAGACGGCTGGACCCTAAACCGGGTGCCAGCTTTGAAACCACAGAAGTCGACTATGCAGATGTGGATTTAATGCTGATTAAAGAAGGAAATGAGTACAAGGTGATGTATGTCGAAGAAGGAATCCCCCGGATGGTGCTTTCATCCTATTATGAAGAAATGCTGAAACAAAATCCGGATAAAAAAACCTCCAGTTATCTGAAGGAAAGATATAGGAACGCGCATCTCTTTATTGAAGGCATGGATTTAAGGAAATCCATGATCGTGAAGATTGCAGAACTCCTGGTTAAAATCCAGAAAGATTACCTGGATTTTGGAGAAAAATGGAAGAAACCCCTGACCATGAAGGAAATTGCCAAAGAATTGAACTACAACGAATCCACCATTTCGCGGGCAGTAAACAACAAATTTATGGCTTCGGAAAAAGGCTTAATCAGTTTAAAGAGCTTTTTTTCCTATGGAATAAAAGGGGAATTCGGATTTAAACATTCGGTGGAAACCATCCGTGATAAGATCAAACGAATCATCGAAGAAGAACCGAAGCACAACCCCCTGTCCGACCAGGATATTGCAGCTCGATTGGCCGGCCTGGGGATTAAAATCTCCAGAAGAACCATTCGTAATTACAGGGATGAAATGAATATAGCCAATTCATCCAAAAGAAAAGAGCAATATAAACTATTAAATGAGATTTCAAAGACTTAAAATTAAAAGGAGTTTACCATGAATATTAATTTTACGTCAAAGAGTGTAAAATTGACTGGAGCTTTGAAAGCCTTTGCAGAAAAGAATTTGAAGGGCATTGAAAAGATAAGTGGCGACATTATCGATGCCGAAATCATTGTAAATGAAGAGAAGTTGTTTTACAAAGTTGAAATGAGCGTAAAAACAAAATTGCACTCCTATCATGTCGAGGATAAAGATCCCATTCTAAAACAGGCCTTGCGATCGGCTTTGAATACCTTAAAAGCCCGGGCCAAGAAAAGCAAAGAAAAATTAAAAAATGAGAAACGACGAAATAAAGATAAACAAGGTATATTTAAAGCATTTTACCGCGGGGAACCGCAGGAATCCCTGGCAATGGGAAAAACACGGGAGTCCACTGAAAGACCCTTACACGAAACAATTACTATTTCCAACAATTTCTCCAGGAAACCCCTCTCAATCGAGGAAGCGTTATTCTTTTTAAAAGAAAGCGGGGAGAATGCCTATATGTTTACCAATGTAGAAACCGATAGAATGTCTGTTATATTCTATGATGACAGGAAAAATATTTCCATTATCGAAGCCAGTTAAAAAAATGTAAATTGTAAATGTAAAATAGGAAACTATGAAACTTTACAATATGTTAACACCGGAGTTGATCAAAATCAATTGCACTGCCACTACCACGGAGGGGTTCCTGAAAGAATTGGTCTATAACCTGAAGTTGAAAGATAAGATATCTGATGAAGAGCCTATCCTGAGGAAGCTGATGGAACGAGAGAAATTGGGTTCTACCTCCATTGGTAATCACTCGGCAGTACCCCATACGAAATTGAAAGAAATAAAAGAACCTATTGTTACCATTGGTACTTCAAAAGCGGGCATCCGCTACAATGAAGCTGATAAAGAGCCAGTTCATTTTATCATTTTAATTCTGTCCCCCAATTATTCTCCCATTATCCACCTGCAAATTCTTGCTGCTGCTGCTTCAGTGATAAAAAAAACCGGTCCCCTGGTTGAAGACGTCCTGGCAGCAGGGAGCCCTGAGGAACTCATCAATGTGATCCGGAAATACGAGACATCCGATGATTAAAAATAAAGAAGGAATTGAAGTAAGCGTTCTTGTCCAGCAAAACGAAATGGAGATTTTCAACATCTTTAACCAGAAATGGCTCAGCAATGTCATTTTTCACTACGATGTGCAAAAACCCGGGCTGGCGCTGGCCGGGTACCTGAAATACCTGGATAAGAATCAACTCCAAGTCTTTGGAAAAACAGAAATCGGGTATTTAATGCAGTTACCCAGACAGGAATTTGAAAAACGCTTGAAAGATTTTATGGCCATGCGCGTTCCAGGCATCATTATCTCCGAAAGCCAGGAAGTGGATGATGCCATTGTGGAAATTGCAGGAAAATACAAAACACCCGTATTAATATCCAATTTAAAAACCTCCCTTCTGATCCCACGACTGAGCAACTTCTTGTACAGGCACTTTTCCCAAAAAATAAAAATAAACGGTGTCCTGATGGATATCATGGGGCTGGGAATCCTTATTACCGGCCCCTCCGGGATTGGGAAAAGTGAAACCGCCCTTGAACTGGTTAGCAAAGGGAGTCATTTGATATCCGACGACCTGGTAGAATTTTATTTAGATTCCAACGATGAGCTGGTGGGTCGTTCCGTTGATAAAATTAAAAAATGGATCGAAGTAAGGGGATTGGGTATTATTAACATCGTGGAAATGTTTGGTGTCGGAGCGCTGCTGGAAGAAAAAAAACTGGACCTGGTGATCAAACTGGAAAAATGGAATCCCAGGAAAAAGTACGATCGCCTGGGGGAAGAAAAATTGTATTTCAATATACTGGGAAAGGATATTCCCACGTTTAATCTTCCGGTGGCTATAGGTAGAAATTTATCCACGTTGATCGAAGTGGCTGTGAAGTTCTTTATATCCAGGAAAAATGGCAGTATGTCATTTGTTGAACAATTTTACAACACCTTTGACCAAAATAACTACCAAAAAAACCAGGAAAAAAACCAAAGCCACGAAAACAACACAACCAACAAGACCAACAAAAACAACGTGAATAAAGTAGATAAAGGAAACTTAGGGAATCAAACAAAATGATCAAAGCATTCGTAATCACTCACGGCGATCTGGGAAGAGAACTGATCGCCGTTGCCGAGCAAATACTTGAAACCAAAACCGATATCGATTGTATCGATTTTGACTGGAAAGAAAACGGAAGCTCAACCTTTCACAAAGTTGAAGAGTACCTGAAAAAACATGAAGGAAATGATATTATTATATTTACCGATATGTTTGGGGGGTCGCCAACCAATATTTGTTTTAAATTCCATAGAAAGAATATTGAAATTATCACCGGCATTAATCTTCCAGGGCTGCTAAAATTTTTAACCTACAAAGATAAAAAGATTAATTTTAGAACTCTGGTAAAGGAAATAAAAAAAGGGGCTATTGATGGAATTAACGTCATCGGTGAATATTTAGGAGAAAGGAAATCATGAGAAAAGAATCCGTTGAGATTACCAACAAATTGGGACTTCATGCCAGGGCATCTGCCAAATTATCTCATTTAGCCAACACCTTTCAATCGGAAATCTATCTCCTCTATAGGGAAGATAGGGTTAACGCCAAAAGCCTGTTGGGTATTTTAACGTTGGCCGCTTCTGTGGGAAATACCATCACCATTGAAGCAGATGGAGAGGATGAAAAGAAAGCCGTTACCGACATTGTGAATATGTTTAAGACAAAATTTAGTGAAGAGAGCTAAATGTAAATGAAACAGATTAAAGGTAAACCTGTATCTTCTGGAATTATCATTGGCAAAGCACTGGTATATAACTCTCAAAAACAAATCGTTCTAAAAGAGAAGATACATAGAGAGGCCATTAAAAATGAAATTTACCGGTTTAACAATGCCGTAAGAATAACAAAAGCCCAATTAAAAAAGATTTTTACCAATCTCCAGAAGACCATGGGAAAAGAATCTGCCTTAATTATTGAGATCCAATATTTACTGGTCAAAGAAGGAAATCTCGTGAATGATATCAGGAAATTAATTACGTCCGAATCGGTTAAAGCAGAGTGGGCCATCAAAGAAATCGAAAAAAAATACTCGGATGTTTTTAGTAAAATCCCGGACCTCACATTTCGTGAACGGAGTAATGATCTTTCAGATGTTTTGGTCCGTTTAATCAATAATCTTAAGAGTAACATATATCAAAACGAAGCAGATATCGAGGATGTTATCCTGGTTGCCAGCGATATACCACCGTCCATTGCCGCCAACCTCATGTCCAAAGGTAAGATCCTGGGGTTGGTGTTGGATGGAGGTGGTGAAACCTCCCATACCGTTATCCTGGCCAGGACCCTTGAGATACCCACCATTTTAGATACTGAAGTTGCCACAGAGGTTATCATCAATGATGATGTGGTAATTGTTGATGGATTAAATGGCGAGGTGACGGTAAATCCCACCAAATCGTTTATTGCCAAGGCCTTAGTTAAAAAAGAAAAATACGAGGTTCATAAAGAAAAACTCAGACAGGTGATGAAACTACCCGATGTTACCCGGGACAATCATCATTTTCGCCTCTGTGGAAATATCGAGTTACCCTTTGAAAGTGACACCTTGCTGTCTTACGGTGCCAAAGGCATTGGCTTGTACCGGACGGAATTCCTGTTTATGGACCCTTCCATTGCCTTTTCTGTGGACCAGCAGTATATGATATACAAAAACATTGCCAGGAAATTCTTTCCCAATCCGGTGGTGATTCGAACCTTTGATGTAGGAAGGGACAAAAGTTACAATTATTTCAGGAATGAGAAAGAAAATAACCCGGCGTTGGGCACCATGGCTGTGCGTTTATTCCTGAAAGATAGAGAATTGTTTAAAACGCAAATAAAAGCCATTTTAAAGGCCAATGAAACCGGTAATATCCGCATTCTATTTCCTATGGTCACGGAAATCGAAGAAATTTATACCATTAAAGATATCATGCATCATTGCAAAGAAGAACTGAAACAAGAAAAAAAATTACCCCATAAAGAGATTCGCGTGGGGATTATGATTGAAATCCCCGCAGCCGTTAGAATCATCAAATATCTGAAAGATGAAATCGACTTCTTCTCTATCGGCACCAATGATTTAATCCAGTATTTGTTAGCGGTTGACAGGAATAACAGCTATTTATCCTATCTTTACAATCCTTTTCACCCGGCTGTTATCGACATTTTAGTTGAAATATTGGCAGAAGTCTCCGCCATCGGGAAAGAGGTGACCGTTTGTGGGGAAATGGCAGGAAAAACCTTTACTGCGTTGATGCTGTTGGGCATGGGATACACTCATTTTTCCATGACCCCTTTGGCCATTGCGGAAATCAAACGCATTTTTACTCGCGTCCATTATTCGTATGTTAAAAAAACCGTCAACCAATTAACCGAATTGAGTTCCAAAACAGAGATCGAGGAATTCCTGGTAGAAACACTGTTGAAAAAATACCCGGACCTTTTCATTAAACCCCCCGATTTCTAGTACCATCTTACCCTGTACCCTGTACCTTGAATTTTCAACTTTAATTTCGAGAATTATGTGGAAAACTTAACTTTCGCATTCATCTAATCCATGTAGTTATTCAATTGTATGGGTTTGCACACTTTTTGGTCATCAAAACCACCAATATATAAATAAATCCATCTCCTTAACCATCCGTTAACAAAAGTGGAATTTTCATTGACAAGTACCCCTAAATTATGAGAAAATTGAGTTTAGGAGGTCCAATGAAATCGTGTGTTTCTATATGTATAAGTATCGTGCTGTTATTGGCAGTCAATTGGAATGTGTTTCCCGCGAATATGGAGATTGTCCCTGAACAATCGAATTATAAAAAGACCTCATCTTACCATGACGTGATCGTCTTTTTATTTGAGGCCCTGAGGCAATCGAGTCTCATCAGGATGTTAAGCTTCACCACCTCGTCTGAGGGGCGAATGGTACCGCTGGTGGTGATCAGCAGTGACGGTATACAAAGCCCCCGGGAACTGCGGTTATCCGGGAAGCCGGCTGTTTTAATTATGGCTAATATCCATGCCGGAGAAGTGGAGGGCAAAGAAGCCACCTTGATGCTAATCCGGGATTTTGTTACCAATAAATGCACCCATTTCCTGGAGAACCAGGTGGTCCTGATACTGCCCATCTTCAATCCCGATGGAAACGATAAATTTGGAAATAACCGGCGGGACAATGGTCCGGAGTTGGCAGGGGTGCGGTACAATGGGCAGCATCTTGATTTAAACAGGGATTACCTGAAGCTGGAGTCACCGGAAGTAAAGGGGCTGGTGGATTTGCTTAACCGCTGGGACCCGGTGTTGGTGGTAGACATGCATACCACCAACGGTTCCTACCACCAGGAACCCGTCACCTATACCACCCAGAACAACCCCAACAGTGATATGAGTTTATCTGATTACATGTGGAAGCAGTTTTTTCCTGGTGTAGCCAAAATCTTAAAGGAAACATATGGATATGACAGTGTACCCTATGGAAATTTCGTGGACCGGGCCAACCCGGAAAAAGGATGGCGCAATCATGCCTTTCATGCCCGGTACGGTAACAATTATGCGGGCCTGAGAAACCGCTTCGCCGTCCTGGATGAAAACTACTCCCACGCTGATTTCAAAACAAGAGTACTGGCCTCCTATGGTTTCATCAAATCCATCCTTCAGTACAGCAATCAACATATCAAAGACATGCAGGAAATGGTAAAAGCCGCTGATATAAAAACAAAGATCAGCTATTTCAAAGAAAATTTTGCCCTGGAGTTTAAGAATGAAAAGCTGTTTGACCTGACATTGAAAAGTTATCAATTTAAAAAAGAAAAAATTAAACCCGAAGATCGCCACAAATACCCCCCATGGATCCGAGACTACATTGTCAAAAAGACCGATGTGCTAAAAAATTATCGACTGCCTTATTTTTCCAGGGCTGTACCCACAAGGTCCATCCCTTTACCCGAAGCTTATATCATTCCCACTTATCACCCCAACGTTATTAAAAACATGAAGCGGCATGGCATTATTGTTGAGAAAATCAGGACATCCCCCCAGATGTCGTTAGAAATAGACGTGGAAGTTTTCAAAATTAAGGAGGTAAAACTTGCCAAGCGGATTTACCAGGGGCACGTGGCTGTCAGTCTAACGGGTCAATACGAAACCAAAACCATAACCATCCCTGAGGGTTCTTTTTTTATTTCCATGAAGCAGCCGTTGGCCCGGTTGATCCCGGTGCTGCTGGAACCGGAATCTGCAGACAGCCTGGCCAGTTGGGGATTTTTTAATCGAGTATTGGTCAGCCAATGGCGGGGACAACCCAGAGAGTATCCGGTTTACCGTATTCCCCGGCTCACCACCCCCATCCCACGATATCAAGAGTAGTCAAGGCAAAATCGTGTAGGGTCTTGACATAGAAAAATGATTATGCTATCCTGTTAAATCGCCGTTGTGATGAAAAGAGTGGTCCCTTAGCTCAATTGGTAGAGCAATTGACTCTTAATCAATAGGTTGTAGGTTCGAGTCCTACAGGGATCATTTTCGGACTACTTTGAGAAAGGTCCCCTCCCTCCACTCTAAAAGTCTTACAAGGTGGCGTGGATGTAAGACACGCCACCTTGTTTTTTCTTAAGAATGTTTTAAATTGTCAATAATCAATTGTCAATTGTTAATTTTTAATGATTGAATCGTTGACATATAACTTTATTTGAAGTATCATAGGGGACTGGAAAAGATACCCGGCTGTTAGTTGATAAAAGAAATGGATAGACAAAAAAATCAAACATTTGCAGAGGATTTAATACGTCAGATCATAGAGCTGGCGTTGGTAGAGGACCGGGCCCGGGATGACGTCACCACCAATTCTTTGCTGGACTATGACCGGGAAGTAACCGCCCGGGTTACTGCCAAAGAAGACGGCATTATCTCCGGGATCCAGGTGTTTTCTGCCGCGTTTCAAACCCTGGACCCCGGGATTAAAATTAAGGTGTTCAAAGAAGATGGTGTCCCGGTAAAAAAAGGTGATATCGTATTGGAACTCATCGGTATGGAGAGTTCCATTTTAAAAGCTGAGCGAACCGCGTTGAATTTTTTGCAGCGTTTAAGCGGGATTGCCACACTAACCCGGAGATATGTTGAAAAGCTGGGGGCATTAAATATTACGCTGCTGGATACACGGAAAACCACACCGGGAATGCGTTACCTGGAGAAAAAAGCGGTCCAACACGGCGGTGGCACCAATCACCGCATGAACCTTGCAGATATGGCTATGGTAAAGGACAATCATATCAAAATGGCCGGTTCTATTTCCCATGCGGTTAAAAAAATCAGGGAAAAATACCCGGATAAAAAAATCGAAGTCGAAGTAAAGAACCTGGAAGAACTGGAAGAAACCCTTTCACTGCTTCCGGGTGTGCACATGATCATGCTGGATAATTTTAGCCCCGGATTGATAAACGAAGCGGTGAAACGAAACAATCAACAGGTGAAACTGGAGATTTCAGGAAATGTCAATCTGGATAACATTGCGGCAAAAGCTGTGGAGGGAATTGATTATATTTCTGTTGGCGCCCTGACGCATTCGTTTAAGTCCCTTGATTTAAGTTTGAATATAGAAGAGTTGAAGTAATGGAGTAATGGAGTAATGGAGTAATGGGTGAATCATGAAAAATGAATATATAGAGACCGATGTGTTAATCATTGGCACTGGTATAGCCGGATCAACGGCTGCTTTGGTATTGGCTGAGAATGGCATTGATACGATTATGATATCCAAAGGACAGGATGCATTTGCCACCAATACGTATCATGCGCAGGGTGGTATTGCGGCATTGAAAGAAGAAGACTCGCCGGAGCAATTTATCGATGATATTATGATGGGCGGCGGTGGTATCAGTTATCGAAAAGCAGTGGAACAGGTGGTGTACGAATCCCGTCGACAAGTCAAAGAAATATTAATTGATAAACTCAAGGTCCCATTTTCTATCACTAATGGGAACTATGACCTGGCACGGGAAGGTGCGCATTCGCAGCGGCGGGTGCTTAATGTTAAAGACATGACCGGCAAAAAAATCCAGGAGCATTTTTACCGCTACCTGAAAAAACTGGAAAGGACCAAAAAATTAAAAATACTTTTTGGTCATACTGCTGTGGACCTACTGGCTTACCCTCACCATTCTACCAATCCTGAGCGTCTTTACGAGAAACCTGCCGTTATTGGTGCATATGTGTTGGATCAAACCTCTGAAAATGTGATGCGGGTTTTTGCCAAAAAAGTGGTCCTGGCCACGGGTGGGTTAAGCAGTATTTACTTGCATTCCACCAATCCCCAGGATGCTGTGGGCAATGGAATTGCCATGGCTTTCCGGGCCAGGGCGCGGCTGGCTAACCTGGAATATATTCAATTCCATCCCACTGCCCTTTATCACAGGGAAGCAGACAGGTTTTTAATATCCGAAGCCGTCAGGGGTGAAGGTGCCAGGTTGATGAACCGGAGAGGAGAATATTTTATGAAAAAATACTCTCCTCTGGGTGACCTGGCGCCCAGGGATGAAGTCTCACGGGCTATTTACGAGGAAATGCTCAAATACAGTGATAATTTTGTTCTCCTGGACCTGGCATCTTTTGCAAAAATTGACATAAAAGAACGGTTTCCCACTATTTATGAGAACTGCTTGAAATACGGAATTGATATTGAAAAAGAACCCATACCCGTCGTTCCGGCTGCCCATTACAGCTGCGGCGGTGTGTTGGCGGATTTACGCGGTAGAACCAGTTTAAAAAATCTCTATGCCATCGGGGAAGTCGCCTGTACCGGTGTTCACGGCGCCAACCGCCTGGCTTCTGTTTCCCTCCTGGAAGGACTCGTGTGGGGTACAAAATCTGCAGAAGATATTATTGAAACCATTGGAGAGGATAATGACCTATATGTCATTGCAGAGGTCCCCAAATGGAAGTTTCCCCATCCCCAGGAGAAATTAGACCCCGCACTGGTCTGGCAGGACCTGGTAACAACCCGGTACATCATGTGGAATTACAGCGGTATCATCCGAACCAGCAAACGACTGGAACGGGCACTATCCGATCTGGATTATCTAAGACATCGCATTAATAAATTCTACCAGCAGACGGTTATGAATAATAGAATTATTGACTTGAGAGATAGTGTTCAGACGGCCCTACTGGTAGTGGATGCTGCACTGCGAAACAAAGTCTCCAGGGGAGCCCACTACATTACCAGTGACACGGATTAAGTTCTTTTTAGCAAAAGAACTTTAAATCCGAAATTCGAATATCGAAATTCGAAACAAATACGAAATTCAAATGTTCAAATGTCCAAAACATCTTTAAAGAGCTTTACTAAGGACACTGATGCTTCTTAAGCACTTGTTTTGAATTTTGAATTTTGGTCATTTGAATTTGTTTCGGATTTCGTGCTTCGAATTTCGGATTTTTTACTTCAAAAAGGCGAGGTTTCCCTGATAAATTAACCCTACATGATAATAACGAATTGAAATGAATGTCTAAAAACTAAAATAGCC